>Ga0209693_10000820_pt1 | contig 12863 bp, 8 predicted proteins | sample HubBroMetageWRM3_FD_188345 | JGI IMG/M metagenome (GOLD analysis project Ga0209693, IMG submission 188345) | Warmed soil microbial communities from the Hubbard Brook experimental Forest, New Hampshire - Hubbard Brook CCASE Soil Metagenome WRM 3... | ecosystem: Environmental > Terrestrial > Soil...
CCCTGCTTGCTGCGGCCAAACCAACCCAGCGGTCCGCTCCACCGCCACGCGCCCCGATCCCCGCCGTCGAGCACGCGGAAGCACCGCTCAAACCCGAATCACTGTGGGCGGCCGTCGGTCATGCCGCACCCGCAGACACGCTGTGGGTCAGCGAGGCCGGCAGCAACGAGATCGCGATCACCACCGCTATTCGGCCCGCCAACCCGCTCTCGCACTTGACAGCCGCCGGCGAGGGACTGGGCTTTGGGCTACCCGCCGCCGTTGGCGCTCAACTTGCCGCCCCGGATCGCCCCGTGGTGGCGTTAATGGGCGACGGTTCCATGCATTACGCGATCACTGCGTTGTGGACCGCGGCGCACTACAAAATCCCGCTAACCATCGTGGTGGCATCCAACGCCGAATACGGAATCCTCAAAGAATTTGGCAAGTGGGAGAAGACGCCGGGGGTTCCCGGAATGGACCTGCCCGGTCTGAATGTCGTAGGAACCGCCGCCAGCTACGGCGTGGACGCCCACGAAGCACACACCACCGATGAGGTCATCAAGCTCGTGGAATCGGGTATTGCCGATCGCGAACGACCGACCCTTATCAACGCGCGCACCACACCTGTCGACGCCTAAATCATTGACACCGTGTGGGAGTGAACGCCCACGTCGTCTAATCGACAATCAGAGCTAGTGATCCTTCTCTAGCCTGGACCGTGGCCGCATAAGCCACGGCATAGTCAGGACTTCGAGCTCGCCTTAGCCGGTGCTTTCTTAGCCGGTGCTTTCTTAGCGGGCGCCTTTTTCGCGGCTGCCTTCTTGGCCGGAGCCTTTTTCGCGGCTGTCTTTTTCGCCGGCGCTTTGCCGTCGCCTGAGCGCGCCTTCACACTTGCCTCGAGCTTGGCGAGCAGGTCGGAGACGTCTTCGGTCTCGTCAAGTTCTTTGGGCTGCTCTTCGGTGGTAAACGCCTCTCCGCCTTCGAGTTTGGCCTGCACCAGCTCGTGCAGCTGCTCTTGGTAGTCGTCGTGATAACGGTCGGGCTTGAAGTCATCGGCCATCGACTCGACCACCTGCCCGGCCATCTTGAGTTCCGCCGGTTTGATGTCGACCTTCTTGTCCAGCACCGGGAAGTCGGGGTCGCGGATCTCGTCGGGCCACAACAGCGTGTGGATCACCATCACCTCGCGCTTGCTGAAATCCTTGACCCGCAACGCCGCAAGCCGGGTCTTGTTGCGCAGCGCGAAGTGCACGATCGCAACCCGATCGGTATCGGCCAGCGTCTTAGCCAGCAGCACATACGATTTGGTGGACTTGCCATCTGGCTCGAGGAAGTAGCTGCGGTCGTACATCATTGGGTCGAGTTCGCTGGCCGGGACGAACTCCAGCACTTCGATTTCGCGGCTGCGCTCCTCGGGCAGCGTCGCGATGTCCTCGTCGGTGATGATCACCGTCTGACCGTCGTCGGATTCGTATGCCCGCGCGATATCGCGGTACTCGACAACTTCGCCGCATACCTCGCACACGCGCTTGTACCGGATGCGGCCGTTGTCCTTGGCGTGTACCTGATGAAACTTGATGTCGTGGTCCTCGGTCGCGCTGTACACCTTGACCGGGACGTTCACCAGCCCGAAAGAGATCGAGCCCTTCCAGATGGAACGCATGAAGCCAGTATGCCCATACCGTCATCCAGATAAGCGCCTAACGTTCCAGTTTCCTGCCGGTCACATACCACGTTTCGACGCGACCTGCCCCCTTGACTACGATTGCCCCGCGGGCCTGGCAATCGAATTCGCCGCTGACAAGGTCGAAGGTATTGCGGGTGATTTGGATGACGCCACTTTGGCCATGTGACTCCATACGGCTGGCCATATTCACGGTCTCGCCCCAAAGGTCGTAGATAAATTTTCGGCGGCCGATCACGCCCGCGACCACCGGGCCGGAATTGATGCCGATGCGAAAGGCGAGTCTTCGCCCGCCGAAAGTGCGCTTGCTGATTTCCCTTCGCATGTCGAGCGCGAAGTTGACCAGAGCCTGGGCGTGGTCAACGCGCGGGCGTGGCACGCCTGCGGCGACCATGTAACAGTCGCCGATCGTCTTGATCTTCTCCAGGTCGTACTTGTCGACGAGATCGTCGAAGCACTCGAACACGTCGTTGAGCAGGTCGACCAGGGTGAGCGGCAGCATCGTCGCCGCCATCGGGGTGAATTCGACGATGTCGGCAAACAGGATGCTGGCCTCGTCGTAGTGGGCGGCGATCGCGCGGGGTTCCGTCTTGAGCGCCTCTGAGATCTCCTTCGGCAGGATGTTGAGCAGCAGCATCTCCGAGCGTTCCTGGAAGAAGTTGCGGCGCCGGACGAAGTAATGCAGGAGCCCGAAGACGACCGCAATCACCGATCCGAGGTTGAGCACGAAGAACCACGTCACGAATGCGTCGGGCAGGTTGGCCGGCGTCAGATGGGGCTGCAGCAGCACAGTGGCAAGCAGCAGCGCGAGGAACCCGACGATCCAAAGCAGCGTCCGCCTGGGCTCTTCGAGCAACAGCGAACCGAGCGGACACAGTGCCGCCCAGATGATGACCACGCTGGATTGCCGAAAGCCACCAAGCGCGATCGTCACGAGCCACGGCAGAATCAGGATCAAGAGCAGTTGGGTGAAGCGATAGAACTTGAGATTGCGGGATACGGCGAACACAACCGTGTTCACCGGCGTGAAAACGGAGTAGAACGCGGGTGCGGCGGCGGCAAGTGGGGCGTGGACCAGTAGGTAGATCACGCTCCACAGCGCCGTGAGCGGTAAGGTCCCCGCGCAGAGCGCAACGGCGAGCCGTTTCTGCAAAGCGGTTTCGTCGTCATCGCTCGCCGTTGCGCCGATCGACGACAGCAAACCATTGCGCATAGTGACCCCTTGCTGACCGTTACATTAGCCGGGGTCCGGCAGGTCAGGCACCCGCCCGACCGACGGTCAGCGCCGCCGCATCGCCGGCCGCCTCAAGCGCTGCTGTCAGCGCATCCAGGTCGATCCCGGCAAGCTCGGCGCGTCGCTGCGCGCCCAACAAGCCTCGTCCCCACAGCGCGTCGATCAGGCCGACCATGAACGCGTCACCGGCGCCGACGGTGTCGACCACCTGCACCGGACGGGCCGCCACCCTGGCCACACCGGCCGCGCAGACCGCCGCCGCTCCCCGGTCACCCATCGTCACCGCGACGATAGACGGACCCAGCGCAAGCCAGGTTTGGGCAATCCGCTCGGGCGGACGGTCGGGGTCGATCCACCGCAGATCCTCCTCGCTGACTTTCACGATGTCGCTGCGCTCGACGAGATGCTCGATCCGTTGGCGCGCCAGATCTCGATCGACGATCAACGACGGACGGACATTGGGATCGAAGGTGATGGTGGCCGAGACATGGTAGGTGTCGACGAGCGCCGCGACAGCCAGGCAGCCCGGTTCCTGCACGGCGGCAATCGATCCGGTGTGGACGAAAAGCGGCGGCGCGACCGGCGGCGTTCCGGAAAGCCGCCAGTCCAGATCGAACACATAGTCGGCCGACCCGTCTTCGCCGACGGTCAGTCGCGCAGTCGCTGTCTGGCCGGCTCCTTGACTTCCCGAAACAAGCCGTACGCCTGCGGCATTGACGTACTCGGCGATCCGCTGGCCACGTGAGTCGTCACCGATCCGTGTCAAAAAGTCAACCTCGCGGCCCAGCCGGGACAGCCCGACCGCGACGTTGAGTGGGCTGCCGCCGACATGCTCGTCGTCGGTCTGCCCGTCCCGCTCGACGATATCGATCAGCGACTCGCCGATCACCAGCCCGCGCGTCATCGCAGTAACGCCTCCAAGGTCGCCCGAGCTCCGTTGCGGTGCAACGACTCCAACACCCAACGGTATGCCTGCACGAAGCGTGGCTGCTGGGCCAGATCCCCGAACACTGCGGTGATCTCGATGAACGCGGTGGGATGCTCGTGCTGCGACCGGGCGATCGGCACCAGCGAGTCGGCCAGCTGGTCCACCACCTCGGTCGGCTCGCCCCACTCGTTGACGCCCTCGGCGTAGCGAGCCCAGCTCGCCACCGTCGCTGCCGCAAACCGAACCGAGCCATCGCTGGCCAGGTTGTCGCAGATCACCGGAAGCAGCCATTTCGGGATACGGTCCGACGAGTAGGCGCACAGCCGCGCAACGGTGTCGCGCACGCCTGGGTTGGCGAACCGTTCGATCAGCGTGCGGCTGTAGTCATGTAGGTCGATCCCGGGCACGGGTAGCAGCGTTGGGATGGCCTCGAAATCGAAGTAGGCGAGCAAGAATTCGGCGAACAACGGATCACGCGCTGCGTCGTGGACAAACTCGAAGCCGCACAGATGTGCGAAGTAGCACAGGCACTGATGTCCCGCGTTGAGCAGTCGGAGCTTCATCGACTCGTACGGGCCGACATCGTCGACCAGCAGCACGCCCGCCTGCTCCAACGGCGGCCTGCCGTCGGCGAAGTCGTCCTCGAGGACCCAGGCGGTAAACGGCTCGGTCACCACCGGCCACCGGTCGGCGACACCGAAGTCGCGCCGCACCGCCGCGGCCATCTCCAATGTCGTGGACGGGGTGATCCGGTCCACCATCGAACTCGGGAACCGGACGTGTTCCGCCACCCACCCGGCGAGCGCGGGATCTCGTTGTTCGGCATGCGCGAGGATGGCGCACCGCGCGATCGCACCGTTGCTCTCGATGTTGTCGCACGACACGATTGTCGGTGCGGCGATGCCGCGGCCGCGACGCCTGGCCAGAGCCTCGGTGATCAATGCGAACGCGGGCCCGTCTGGGTCGCGGTAACCGCCCTCGGTGATGGTCAGCGAAATAATCCGGGTGGATGCTGCGGCCAGCAACTCCAACGCTGCCTCCGGATCGTCAGGAGCGTAGCGATAGTCGATGATCGAGCCGATCACTTGTGCGTCCCGGCTGCCGTCAGGGCTTTCCAGGATCAGCGTGTACAGCCCGTCCTGGTCACGCAGGACGTCGCGCATTGTCCAATCGCCCGGCATCACCCCTACCCCACAGATGCCCCACTCGCGCGCCAAGCCCCGCCGCAGCAATCGGTCGATGTACATGGCCTGATGCGCCCGGTGGAAGTGACCGGCCCCGATATGTGCGATACCGACGCTGACGCTGTCGCGGTCATAGTTGGGCGTAGCGATCGGCAGGCTTGTTAGCGCTGCGTTGTTCACGTTCATCGCGCTAGCCACCATTGGCCAACTCCTCCCCGGGCCACAGCCCGGATCGTCGTCGGGCTCGCAGCACCTCTCGACGGTACGACGACTGGGCTTCAACCCGGTGACGATGCCTACGTTAGCGGGGAATCTGCACCTGTCACAGTCGATAACATGAGGACATCAGCGAGAGCGCGCCACGAATCGGTTATCGCGGCTGCGCCGGCATCAATCAATTCCACACGGCGGCAATCCCGTTCGTCGGTTGGCACGAACATCACATTACCGACGGTGACGTAGCCGGCCGCGACCGCAGAGGTAACGCCCGCCACAGAATCTTCAATGGCCAGGCCCTGGTCGGCGTCGACATCCATTACCTGGCCGGCATGCAGATACACCGCGGGGTCGGGCTTGCTCGTCGGCACGGGAAGGGAGTCTTCCGCGCTGAAGCGCAGAGCCGCGGGGATGAGCGAATCGAGTCCGGTGGCGGCAAAACAGGCATCCAGCCGCTTGGCGGCGCTGGAGCTGACCGCTGCCAATGCATACCGCGACGCCAGGGCCTCCAATGGCGCAAGCACCTCTGGATCGGGTTTTAGGGTGGTGGCCAGATGCGCGGTGACCCGTTCTCGTTCTTGGCGCACCCACTGCTCGAGTTCGTCGGCGCACAACGCGCGACCGCTCGCGGCGTCGCTGCCTGAAGCGGCAACCGCTGCGGGACGGCCACGTGCCAGCGTCTGGTCGACGGGCACCTCGCACAGCACGGCCAGATCGATAGCAGTGCTGCGAAAGTTTTTGCCGACCGCCTGCTTGCGCAAATCCTCGGCGCTCAGGGGAGCGGTTACGCCGAATCTGGCTAGGAAGCGATTGGTCACCTCGACCGAGGCGGCGAATGCCGGTCTCTCGGAAGGGAAGAGGTTGTCATCAGCGTCACAGAGCAAGGTGGTGATGAGTGCAGGGTCGAACGGACGCACCATGCTTATTCCTCGGTTCATTACGACACCAGCTCCCGCGCATCGTCCCGCAACGCGCGACGCAGTGTGGGTAGCACACCGTGCTCGTCGATGTTCGCAATCATGTCGCCGAGGCACTCCGCGAAGGCGGGAATCAAGCGTAGTTCGGTGAAGATTTCGTGCCGCAGCAACGGATCGGGATTGTCGCCTGCCATGGTCGCCAACCTAGTCAGCGGTATCGCCTGCGAGTCTTCGATGCGGAATTTGCGCCCCTTGAGGTCGTGGCCGCGCATATAACGGGCCCACCCGGCAACAGCCAACATCAGCAGGGTGTGCGGTCTGCCCTGCGCGATCGCCTCCTGCAGGGAGGGCAGCACAAACGACGATATTTTGCTCGATCCCCGTCGAGCCAACCGCGACAACTGGTCGCTCATCCGGGGATTGCTGAGCCGAGCGAGCAAGGTTTGGCGATAGCCGGGTGTGTTCATGCCGGGCACCGCCGGTAGCAGCGGCTGAATCTCGTCACGCATGAGCTGCTCGACGTAATCGAAGATGACGCCGTCCTTCATCGCCTCGTCGGTGCGCTGGTAGCCGGCCAGCGTGGCCAGACACGCGAGCGCGATGTGGGTTCCGTTGAGCATGCGGGTTTTGACTAGCTTGTGGTCGCTGACATCGGCCACGAATTGGGCACCGACCTCGTGCAGCGGCGGGCGGCCGTTGCTAAAGGTGTCCTCGATGACCCATTGGCAATACGGTTCGGTCAGCACCGGCCACTTGTCGGCGACGCCAAATGTCTGCTCGACGAACTGGCGCTCCGAGTTCGAGGTCTGCGGGGTGATGCGGTCGACCATGGTCGACGGGAATGCGACATGGGTGTCGATCCAGCGGGCCAGCCCGGGGTCTTTTAGCGCGGCGAACGACACCAGCGCGGTCCGTGCCGCTTGCGTGTTGTCGGGAATGTTGTCACAGCAGAGCACGGTGAACGGGGCAGTGCCGGCGCGGCGACGCTGGTCGAGTGCCTCGGCCAGGTAGGCCCATGCGGTGGCAAAGCAATCCGACACTGCAAGATCGGCACGCACGTCGGGGTTGTCAGCGTCGAACTCACCGGTAGTTGGATTGAGAAAGTAACCGTTGTTGGTGATAGTCAGGCTGACCACGCGAGTTTGGGGATCAGCCAGAGCGGCGCGGACCGCAGCGCCGTCGTTCGGCGCGTAGTGCAGGGAGCCGATCGAGCCGACCACGCGGGCGGTTTGGCGGTCGTGGCCCCGTTGCACAACGGTGTAGAGCCCATCTTGAGCCGACAGCACATCTTTGACATCGGGCGAGTGAAGACTGACGCTGGTGACCCCCCACTCCTGGGAAATGCCCAAGCAGGCAATGTCATCGAAGTAAACGGCCTGGTGCGCGCGGTGAAAGTTGCCCGCGCCGATGTGAACTACGCCACGTTGAAGGGCCGACCGGTCATAAGTTGGCACGTCGATGCGGCGCGAATGCAGTTGCAGTGTCGCATTGCTTAAAGGAACGCCGGCCGAACGGCGCCAGGGAAGAACCATAGGAATCACATTGGGCATTGTCGTCTGTGCCCCATGGGTTCGCTCGTCTAACTCTTTAGTGTCCGGGTTAACAAGATCTTTACGGCGAACACGATAATCGGTGGTGAGAAGCCGTTTTCGGTGCTGGAACGCGTAAGTTAAATCACATGGCGCCGCAGGTGAAGCTGACCAACGCCGATAAAGTGATCTTTCCCACAACCGGAACCACCAAGGCAGACATCTTCGCTTACTACACCAGCATCGCCGAGGTGATGGTGCCGCACATTGCTGGCCGCCCGGCTACCCGCAAACGCTGGCCCAACGGCGTGAACGAGCCGTCGTTCTTCGAAAAGCAACTGGCGTCGTCGGCGCCCGCCTGGCTGCCCCGTGCCAGTGTGGCGCACCGGTCCGGGACGACGACCTATCCGATCATCGACAACGCGGACGGGTTGGCGTGGATCGCCCAACAGGCCGCACTCGAGGTACACGTGCCGCAGTGGCGGTTCGTCGCCGAGTGGACGCGGAAGGGCGAAGAACTCAAGCCCGGCCCGGCGACCCGTCTGGTGTTCGACCTCGACCCCGGCGAGGGTGTGACGATGGCTCAGCTCGCCGAGGTGGCCCGCGCTGTGCGCGACCTGATCGCCGACATCGGCTTGACCACGTTTCCGCTCACCAGCGGCAGCAAGGGGCTGCATCTCTACAGCCCGCTGGACAAGCCGGTAAGTAGCCGCGGCGCGGTGGTGTTGGCCAAACGTGTTGCACAGCAACTGGAAACGTCGATGCCCAAGCTGGTCACCTCGACGATGACCAAAAGCGTGCGATCGGGCAAGGTGTTCGTGGACTGGAGCCAGAACAACGGGTCGAAGACCACCATCGCGCCGTATTCGTTGCGCGGCCGGGAGTATCCGACCGTCGCCGCGCCGCGCAGCTGGGAGGAGCTCGACGACAAGAAGCTTCGCCAGCTGCGCTACGACGAAGTGCTGAAGAGGGTCGAGCGTGACGGAGATCTGCTGGCGCCGCTGGATGCCGATGTAAAGACCCCGGATCGGCTGACCAAGTACCGCAGCATGCGCGATGCGTCGAAAACACCCGAGCCGGTGCCAGGCGCCAAACCGTCTGCGGGTGAAGGTAATACATTCGTCATTCAGGAGCACCACGCCCGTCGGCTGCACTACGACTTTCGCCTGGAACGCGACGGCGTCCTGGTGTCTTGGGCAGTGCCCAAGAACCTGCCCGAAACCACCGCGGTCAATCACCTGGCGGTCCACACCGAAGACCATCCACTGGAGTACGGCGGCTTCGAGGGCAGCATCCCGAAGGGGGAGTACGGCGCCGGCAAGGTGATCATCTGGGATTCCGGCACCTATGACACCGAGAAGTTCCGCGATGACGGTGAAAAAGGGGAGGTCATCGTCACGCTGCACGGCCAGCGAATCTCCGGACGCTACGCGCTGATTCAGACCAACGGCGACCAGTGGCTGGCGCATCGGATGAAGGACCAGAACGTCTTCCAGTTCGACGAACTGGCCCCGATGCTCGCCACGCACGGTTCGGTGGCGAGCCTGAGAGCGTCGCAGTGGGCGTTCGAGGGCAAGTGGGACGGCTACCGGCTGCTCGTCGACGCCGATCACGGCACGGTACGGCTGCGGTCACGCAGCGGGCGTGACATCACCAAGGAATTCCCCCAATTAGCCTCCGTGGCTGATGATCTCGGCGACCACCACGTCGTGCTCGACGGAGAAGGCGTCGCGCTCGACGCTTCCGGTGTGCCGAGGTTCACCGAGATGCAGAACAGGGCGCGGGCCACTCGAATCGAGTTCTGGGCATTCGACCTGCTGTACTTGGACGGGCGATCGTTGCTGCGGGCCCGCTACCGCGACCGGCGACAGCTGTTGGAAACGCTCTCCGGCGCAGGCAGTCTGGTCGTTCCCGACCTGCTGTCCGGCGACGGCGCCGAGGCGCTCGACTACTCGCGTAAGCACCAGTGGGAGGGCGTGATCGCGAAAAAACGCGACTCGACCTATCAGCCGGGTCGCCGCTCGGCGTCGTGGGTGAAGGACAAATATTGGAACACCCAGGAAGTCGTCATCGGCGGTTGGCGAGCCGGCGAGGGTGGACGGACCAGCGGTATCGGATCGCTGCTGATGGGCATTCCGGCTGCGGGTGGACTGCATTTCGCCGGCCGAGTCGGTACCGGGTTCACCGAACGCGACCTGGCCAGGCTGAAGAAAACGCTGGCGCCCTTGCACACCGACGAATCCCCGTTCGAGGCGCCCCTTCCGGCCCGCGACGCCAAGGGCGTGACCTTTGTCAAGCCAACGCTGGTCGGAGAAGTCCGGTACAGCGAGTGGACCCCGGACGACCGGCTGCGCCAACCCAGTTGGCGCGGTCTGCGACCGGACAAGGAACCGAGCGAGGTGGTACGCGAATGAAATGGGTGACCTTTCGAGACGGCGACGGCGAGCGGGCCGGGGTTTTGTCCGGCGATGTGATTCACGCGCTGCAGCCGGGCGTGAGCTTGCTCGAACTCATCGGGTACGGCGCGGCCGGACTGCAGGAAGTGGGGGAGGACGCCCTGCGATCGGCACCGACCGTGCGTCTCGACCAGGTGACGCTCGCGGCACCGATCCCGCGGCCGCCGTCGATCCGGGACAGCCTGTGTTTTCTCGACCATATGCGCAATTGCCAGGCGGCGATGGGCGGTGGTCGGGTGCTCAAGGACACCTGGTACCGCATTCCGGCGTTCTACTTCGCCTGCCCGTCGACCGTTCTCGGCCCTTATGACGACGCACCGATGGCGCCCGGAAGTGCCTGGCAGGACTTCGAGTTGGAGATCGCCGCGGTTATCGGGACAGCGGGGAAAGACTTCTCGGTGGCCGAAGCTGAACAGGCGATCATCGGATACATGATCTTCAACGACTGGTCGGCGCGTGATCTGCAAATGCTGGAAGGCCAACTGGCGATCGGGCAGGCCAAAGGCAAGGACAGCGGAGTCACACTGGGCCCGTATCTGGTCACGCCCGACGAACTGGAGGCCTACCGCCGCGACGGCAAGCTGAGCCTCGAGGTGACGGCACTGGTGAACGGCGAGGTGGTTGGTGCCGGGTCGACCGCGGCGATGGATTGGAGCTTCGGCGAGGTGATCTCCTACGCCTCGCGTGGGGTGGCGCTGACACCCGGCGACGTTTTCGGGTCCGGCACCGTGCCGACCTGCACGCTGGTCGAGCACCTCGACGCGACCGCACCGGAATCGTTCCGCGGCTGGCTGCACGACGGCGACGTCGTCACGCTCACAGTGCAGGGGCTGGGTGAGACCCGTCAAACCGTCCGCAAAACCCCCGCACCGCAACCAATTCCGGCGCGGCATAATCCGGATGCTGTTCCCGCGGCCAAGCGGGTCAACCCGGCGCCGGCGAAAATCCCGTACACCCGTGGGTTACACGAGGTTGCCGACCGGGTGTGGGCCTGGATGTTACCGGACGGCGGATACGGTTGGAGCAACGCCGGACTCGTCGCCGGCGACGGCGCGTCGCTACTGGTCGACACGCTATTCGACCTGGCATTGACCCGCGAAATGCTGGCCGCGATGGCGCCTGTCACCGATCGCGCCCCGATCACCGACGCGCTGATCACTCACTCCAACGGTGACCACACCCACGGCAACCAATTGCTGGACGCCTCGGTGCGGGTGATCGCCGCCAAGGGCACTGCTGAGGAGATCGCCCACGGCATGCGCCCCGAGATGCTGGTGATGACCCAGACCGCCGATCTGGGTCCGGTCGCGACTCGCTACCTGCGAGAACGGTTCGGGCCCTTCGACTTCGGCGGCATCACGCTGCGCAACGCGGATCAGACCTTCGACGATGAGCTCACCATCGAGGTCGGCGGCCGCGAAGTGCGCCTGCTTAATCTGGGCCCGGCGCATACCGCCGCGGACTCGGTGGTGCACGTGCCCGACGCCGGGATGCTGTTCGCCGGGGACCTGCTGTTCATCGGCTGCACGCCGATCGTGTGGGCTGGACCGATCGCCAACTGGGTCGCCGCATGCGACGCGATGATCGCCTTGGACGCGCCCACGGTGGTGCCGGGCCACGGCCCGGTTACCGACCCGGACGGAATCCGTGCGGTCCGTGGATATCTCGTCTACGTCGCCGAGCAGGCTGACGCGGCCTACCGCAAAGGGTTATCCTTCGTCGAGGCAGCCGACGGCATCGATCTCGGCGAATACGCGAGCTGGCTGGACGCCGAGCGCATAGTGGTCAACGTTTACCAGCGTTATCGCGAACTCGACCCGGACACACCGCAATTGCCGGCGATGGGTCTGCTGGCGATGCAAGCCGAGTGGCACGCCAAACATTCCTCAGGCGCCGCGGCTAGTGCCGGATCGCCCGGACGAAGCTGATCGAGGCAGCCGCGCTCACCTGCGCCTCGGCGTCCAGCGGGGCCAGCCCGGCCGTCGCGAACAGGTCGGCGAGCCCGAATGTGGCGGTGTCCCACCCCCGAGCCTGCAGGTGCGCCGCGACGTCGGTGTGCTCGCCGGGATAGGTCAAGGCGGGGATGTCAAGATCCAGGCCGTGTTCGCGCCAGCGTTCGGTCAAAGTCTGGGCCTGCCGCTTTTCCTCCTCGGTCTGAGCGCCCACCGATCCGTAGTCGGCGGCGAACCTGCTGCCCGCGGCGCTGAGCGCGTCGACGTTGTCCAACAAATGAACTTCGGCCTCGGGCGGCAGAAATCCGATCAGCACGCCTTCGGCCAGCCACGCCGTCAGTTGAGCTGGATCGAAGCCGGCGTTTTGCAGCGCTGCCGGCCAATCCTCACGCAGGTCGATGCCGACCGTACGGTGCTCGGCGCGTGGTACCGCGCCAAGGTCGGCCAGCGTGGTGGTCTTGAACTCGATCACGTCAGGCTGGTCGACCTCGTACAGTGTGGTTCCCGCCGGCCAGGAAAGCCGGTACGGGCGGGCGTCCAGCCCCGACGCCACGATCACCACTTGGCGCAGACCCGCCGCACCAGCCTCGGTGAAGTAGTCGTCGTAAAACCGGGCTCGGGCAGCGAACGTGTCGACCATGCGGGGAAACCCACCGCCGCCGTCGACGTCGGCGAAATCCAGCTCGCCGCGGGCCACTTTGGTGAAAAGGTCAAGCCCGACAGCGCGGACGAGCGGCTCGGCGAAGGGGTCGTTGATCACCGGGTCCGCGCGTCGGCTGGC
>Ga0209693_10000824_pt1 | contig 12837 bp, 14 predicted proteins | sample HubBroMetageWRM3_FD_188345 | JGI IMG/M metagenome (GOLD analysis project Ga0209693, IMG submission 188345) | Warmed soil microbial communities from the Hubbard Brook experimental Forest, New Hampshire - Hubbard Brook CCASE Soil Metagenome WRM 3... | ecosystem: Environmental > Terrestrial > Soil...
CGTGCTGGGCTATCGCGGCATGAAGGAATACGAGATCGGCTTCGACGGCTTCGAGGTGCCGGCCGCCAACCTTTTGGGCGAGAAGGAGGGTGAGGGTTTTAAGCAGCTCATGGCGACCTTCGAGAGCGCGCGCATCCAGACCGCGGCGCGCGCCGTCGGCGTGGCCCAGAACGCGCTGGAGCTCGGCCTGCGCTATGCCAGGGAACGCATCCAGTTCGCCAAGCCGCTTTATGCCTTCCCGCGAGTCGCCGGCAAGATCGCCTGGATGGCGGTCGAAACCATGATCGCCCGCCAGCTCACCTATTTTGCGGCGCGCGAGAAGGACAGCGACCGGCGCTGCGATATCGAGGCCGGCATGGCGAAGCTTCTGGCCGCGAGGGTCGCCTGGAGCAACGCCGACAACGCCCTGCAGATCCATGGCGGCAACGGCTATGCCATGGAATACCCGGTGAGCCGCGTGCTGTGCGATGCGCGCATCCTCAACATCTTCGAGGGCGCCGCCGAGATCCAGGCCCAGGTCGTCTGCCGCGGGCTGATTGAAGGCCGAAACTAGCCACGCGCACCCTGTCATCCCGAGCGCAGCGAGGGACCTTTAAAGCAACAGCAAAGGTCCCTCGGCCTTCGGCCTCGGGATGACAATGTCGGTTTCGGCTACGCCCGCCGAACTAGCTGCTGCACGCGCCGCTGAGCCTCAGGGCACGAGGACGGCCGCTCCCTGAAAGCGGCCGGCCCGCAGGTCCGTCAAGGCCTCGTTCGCGCGATCCAACGGATAGACGGTCGTCGTCGTGCGGACACCCGCGCGCGGGGCGAGCTGCAGGAATTCCACGGCGTCCTGTCGCGTGAGGTTGGCGACCGACAGGACCTGCCGTTCTTCCCACAACAGCCGATACGGGAACTGCGGGATATCGCTCATATGGATGCCGCCGCAGACGACCCTGCCGCCCTTGCGCACGGCGCTGAGCGCCGCCGGCACCAGCGCGCCGACCGGAGCGAAAAGAATGGCCGCATCGAGCGGCTCCGGCGGAAGATCTTCCGAGCCGCCGGCCCAACGCGCGCCGAGCGACAGCGCATGGGATTGCGCGGCGGCGTCGCCCGCGCGGGTGAAGGCATAGACGTCGCGTCCCTGCCATCGGCAGACCTGGGCGATGATGTGGGCGGCGGCGCCGAAACCATACAGGCCGATCCTGCGGCCCTCTCCCGCGAGCTTCAGCGAACGCCAGCCGATCAGGCCGGCGCACAGCAGCGGCGCCGCGGTGACGGGATCGTCGAAGCCGTCGAGGGCAAAGGCGTATGCCGCGTCGGCGACCACGTGCGTGGCAAAGCCGCCGTCGCGGCCGTGGCCGGTGAAGATCGGCCGGTCGCAGAGATTCTCCTGGTGGGCGAGGCAATAGGGACAGGTCCCGCAGGTGTGGCCGAGCCAGGGAATGCCGACGCGCCGCCCGGGCGCCAGCGAGCTGCCGCCCGGTCCCAGCGCATCGACGATCCCCACGATCTCGTGGCCCGGCACGATCGGCAGGCGGATGTCGGGAAGTTCGCCGTCGACGATGTGCAGATCGGTACGGCAGACGCCGCAGGCCTCGACCCGCACACGGATTTCACCCGGGCCGGGCAGGGGGTCGGACCGGCTTTCGAATTCAAGGGGCCGGCCGGTGGCGGCGAGGACCATTGCCTTCATGACGCTCTCCCATGAGGGACAGCCGATCAGCGGCGCTTGATCTGGAGGATGAGCAGCGTGGCGAGGCCGGCCACGAGATAGAGGCTGCCCACGATCAGGGAAGCATAGACATCGCCCAGCGCCTGCGACAGCGCGCGATACCCGGCCAATGTCAGGAAGCACAGGCTCGCGGCCAATAGGCCGCCGGCGACCAGGTAGCCGGCAAGCGTCGCGGCGAAGCGGCGTCCGGCATTTGCCGCCGCGGCGGCGGCGAAGAGGGCGGCCGTCTTCACAACAGTAAGAAGCATCGAGGCGTCCTCCGCTCCGCGCCCGCTCAACGCCGGACCAGCGCGGCTAGCACGAAGCCAGCCAGGGCGGCAATCGCGACGGCGGCCATCGGCTTGTCGCGGATCGCGCCCTCGAGCTGCGCGCGGCCGTCCGCCATCGCCTTGGCCATGTCCGCCTTGCCGGTGAGGCCGTCGACCATCGTCGTGGCGCGGGCCAGGATTTCGCGCGCCGCTTCGCCCGCGGCCTTCATGGCCTCGGCTCCTTCGCTTTTCGCCGCCCGTTCGATGGCGGCCGCCAGTTGTTCGAGCTCCTCACGGAGCGCCGCCGATTCTGTGCCGAGAGAACCGTTGGTATCCGTTGTCTTGCGCGCCGTCATGCATGCCTCCATCGGTCGCGCGAACGATGACGGCAGGCAGCAAGGGAGCTCTTGGCCTGCATCAACGACCGCTGCCCCCATGATAGGCCGAATACCGGCCGCGGGCATTTATTGGCTTTATGCGCGAAGGAGCGCTGGGAAAAAGCCACCACCGTGCCAATATGACGGCGGAGTAGGAGACAGCCATGCAAGGATCACTGCGCGGCAACGCCGGTCCGCGTTATCGGCATACCGCCGAAGAGGGCGCCCCGTACGAAACCATCGCCGTCGACAAGCTGACGCCGATCATCGGCGCGGAGATCGACGGCATCGACCTCGCCCAGCCATTGTCGAACCGCCAGCAGGACGAGCTGCACCGCGCCCTTGCCGAGAATTCCGTCATCTTCTTCCGCGACCAGCACATCTCGCCCGACCAGCACGTGGCGTTCGGCCGGCTGTTCGGCGAGCTGCATGTTCACCCGGCGGCACCGCACGAACCCGGCCGTCCGGAACTGATGGTCATCCACGCCGACAAGGATTCGCCCCGCGCCAACGGCGAGGGCTGGCACACCGACGTGAGCTGCGACCTCGAGCCGCCGATGGGCAGCATCCTCTACATCAGGAAGTGCCCGCCCAAAGGCGGCGATACGCTGTTCGCTTCGATGTACGCCGCCTACGAGGCGCTGTCGGACCGCATGAAGACCTATCTCGAGGGCCTGACCGCCATCCATGACGGCGAATCGGTCTATCGCGGCCTCTACAAGAATTTCGGCGTCGCCGACAAGGAACACTATCCGCGCGCCGTGCATCCGGTGGTCCGCACCCATCCGGTGACGGGCAAGAAGGCGCTCTATGTGAATCGCGGCTTCACCCGCGGCCTGGTCGACGTGCCGCGCGATGAAAGCGACGGCATCCTGACCTACCTCTACCAGCACATGGAGAATCCGCTGTTCCAGTGCCGCTTCCGCTGGCGCGAGAACTCGATCGCGTTCTGGGACAACCGCTGCGTCCAGCACCGCGCCATGTGGGACTACTGGCCGCACACGCGCAGCGGCAACCGCGTCACCGTAGCGGGTGACAAACCATACTGATGCTTCCCCCTCCGCCCTTCGGGCACCTGTGCGCTTTGGCCGCTCAGCGGCCAAAGCGCAGACCCGTCTGACGGGGGAGGCAGGGAGGGCGGGCAATCCGAAGAACAGGTCGACCTTGTTGGTAATCTTCGACTGCGACGGCGTGCTGGTCGACAGCGAGCCGCTCGCCAATGCGAGCTTTTCCCGCGCGCTCAAGGCGCAAGGCCTAGATTGGTCGGCCGAGGAGGCGATGCGGCGCCTGATGGGCCTTTCGCTCAAATCCGCCCTGGAGATCTGCGAAGCCGAACTCGGCCGCAAGCTGCCCGACGACTTCTTCGAGAAGATGCAGGCCGTGACCTACGAGAGCTTTCGCCAGGCGCCGCTGATGCCGGTCGCCGGCGTGAAGGAGGCGGTGCTGGCACTGCAGGCGGCGGGGGTCGCCACCTGCGTGGCAAGCTCGGGTACGCCCGAAAAGATGCGCTTCACGCTCGGCCTCACCCGGCTGTGGGAGCTGTTCGACGGCCGCATCTTCAGCGCGAGCCAGGTGCCGCGTGGAAAACCGTTCCCCGATCTCTTCCTCCATGCCGCCATCGCCATGGACGTGCAGCCCTTCGAGTGCACCGTCGTCGAAGACTCGGTGCCGGGCGTGCAGGCGGCGCGCGCAGCCGGCATGCGCGCGCTGGCCTATGCCGGGGCACCGTACGCCCACCGCGAAGCAATGCAGGCGGCAGGCGGACGATTGTTCGACGACATGAAGCAGCTTCCCGATCTCGTGCTGTCATGAGCGGCTCGTGGTCGATGGGCGCCGGCAAGCCCGAGCGCGTGATCGTGGTCGGCGCCGGCATGGCGGGCCTCGTCGCCGCACGCTTGTTGCACGATTCGGGATTCGCGGTGACGGTGCTCGAGGCGCGTGATCGACTGGGCGGTCGTACCTGGACCGACGATTCGCTGGGTGCGCCGCTCGATCTCGGCGGATCGTGGGTGCATGGCGTCGAAGGCAACCCCTTGACCCTGTGGTGCGGCAAGCTGGGCGTCGCGCTGGTCGAATCCCAGGGCGATCGACTCCTGATCGACGACCGTGCCACGGCGCCGACGCGCGAGGGCCAGCGGCGCCGCGCCATCCTGGGCCGCGCGGCCTTCAAGACGGCGATCGAATGGGCGAGCTGGAAGAGCAAGGCGATGGCCCGCAGCTGGGGCCCACGCTCGATCTCGGTGAAGCAGGCGGTCGATCCGTTGCTCCGCGCGCCGTGGCTGCCCGACGTCGACAAGCTCGTGATCGCGACCTTCGTGGAGATGAGCGAAGGCGTGCAGGGCGCTCCCTACGATGCGATCGCCGCTGAGGAGTGGTTCCCGACCGAGGGCCTGGAGCGCAACGCCCAGCCCAAGGGCGGCTTTCAGCCGCTGATCGAGGACGCCGCACGCGGTCTTTCGATACGGCTCGGTTCGCCCGTGCAACGCATCGCCTGGAGCGAGCGAGGCGCCGCGGCGATCCTGCAGTCGGGTGAACGCCTCGAAGCCGATCGTGTCCTGATCACCGTGCCGGTCGGCCTGCTGCGCGCCGGGTTGCCCGTGCTCGATCCATTGCCGCCCGAGGACCAGCGCATCGCGATCGGCCGGCTGGGCTACGGCGCGGGGGTGCTGGGCAAAATCTACCTGCGCTTCCCGCGGCGCTTCTGGCCCGAACGGCCCAAATGGTTCGGTCGCCTGCCCGACTCGCCCGAGCGTCGCGGCACCTTCAACACGTGGGTCAGCCACGAACAGGAAACCGGGCGTCCCATCCTGCTGAGTTTCAGCAACGGCGCGACGGCCGCGCGGCTTGATCGGACGGCCAGCGATGCCGAGGTGAAGGACGTGGCGATGGCCTCGCTGCGCAAGATGTTCGGTGCCGATATTCCCGAGCCGGAAGCGATGCTCTTCCCGCGCTGGCTGAGCGATCCGTGGTCGCGCGGCGGCTATTCCTATCCCGGCGTCGGCAGCGCGCCGGAGGACCGGCCGGTCCATGCCCGGCCGCTGGCCGGCCGCGTCTACTTCGCCGGCGAGGCGACCGAACCGGTCGAATACGGCACGGTGCATGCGGCCCTGTGGTCGGGCGAGCAGGGCGCGGAGGCGATCTTTCGGGCGGCCACCGGCGTCGCGCCGACGCGGGGTGCGCGACCGTGGGCTGGCGCGCGCGGTGGCGCGGGCCGGCATAATGAGTGATAGAACGGCGTAGAGGAGAGTGTGATGCTCGCCAACATCCTGTTCGTCTTGGTGATTATCTCCGGCCTGGCCACGCTCGGCATGCTGTTCGCTGGCTTGATCAGCATGAGCCGCAACGTCGACGGCAACATCGAAGGCGGACGGCGCAGCAACAAGCTGATGTGGTGGCGCGTGCGCCTGCAATTCCTGACGATCGTCCTGATCCTTCTCTGGTACTTCGCCAGCCGGAGCTGAACCGATGGTCACCCTCACCCGCATCTACACGCGCGGCGGCGACGCCGGCCAGACATCGCTCGGCCGCGGCGAGCGCGTGGCCAAGCACGATCCCCGGGTCGAGGCCTACGGCACGACCGACGAGGCCAATTCGGTCATCGGCCTGGCGCGCAGCGCCATCGCCCGCACGGTGTTGGGCGGCGAGCGGTACGCCGAAGCCGACGCCATGCTGGGCCGCATCCAGAATGACCTGTTTGATCTCGGCGCCGATCTCTGCACGCCCGAAGGCGAGAGCAAGCGCGGCGAGCAGGCGCTGCGCATCGTGGCCTCGCAGGTCGAGCGGCTGGAGCGCGAGATCGACGCCATGAACGCCGACCTTCAGCCGCTCAATTCCTTCATCCTGCCTGGCGGCGGCGAGGCGGCCGCGTGGCTCCATCTCGCCCGCACCGTCGCGCGTCGCGCCGAACGGCGCATGACGCGGTTGGCTGCCGAACAGCCGATCAATCCCGAGGCGATCAAGTACATCAACCGTCTCTCCGACCACCTGTTCGTCCTTGCGCGCCGGCTGAACGATGATGGCGCCACCGACGTTCTATGGGTCCCGGGCGGGACGCGCTAGCAGGCCCAAGGTGTTGAAAAATTGAGGGAAAAGCTTCCATCCTGCGATTTTGTGCAGTGCGCCATAGCCTTGACACGATCGGCTGAACACCCCTACACGAAATCCCCTTCGCCGGGCGGGAGGCCCGGCCGCAACTCACCTATAGGCGCAACGCGATGAAAGTGCTGGTCGCGGTCAAGCGGGTCATCGACTACAACGTCAAGATTCGCGTCAAGGCCGACAACACGGGCGTCGAGACGGCAAACGTCAAGATGTCCATGAACCCTTTCGATGAGATCGCCGTGGAAGAGGCGATCCGCATGCGGGAGAAGGGGCTCGCGACCGAAGTCATCGTTTTCTCCGCCGGGCCCGCGCAATGCCAGGAGACGATCCGCACCGCGCTCGCCATGGGCGCCGACCGTGGTGTGCTGGTGCAGAGCGACGCCGAGCTGCAGCCGCTGGCCGTCGCCAAGCTGATGAAGGCGGTGGTTGACAAGGAGCAGCCCGGCCTGGTGATCGTCGGCAAGCAGGCGATCGACGACGATTCCAACCAGACCGGCCAGATGCTGGCGGCGCTGCTCGGCTGGTCGCAGGGCACCTTCGCCAACAAGCTGCATGTCGTCGACGGCAGCGCAGAGGTGAAGCGCGAGGTCGATGGCGGCCTGGAGAACATCAAGATCAAGCTGCCGGCAGTGATCACGACCGACCTCCGCCTGAACGAGCCGCGCTACGCCTCGCTGCCCAACATCATGAAGGCCAAGAAGAAGCCGATCGAGGTCCTGACCGCCGATGCGCTGGGCGTCGATATCACGCCCCGGCTCAAGGTGCTGAAGGTCGAGGAGCCGCCCAAGCGCAAGTCCGGCATCAAGGTGAAGACCGTGGCCGAGCTTATAGACAAGCTGCGCAACGAAGCGGGAGTGATCTGACATGGCCGTCCTGGTTGTCGCCGCGCATGACGGCAAGACCGTTCGCAGCAACGTCGCGAACGCCGTGACGGCCGCGTCGCAGATGGATCCCGATGTCCATGTGCTGGTGGCCGGCAGCAATGCCGGCGAGGCGGCCAAGTCGGCCGCCGCTATCCAAAGTGTCGCCAAGGTGCTGCAGGCCGAGGATACGGCCTACGCCAACTGGGTGGCCGAGGACGTGGCGCCGCTCGTGGTCAAGCTGGCGCCCGGCTACAGCCACGTCGTGATGGCCGCCGATTCGGTCGGCAAGAATCTGGCGCCGCGCGTCGCCGCCCTGCTCGACGTCGCGCAGGTTTCCGAGGCGATCAAGGTCGTCTCGCCCGACACCTTCGTGCGGCCGATCTACGCCGGCAATGCGATGGCCACCGTGCAGACGGCCGACAAGATCAAGGTCGTGACCATCCGTCCGACCAACTTCAAGGCGGCAGCCGGCGGCGGGGGGGCGCCGATCGAGCAGATCGGCGGTACCGGCGCGGGCGGTCTTGCCGCCTATGTCGGCGCCGAACTCTCCAAGAGCGAGCGGCCGGAACTCACCAGCGCCAAGATCGTCGTGTCGGGCGGCCGCGGCCTGGCGAGCGGCGAGAACTTCAAGATGCTCGAGGCGCTGGCCGACAAGCTCGGCGCCGGGCTGGGTGCCAGCCGCGCCGCCGTCGACGCGGGCTATGTGCCAAACGACTACCAGGTCGGCCAGACCGGCAAGGTGGTGGCGCCCGACCTATATATAGCCATCGGCATCTCCGGCGCGATCCAGCATCTCGCCGGCATGAAGGACAGCAAGACCATCGTGGCGATCAACAAGGACGAGGAAGCGCCGATCTTCCAGGTGGCCGACTACGGTATCGTCGGCGACCTCTTCCAGATCGTGCCCGAGCTGACCGCCGCGGTCGAAAAGAAGTGAGTTCCGGAATCCTGGAGTACCCAGCATGATCAAGCGCATCGGCGTCATCGGCGCCGGCCAGATGGGCAGCGGCATCGCCCATGTCTGCGCTCTCAAAGGGTTCGATATCCGCCTCGCGGACGTCGACCAGGCGCATATCGACAAAGGCATCGACGCGATCGGCCGCAACATGGACCGCCAGATCGGCCGCGGCATGATCCGGCCCGAGGACAAGGACGCGGCGCTCAAGCGCATCTCGACCGCCACCGACTACAAGCCGTTTGCCGACTGCGACCTGATCGTCGAGGCGGCGACCGAGAACGAGGGCGTCAAGCGCGAGATCTTCAAGAAGGTCTGCGAGGGCCTGCCGTCCAACGTGCTGCTCGCCACCAACACCTCGTCGATCTCGGTGACGCGGCTCGCCTCGGTGACCGACCGCCCGGGCAAGTTCATGGGCATGCACTTCATGAACCCCGTGCCGATGATGGGGCTGGTCGAGCTGATCCGCGGCATCGCCACCGAGGAGGAGACCTTCCGCACGGTGCGCGAGGTCGTGGTGCGGCTCGACAAGAAGCCGGTCAATGCCGAGGACTTCCCGGCCTTCATCGTCAACCGCATCCTGCTGCCGATGATCAACGAGGCGGTCTATGCGCTCTACGAGGGCGTCGGCAATGTCGAGGCGATCGACACCGGCATGAAGCTCGGCGCCAACCACCCGATGGGCCCGCTCGAGCTCGCCGACTTCATCGGCCTCGACACCTGCCTGTCGGTGATGCAGGTGCTGCACGAGGGGCTGGCCGATTCGAAGTACCGCCCATGCCCGCTCCTGGTGAAGTACGTCGAAGCCGGCTGGATCGGCCGCAAGGTCAAACGCGGCTTCTATGATTATTCCGGCGAGCGCCCGGTTCCGACGCGGTAGCTTCTTCCCCGGCTAATCGCCTGAAATCGCACGTCTTTACCCTTGCTGGTTCAGGTTCCTGGAAAAACCTCCACCCCCTCACTGGTGCTTACTTATTCGCCTGCGAGCCCCAGGAACCGCTCTGCCGTCCGCCAGCGCACGCCGTCGGCCAGCGCAGTCGGGAGCGGCGCCAGGTTCTCTTCGAGCTCCTTTACCGCGCCGGGATAGGTGCAATCGTAGTGGGGATAGTCGGCGCCCCAGAACACGCAGCCTTCGAGGCCCATTTCGCTGAGCCGCGGCAGGCGATGCGCCTCGTCCGATTCGATCGAGATGAAGCACTGCTCGCGGAACAGCTCGGTCGGCCGGCGCTTCAGCCACGGCACGTGATGGCGCATCGAGTCGAAATGACCGTCCAGCCGGTCGAGCCAGTATTCCAGCCAGCCCAGTCCCGATTCTAGGAAGGCGACGCGCAGGCCGGGATGCCGCTCGAGCACGCCGCCGGCCACGATATCGAGACAGGCCGCCATCTGCTCGAAGGGATGGCAGATCATGTGGCTGAAGAACAGATTGTCGTAGCGGCCGGTCGCGAAGCTCGGCATCAGTGCGCCGAAGCTGCCATGCACGGCGGCGAACAGGCCGTTGCCGGCGACGGCCTGCCAGAACGGCCGCAGCGCGTCGTCGTACAGGGCCAGGCCCTTGTAGCGCTCGGGGCGGAAGCAGACGCCTTTCAGTCCCAGCCGGGCGATATGCAGGGCTTCGCGCGCGGCAGCCTCGGCGCTTTGCAGCGGCACGATGCCCACGGCTGAAAGCTTGCCGCGACCGTCGCGACACATGTCGGCGATCCATTCGTTGTAGCCATGGCAGGTCGCGGCCGCGACCGCCGGATCCTCGATGTCGCCGGCCAGAAGATGGAGCGAGGGGAAGAGCAGGGAGCGTTCGATGCCTTCCTCCTCCAGCACCGTCGCGCGGGCGCCGCCGTCGTAGGAGCCGGGCAGGATGTCTTCCCAGGTCGGCACGTTGTTGGGATCGTCCATGCCCCAGGGCACGCAGGCCGCGGCCGGGCGGAGATTGCGCCGCATCGCGCCGTTGATTGAGACCCAGTCGCGCCCATCGGCGTCGCGCTCGACCCGGATCGTGTCGGCGCGATAGCGCTTCTCGACATAGTCGTTCCACACGGCGGGGGGCTCGCAGATGTGCCCATCCGCGTCGATGACGCGGTTTGTCATTTGTTTCCTCCCTGATCTCTTGCGAGACTTCGCGCGCCATCGCCTCGATGCAAGGAAAAACCGCCCGTGAGCCGCAAGCCGATCCGGATCGCCGTCCTGCACTTCTCCCATGAGACCGTGACGTTCCTGAAGAACGACACCACGCTCGCGGATTTCATCTATCAAGGTTCGCCGGCCAAGGGTGAAGCGCTGCTCGCCCACGACCGCAAATCCTACATGGGCGGTTTCGTGAAAATGGCGCGCGAGTACGACGAGGTCGAGCTGGTCGGCATCGAATCGCCGCTGTGGCCCAAGACCGGCACGGGGTCCGGCTGGATCACCGAGGAAGCCTACGAGACTTTCGTCGGCAAGATGATTTCGGAGATCGAGACCGAGGGAAAGTTCGACGGCGTCTATCTCTGCCTGCACGGCGCCATGGGTGTGCGTGGCGTGGCGCGGCCCGAAGCCGAGCTGGCCCGGCGGGTGCGCGCGGTCGTGGGGCCCGGCGCCTTCATCGTCGGCACCTTCGACCCGCACGGCAACGAGGACGAGGCGTTCCTGCAGCACGCCGACATGGCGTTCACGGTCAAATACTTCCCGCACTATGACAGCTACCTGCAGGGCGAACGCGCAGCGCGCATGCTGGTGCGGGCGATCCGCGGCGACTATGCGCCGTCGACCGTCACGCTCCGCGTGCCGATCATTTCGCCGACCGTGCTGCAATGGACCGGCGCCTCGCCGTGGATGGACCTGGTGCAGCGCGCGCTCACCTGGGAGGCGCGCGAACCCGATGTCTATGTGAATTTCTTCTTCGGCTTTCCGTTCGCCGACGTGCCGGATGTCGGCATGACCTTCCAGGTCATGACCAACGGCGATGCCGCCCTGGCCCGCAAGGTCGCCGATGACATGGCGTCGGCCGCCTGGCGTCGCCGCGAGGCGCTGCTCGGCTCGACGACCGTCCACACCATCCCGCAGGGCGTGACCCTGGCCAAGGAAGCTGTGGCGCGCGACGCGACGCCGGTGGTGCTGGCCGACCACAGCGACCGTTCCGGCTCCGCGACCTGGCTCCTGAAGGAGATCATCGCGCAGGATCTTTCCGATGTGCTGATCGCCACGGTCGCCGATGCCAAGGCGAGCGATGCGCTGAAGGCTGCGGGCGTAAAGGCGGGCGATGCTTTCGACATGGAAGTAGGTGGCCTGGCCGACGAATCGGCCGGGGCGCCGGTGCGCATCCAGGGCACCGTGCTGGCTGCGGTCGAAGGCTATGGCCAGCTCTGGGTCGTGGTGAAATTCGGCCGCGGCAACGTGCTGGTGATCAGCCGCTACCTGGTGCAGGTCATGGAGCCGTTGCCGCTCAATGCGCTTGGCTTCGACGTCGCCAGCTTCAAGGTGATCGCCATCAAGTCGCGCGTCCATTTCCGTCGCGGCTTCGACGACAGCGGCTTCGCCAAGACGATCCTGCTGGTCGAACCGGTCGAGCCGTTCCTCGGCACGGTGCGGCTCGACGGGCTGCCGTACCAGAATGTCGATCTGAAGAAGTTCTATCCCTACGGCGAGCCCAGCTTTCCACATCGATCTCGCGACTGAGCGCCTCGGGCTCGACGTCGGTGAAGGCGCGCGCGTCGGCCATGCCGGCACTGTTGATTAAGCACGGTGATGACGACGAGGGGTCCGGGCAAGGGATCGTTCCTTCTAGCCGTGGCTGGCGATGGCCGCCTTCATGAGCGCGATCCCCTCCGGCGTGTCCCAGTCGGCGTCGCCCTCGATCCGCCCGAGCTCGCGGCCAGCGGGATCGACCAGGATCGACGTCGGCAGCAGCGAGACGTCGAGCACCGACATCGCCTTGCGGCCCTTGTCGTAATAGATGCCGAGATTGGTGAGACCCTGCTTCTTGTAGAAGGGCGCCACCTTGGCCTTGGACGGTCCGTCGAGTGAGATCGGCAGCACGACGAACTGGTCCCTCGGCAAGGCCGCCTGCAGCCGGTCGAGGCTCGGCATCTCCTTCACGCAGGGCGCACACCAGGTCGCCCACAGATTGATCAGCCGCGCCTTGCCGGTGAGGTTGGCGAGCCGCAGCGGCTTGTCGTCGGCATCGAGGAATTCGAGATCGGGCATGGGCTTGGGCGGACGCGCGGGCTTGAAGCGCGCCATCGGACCCGTGATCAGGCTCTTCGGGATCTCGGCCCACGCCGCTGCGGGCAAGGTGATGGCGGCCATGGCGCCGGCCAGAATGAGCCGGCGACCGGGGAGGAAATCTCGGACGGGATGTGCCATAAGCCGCGTTCCTAAAGGATCAATGGCTCATATTCATGGCACGGAAGAACACGACTGCGCGAGTGGCGAAGAGCCGCTCCAACACGATGTGGGGCGGCCGCTACAAGCTCGGCCCGGCGGAAATCATGGAGAAGATCAACGCCTCCATCGGTTTCGACCGCCGGCTCTACGCGCAGGACATCGCGGGCTCGCTGGCCCATAGCGACATGCTGGTCGCCCGGGGAATCCTGACGGCGAAGGA
>Ga0209693_10000826_pt1 | contig 12835 bp, 12 predicted proteins | sample HubBroMetageWRM3_FD_188345 | JGI IMG/M metagenome (GOLD analysis project Ga0209693, IMG submission 188345) | Warmed soil microbial communities from the Hubbard Brook experimental Forest, New Hampshire - Hubbard Brook CCASE Soil Metagenome WRM 3... | ecosystem: Environmental > Terrestrial > Soil...
CCGCGGCAGCATGTACTCCATCTGCGCCAGCGTCACCTGCGCCTTGCCTTCGCGGCTGGTGGCGTGCTGGGCGAAGATATCCAGGATCAGCGCGGTGCGGTCGATGACCTTGACCTTGACGGCCTTCTCCAGCGCGGTCAGCTGCGCCGGGGACAGTTCGCCGTCGCAGATCACGGTGTCCGCACCGGTCGCCAGCACCACCTCACGCAGCTCCTGCGCCTTGCCCGAACCGATGTAGGTCGAGGCATCCGGCTTGCTGCGGCGCTGGACCATGCCTTCGAGCACCTCAGAACCGGCGGTCTCGGCGAGCGCGGCCAATTCGGCGAGGCTGGCATCGGCGTCCGCGGCGCTGCCGTCGGTCCACACGCCGACCAGCACAACCCGCTCAAGGCGCAGTTGCCGGTACTCGACCTCGGAGATGTCGGCGAGTTCGGTGGACAGCCCGGCGACGCGGCGCAGCGCCGCGCGGTCATCAAGCGCAAGTTCGCCCGTGCTGGGGGTGTCCTGGTCGGGCCAGGCCGAATTAGGAGAGTCGGGATATGTCATCGGCAACTACACATGGTGCACGCCAAAGCGACGACACGCACCCGAATTAACGCGAGGCATTTTGCCACCATTCCTCGCTGATTTCGCCTCGGGCCACCAACACCGACGGCCCACGCAGGTAACTGGTGGCCTCGGTGACGGTGACGACGACATCGCCGCCCGGCACCCGCACGGTGAGGGTGCCGCTGGTCGTGCCGGCGTGCGCCAGCGCGGCGACGGCGGCGGCGACCGTTCCGGTGCCGCAGGAACGGGTTTCGCCGACTCCCCGCTCGTGCACCCGCATGCTGACCGCGCCGTCGGCCGGGGCGGTGAGGACTTCGACGTTGACCCCGTCCGGGAACTGCGCCTGGTCGAAGTCCACCGGCGCCGCGACGTCCAGCGCCGCCAGGCCGGCGACCGTCAGCGCGGGGTCGACACAGGCCAGGTGCGGGTTGCCGACGTCGACCGCCAGTCCGCTGAACACGCGGCCACCGACGACGGCCTGCCCGGGGCCCAGCCGGTTGGCCTTGCCCATGTCGACGCTGATGTCGGCGTTGGTCGCATCGACGCGATGCAACACGACGGGCCGCGGGCCGGCCAGTGACCCGACCACGAACTCGTCGCGGCTTTCCAGACCGCTGGCGCGCAGGTAATGCGCGAACACCCGCACGCCGTTGCCGCACATCTGCGCGGTCGAGCCGTCGGCGTTGCGGTAATCCATGTACCAGTCGTCGGCGCGCACACCGTCGGGCACCCGATCGAGCACCCCCGCGGCCAGCGCCGCCCCCGCCGTGGTGACCCGCAGCACCCCGTCGGCGCCAAGACCACGGCGCCGATCGCACAACGCGGCCACCGCAGTCGGCGTCAGCGTCAGCGTGGCATCCAGATCGGGCAGCACGACGAAGTCGTTCTGGGTGCCATGGCCTTTGGCGAACATCACCTGCTCAGGATACGTGCCGCCAGACCCGCAGCGCGGCGTCGGCGTTGCTGGCAGCGGTCGCGTCGAGCCAGTGGATCCGGTGGTCGCGGCGAAACCAGGACCGCTGGCGTCGCACATAGCGCCGCGTGCCGATGAACGTCGGCTCCCGGGCAGCGTTTCCATTGCCTCCCGCGTCGAGGTCAGCAAGCACCTGCGCGTAGCCCAGCGCCCGTGAGGCGGTAACACCGTCGCGCAGCCCGCGGTCCAGCAGCGTGATCACCTCGTCGACCAGGCCGTGGGTGAACATCGCCTCGGTCCGCTGAGCCAGTCGCTGGTCGAGAAGCTCAGTGTCGCAATCCAATCCGATGATCATCGTGTCCCAGCGCGGTGTGCCGATGATGGGTGCCGACGCGGCGAACGGCTGGCCGGTGAGCTCCACCACCTCCAGCGCGCGCACGATGCGCCGGCCGTCGGTCGGCAGGATCGACGCCGCGGCCGCCGGGTCGCGACCGGCCAGCTCGGAGTGCAAGCCGCCGGCCCCGATCTCGGCAAGCCGTAGTTCCCATTTCGCCCGTACCGCCGGGTCGGTCGCCGGGAACGACCAGTCGTCGAGCAGCGATTGGATGTAGAGCATCGACCCACCCACCAGCACCGGAACCTTGCCGCGGGCGGCGATCGCCTCGATGTCGGCGGCGGCGTCCTGCTGGTAGCGCGCGACGGTCGCGGTCTCGGTGACGTCGAGGACGTCAAGCTGGTGATGCGGGATGCCGCGGCGTTGCGCGACAGGCAGTTTCGCCGTGCCGATGTCCATTCCGCGGTAGAACTGCATCGCGTCGGCGTTGACGATTTCCGCGCCGGTCGCACCGCCGAGCTGCTCTGCGACGTCAAGGGCCAGTTGCGACTTGCCGGTGCCCGTGGGGCCGACGATCGCCAGCGGCCTCACGGCTGCCAGACACCGGCGAAGTACCCGACGCCGTAGGGCGCCGCACGGTGGAGCTCCTTGGCCGACCGCGGCGCCGGCTCGGCCAGGCCCGCCAGCACACCGAAGGCCACCCGTCCCCTGACCTGGCCGGGCAGCCGGGTCAGCGCGGCCAGGTCGCCGCAGGCCAGCGCGTCGTCGAGGGCAAGCTGAACGTCGGCGTCGGCGGGGTGATAACCGCCCGGGGCGGCCGGCGTCAACGTGTTGGCACCGTCGGCGACGATCAGCACTCCGGTCGGCTCGGCCGCCTGGTCGATTTCGCCGCGCAGTCGCCTGCCAAGGGCCAGCGCGGTCTGGGCATCGTGGTTCTCCGCGTAAACCCGGACCTGGGCCCGGGCGTCGGGCTGGGCCTGAGCCCGGATCCAGCCGGCGATCAGCGCGCAGGGCGGCAACTCAACCGGCTGGTCGCTTTCGCTTGCCTGCGGCGAGAGCAGCACCACCAGATCGGCGCCGAAACCCGCAAAGGTGCCGACGCTGTTCGGGCCGACGACGCCGTCCGCGGTGCCCACTCCGACGACAACCCAGCGCGGCGGCAACGCGGCGACCGCGGCGACCATGGCCGCCCGGAGCTCAGCCAGCTCGTCGGCCGCGGCGCCGGCCAGCTCCGGGACCAGGACCGGCGCGGACGGGATGATCGCGATGGCGCTCAGCACGCCATCAAACTAACGTTCCGACGGCGCCAACGATTTTCCGCCGGCTTTCAACCGCCGCCGGCCGAGCGCCTCCATCGTGGTGGCCTCGCCCCTGGCCAGCGCCACCGTCGACACGACCATCACGATCACCGCCACCACCAGGACGGCCACTTTCTGCTCATCGACCTGCAGGTTCTCAGAGAGCAGGGTGATTCCCAAGATCCATCCCACCACCGGTTTGGCCAATGTCATCGTCGGCAACGAAGCCGTGAGCGCGCCGGCGCGAAAAGACGCCTGTTGAAACACCATGCCGGCCAGCGCAACGGCGAGCAAGGCATACAGTTCCGGCGCGCGCAGCAAGGCCCCCAGGCCGCCGTGGGCCGACTCGACGGCACCCTTGGTCAGCACCGCGAACAGCGCCAGCGACGAACCCGCCACCAGCGCCAGCAGCACCGCGGCGACGGCACCAGACCAGATTCGGGCGCCGAGCACGCAGAACACCAATGCCGGGCCCATCACCAAGGCCACCACTAACCACGTTTCCAGCGGGGCGCGCTGCTGGTCCGCCGCTGGATTGCCGACCGCGACGATGACCGCCACCGCACCGGCCAGCAACGCCGCCCAGATCCATTCCCAGGCGGTTACCCGGTGGTGGGTGATCCGCGCGTTGATCGGCAACGCGAACAGCAGCACGGTCACTTGCAGCGCGGTCACCAACATCACCGACCCCAGGCTCAGCGCCGCGGCCTGCAGAGCGTAATTGGCCACTGCGGCGACGGCGCCCAACCACCAGCGGGTGTCACGCAACGACAGGCGGAATAACTCCCATGCGCCGACCGGTTTGTCGACGATCTCGTGTGCGGAACGCTGCCGGATGACAGACCCGAGCGCCGATACCAGCGCGGCGCCCAAAGCCAGCAGTACGGCGACGTCTGCGCTCGTCATGGGCGCCCTCCTCACCGACTGTCACTAACTGTTTCATTCAAACGCTACTGAGTTCAGCAACGGCGACTTCGGCGCGGTGCGTCGCCGCAAACGCCAGAATTACCGATCAGCTGCGACGAACGCGCTGCAGCTAACGTTATGACGGCGCCTTCTGGACGACGATCACATCACGTCCGGCGCCGGCCGCGATGCTGGCCGCCTCGCCGCGGGCCAGGCCAATGGTCGAGACGATCACCACCACCGCAGCGGCTATCAGCACAAACACCTCGGGGCGGTCGGCGCGCAACGTCTCGCCGAGCACTAGGACCCCGAGCAGCGACGCCACCACCGGCTTCGCCACGGTCACCGTCGGCAGCGAGGCGGTCAGCGCACCGGCACGAAATGACGACTGCTGAAAGATCATCCCGGCCAGCGCGGCCGGTATCAGACAGTAGGCTTCGGGCGCCCGCAGCAATGCGCCGAAGCCGCCTTCGACCACCTCGACGGCGCCCTTGGTCAGCACCGCGAACAGGGCCAGCGACGAGCCCGCCACCACCGCCAGCAGAACAGGCGCGGCCGGACCGCCCGACCAGACCCGCGCGCCCAGCACGCACAACACCAGGACGGGTCCCATCACCACCACCACCACCATCCAGGTTGCCGGCGAACCCCGGGCATTGCCGGCAGTCGGGTCACCGACGGTGACCAGGACCGCCAATGCGGCAGCCAGCAGCACCGCCCACGTCCACTCCGACCGGGTCACCCGGTGATGAGCCAGCCGCGCATAGATCGGCAACGCGAAAAGCAGCGATGTCACCTGCAGTGCCGTCACCAGCATCACCGAGCCCAGCGCCAGCGCAGCGGCCTGCAGGCTGTAATTGGCGACGGCGCCGGCGGCGCCCAGCCACCACCGCCTGTCACGCACCGACAACCGGAAGAGTTCGAGGTGGCCGACCTGCTTATCGGTGATCTCTTGCGCCGACCGCTGGCGGACCACGTCGCCGATCGCGGACGCCAGCGCGGCGCACAGCGCGATCAACGCCGCGAAATCCGCTTTCGACATGCCCGATCTCCTCGTCGACGGCCGACCGCAAGCCCCGACTTGCACCGCCCGTTCACCGCCCGTTTCCAGGAATACCCTATGGCGCTGGAGACGAGCAGTGCCGTAGGCACAAGCTGCGTGGGCCCAGTTGTTGCGGTAGTCGGAGTCGGAGTCGGTGACATCGACGTTGCCGTGGGGTCCGTGTCGGTGCTTGCGGCTACGCCTGGCCGTTCGTCGCCACCGATAGTGCCAGCTAACGGACCTCTAACAGCTCTGGGTTCCGGCCGGAGAACGCCGTGCGGCCGTCGCCGTCAGCGGTCATGGTGGCCGCTTCGCCGCGGGCCAGCGCCGTCGTCGCGACCACCACCGCGACCACCGCCGCCACCAGCACAAACATCTGCGGACCGGGCGTGTCCAACGTCTCGCCGAGCACGGTGACACCTAGCACCGAGGCCACCACCGGCTCGGCGACGGTCATCGCAGGCAGGGAGGCGGTCAGCGTGCTGGCTCGAAACGCCGACTGCTGAAATACCGTCCCGACCAGCGCCGCCAGTATCCAGGCATACAGTTCGGGCGCTCGCAGCAATGCACCCGGGCCGTCGCGGACCACCTCCATGACCCCCTTGGTCAGCACCGCGAACAACGCCCACGACGACGCCGACACCACCGCCAGCAGCACGGCGGCGACCGCTCCCGACCAGATCCGCGCGCCCACAACACACAACACCAGTGCCGGTGCCATCACGACGGCGACGATGATCCAGATCTTCAAAGAGCCGCGCTGGTAGCCGGCCGCCGGATCGCCGACGGTAATGAACACCGCCACCGCCGCGGCCAGCAAAACCGCCCACAGCCATTCCCAACGGGTCACCGGGTGACGGGTCAAACGCGCATTGGTCGGCAATGCAAACAGCAGCGCCGTCACCTGCAGCGCCTGGACCAGCACCACCGACCCGAGCACCAGCGCGATGGCTTGCAGTCCGAAGCTGGCCGCCGCCGCCAGGCCGCCCCACCACCAGCGGATGTCGCGTAACGACAAGCGGAATAACTCGAAGTGGCCGACCCGCTCGTTGGTGATTTCCTGCGCAGACCGCTGACGGATCACATCCCCAACGCCGGATATCAACGCCGCGACCAACGCCAGTAACGCCGCGATATCGACCTTCGCTATGGGAGACCCCCTCGTCCAGGTCCGGCCGGAATGCCGCTATTTACACATGACGGACCTAAATTGTTTCACGAACTAGGGGTATTTGCGGCTAACGCCACGCCCCGAATCGGCGCCGCAAAACCTGGGCACTTCAACGGCTAGCGCCAACTGGGAACGCACCGCCCAACAAGCTGCTTCAATACTGGTGAGATCCAGACGGGAGTGCCTGTAGCTTCTCCCGCGAGATTTGACGGCGCCGCAATGCGCGGCAGGTGCGCGGCCAATCGCCGCGCGAAGGGTAGGTGACGGTAGCTCATGACGCCTGAAGAGTCCCATAACGAACCCCGGCCCATACCACGGCCGGGACCGCGACCCGTGCCCAAACCAACACCCCGCCCCCACCCACACCCAGTCCCCGGGCCGCTGGCCAACGATCCACACCGATTCGGACGCGTCGACGCCGACGGGACGGTATGGCTGATCGGCGCGGCCGGCGAACGGGTCATCGGATCCTGGCAGGCGGGCGACGTCGAAGCCGCGTTCGCGCATTTCGGTCGGCGATTCGACGACTTGAGCACCGAGGTCACGCTGATGGAGGAGCGGCTGGCTTCGGGCACGGGCGACGCGCGCAAGATCAAAGCCCACGCGGTGGAGCTGAGCGAAACGCTGCCGACCGCACATGTTCTCGGTGATGTCGATGCGCTGGCCGCGCGGCTTGCCAGCATTGGTGAGCATGCCGACGCTGTCGCCGCCGCCGAGCGCTCCCGTCGGGACGAGCATCGGGCAGCCCAAACGGCCCGCAAGGAGGCCCTGACCGTCGAGGCCGAGGAGCTGGCCAACACCGCGACGCAGTGGAAAGCTGCCGGCGACCGGCTGCGCGCAATCCTCGACGAATGGAAGACGATCAGCGGTTTGGACCGCAAGACCGACGACGCGTTGTGGAAACGCTACTCGGCTGCGCGGGAAACCTTCAACCGGCGACGCGGATCCCATTTCGCGGAATTAGACCGCGAGCGGGCGGGTGCCCGCGAGGCCAAAGAGCAGCTCTGCGTGCAGGCAGAGGAGCTCGTCGATTCGACGGATTGGGGTGCGACCAGCGCCGAGTTCCGCAAGCTGCTCACCGACTGGAAGGCCGCGGGACGTGCGGCCCGCGATGTCGACGACGCGCTGTGGCGCCGCTTCAAGGCCGCCCAGGACACTTTTTTCAAGGCGCGGAACGCCGCGACCGCCGACCGAGACTCCGAACTGCAGGCGAACGCCACCGCCAAAGAAGCGCTGCTGGCCGAAGCGGAACAGCTCGACACGAGCAATCACGAGGCGGCGAGGTCAGCGCTGCGGACGATCGCTGAGAAGTGGGACGCGATCGGCAAGGTGCCCCGGGAACGGTCGGCCGAGCTCGAGCGGCGGCTGCGCGCAGTGGAAAAGAAGGTGCGCGACGCCGGCGAATCGGACTGGTCGGACCCGCAGGCTCAGGCCCGTGCCGAGCAGTTCCAGGCGCGTGCCGAGCAGTTCGAACGCCAGGCCCAAAAGGCCGAGGCGGCCGGGCGCAGCAAGGAAGCCGAGGAGGCCAAGGCCAACGCCGAGCAGTGGCGGCAATGGGCTGACGCCGCCGTTGATGCGCTGACCCGCAAGCCCTAACCCCCTACTCGCCGAGCAGACGCAAAAGCCCCTCACGCCTCGGCGTGTCGGGGGCTTTTGCGTCTGCTCGGCGCAGCTATTCGGGCGCCTGGGGCGGCTCGGCGTCGTCGAGAGTTTCCAGCAGCGTCCGGGACTGCCGGTGCGCGGCGGCTCGACGGCGCTGCTCCTCGGCGGCGAGTTGCACGATCGTTCGCGACCACACCACCCGTGCCCAGTGAAACGTCAACAGGATGACGGCGATCCAGGCGACCACCAGACCTGCACCGGGGCCCGGATGACCCGCGGCCACGGTCTGCCGCGACCAAACGGCCAGCAATCCGGCAGCGCTGGCCACCGCCGAACCCGCCAAAGCCACCCAGGCCAACGCCCAGCGCCGGGTCAACAACGCCAACATCGAGAAGCCGACGCCGAAAACCAGGGCCAGCCAGGCGAATACCCTTGACGGCAGCGCCACCGCCGCCGCCGCGGAACCATGGGTGGAAAACAGCACATCCCATCCGCGCACGTGACCGGTATGCGGCAGGATGAACGACGCAATCAGCACGAATACCAGGATCGCAACGACCAAAGCCCTTGCGCCCGGTTCAATTTCGCGGGCAATCCGTTGCTCTGCCGCGTCGATATCGGACCGGAAAGCGTCGAACTCGCCGTCCTTGGGCTCGTTTTCGCTCATCGAGAGCACCCCGCGGGTTCCACCGCCGTGGCCGGTTGCCCGACGCCCGGCATGCCCAGCCCGACACCGCTGGGACGTTGCCCGCCGTCGTAAGCATCACCGGCGCGGGTGCGGCGATGGGTGATGACGTCACCGTCGGCGATGAGGTGATGCGGCGCGGCATCGGTGACGATCGTCGTGACGATGTCGCCCGGACGCACCTGCTCTCCGCCGGGCGTGAAATGCACCAGGCGACCGTCTCGCGCGCGCCCGCTCATCCGGGCGGTGCGGCTGTCCTTGCGGCCTTCCCCGGTGGCCACCAGCAACTCAACGCTGCGTCCGATCTGGTCGCGGTTCTCTTCCAGCGCGATCTGCTCTTGGAGCGCGACCAGTCGCTCGTAACGTTCCTGAACGACGGCTTTCGGCAGCTGACCGTCCAGTTCGGCCGCGGGAGTACCGGGGCGCTTGGAGTACTGGAAGGTGAACGCGCCGGAGAACCGGGCCCGCCGCACGACGTCCAGCGTCGCGGCGAAGTCCTCTTCGGTCTCACCGGGGAAGCCGACGATCAGGTCGGTGGTGATGGCCGCGTGCGGCATGGCCGCCCGCACCCGGTCGACGATGCCGAGAAAACGCTCGGCCCGGTAAGACCGCCGCATCGCCCGCAACACCCGGTTCGACCCCGATTGCAGCGGCATGTGCAAGGCCGGGCAGACGTTCGGCGTCTGCGCCATCGCGTCGATGACGTCGTCGGTGAACTCGGCCGGATGCGGCGAGGTGAACCGCACCCGCTCCAGCCCGTCGATGCGTCCGCATTCGGTCAGCAGTTCGGCGAAGGCGCCACGATTGCGCGGTAACCGCGAATCGGCGAACGAGACCCCGTACGCGTTGACGTTCTGACCCAGCAGGGTGACCTCCAGCACCCCGGCCCGCACCAGCGACCGCACCTCGGCCAGGATGTCGGCCGGACTGCGGTCGACCTCCTTGCCCCGCAACGACGGCACGATGCAGAAGGTGCAGCTGTTATTGCAGCCGACCGAGATGGAAACCCAAGCGGCGTAGGCAGATTCGCGAGCGGCGGGCAGCGCCGACGGAAACTCCTGTAATGCCTCGGCGATTTCTACCTGGGCAACCTTGTTGTTACGGGCCCGGTCAAGCAGCGCAGGCAACGATCCGATGTTGTGGGTGCCGAAAACGACGTCGACCCACGGCGCCTTGCGCAGCACCGCGTCTTTGTCCTTCTGGGCCAGACAGCCGCCCACCGCGATCTGCATGTCCGGGTCGCTGCGCTTACGCGGAGCCAGGTGGCTGAGGTTGCCGTAGAGCTTGTTGTCAGCGTTCTCGCGCACCGCACAGGTGTTGAAGACCACCACATCCGCGTCGGCGCCGTCGGGCGCGCGCCGGTAGCCCGCCGCCTCCAACAGGCCTGCCAGCCGCTCCGAATCATGGACGTTCATCTGACATCCGTAGGTGCGGACCTCATAGGTGCGGCGCGACGCCACCGGCGAGCGTTCAGCCGCCGCGTCCGATGCCACCGTCGAAGTCACGGGGCCATGGTACGGCGATCGGGCACAGCCTCGAACCGCAGGCGATCAGCCTCGACCGACCGAAGTGGTGAGTCGATTGTCGTCGGTGACCGACCGGGCATGCTTGATAGTCCGCGAGACGGTCGAAACCTCGACGTGTTCCACACCGTTGACTCGTCCGAGCGTGGCGGTGACGTACTCGTAGATCTCGGCCACGTCCCGGCACCGTATCGCGGCGACCATGTTGGCCGAACCTCCCACCGCGGCGACGAACGCGGTCGGCTGGTGGGCGGCAAGCAGCGCGCCGACCGCCGGCACTCTCGACGGGGTCACCTCCAGATACAACGTCGCCCCGGCTGGATAGCCCAACATTTCTGGTGCGATGTCCATGTCGCTGTACAGGGCGCCCGAGCCCACCAGCAGCTCGACACGTCGTGCCGCGGCGGATTCCGACATGCCGCTGACGTGGGCCAACCGTGCGTAGGTGGCCCGCCCGTCGGCGGCGAGCTCGTCGACCATTGCCTGATCGGCGCTTTCCGGGCGCATCGATGGCCGGTCCGGTACGTCGACCCGCAGTTGTCGCCGCTGCTCCGCGTCGAGCTGATCCGGGAACCCCGCCCAATCCGCCTCTCCGGGGGTGCGGAAATGGTGCAGCACGGAATAGACCGTCGTGCGTAATACCCGACCGGTGCGTGGAAGTTGATCAAGCAACAAGGAATCCCGCTCGGCTGGTGTGCGGGCGCGGACACCGAAAAGAAGCTCGGCACCGGCATTCATCAGCCGCAGCCACGACACGTCCGGCCGCCTGGCCAGCGCGTCGGCCACCGCACGCACGGCCTGGGGTTGTACCTCAAGACGCACCAACTGCCCGCGATCAGCGGGGTCCGGGGCCGGCAACATCAGCACCCGAACCACACCCGCGTCTCGCAGCCGACGGTAACGCCGCGCCGCGGTCTGCTCGGACACCCCGATCACCGAGGCGATCAGCCGAAATGATGCCCGGCCGTCGACTCCCAGAGCGTGCAGCAACCGGCGGTCAACCGCGTCGAGCGGTAACAGCGGAACGGCTGTCCTGACTATTTCCGTCATGTGTCTGATTATTGCGCTAGTTTCCGTCAGATTTTAACCGGTATATAGCGCTTTCCAGGTCGCTGATCCAGTCTGGCGTCAACAGGCAGTCACAGCGGAAGGAACTACGATGCACGAATCAACCGGCGGCACTACGTATCTCGTCACCGGGGCGACTGGAAATATCGGTAGCCGCGTCGTCGAGCGTCTTGTTGCGCGCGACGAACAAACGCGCGTTTTCGTGCGTAATGGCGACAAGGCGAACAGGCGTTACGGCGACCGGGTTGACATCAGAGTTGGCGATCTGGCCGACCCGACCGCGCTGGCGCGCGCCGTCGACGGCGTCGACGTGGTCTTTCTGGTTACCACGGGCGTCGATCTCGCGGAGATGGACAAGCGCGCGGCCAGCGTCGCGAAGTCGGCAGGTGTCAGGTTGCTGGTGAAACTGTCCACCGACGACGTCGAACAAGGCGTCGGGACCGGCGTATGGCACCGGGAGGGCGAAGCCGCCATCCGGGACAGCGGGATCGGGTTCGTTTTCGTGCAGCCATCCGGGTTCATGGACAACTTCCTGAATTGGGCCGATGCGATCAAAACCGATGGTGTGGTCCGCTGCGCCGCCGGCGACGGCACTATTCCGTTCATCCACTCCGACGACATCGCCGACGTGGCGATCGCGGCGATGACGAACCCCCAGTACGAGGGGCTATCGGTGGCGATCACCGGACCCGAAGCGCTGAGCTTTGCCGACATGGCCGCAAAAGTCGGTGCGGTCATCGGGCGGGAACTGCGCTTCCAGCCGGTGTCTGACGATGATGAGCGTCGGCGGCAGGCCGCTTGGGGCAGTCCGGAACCTCTGATCGAAGCCCGCCTGTCGATCTTCCGGGCAATGCGGGAGGGTCGGCTTGCCACCGTGACCAACAACGTCGCGTCGATCCTTGGCCGTGAACCGATTTCATTCGACCGTTGGGCACACCAGAACGCGGCCGCGTTTCGGTGATGCGCGCCTAGACGCGCCTGCGCTCGCGTTCGGCGGCCAGCTCGGCGCTGACCACCTCGTAGGCCATCGTCTGGTCGAACCCGCGGCGCGCCAGCATTGCCACCAGCCGACGGCTCACCCGAGCGTCATCGGCGTCGCCCAGGTTCTCCCGCCGCAGCCTGGCCCGCACCAGCTGCTCGGCGCGGCCGCGCTCGGCAGCAGGGTTGATGCCGCCGAGCACCGAGGTGATGACGTCGTTGTCGACCCCTTTGGTGTGTAGCTCAGCGGCCAACGCGCCCTTGCCTTTTCCGGCGTTGGCCCGACGCGAGTGCACCCACTGTTCGGCGAAGCCGGCGTCGTCCACTAACCCAACGTCAGTCAGCCGGTCCAGCACCCGAGCGCTGACGTCGTCGGGATAACCGCGCTTGGCCAGCTGACCGGCCAGCTCGGCGCGGGTGCGTGCCCGCGCGGTGAGCAGGCGCAGGCACAACGCCCGCGCCAGCTCCTCGCGAGACGGCTCAGAAATCGACGGGGGCGGGCAAGACGCTGTCATCGGTCAAACCATCGGTCACCACCGCGCCAATGCCGAGCTTTTCCTTGATCTTCTTCTCGATCTCGTTGGCCACCTCGGCGTTCTCCATCAAGAAGTTGCGGGCGTTCTCCTTGCCCTGACCCAGCTGCTCACCCTCGTAGGTGAACCAGGACCCGGACTTGCGGATGAAGCCCTGGTCCACGCCCATGTCGATCAGCGAGCCTTCCCTGCTGATGCCCTTGCCGTAGAGGATGTCGAACTCGGCCTGCTTG
>Ga0209693_10000828_pt1 | contig 12827 bp, 11 predicted proteins | sample HubBroMetageWRM3_FD_188345 | JGI IMG/M metagenome (GOLD analysis project Ga0209693, IMG submission 188345) | Warmed soil microbial communities from the Hubbard Brook experimental Forest, New Hampshire - Hubbard Brook CCASE Soil Metagenome WRM 3... | ecosystem: Environmental > Terrestrial > Soil...
ATTGGGAAAAGCTCGGCATCGTTTCTCCTCGCAAGGCCGCTGGCGATGACTTCTACGATTTCCGCGACCTCATCAGCCTCCGCACCGCCAAGCAGCTCATCCAGAGCGGCGTCTCCGCCAATCGCCTCCGCCTCGCCCTCGCCGCGCTAAATCAAAAACTCTCGAAAGTCGAACAGCCTCTCACCGAACTCCGCATCCTCTCCAACGGCCGCGACATCATCGTCGATCACGACGGCGCGCACCTCGAACCCATCTCCGGCCAGTTCGTCCTCAATTTCGACACCCGGGAACTCCGTGACAAAGTCCGCGTCATGCCAGAGCGCAACGCCAACGATTGGTTCGCGCTCGCCCTGCAATACGAATCCGATCCCGATACCCATCTGCAAGCCATCGACGCCTACCGCCGCGTTCTGGCGATCACTCCCAATCACGTTGAAGCGCTGATCAATCTGGGTATGCTCTCCTACGAACAGGGTGACCTCGAAAACGCCTCCGCTTGTTTTCTGCGGGCCGTCACCGGCGATCCCAACAACTCCGTCGCTCACTTCAATCTCGGCAGTGTCCTCGACGAACTCGGCCACCTCGAAGCCGCCCGCCGCCACCTCCGCATCGCTGTCCGTATCGATCCCAGCTACGCCGACGCCCACTACAACCTCGCCTTCGTCTGCGACAAGCTCGGCTCCGCCTTCGAAGCCCGCCAGCACTGGCAGCACTACATCCGCCTCGACCCCACCAGCCCCTGGTGCGACTACGCCCGCCATCGCCTCGCCCTCCCCCTCCCCTAACGCGCAGACGGCGTCATCCCACTGGCCGCCGGAACTCCGCCACGCCATCCCGCTTCGTGTCCACCGCGACGCCGCCTCACTTCCGTGTAGGGGCGCAGCACTGCTGCGCCCCAGCTTGCCCGGACGTAAACAGGTCCCCGATTCGGTTTTGCCTCTCACCCTCCGGCGTAACGCCATCCACAGCGAACATTTCTCGAAACCAGCCGCCCTCCTCCCCAGTACTGGTCATTAACGACTCGCGCCCTCCGGTAATTCCTTTATGGACTTGCACCCGCTTGTGGTGTTCAATGATTCAGCGCTTAGGTCAACTTGGTCCCGGTACCTACGCGTCGGCGTCCCGGCCTGTGTTTTGGGCACATGCAGTTGCCCGAGACAACCGCAGCAGTCCCTCGACGCGCGATCCCAACAAAAGTGTGCCGATAACGTGAGCTCTTCTCTCATGCTTGGCGCTGGGGTGTCGCTTCGAATTCACCCGGTGCCGCGCGGTCCGATCGTCAACGAAGACTTCTTCGGGCTTCGTGAGAATCCGTTTAGCCTCACCCCGAACCCCCGCTACATCCATCGGACCCGCCACGCGCATGAAACTCTGGGTCGCATCACCCGCGGCATTCTCGATCGCAGAGGACTGATCCTTCTCACCGGCGACGTCGGCACCGGCAAGACCACTCTGCTCTACACCGCGCTCCATCTTCTCGACGGCAATCCCGCCATCCAGCACAAGATCAAGACCGCCGTCATCGTCCATCCGACGCTGACCCGCGAAGAATTCCTCGAATCGATCCTGGACGAGTTCGACGTCCACCCGTCTTCGCAGCGCCGCCAAGTCCGGCTCGAAGCGTTGCTCAAGATGCTGCTCGACATTCGCCGCAAAGGCGGACTCGCGGTGCTCGTCATCGACGAAGCGCAAATGCTGACCGCAGAGCTGTTGGTGGAGATTCGAACGCTTCTCGAGCTTCAATCGTCGCCTGAAAAACTGCTCCAGGTCATCCTGTGCGGTCATCCCGCGATCGAAGCCAAGATCGATGCTCTGAACGATGGCGCACCCCAGCAACTCGAAGCTGTTCGCTGCACCGCCAAGCCTCTGACCCAGGACGAAACGCGCGACTACGTCCAGCATCGCCTGCGTATTGCCGGCGCGCGCTCCGACAGTATCTTTCTTACGGAATCCATCCAGCGCGTGCACGAGCGCTCCGCCGGAATTCCTCGGCTCGTGAATTTGCTCTGCGCCCAGGGTTTGTCCGTCGCGGCAAGCCGCCAGACGACGCGTGTCAGCCCGCGCATGATCGAAGACGCCGCCGCCAGGATTTGCGCCAAGGCGCAAGCAAGAATCTTCGAACCTCCGGCGGATGAGACGGAACCCACGGCTGCTGAAAATGTCGTCGCGGCAACTACCAAGGTCTCATCGGCAAGCAACGTCAGCATTCGAACGGCTCGCAGGCACAAGCGGGCTGCACGTCGCGCCAGAATCGCCGAAGCGGCGCGGCGTGCGTCTCAAGTTCTTACTCAACCGGTGGCAGCGCGAACACGCGCCGTAGAAGCAGCTAAACCCGAACCGCCTCAACCGCTCGCGAGCGCTCCGGTGCAAGACGCTCCCACTGTGAGCACTCAAGTTCAAAGCACTTCTGTTGCGAGCGCCCAGGTTCAAAACGCTCTCGCCGCTGCCGCACTGCCGGCGTCAAAAACCGTCGCAAAACCCATCGCTAAGCCGGCGAAAAAGGAATCTCGCCCGGCCCGCAGATTCGGATCTTCTCTTCTGGCGTGGAACAACCGCTTGAATCGCTGGGCATCCCGAAACTCCACCAGCAAGCCGCGCGGCAAGCGTCTCCTTCTGATCGGTTTAATCGGAATCATGCTGCTCGTGGTCGCCGAAGTGATCGGCGAACTCGCCCCGGCCCACGTCGTTCACATCGCCGTCGGCTTCATGGGCATGCTCTTCATCGACATCGCCCTCGGCCTCGGCCTCTATCTTCTCCTGATCAGCCGCGGCCTCGTCCGTACCCGCCCCGTTTGGGCCCAAGCCTTGGTCAACTCCTGGTCCTGGCTCACCCGCCGCTCCTGATACGGAGTGCGGCGATTCATCGCCGCTTTACTCCGTATTCCACGCCGCCCAGCCGATCCGCCACCACCTTATTTCGAACTCATTTCAAACGCGCGCCCATCTATTCCGGAATTCCCGATTCCATCCGCTCCCGAACCCCAACGCTCGCAAGAAACGCTTTCCATTTCTCCTTGGGATAGTTCCCATACCGCTGAATCGCCGCGTTGTTGGCGCAATTGTGCCACTCATAGGAAACGCGAAAACACATCTTTGCCTCGTCGTCCGTTCGAATTCGACAGCCGCTCAGCTCTAAGTCCTTGTATTCGTTTCCGGGTAATTTGCCATTCGCGGTGTATTCGAGCTCTTGCCTCGACACCCAAAGCCAAGCCGACTGCATGTCCTTCACATATTGAACGACCTCGCCGAGGCCCTTCGGATATTCCGTTCGATTGATCTCGTTCAATATCTCTTCGTTCTTCTTGATGTCTTCTTTCAGTTTCGGAACATCGCTCGTCTTGCAGTCGGGGTAGTAGCCGACGGTCGGCGTAACAAGCCGGGCGTTCTCGTGAACCAGAATCCACTTTTCCAGGTCTTTGGCGGAAACGCGTTCCGGGTCGAACGTAAGTACGGAAATTTCCTCCGGTTCCGGGCCGGGTGACAAAGGAATTCGAATGGTAACTTCTTTGTTTGCCGGCAGGGCCAGCAGCATTGCAACCAACAGAATGACGACTCGCACCTCAGCCTCCCCACAGACTGCCTGCGACGCGCCGAGCATTATCTCTGAATAACCACTTGACTAATAGCCAATCCCTGCTATACTTATCCCGTAGAAAATTGCGCTTGGGCAACAAAGCCGACCAAGAGTCGGCTCTTTTCAATTCAGGACCGTCCGCAACCCGTTCATTGTCAGCAGCTTGCACACTCTTCATTTTGACCTATCCGCAAGCCTCTAATTCAAAAGCACTTGCGCACTCTTTTCTAAAACAGGGGGGTATACCCCCTAACCGCCCCAAAACGGGAAAGCGGACCGAGCCGCGGTCCGCTTTCCCAATTTCCATTTTCAATTTTCCAATTTCCGCCTCAGGCGATTTCCCCGCGTTTCGCCAGATCCCGTATCCGGTCCGCCGCACGGAACGCCAGCGCCTCGATCGTCATCGTCGGCTGGCCACGACCTGACGTCACAAAACTGCCGCCGTCGCAAAGGAACAGATTCTTCACATCGTGCGTCCGGTGATCCGCATTGACCACCGACGTCTTCGGGTCATTGCCCATCCGGCATGTCCCAAGCAGATGCACGCCGAACGATTGCTCCTCGATCGGGAACGACCATTTCTGCTTCGCTCCCGCCGCATCAAGCAGCTCGAGCCCGCGTTGATTCAGCCACGTCGCCAGCTTCAAGTCGTCGGGATGATCCTTATACGTCGTGCGCAACGCCGGCAATCCCCAATCGTCTTTCACGTCGCTGTCGAGCGAAAATCCATTCGTCTCCAGCGGGATCGACGTCCCATGCGACATGATTTCCATCGTCCGCGTGAAGTTATGTGCCATCGCTTCCTTGAAACCTTTGCCCCAGCGTGGCGTGCCCGGAGGCAAAACGCCCGCCGCAAAACCGATCGGCGTCAGATCGAAACGCGCATCGATTCCGCCGCCGCCGTAGAAGCCGACCTTCTGCGCATCCAGCTCGTAAAAATCGTGAATGATGCGGCTGACCGCAAATCCCTTGTAGTCGTTCAGCGGCTCTTCAAATACGCCGATCGAAACGGCACCCGAATTGAACATCAGGTATTTGCCAACCGCTCCGCTAGAATTCGCGAGGCCATTCGGAAATTGCTTGTTGGCCGAAAGCAACAACAGCCGCGGGGTCTCTGCGCCGTTCGCCGAAAGTACAACCGCTTTCGCCTTCTGCAAATGCACGTTGCGCTCGGAATCAAAGTAAACCGCCCCAGTCGCGCGTCCGTTCGCATCGACCGCAATCTTGTGTACGTAGGAATTTGGCCGAATTTCGCAGCGCCCCGTCTTCTCCGCCACGTGAATCATCGCCGCCAGCGAACTCGATTTCGCTCCTACCTCGCAGCCGAATCCAAGACAGAATCCGCAGTTCACGCAAGCACTGCGCCCCGCGCGCGGCTGCGACAAAATCGCCATCGGCGCCGGAAACGGATTCCATCCCAATTTCCGTCCCGCCTTCTCCAGCAGCACGCCCGAACATTTCGTCGGCAGCGGCGGCATCGGATACGGCTTCGACCGCGGTGGATCGAACGGACTCGCGCCGGCCAATCCTGAAACCCCCACCTCCCACTCCACCTTCGTGTAATACGGCTCCAGATCGGCATACGTGATCGGCCAATCCGCGAATCCCGTTCCGGAAATCGGCCCGACCTTCGTCCGCTCGATGAAATCGATTTCGTGGAATCGCCAAAAGTTCGCCGTGAAGTGAACGCTCGTCCCGCCGACCAACCGGCCATACGCAATCGTGCGCTGCACCTTCGCCGTATCGTTCGGCGTCTTCCGAAACGTGTTCGGCTGTAGCTTCGGATGATTCGTCAGGAAATCTTCGTTGAGAACTTTCACTTCGTTGTGCGTGAAGTCCGCTTCCGTCAGATACGGGCCTTGCTCCAACACAACAACGCGAAATCCATTCGATGAAAGCTCTTTCGCGATGATTCCGCCGGCCGCACCCGAACCCACCACAACAAAATCGACTTCATCTGATGTCTTGTACTTCGGCGTGTCGAGCGTCATGACTGCCCCTTGCCCGACGCCGGACTGATCGGTCGCCAGCCAGCATAATCTTTGTCGTAGTAGCCGAATGGAGCGTGGAACATGTGCTCGCGCTCGCGCCCAATCACCGCCCAGCCGACGCCCTTCGGATCACCGCCCGCGTCGGGATCAAGCAAAAACGCGACGATCGTGTGCATGCGCACCGTCTCGAAAAAATTGTTCGCGCCGGCCCCCTGGCGATACGGCCTACGCGTTGGCTTTGCATCAGGTGGGTCATAGGTATGCAAAATTTCGTCCTGCTGCTCGGGAGTCGCGCTCGAAAATTTATCCACCGTCGTAAACATCTCGTGCGCCCGCGCTTCCAGTTCCGGCAATCCCTGGTGGTAGTCCTTCTGCTGATCGACGGCAAATGTCGTCAGCGCGCGATCGATGAAATAGACTGCGCCGGCTTCGTGCGCTCCCGGCGTGTCCGTCGTCGGAATAATCCGCGCCGTAATCGCATCGATCTCGACGGCTTCTGCCGGAGTGAAGAAACTCAACTTGGCGGAGTCAGGAGCTTGTACTGCGTGGCGGGCGTGCGTAGCGGCGGCGCAGAGCGAGGGCCAATGCGAGGAAACCCAGATTGCCGTTAGGCTACTACACGAACGCAATAGAAAATCGCGACGATTCAGATCGTTCATCATAATTTTTCGTTGGGCTCGAGGACTTAAACTGCTTGCGACTCTAAGATGCCGCCATTGTAATGGTCAACGGCAAACCTCCGATAGCTGAAATTGAAATCTTGCATCGCGCCAGGATCGAACAATGATCCAATGTGGCCTGCGGCCACGGTTTGCGGCCAACTGCGCCGCTGGTGTAGGATTCCAACACACCGAAATCGTAATGAATCGAGATAGTTCCGGACGTATCGCGCCGGATTGCAAAAACACGCATGGCTACGCTTACAGGCGGAATCGGCACAGGCAGTAAGTGGCTGCTCGACAAAATCGTCGGCACGCTCGCCGCTACAGGCGTGAACCCTAATTTCCTCACGTTCCTCGGGCTCGTGGTCAATTTCGTGGCCGCCGGCATGTTTGCCATCGGCCATTTCTTCACCGGTGCCCTGATTATTTTCTTCGCTGGTTTCCTGGACATGCTCGACGGCCAGGTCGCTCGCCGCCAAAACCGCGTCACCGCCTTCGGCGCCTTCTACGATTCCACCTTGGATCGCTACGCCGACATGGCCCTCTATATGGGACTCCTCGTCTACTATTCGGTGAGCGGCCGAACTCCCTACGTCGTACTCGCAGCCGTTGCAACCGCCGGCTCGGTTATGGTCAGCTACGCCCGCGCACGCGCCGAATCGCTGATTCCCCTCTGCAAAGTCGGATTCATGGAACGCCCCGAGCGCCTCGTCCTTCTGATCATCGGCGGCGTCTTCAACCGCATGGCCGCCGTCCTCTGGGTTATCGCCGTAGTCTCCACAATCACCGTCATCCACCGCATCGTCTACACCTGGCAAGAAACCCGCGCCGGCCGCACCCTCCCCGGCATCCGCCTCAGCCTGTAACGATCTTTAATTAGGTTCGACGCCCTTAAGTCTTGCTTCGACGGGGGCCTCGACGAGTGCGCGGACGCGGTCGCGCAAGGCGGGGACATCCTCTTTCGTCATGCCCTTCGTTTCGATCGTTTCGTGAATCACGACGGTGACGGTTTGGGGCCAGAGCATCCAGTGGCCGGTGCGGTGATGTTGGAATGAGCCGACGAGGCTCACCGGCACGATGGGAATTCCGAGTTGTTGGGCCACGCGGAAGCCGCCGTCTTGAAACGGGTTCAAGTGGCCGTCGCGCGTCCGCATCGCTTCGGGAAAGATGATCAGGCTCGTGCCGCTATCAATCGCGTCCTGCGTCATACGCCACATGCGTTTCAAATCTGATGGACGGCGAACGTCTGGAACCGGCACGTTGCCGAAACGCTTCATCAGCCACCCGTAAGCCGGAATTTTGAAGTGGGATTCAAGTTCCCAGCCCCGAACGTACTGCGGAATCACGCAATACAGAAAAAACGGATCGAACAAATTGACGTGATTCACCATGAAGAAGCACGTTCGCTTCGTGTCGAAATCCGGCGCACACACGCCTCGCACTTTTGCACCCGAGAAGAAAACGATCCGGCGCGTGAAGGCGCGCTGCAGCCAGTCGTGTTTTTTCGGATCGAGAAATATCGCGAGAAAAACAAGAACCGGCGCCGCCAGAAAAAAGTGGAGCAAGGTTACGGACCACAGCAGGACGCTGCGCACCTTGAGCCACGCGCTCTTCATACGTACACGTCCAGCGCGGCCGGCAGAATGTCGAGCGACTTGCACGTCAGCGAAACGATTTCGCCGTCGATCATCACATCGACCGGCGTCGGAATATTGAAATCGACGTGACGCACCGAACGCCGCGAAGCGAGCGGATGTTGAACGTGTGTCCCGTCATAAAGCTTCGGGAGCATGCGTATCAAACCAAGCCGCCCGATCGGCCCCCAGCGCACGAACTCGATGTAACCGTCGCTCGGATCGGCATTCGGCGCGATCATCATCGTGCCGCCCGTGAACTTGCTGTTGTTAAACGTGAGAAACAAACTGCGGCGCTCATCCCAATCTTTGTCGTCATCGCAACGCGTTGCAAACGGCCGCCGATTCAACTGCGCCACGCAAACAAAGACGCCAAGCAGATAGCCAAGATGTCCGAGCGGCTTGAATCGCCGATTCGTAAGCGCCCCGACGTCTGCGGTGAATCCGATGCTGAGCAAATTCAGCGAATACGTCACGCCGTCGCCGTGCGTGAGTTTCACTAAATCGACGGGACGCTTCCGGCCTTCGAGAATCGCCTTCAGCGAATCCTCGGCTCCATCCTTCGTAAAATCCCGCAGAAACGAATTCCCTGTCCCGAGCGGCAAAAATCCGAGCGAAATTCGCCGTTGCGCCGCGCCCGCCGAGAAAACTCCATTCACAATTTCATGCGCCGTGCCGTCCCCGCCGACCGCGATGAATTGCCGATAGCCTTGATCGAACGCTTCTTTCGCAAGTTGTGTCGCGTGTCCCGCCGCCGTCGAAGCAATCACATCGATGTGCAACCCGGCTTCGCGCAACTTCGCCAGCGCGGGCCCTGCAAGTTTCGCGGACCGGCCGCCGCCAGCCGCCGGATTTACGATTGCCAAGAACCGTTCCATGGAGACGCTGTGTATCTCCTGACCTAAACAACCGACAAAGCAAACGTCACAAAGACTTCACCACGGTAGCGCGATCAAGTTTCGCCAGGCTCTCCGCCAGCAGATTTCTTTTTATCTTCATCGATGCCGTGCGCGGAAAATCCTCTTCAAAAACGACAATTCCATGAACGCGCTTGTAGTTGAGCAAGCGCCCGTTCAAAAACGAAATCGCCTTTTTCAACTCGTCGTTGTAGTTTTGTCCATTTTCAAGATGTACGACGAGCAGCAATTGCTCTCCAACCATCGATCGTTTCGGCCAAATATAATTCGCGGCGAACACGCAGAATTCCTTCACCGGCAGCGGCTCGAACACCGCCTCAATATCCTCGGGATAAATATTCTTCCCCTCTTCGGTGACGATCATGTTTTTCTTGCGTCCGAAGAGTTGCAGATGCCCGCTGCGATCGAAGCGGCCGAGGTCGCCGGTGCGCAGCCATCCATCCACAATCGTTTCCGCCGTCAACTCCGGCTCGTTCAAATATCCCGCCATCACCGTGCGGCTCTGCACCTGCACTTCGCCGATTCCGTCTTTGTCCGGCTCGACGATGCGAACGCTCATGCCGGGCAGCGGTTTTCCGACTGTGTCCGCTCGGAACGGATGCAAATCGTTCACGGTGATCGCAGTCCCCGCTTCGGTGAGCCCGTAGCCGTTCGCGACTGGAATTCCTAGGTCGTAGAAAAATTGGAGCGTCTGCGGCTCGGTGAATGCGCCGCCCACGATGATCGCGCGCAATTCGCCGCCAAATGCAGCGTGAACCTGCTTCAGCAACATTCGGCTCAAGCCGAGACGCGGATGGCTCTTCGTCAGCGCTTTGTTGACTCCGACCAGCGCATCGAACACGCGGCGCTTGCCCGGAGTCAGCGCATCAAATCGCGCCTGCAATCCCTTTTGCAAATTTTTCAGGACGAGCGGCACGAGGCTGACGTAGGTGATTTTGTATTTCGTGAACGCCTCGCGCACAAATTCCGGCCGCAGCGTCCGCAGATGCACGACCGCCGCGCCGCAAATGAACGGACCAAAAAATCCGACCATGAAATCGATCGCGTGATTCGTCGGCAAAATGCTGAGGTAGCGATATCCCGGCGCAAACGGATACAGCGAAGTGAGCGCGACGCACTGCTCCAGGTAATTGTCGTGCTTCATCATGCAGCCCTTCGGCCTGCCGCCGGTGCCGGACGAATAGACAATCGTGGCGAGATCGCTGCGCCTGCGCGGCGCGAACACGGGTTCTTGCGTCTTCACCTGTGTCTCTTCCCAATGATGCGCGCCATCGAGATCGGCACTCGCAGGCGCTTCCGTGACGTAGACCAACTTCACGTTCACAGCGTTGCTGCGCCCGGCTGCTGTGGCGAGCTGGCGCCATACCGGATATTCCGTGAACAACACGCTCGCGCCGGAATGCGCCAGCAACTGCCACTGTTCGTCGGGAGTCAGCTTGTAATCGAGCGGCACAAGAACGCCGCCGCTGAAGAAAATCGCGTATGCCGAGATCAGCCATCTCGACTGATTCGTCATGATGATCGCGGCGCGATCGTCGGGACGAAAGCCCGCATCTTGCAACGCTCGTGCAACCGCATTTCCGCGCTGCTGAAAATCGTGATAGGTCAGGCGTTCCTTTTCGCGTTCGCGATCGGCTTCGATCAGGCATGTCTCATTCGCAAACTGATTGAGCGCGTCTCTGAGCGCTGCGCCGATCGATTGATACTTTTCGAGATCGAGCATTACAGGCGGGATTGAATTCGTGAAGCTAAGGTGCGGAAGTCGCTGACGCCCTGAACCTCGTAGTCGGGCAGCTCGATATTGAAGTGATTTTCGATGCGGCTCAGAAGTTCGAGCGTTTGCAGGCTGTCGATGCCAAGCTTTTTGAAGAAATCGTCGTCAGGCGCGAGCGTGCCCGGCGGCACGTTGAAATGCTTCGTGGCCAGGTCGAGGATTTCCTGCGTGGTTTGGTCAATGGTGCGCATGGATAGCTCAATTTATCACTATCTTGCGGCAGATGAAAATTGCGCCGGCTTCGGGCTTACAGCAAAACGAGGCCGCGACGGATACCCGCGGCGACCGCTTCGGCGCGCGTGGAGACGCCGAGTTTGCCCAGGATCGAACCGACATGGAATTTGGCGGTGTGGTCGGAAATGTTGAGTTTGGCGGCGATTTCTTTGTTGCCGAGACCGGCAGCGAGCATTTGCAGCACTTCCTTTTCGCGCTTCGTGAGTGCCTCGGTCCATTCTTCGGTCGCGCGCGCTGTGTTGACGGCCGCGTGTGGAATAGCGGCGATTGTGGATGGGTGCAGGACGACCAGGCCCGCCGTTACGGCGCGAAGTGCGGCGATCAACTCGGTCGGAGATATGCCCGCAGGCAAAACCGCTCGCGCACCCTGTCGCAACAGATCCGATCCAGCGCCATTCTCAGAGTTTTCCAGCACAACGATCGGAATATCCGCGCCGATATCTGACGGCCCGCCAGACAGACTCGCCGCCGCTGCACCGGAGTCGCGCGACGCATCGACAACGATGACGTCCGGTTCCCCCTCGGGCTCGGACAACAATCCCGCCGCCGAGTCGAGATCGACGGCACTGCCGGCGATCTCAATCTCGGGACTCGCGAGGAGTTGTTGCAGCCCGCTCCTCGCGAGCGGCGATGCAGCGACGATGAAAACCCGAATCACGCCGCGACGCTACTCCGCACCGTCGCAGTACCGAGCTGCACGGTGACGCGACGCACGCGCGCGTAGTCGCCGCGCAGAAATTCGAGCCGGAGCGTGCGCGAACCTTCGCCGCGCAACGCCCGCGACAAATCGTCGAGCACGGAGAACGGCTTGTCTTCAGCTCCAAGGAGAATATCGCCGGGTAGAAGCGACGCCTGCGCCGCGGGACTTCCCGGTTCGACGTGAAGCACGACGAGCCCGAACGTTTTCGCGGCGCGATTTCCGTTGCGCGGAACCTGCACCGGATACAGCGTGACGCCAAGCCAAGTTTCGGATGCTTGCTGATTCGACCTGCCCCCGGCGAGAAAGCTCACGACATCATCGCTGGGAATCGCGAGCGAGAGTTTCCACGCGACCATCGTGTTGATCCCGATCACGCGGCCCGCGGCATCGGCCAGCGGCCCGCCGGAACTCCCTGGAGCGAGGCGCACGCCCGCCTGTACCCATTTTTGCGGGCCAAGCCCGGGCACCGCGCCGACGGTGTGAATCACGCCGGTCGTGAGAGCGCCGACGAATCCCATCGGATTCCCGATCGCGATCGCCAATTCACCTGCGCGCAATTGCGACGATTTTCCAATTGCGGCCGCCGGCAGATTCGTTCCGCGCACGCGAATCGACGCAATGTCGCGCACGGGATCGCTGGCAATTACGGTGGCGTCGAGCTCGCGAGAGTCCCAGAGCTGCACGCGCAACTGACGCTTTTGCGCGACGTGCGCATTGGTGATGATTACGCCGTCGCTCGACCAGATCACTCCGGAGCCGTTGCCGCGGCCGCCCGCATTGATCAGAACCGTCGATCGACGGAGCGATTCCGCGATTTCGCCGAATCCGTTGACGCTTGCGCTCATTTCAGTCCCCTCCGTGCGGCCGTTCCGCGACCGTGATTTCGGCTTCTTGCAGCGCGCCGCCGCGCACAAAACCGATGGCGAACGGTTTGCCGATTGCCGAGCCGTGCAATTTCGAATGAATGTCTTCGAGACGACTGACGCTGTTTCCGCCCAGCGACACGATGATGTCGCCGATCATCAGGCCGGCTTTGTTAGCCGGGCTGTCGGGCTCGATTTCGAGCACGATGGCGGCGCCCCGCTCTTCGCGCTTAAGGGTTTGGCGCAGAGCCTCGGGCACGCGCACGGGCTGCAGCCCGACGCCGAGATATCCGCGCGGGATGCGCCCTTTTTCAAGCAGCGTGTCAACGACGTTGTTCACCGTCGCTGCGGGAGTGAGCGTCGAGCCGAAGCGGCCGAAACGCGGCGTGATGACGCCGAAGATTTTTCCGCCGGCATCGATGACCACGCCGCCGACTGCGGTCGGTTGAATCGAAACGTCGAGCCGAACGTAGGGCGT
>Ga0209693_10000829_pt1 | contig 12821 bp, 12 predicted proteins | sample HubBroMetageWRM3_FD_188345 | JGI IMG/M metagenome (GOLD analysis project Ga0209693, IMG submission 188345) | Warmed soil microbial communities from the Hubbard Brook experimental Forest, New Hampshire - Hubbard Brook CCASE Soil Metagenome WRM 3... | ecosystem: Environmental > Terrestrial > Soil...
AGAAAGGCACGGAGATGAGAATTCACACGTTATTCATCTTGCGGTCACTTTAGCGTAACAAAGTACGGCCTACACTACGTCACCGAATAGGAGAGGCCGAAAGTATCCGTGGGAAGGTCTGCCTTTCGCGTCGCACGAAATCAATTTATAGAGCGGGTTGCGGCGGAGTTGCGGTGTATCCTTGCGACTTTCATTGCGGCAGCTTATCGCGGTTCCTCTTTGCGTATCTTCTGGAAATACGTGGGCCCATAACCGAGTGGCTGGGGGTTTAGTGGGGATGCATTCATGAATCAGCTGATTTTCGTGGTGGAAGATGAGACCGAGGTTTGTGAACTGGCGCAGCAGTGCCTCGAGGAGGCCGGCTATGTCGTGCGTACATTCTCGACCGCCAACGTGATGCACGAAGTGGAGGAAAAGCGTCCTTCCCTGGTGTTGCTCACCATGATGATGCCGGACGGCAACGGCCTCGACCTGTGCCGCTGCATCCGCGAGAATCACGATTTGGCAAGAACCCCAATAGTTTTTCTCATTCCGGAGGCTGCCGAGGAACACCGCGCTTTTGCGTTGGAGTCCGGCGGAGATGATTGCATCGTGAAGCCCTTCAGTCCTCGCGAATTGGTAGCCCGGGTCCAGGCTGTTCTTCGTCGTTTCGCGCCCACGACCGGGCGATCCCGAACGCAGTCGGCCGACTTGGTCATCGACAGCTTAGCCATGAAACTTTCGGTCCGGGGAAGTGAAGTGCCAACCACAAGTTTAGAATTTCGCCTGATCGAATACCTGGCACGCCATCGGGGTCAGGTATTCACCCGGGATCTGCTTCTCGATGCGGTGTGGGGGGACATGCAGTTCGTGACGCCACGGAGCGTGGACGCATGCATACGCCGAGTCCGGGAGAAGATCGAGCCGGACCGAACCAGTCCGACTTACCTGAAGACCATTCGGGGAGTTGGCTATCGCCTGGATGCTGTCGCCGCCTGGGAACTCACGCCCAACGACGGGTGTACCTGTCTTGCGTGTACTACGTCTCTCCGGCCTTCAAGACTCATCCATCAGACCGAACGCCGCAGAAAAACCGCTTCGTAGGCGGAGTTCTGTTCTCTTGATCACCACCGATTGGCCGACACCTGATCTCGATCGGGCATCGTCTTACGTTCGACCCACCTAGAGATTTTATTTCAGACTGAACGGTGTTGTGCTTGCTATACCTATTTTTGTTGGGCGGGGAGGAACTCCCCGCCCAAAATGTTACCTAGCGGTAGTTTACTGACAGCGCTCGAGTGAGAGGTTCAGCAGTCCTGGAAACCTATTCCGTTATAAGCAGTTCTGCGATCTTGGTCGCGACCGATTTTGTATTACCCTTTCCTAACCTGGTTCCGCTGCTTCTTCTGCCTATTTCCGTCGCCCAAGATGTGGCAAGCTTGGCCAGAAGTTCTTTCGCTTGCAACGATTACCTCATTGCAGCGGGCGTGGGTAATACAAAATCGTACCCGTAACGCCGCACAAAATAATAACTTACGTTTCTTTTTGCTCCATTCCCAGTAAACTCCCGCGACCTCCCGCATGATCAGATCGACGCGTCCGTTCGCTAACGAATTCCTGTCGGCGTCGTCTAATCGTATCCTGGAAAAACGCGTTGCTCCAGATGGAGGCTCGACCGAGGTTTTCGGCGCGCTCGTCGTTTGATGATGCGTTGACCTGAATCCTTCGAGTTTCGGGGTCGAAGTTCGAAGAAGCGAATTGCATGCGATACGATGGGCAGACTGTGCTTTGACGACTCGATGTCATCCACGCCAGACCCGATCAATCATGAGGACAACATGAAACGAATTCTTTGGTTGTTCGCCTATGTCTTGTTATGCGTCTGTGTTGCAGGGGGGCAGCGGTTGCCCGAAGTCGCGACTCCCGAGAACTACAAACTGACCTTCGCGCCCGACGTCAACAAGGGCAACTTTGCCGGCGACGAAACGATTCAGGTAAGGCTGTTGAAGCCGACGTCGCAGATCGTGCTGAACTCGGCCGACCTCGACTTTCATGAAGCCTCGATTACCCGTGGCGGAGCAACCCAGAAGGCCGCGGCTACTTTTGACAAAGAGAAGGAAATGGTGACACTCGCGGTGGAAAGTCGGCTGCCGCCGGGTCTTGCCATCGTCCACATCAAGTACACCGGGATCTTGAACAGCGAAATGCGCGGCTTCTACATGGGGAAGGATGATCAGGGGCGCAAGTATGCGGCCACGCAGTTTGAATCGACTGACGCGCGCCGGGCTTTTCCGTCGTTCGATGAGCCCGCTTACAAGGCCACTTTCGATATCACCGTCATCGCCGACCGGGAACACACGGTGATTTCAAACACCAAGGTGCTTTCCGATACACCCGGGCCAGGCGACAACAAGCATACGGTACGGTTCTCGACTTCGCCTAAAATGTCATCCTATCTTGCCGCACTCGCGGTCGGCCAGTTCGAATATATTGAAGGCTCGGCTGACGGCATACCGATCCGCGTGTATAGCACTCCGGGGAAGAAGCAACTGGGTAGGTTTGCCTTGCAAGCGACCGAAAACTTCCTCCGTTATTTCGACGAGTATTTCGGAATCAAATACCCTTACGGAAAACTCGATCTGATCGCCCTACCAGATTTTTCAGCGGGTGCGATGGAGAACATCGCTCTGATCACATCCCGTGAAGCACTATTGCAGCTGGACGATCAGCAGGCTTCGTTGGGACAGCGCAAGTCAGTCGCGATCACCATCTCGCACGAAATCGCTCACCAGTGGTTTGGCGATCTGGTCACCATGCAATGGTGGGACGACATCTGGCTGAATGAGGGCTTCGCCACCTGGATGGAAGGCAAGCCGGTCGACGCCTGGAAACCCGATTGGAATGCGGGTCTGGACGAGGTGAGCGCCGGCAACATACTTACGACGCTGGGTGCCCTCAACGTGGATTCCCTTGCCACTACCCGGGCCATCCAACAGCCCGCGGAGACTCCGGATCAAATTCAGGAACTTTTTGACGGGATTGCGTATGGCAAAACAGCCGCAGTGCTGCGCATGCTGGAATCCTACCTTGGACCGGAAAACTTCCGCGCCGGGGTGAACAAATACTTGAACGAGCACGCTTATGGCAACTCGACGGCCGATGATTTTTGGAGCACGCTGGCAAAAGTCTCGAAGAAGCCAGTGGATTCAATCATGCCCACGTTCGTCAAACAGCCGGGCGTGCCCATGATCAGCGTCAAGACGGAGTGCTCCGACGATTCCACGACGGTCTCACTTGCACAGCAGCGATACTTCTTTGATCGAGCGACGTTCGACGCAGGTAGCGACCAGTTGTGGCAGGTTCCGGTTTGCATGAAGACGTTGCAGGCGGGCAGTGGGTCGACGGAAAAATGCGAGTTGTTGACCAAGAAAGAAGATACCGTCACGCTTCCGGGCTGCTCGTCGTGGGTTTTGGCGAACGCGGGCGGGAACGGGTATTACCGCAGTGGCTATCGGCCGGCCGCCGTCCAGACCTTGGCGCAGGACGCGGAAACTAAACTGACGCCACTGGAGCGCATCATCCTGCTGACTGACACCTGGGCAGCCGTGCGCGTGGGGCGTCAAGCCGTGGGAGACTATCTTACTCTGGCGGAGGGTCTTCAATCCGACCGCACCGACGCAGTTCTGGGACTTCTGTTCAACCAGTTGAGCTACATTGGCAAATACCTGGTCACTGAAAGTGACAAAGAGACCTACCAAGCCTGGGTGCGAAGCGTGCTTACGCCCATCGCCAAAGACGTCGGCTGGGAACCGAAGCCCGGAGAGAGCGACGGCCTGAAGAGTGTGAGGGCAAATCTTCTGCAGGTCTTGGGGAGCACGGGACGCGATCCCGAAGCATCGGCTGAGGCGCGTAAGCTGACGGAGCGGGCCCTCGAGAATCCAGCTTCCGTTGACAGCGGCTTAGCCGGCGCGGCCTTCGGTCTGTCAGCCGAGAAGGGCAACTCAGCTTTTTACGACAAATTGATGGCGGAAATGAAGGCTGCCAAGACGCCCGAGCTTTATTACCTTTATTTCTTCACCCTCTCCAGCTTTAACAATCCTCAACTTTTGCAGCGCACACTGAACTACGCAATTTCGCCAGCCGTGCGCTCTCAGGACAGCCTGGGCCTGATTGGCACCGTCATGGCAAACTCCGCTGGCGAAAAACTGGCATGGGATTTCGTGCGTTCGCACTGGACAGAAATCGAGAAAGAGGGGGGACCCTTTGCGAGCGCGCAGATCGTGACCAGCGCGGGTCTTTTCTGCGACGCCGGGCTCCGGGATGAAGTAAAAGACTTCTTCTCAGCCCACAAGGTGGCTGCCGCCGAACGCAGTTTCGGCCAGTCCATGGAACGCATCAACAACTGTGTAGATTTGAAATCGCAGCAGTCGGGCCAACTGGCGTCCTGGCTGGAGAACCAAACCGGCGGCGGTGCCGCAGGAAGTGGTGTTCGATAGCGACTGGCTTCCTTCATCCGGACAGGGACTCAATCGCCCGCACCTCATCCGCCGAAAGCTTTAACTCGGCACTGTCCAGATCTTGCTTCATGTGCTCAGGATTGGAGGTGCCGGTCAGCGGCAGCATTCCGACGGCACGCGCGAAGCTCAACACAACCTGGGCAGGAGTTGCATTAGCGCGTGTGGCGATGCTGGTGATCAGACGATGGCGCAACACCTCCGCGTTCGCGGTGAGCAGCGAGAAGCCTTGATAGATGATCTTTTGTTCCCGGCAGAAAAGTCGCACATCGCGATCCCAACCGAAGCGGGCGTAACAGCGGTTCTGCACAAATGAGGGGGTTTCGGAGTGCGCACCCGTCATTTGCTCCAAATGCCGCAGGGAAACATTGCTCACGCCGAGAAGACGCGTCCGGCCAGCATCGCGCTCCTTCCTCATCGCTTCCCAGACCTCGCTGTCATCATCGGTCCAGCCGTAGCCGGAAACGGGCCCGTGGAGTACGTAGCTGTCGACGCAGTCGGTCCCAAGATGTTCGAGCGAACTGGCCATCGACTGCGCGACCTGAACTGAAAGGCTCGACGTGGAGTCGTAAGGCAGTCGATGGTCCTGACCCGGTTGATAAGTGAACTTAGTTTGCAGAAAAAGATCTGCGCGCGTCACCACTCCCGCGCGGTAAGCGGAGGCCAGCCCCTCACCTACTCCAGCTTCGAAGTAATGTCGTCTCTGGTTGGCCGTGTCGATCCCCCGAAAGCCCATGCGCACCGCAAGCTCGGTGAGCATCGGCGTGCGGTCTTCCTTCCACGCGGTGCCGTAGAGGAAGTGAGGAAGGGCTGAAGATTGATTGGCTGGCATCGCGTTATTCTGCCACGATCCGGTGTAACTACTCCCTATCTTTGTTATTTCGATTCGCGCCCGGACGGCACTCCTAGGACGACTCGCTTGCTTCGCGATGCTATCTCAGACTAACCGCCTCCTTGAGCGGCAGAGTCTGCGAGGATTCACCGACCAAGAATTCGTACTCACCCGGGATCAACTGCCACCTGTTTTGGTCGACCTTGAAGATGGAAAGATACTGCCGATCGACCTCCACAGTTACTTCCCTACTCTCCCCCGGATTTAATTTGACTTTGCTCCAGCCCACCAGGCGCTTCGGCGGTTCTTCTGCCGCGGCGGGCAGGGCTGCGTAAACCTGCGCGATTTCGGCCCCAGCCCGATTGCCAGTGTTTGTCACTGTGAAATTCACGCGAACGTTCTTGCCCGGGGTTACTTTCAAATTGGAATAGGTATAAGTCGTGTAGGATAGGCCGTAGCCGAACGGAAACAGCACTTGCTTGTGCTCGGCGTCATACCACTTGTATCCAACCTTCAACCCCTCGTCATAAGTGATTTGGAATGCGGGCAAGCCTGCGGCAATTTTCTTCCACGCATCGGGATCACCGTCTTTCGTAGTCGATATCTCGGGAGGCTTCACGATGCTGGTGTGCGGCAAGTCCGCATCACTTCTCGGAAATGTGATCGGCAGTTTAGCGCACGGGTTGACATCGCCAAAGAGCACATTGGCGATGGCCCTCGCGCCTGAACTGCCGGCGTACCAGGCTTCAAGAATCCCGCTGACTTGATCGGCCCACGGCATGGTTGCGGCACCGCCGGTTTCGAGCACCACGATAGTGTGCGGATTCGCCGCGGCAACCTTTTCGACCAGGTCATTTTGATTTCCGGGGAGCGAAAGACTGTCGAGGTCCATCCCTTCACTCTCCCACTGATAAGCGAACACGATGGCAACATCGGCGGTCTTCGCCAAAGCAGCAGCTGAGGAAATATCCGTGCCCGGATCGTACCGAACACTAGCTCCCGGCGCCTTGGCTCGGATTGCCGTCAAGGGCGAGGTAGGGAACCAGATCTGCGCTTGCCATGTTGTCCCGCCTTTACCCGGCGGCATAATCGCACTTCCTCCCGGCGGGTCGACCTGCGCCGAGCCTCCGCCCGAGATCATTCCCACGTCGGAGTGAGCCCCGATGACAGCAATGGTACGAAGCTTGGAAGCATCGAGAGGAAGCAGCGCCGGCTCGTTCTTTAGCAGCACGATACTCTGCTCCTCAATTTTCCGGGCAATCTCAAAACCGCCCGCCACATCCACGACGCTCTTTTTCGGCGGATCATCCACGACCCCGCAAGCAAACATTGACCTGAGGATGCGGTGTACGTGATCGTCAAGCTCCGCAAAGGGGACCTCGCCCGACTGTACGGCTTTCTTCATCGCGTCGCCATAGAAGTACTCCCCAGGCTCCTCATGGTCGAGTCCCGCAGCCGACGCTTTGATCGTACTGTGCGTTCCTTGCCAATCCGACAAGACAAACCCTTTGAAGCTCCAGTCTTTTTTCAAAACATCCGTCAAGAGGTATTTGTTTTCGCAGGAGTAGTCGCCATTTACCCGGTTATAGGCGCACATCACAGCGGCCACGTTTGATTCGCGCAATCCAATCTCAAATGCGAGCAGATCTGTTTCCATCATCGAGCGCTTGTCAATGTTTACGTTGACCGCATTCCGGCCGCTCTCCTGATCATTCACCGCGTAATGCTTGATGTCACCAATGACGTGTTGCGCCTGCAGGCCTTTCATCACGTGTCCAACCATTTCGCCAGCGAGGATTGGATCCTCACCCAGGTATTCGAAGGTGCGGCCATTGCGCGGCTCGCGGGTCAGATTCATGCCTCCGCCCAACGACATGTTGAAGCCTTGCGCCCTCAGCTCGCGCCCGATCAAAGCTCCGTATTCGTAGGCCGCATCCAGATCCCAACTGGCTGCGCTGGCGAGATTGCTAGGCAGCGCGGTCGAGTAACGGCCGTTCTCACCGCTGCTCCGTATACCGTATGCTGCGTCGGACATTTGGATATCGGGGATGCCTAAGCGGGGAACGCCCACCACATAGCCGGCGCCGCCATTCGAGCGTACGGCGAGCGGGCTCATGGGACTCAGGCCAATCATGCCAGTCCCATGAAGGAGGGATATTTTTTCATCGAGCGTCATCTGCTTCAAGACCAGGGCAGCCCGCTCATCGGGTGAAAGGCTCGCATTCATCCAGGGGTGTGATTGTGAACTGTTTCCGGAAGTGGACTGCGCGGATGCCAGCGCTAGCAAGGTGAACGCCGTGAAAACGATTCCGAGTGCTAGAGGACTTACACAGCGCGTGCGAACGCGCAAATCCATAGAGCGCCTTTCCTTAGATCGGGGTGGCATGGGGACAGACATGCGGACTGTGTCTAACTCTTATACCTTGATCGATAGAAAAAACAAAAGCCATTCGAGACTCTACCAGTGGAAACGCTGACTGGATAAAGCCTCAAGTGCGGCGAGAGGGTCGCCAGGTACGTCCAGTGGTTTGCATAGTTGTTTGGGTGGCCGTTTCTGTGACATCCTCTTGTCTTTGGTTTTTCGGGTGCCAATCGGCGTATCGCTGGTCGGAATCGATCCGGGCTGAACGGGTTGAGGTGCTGGAGGATGGCGAATGTCACGGCGAGGCGTAGAGAAACAAGAGCGAGAACCTAAATACCTTAAACAAGGCGTCTTGCACGTATAACGATGCTGAGCATGAAGCCACCGCCGCGATGATACAAAAAAGTGCAACTAAGTGGAATCCCCCGAGACGGTAGCGGCGATCTTTGAGAAAGTACGCAGCCCCGCGAGAGCGCCTGCCCCGAGCACGAACCATCGTGCGGCGGACCAGAATCCTGGCGGGGGTGCTCCCGCGCGGGCAAAAAAGAAAACCAGAATCAGCAACAGAAAGAATCTCTGTTCATGGTTCAAAATGGCAGCTAAGACAATCTCAAGAAAGACGAGCATTCCTAGGATACCGGCATCCGAAGCGTAACCGGGGTAAAACAAAGCCACGGAGATCGCAAAGAGGCAACCGAGAACGAATGCTATCGGGAGGAGAGTGTTGCCCACAGGTTTGCTCATGCTGAATATTCCATTCGGGTGCGGGCGCGGATTAGCGGTTCGCGGACAATCCCCACGCTCATCGATGTGTGCGTCTGGTGTTCATTTCCACGAGGATAAGGCCGGCGTCTCATCGTTAACACCGACTGATTTCGCATCTGGGGTTACTTCGCTGGTGCGCGGATTCTTTTGCGATTGGCGGCGCGGACCAACGCGCAAGGCGGTGCATCACTGTAAGAACTACTAGTGGCCGCACCCACCATTTCGGTGCGATTCTGATAACTCTTTGGGATTCCTCGTCGTCCGTGAGTCCGCTGAAAAGAGTACAGCCTCGACGACACCTAGAGAGCCACGCTGGCCGAGAGTCTTCGACAGTAACCGAAAATCATGAGCAAACGTCGCGAAAAGGCCAATCCGAAAGCAATTACGGCGAAGCAGAAGTTCCTAATGGCTGTGGCTCTCGTGGTGTTGGGCGGTTGCACTATATACCTGATTCATCGGGAATCCATCGCACACGCTGGCCATCCTCTTGCGGTCTCCAATGCCGGATTTCTGCCCACAGTTCCAAATTCCACCACGGCGCCCGCAGTCGCACCGGAAGCCATGGTCTGGCTGCCCGGCGGAGAGTTCTCGATGGGCGCAGCGGACGCTCCGGACATGAACGATGTCGGCATGCAAGCCACGGAGGATTCGCGGCCCATCCACCGTGTGTACGTCGATGGTTTTTGGATGGATAAGACCGACGTCACCAACCAGCAATTCGAAGCGTTCGTGAAGGCGACGGGCTACGTCACGGTAGCGGAACGCAAGCCGCAAGCTGAAGACTATCCTGACGCACCGCCGGAAAATCTGGTAGCGGGATCGATAGTGTTCTCTCCGCCCGATCATCCCGTCCCGCTGAACAACCATTTTCAGTGGTGGAGCTACGTCCATGGAGCAAACTGGCGACATCCGCTTGGTCCGGACAGCGACATCAAGGGAACAGAAAACTATCCGGTCGTGCAAATCGCGTACGAGGACGCGTTGGCTTACGCAAAGTGGGCCGGGAAGAGGCTGCCCACGGAAGCAGAGTGGGAGTTTGCCGCTCGCGGCGGATTAACCGGAAAGCCCTACGTCTGGGGCGAAGAATTCCGCCCCAACGGCAAATGGATGGCTAACACTCATCAGGGAACGTTCCCGGTGAAAGATACGGGTGAGGACGGACATGTTGGAATTACCGCAGTCGCGCAATATCCGTCGAACGGATACGGCTTGTTCGACATGGCAGGCAACGTCTGGCAGTGGACCAGCGATTGGTATCGCCCCGACTACTACCAGCAACTCGCGGCCGCCGGAGGCGTAGCCCGCAATCCGCAAGGGCCGGATTCGCCGCTCGATCCTGCGGAGCCGACCGAGAAAAAGAAAGTTCATCGCGGCGGATCATTTCTCTGCACCGATCAATACTGCTCGCGCTACATGGTCGGTACGCGTGGCAAGGGTGAGATCAGCACGGGAACCAACCATCTTGGGTTTCGCTGTGTGATGACGCGAGACCAGCAGCAAGCGCGGGGCGCAAAAACCGATCTTGGCTCCTTGACTGGCACTTCCGGTAAGTCGAATCCAATGCGCTGAAGAAATCGAATATCTCCTCAGATTCCCCGCGTCGTCCTCTTCATTTTTGTTCCAACCCGGAGTAGCGACAAAGACGCCGTGCTCATATTCAAGCGACCTTCGAGACTGTAATTCGGTGGGTGCGCGCTACCGCGTCCCGTTCAACTCCGTTGCGAGTTCGGCGAACGTGGCGACGCCTGACGACAAATTCGTGGTCACGCCAAACTTCGACACTGCTTATTCGTTTCTCTGGGTGGACCTGCGCGCCGAGCCCGTTGTCGTGACCATGCTGAAGATTGAAAAGAATCGCTACTACACCGGTCAAATGATCGATCTCTACACCTTCAATTTCGCCTATCTGGGAATGCGAAGTTATGGCAACGACGGCGGCACGTTCATGATTGTCGGTCCGGGTTGGAAGGGCGAAACTCCGAAAGGTGTGCAGGCGGTTTTTCAATCGGAAACCGAGTTCGCTTATATTCTGTTCCGGACTCAACTCTTCAATCCAGCCGATCTGGATAACGTGAAGAAGATCCAGGCCGGCTACCAGGCGCAAACCCTCAGCCAGTATCTGAAACAGCCTGCCCCACCCGCCCCTCCTGCCGTCAACTGGCCCAAGCCGACGCCGGAGGCACTTACTTCGCCCCACTCTTCAGCTACTTGAACTTCATGCTTCAGTTCTGTCCGACCAACCCGTCAGAAAAAGACTTGATGGACCGCTTCGCCAAGCTCAACATCGGCGCCGGGAAAACTTTCGACCTTGCGAAGCTCTCTCCCGAATCGCAAAAGGCAGTGACCGACGGCATCGCCGACGCCGGCACCGAGATGGACGCTCTGATGAAGCGGGTTAATGCCGATGAGGTTTCCAGTTCCGATTTCTTCGGCACCCGCGAGTTCCTGAAGAACAACTACCAGTACTGCTACGCCGGGGCCAAGCTTGGTCTCTACGGCAACTCGGGGAGCAGGCGATCTATCTCGCCCATCTCGTCGACGGCACCATCAACCGCTGGACGCGTCGAAAGCCAGCTACACGCTGCTCTTTGCCAAAGGCCAGTTACCGCCGGCTAAAGTCTTCTGGTCGATCACTAGGTATGATGGCAAGACCCAGTTCCTGGTGGCGAACCCTCTGAAGCGATACCTCCTCAATTCCACAATGCTGAAATCGTTCAAGTACGGTACGATGGTTCACTGACGATCGATGTGCAGAAGGATTCTCCGGGCGTCGCGAAAGACGCTAACTGGCTGCCCGCGCCGGACGGCCCGTTCTACGCAATCTTGCGGATTTACATGCCGGCACCAGAACTAGTGAACGGCACATGGAAGAAGCCGCAAAATGCAGCCGGTTGCTGGGAATTAGCTATTTTCGGATTACTTTCGATTCCGGCCAACCGAATGCGTCTTCATGACTGGCTCGTCGTCACAGCGGAAGACACGACAGCGGCCGGCTCCAGTCCCCCTCCGCAGTATGGACAGAACTTGTTGCCAGGGTCTACGCTGCGTTGGCAGTGCGGGCACGTGGGCTGCAAACGGTTGCGGCATCGGGGACAGAAGCTGAAGCCCGGCTCGACCTCGGCATTGCATTGCGGACAGTGAGCGGTGCGCGGTTTGCGCAACACAAAATAGAGGACGATCCCCAGCCCGTTGGGGACAAAGATTGCAATGAGCGTCCATAGTACACGGCTCATCCCACGCCGCCCCGCGTCCTGGTTGATGTAACCAATCAGCACGGCGTAGCAGCCGAGTACTGTTCCCGCGAGGACTCCCATCAGACACCGAACTATAAGCCGAGGCGCATTGTGATCCCTACCCACGACGGTCACAAACAGTACAGCCACTGTCAGCAAGACCAGAGTGAATAAGTAGTAGGCCCAAGGCGCAAAGATGCGAATCTCGTCTTTGGATTGCGTAGAAGTTTGATTTCTGAATGTCATCTCAAGTCTCCTGACTCCGTACTTCGTTCCCAGCAAGAATTGTTTTTCTCGGCTCGATCAGCCCGTGTAAGAACCACTGTGATCTGCCAGGTGCTTATCCTTGGCCAGCAACAGTATTCCCACCAGCAGAGCAGGCATCAGGCAGAAGACGAGAAAACCCACTTGCCAGACCGATGACGCTAACTGTGCGCGGGTGCCTAACCATTCGAAGCCGCGCCACAAAGCGACTGTGCTGAGTAGCGCGCATAGGGCCACGGCTGTACAACTGACCGAAACCAGCTCCAGGCGTTCTTTCTGGCGCTGTAATTCCAAGGCGCGGCGGCGCACTCTCATCTGCGTCGTCGAGACCAGGCTCCGCTCGGCGGCGATCGGGATCGCGCGTAGCCCGCGAACCGTCTCCCCGACGTTCTCGGCGAATGAGCGGCACGAGGCACACGTTTCCAGGTGCGCTGCCAACCATGCGTTCGAGGATTGATCAGTGGCAGAAGGCTCCTCGGAACCGGCTAATGCAATCAGTTTCCGTGCCTGTTCATGAGCATCGGTATTCACAGTGCCTCTCCTTTTAACCACGGTTCAAGCGCGCTCAGACCGCGGTAGATCCTGGATTTCACGGTTCCCAAAGGCACGCGTGCCACGCTCGCGATCTCTACGAGAGACATGCCCTCCTGAAATCGAAGCACGAGCGCTTCACGGTACTCTGCGGGGAGATGTTGCATGCCGGCCGCGATGTGCTCGTTTTGCTCGCGCTGCAAAGTCGTATCCAAAGCCGACGCCTGTCCGGTCGCAGGCACATCGAACGCCGTTTCGCCGTCATTCAGCAGACCGTCCAGGCTGGCGGGTTGTTTGCGGCGCATATGATCGATCACCAGGTTGCGCGCCACGGCGAAAAG
>Ga0209693_10000831_pt1 | contig 12810 bp, 10 predicted proteins | sample HubBroMetageWRM3_FD_188345 | JGI IMG/M metagenome (GOLD analysis project Ga0209693, IMG submission 188345) | Warmed soil microbial communities from the Hubbard Brook experimental Forest, New Hampshire - Hubbard Brook CCASE Soil Metagenome WRM 3... | ecosystem: Environmental > Terrestrial > Soil...
CGCCTCAGCTGCACCTGTCGCGGTTTCCCGTCATTATCGGAGGCGGCGGCTGCGGCTGCTTCTTGTGCTGCCGGCGCCGGTCCTCTCCACGCTGTAACTCGAGCCGACTCGCCGCCTCCATCGCAACCGGTCCCACCATCGGACCCGCCGAAGAACTGCGCAAGCTCTGGGCACTACGGTAGCTCACCAGTCCACGATTGAAGGGGGTCGATATGAAGGGTTATTTGTCGTCCGACGACACCTGGCGGGGAAGTTTTGGTTACCGGATGAGCCTGACGACATACAGCGCGGAATCCTGACGTACACACCCGATCGAGGTGTCCGTCTCACTCTGATTGGCGGGTTCGATGACGCGGAATGGGTACCGACCGGGCAGGGCAACACGCAGAAGTTGACCGATCGGTCCAAGGAGTGGGCTGTTATCCACGGTGTCGTCAGCAACAAGCCCGTCACTCTCGTTGACTGCGTGGTGTCGAAATCGACTTCGTACTGGATCGGGACCGAGGTCGCGGAACAAGAGATCAGAGCTGAGAGGGCGATCCTCGGTGTTCTCTTGAAAGACGCTTCCTATCAAGGTTTCTCAGGAATTCAAATTGAGGTTGAGAACCTCACGGAGTGGGACTACCGACCGGACTTGACCTTCGAGATCAAGTACGACGAGAACCACAAGTACACGGATTGGACGATCCATGTGGACCCCGCTGACGAGCGCACCGTGACGGTCGGCGACCTGACGGTGGCGCTGAAGCGTTGGTACACGTTGCCCAATCACGATGTTCGGCGCGGTCGCCTACAGGGCGCCACGTCAGCTACGTCCGCCTTCGCCTTGTCATCGGACTCTCCGAAGTCGCTCGACGAATGGACTGCCTATGCCAGCGTTGCTGAAGACTTGATCACCGTTGCCACGGATGCCCCGAGTGCGGTCCTTCGCCATCGGTTGATCCCCACCGATGAGTTGGCTGGTGACGAGGACGCTCATACACGTCGAGAGGTCTTTGTCTACGAGAACCGAATCATTAAGGGGGACATGGACGCTGAGGGCGCCAAGGGGAGTGATGCGCTGTTCACCCTTGGGGTGGATGGTGTCGACTACGAGATGATTGTGCGTCGCTGGTTCGAGGTGCGAGAGTGCTTCCGCGTGGCATGCAACATGATCCTGAGTCTGATCTACCAATCGGATGGGTACATCCAGCCCCAGTTGATCACCGCCGTTGCCGCCGCCGAAGCGTTCCATCAAGCTCTGGAGCTACCCCCTCCGATCCCGGACTCGGAGTTCAAGGCGCTGAAGAAGGCTCTGAAGGCAGCGATCCCAGAGAACCGTAGGAAGTGGCTCAGCGAGAAGCTCGGACGCAACAATCCGACGTTGCGTGAACGGCTATTGGAGTTGGCGTCTCGCCCCGATGAAGGGGTGATGAAGCAACTGCTCCCGAGCCCCGAAGGCTGGGCTAATGCCGCCAAGGATGCGCGCAACAACGTGGCGCATGGCAGTGATTCGGCTGCGCAGATCGAGTTGCTCTACGCAGTGACCGAAGTGGCGACCGCTGTAGTCATCGTGAACCTGTTGCACGAACTCGGTGTACCGACCGAGCGTGTCCTGTACGCGATCACCAACAGGGGCAGGTTGGCGAGAGCCGCGAGATTGTCGCGTAAGCACTGGCCTGTGGCGAATGCTGAATAGGTCTTAGCTACTCGGCCATTTGGCACCTTGCCGACCACCCATAGGGTCTGCTGCATGGATAGGTGACACCAGAGATCACTGGCCCGGGATTGGCGGGCTGGAAGCATGTCACCATGGCCGGATGGCTGCTGCGAAGCTACTTTATGGGGCCGGGCCGAGCACCTCGCACGGAGTATCGGCTGCTGCGACTCGGATCCTTCGCCTCAGGTCGTCGCCGCAACCGGGGTCACTTCAGGGTCTGCACTCGAATCGCTGGATAGGCCCCTTCGCAATTGGTCTGCAGTGCGGGGCGGCACGGGCGGCGAGGCACCGCCCGTAAGGGGATCCCCTTGCGGGCCTTCGAAAACAATCAGTTTCGTTCGGTTGCTAAGGCGACCCCGCTTATGGGCACCTCAACCGACCGCGTGACGTTGCGGTAACGGCGGTTCAAGATGCTGTGCGATGGGCGTGTGGCCGGCCGCCTTCTCCCCCGGGAAAGGCGGCGAGCCGGTGGCGGAAGTCCGTACCGCAGTCGACCGTCTCTGGGAATCCCGGCCCAACGCACAATTGCACTTCGGCCGCCACGATCGGTTTTCCGCAGTTGCTGCACACCACTTGCGGTTCCGCGTCGTGGCCGCACGTTTCGTGATAGAGCTGCACGGGAGCTCCCCCGCCACCGTCAAGCCACTTGTCTCCCCAGGCGAGCATCGCTGAAATGACTGGGAAAAGCTCACCACCCATCTCGGTTAGCAGGTACTCGTACCGGGGAGGATTGTCTTGATAGAACTGCTTGGCCAGCACGCCGGCGTCCACCAACCTGGAAAGCCGATCTGAAAGCGTATTGCGGGCGATCTGTAGGGACTTCTGGAATTCGTCGAAGCGCCTCACACCGTGCATACAGTCACGCAGGATTAGCAACGTCCACGCGTCGCCGAACACATCAGTTGCGCGAGCGATCGAACACGGCCAGCCCGAGAATCCCTGCTTCATGCAGTCAAGAATAGCAACTCAGTTGCAATTCACCACTGGACGTAAGTCTGTCTATACTACTGAGTCTACATATGAGATGCTTATCGGATAGTGGATGCAACGGCGGAGACGGTCGGTGTGAGTGAGCGCGGCAGCTGGCCACGCAATACGGGCTTCAACTGGGCCGCGAACGTGTTGGGCGATCGGTGCGCACTGCTGGTTCTCTACGAGATCAGCACCGGCACCCATCGGTTCAACTACATACAGCGCAACACTGGCCTGCCGCGCGATCGGTTGGCATTGCGGCTGCGTCGGCTCGAGGCGCAGGCGCTCATCTGCCGGCGTCGGTATTGCGAGCACCCGCCCCGCTACGACTACGGCTTGACCGAGGCGGGCCGATCCCTGGCTCCCGCGCTCGCCGCACTGGAAACCTGGGGTAGACAGCACGGACCGCCCAGCGCCCAGGGCTAATTCGCCGACAGCTGCGCAACTGGCCAACCACCGGTGGCCACCGGCCCCTTGGTACGAGTGAGTTTGAGATTTAAACTCAGTCTTGCTTTTGTACTAATGCTGTGTTGTGCTTCTTACATACGTGACTTGGGTCACTGCAGTTCATCCGGGTCACGCCGCGGGTCCGACACGATCCGTGTCATCCAGGTAGCAAGAGAGTGAGGAAAAGTCATGCCGTTGTGGAAGATTTACCACCCGGTGGGGGCGTACACCTCCGAGGACAAAAAGCAGTTCTCGGAGGCGATCACGTCGATCTACGAAGCCGTCCCGATCCCGAAGTTCTATGTCGTGGTGGTGTTTGAAGAGGTCGCCGCCGACAACTTCTTCGTCGGCGGCGACTCGCACGACAAGTTCGTCAGGATCAACATCGACCAGATGGCCCGCACACTGCCCGGCTCCGTGCTGCGCCAGTGGTGGGTGCATCACCTTGACGAGGTGATCAAGCCGTGGATCGCCGATCGGGGCTTCGACTGGGAATTCACCATCGATGAGGCACCGGCCGACCTGTGGTCGCTGCAGGGGCACATCCCGCCGCCATTTGAATCCCACGCCGAAAAACGCTGGGTTGCCGAGAACAAGGCCTCGCCCTACACGCACACCGAACAGCTGCCCGTCAACCTCGCGCTGGCTCCGGGCGTAGCCGGCGGAACCTACTGACCACGCGACGCTGCGGTCGCGTCTTGCGGCACCGAGGCGCGACGTGACCTCGGCGTGCCGCGCGGTGCCATCACAACCAACGACCACCCAATCGACAGGCGAAACCACATGGGATACACCACAATCAACCCAGCCACCGGTGAGCAGCTAAACAGCCACGACACCCTCACCGACCAAGAACTCGACGCACGTCTCCATAGGGCCCACACCACGTGGGCCACAGACTGGCGCCACCGCCCGGTGCGGGAACGAGCCGACATCCTCAAGGCGGCCGCCGCCGAACTGCGCGCCAACTCTGCCGCGCACGCCAAGCGCATGACGCTGGAAATGGGCAAGCTGATCGGCACCGCCGAGGCCGAGGCGGAGCTGTCCGCTTCGATACTCGACTACTACGCGGATCGCGCCGAAAAGCTCATGGCACCCGTGGAATTGACGGAATCGCCCGGGGCTATGGTGCTCACCGAGCCGATCGGCGTGATCTTCGCGATTGAGCCGTGGAACTTTCCGTACTACCAGGTCGTCAGGGTGGCCGCACCGCAGCTCGCCGCGGGCAACGTCGTGGTGGTCAAGCACGCCGAGAGCGTTCCGCAGTGCGCGCTGGCATTCGCGCGACTGATGGAGGAGGCCGGTGCCCCTGAGGGCGTGTATACGAACATCTTCGCGACCCACGAACAGGCGGCCCGCGTGATCGCCGATCCGCGCGTGGCCGCGGTGACGATTACCGGCAGCGAGCGGGCCGGCGCGGCGGTGGCTGAGCAGGCCGGACGCAGCCTGAAGAAGGTCCTGCTGGAAATGGGCGGCAGCGATCCGCTGATCATCCTGGAAGACGCGGACCTCGACCATGCCGTGCAATCGGCCGTCTTCGGGCGCATGTTCAACACCGGGCAGTGCTGCGTTGGGTCCAAGCGGATCATCGTCGTCGGCAAGGACCGGGGCGAGGCCGCGCTGCGCGCCTTCAGCGAGCAGATGGCGGCCTTACAGGCAGGGGACCCATTGGATCCCGCCACGACCCTGGGACCGGTGTCCTCGCAACGCGCACTGGACCTCTTGCTCGAGCAGATCGAGATCGCTGAAAAGGACGGCGCGCGCGTGGTTGTCGGCGGCGGTCGTGTCGATCGCCCCGGGTTTTACCTCGAGCCCACCGTGCTGACCGGGATCGACCCGACAAACGCCGCGTACAACACCGAGTTCTTCGGTCCGGTCGCCGCGTTCTACGTGGTCGACAGCGAAGCCGAAGCGATCCAGCTTGCCAACGACACCTCGTTCGGCCTGGGGGCGTCGGTCTTCACCGCGGACACCGCGCGCGGACGGCGGGTCGCGGCCCAGGTCGACAGCGGGATGGTCTTCGTGAACCAACCCGCTTGGACGGCACCGGAATTGCCCTTCGGCGGGGTGAAGCGGTCCGGGTTCGGCCGCGAGTTGGCCGAGTTGGGTTTCGGTGAGTTCGTCAATCGTAAATTGGTCAACGTTGCCGCGGCCGGTTCCGGCCCATGGGGTCCGTCCCCGGAGGTGGCCCAGCCATGAGCGTCGTTCTCACCGTCGCCCCGACCGGTCCGATTGCGACCAAGGCTGACAATCCCGCGCTGCCCACCCAGCCGCACGAGATCGCCGAAGCGGTTCACGACGCCTACCGGGCCGGTGCGTCTGTTGCCCATTTACATTTCCGTGATCGCGACGACCGGCCAACCGCGGACCTCGAAATCGCCCGCTTGACAATGGATCTGATCCAGGAACGCTGCCCCATTTTGATCCAGCTTTCCACCGGCGTGGGGCTGGACGTTCCATTCGCAGCACGGGCGACGTTGGTCGAGCTTCGACCGCGGATGGCCACCCTCAACCCGTGCTCGATGTCGTTCGGACTGGGCGAGTTCCGTAACCCGCCCAAGGACGTGGCTCGTCTCGCCGATCGGATGCGCGAACTGGGCGTCAAGCCCGAACTCGAGATCTACGACACAGGACATCTGGAGGCCTGTCTACGAATGCGGGATGCCGGGCTGCTCGACGACGAGCCAATGCAGTTCTCGATCGTGCTGGGCGTTCGGGGCGGCATGGCCGCCACCACTGACAACCTGCTGACCATGGTGCGCCGGCTGCCACCGGAGTGCATATGGCAGGTGATCACGATCGGGGCGGCCAACCTGGCGCTTACCGCCATGGGAATGGCACTGGGCGGCAATGTCCGCGCGGGCCTAGAGGACACCCTGTATCTACGCAAGGGCGAATTGAGCCGGGGCAACCAGCCGCTGGTGGACCGCGCGGTCAGGGTCGCGCAGGCCCTCGATCGACCGATTGCCTCGGTCGAAGAAACCGAGGCCGTGCTGCGGCTGCCGCAACACGCGTGAATCCGCCAGCCGCAAGACCACCCAGAAGAAAGGACAAAGCCAACGTGTCACAAGCACCCAGCGCGCCGACCGCAACAACACCGTCGGTAAGCACCGCCATGGACGGCGCGGTCGCGGTGGTGTCCCTGCAGTCCAGGCCCTACAACCTGCTGAACGTCCAACTATGCCTGGACATCATCGAGGGCCTGAACTGGTCGCGCCGGCAAGAGGCGCGGGCGGTGATCCTGCGCAGCTCGCTGCGCCATTTCTCGGCCGGCGCCGACCTCGACGCCATGGTCGAAGCGGCCAACAACAGCGACGTCCTGGACTGGCATCTCCTCGACGTGCTCCGCGCATTCGACGAACACCCCGCCCCGATCGTAGCTAGCGTCCAAGGCGTATGTGTCGGTGGCGGATTCGAGCTCGCGCTGGCGTGCGACCTGATCGTCGCCGCCCAGTCAGCCAAGATCGGATCGGTCGAGGCGACCGTTGGCCTGCATCCTCTAATGGGCGGCGTACAGCGGCTTGCGCAGCGCGCGGGCGCGACAAGGGCCAAGGAGATGGCCATGCTCGGGCGCCGTTACGACGCAGCGACGTTGGAGCGCTGGAACATCATCAACTGCGTCGTGCCAGATGAAGAACTCGAAACCGCGACCATGGTGCTCGCCCAGGAACTCGCGCACGGACCCACGCTGGCCCACGCGGCCACCAAGCGTTTAGTGGCGGCTGCCATCGATGACGGCGTGGCAGCTGCCGACGAAGCGATGGCCGAGATTCAACGGCCGATCTTCCGATCCCAGGATTTCCAGACCGGCGTGTCGTCCTACCGCGAAAAGGGCATCGGCATGGCGACTTTCGAAGGACGATGACGATGTTGCTGCCGCTCACGGGAATACGAGTCGTAGACTTCTCTCGGGTGTTGGCCGGTCCGCACTGCGCCAAGACCCTCCTCGACCTCGGCGCCGACGTCGTCAAGGTCGAGCCCCCCAGCGGCGATCTGTCCCGAAAAGCCTTCCCCGCCAAGGGAGAAATATCGGGCTACTACGCACAGCAGAACGCCGGGAAGCGAAACCTGAGCATCGACCTCAACGTCGAGGGAGCGCGCGAAGTCGTCGCGAAACTGTGTGACACAGCGGATGTGATCGTCGAGAATTTCCGGCCGGGTGCGCTTGCGGCATTCGGATTGGACTATGAGACGGTTTCGGCCACCAATCCCGGGGTGGTGTACGCCTCGATCAGCGGCTACGGGCAGCACGGACCGTGGCGCTCCCGGATGGCTTACGCGCCAACAGTACAGGCCGAGACAGGCATCACCGCTAATACTGTCGAGCACTTCGGGCTCACGGAATCGATGCGAAGTGATGCGCTATCCCATGCCGACATCTACTCGGGTCTGCACGCCGCGATCGCGATCCTTGCCGCGCTGGTCCGCCGCGCACGTACCGGCGTCGGTCAATACATTGACGTGGCCATGGCCGCAGTCATGATGTCGGTCAACGAACGCGTCCACGTCGACCTCGGCGACGATGAGCTCGGCGACGAACGGCCGATCCTCGGTGCGACCGACGGGCCCTTCTTCTCCGGACCCAACGGCGAGCGGTTCGCCAGCCCAATGAGTTTGGTCGGCAGCATGTCCTTCCCGTTCTACCTTGCTGCGATGAGACGCCCCGATCTCGCCGACGATCCGCGGTTCCGTACCCCTGAACAACGGCTGCTCAACCTAGGGACGCTTCATCAGATCGTCCAGGACTGGATCGGCACCTTCTCCGACATGGAGTCGCTGGACGCCCAGCTCGACGAGGCCAAAATTGCCACCGGCCAGCTGCGCACGGTCAAAGAGTTCGCCGATAGTGACTGGGCACACCACTGGCAGGCCGTGCGAACCGTTTCCGACGGGCAGGACGGCGAGATCCGAATTCCCGGTCGGCCATGGCACTTCGGTGAACAGGTGGCACCCGACGATGGGCAGTTCGCCGCCCGTCAAGGCGAACACAATACCCAGCTCCTCGCCGAGCTCGGGTATCAGCCCGAGGACATCAAACGCCTGCAGGACAACGGGGCTCTGGTGCAGCCAGATCGCGGCAGTGCGAGCCAAGACCTGGTGGGTAGTGCCGGTCGCGATGGTGATGACTGTCGCCCGGCGGACCGGCATGGCTGTGTAGGAGGGATCGGCTAAATGCCCAGGGAGGACGTTGAGTTCCGCGCCAGCGCTTCATCGCCAACCTCGACCTGCCCGCCCGCTTGGCGGCTGGCGGCTGGCGGTGGTGGTGTCGGTGTCGCAGCGAGCGTGGGGTCATGAGGCCGTATGGACTGCTACGGGGCCGCGATGACGAACTGGCGACCGCGCTGCGGGTCGTCCGGCGCAGCCACGACCATCGGGCCAGCGGGGTCGTGCTGGTCTTTGGTGACCCCGGGATCGGCAAGACCGCTCTGCTGTCGGGCATCGCCTTTCAAGCGGCGCAGATGCATATGCGGGTGGCGCGCAGCAAATGCGATGAGATCGGGCAGGCCTATCCCGGCGCGCCGATCCTCGGTCTGCTGCGGGCGGGTCGTGACCCGCTGATCGCCGCCGCCGATTTCGAGGCGCTCACCGAGCTGACAGGCAACCCGCTGGTGCTCGTCGACCGCACAGCAGGTCATCTCCAAAAGGTGGCAGCCGCGCATCGGGTGCTGCTGGTAGTCGACGACGTGCACTGGGCGGACCCGCTCAGCCTCTACGCGCTGCGGTCTTTGATACCGCGACTGGCGGGCTGGCCCGTGGTGTGGGTGTTGGCCAGCCGGTCGCGCGCCGACGGTCTCAGCGCCAGTGCCGCCGACGTCGTCGAGGTCGAGCACATCTGTCTTGGCCCGCTAACCCGTAGCGCGGTCATCGACATCGCCCGGGATCGTTTGAGGCGCACAGTCATCAGCGACGAGGAAGGTCTGCTCGACGCTGCAGGCGGTAACGCTTTTCTGGCAACACAGATCGTGGAGGGCATCGCGCGTCGCACCCAAACCGGCCATGACGACGACATTCCGGCCGAGTTCCGCGCGGCGATGCGACATCGGTTGGCTGGGCTGTCTACCGCGTCGCGCCGACTCATCGAGGCTCTTGCAGTCGCTGGCCGTGCGGTGTCCATCGCTGAACTGTCCGGACTGTGCGACCTCGACCCAGGACCCGCATACAACGACGCCGTCGACGCGGCCGTCGCCTCGGGGTTGGTCATGTCGACTAGCACTGGACTGGCATTCATCCATGACTTGGTCCGCCAGGCCATGTACGACTCGATGGCCCCCGAGCTGCGCCGTCGGCTGCACAGTCGCTATGCCCAACACTTCCTTGCCTCTTCCACGGATCCGGCCGAGGCCGCCGCGCACGCGCAGGCCGCGGTGATCGTCGGAGATGTGCCCAACGTAAAGGTGATGGTCGCCGCCGCCGAGGCCCTGGTCGCCACGAGCACAGCTGCTGCCGCCGACCTGGCGCTGCACGGATTCAGCATGGTGCGACCGGGCGACGCGTCATGGCTGGAACTGGGTGAACGTGCGGTCGCGGTGCTATCAACGGCACAACGGGCTAACGACGCCATCACCGTGGTAAATCGGCTGCGGGCGACCGTAGATGACGTCGATACAGTCTGTCGCATCGAGACTCACGCGGTGAGAGCTTTGTGGCACGCCGGACATTTCAACGAGCTCCTTGAGCGAGCGGGCCGGATGCTCGCCGTCACCGGCGGAAGGCCCGACTTGATCGCGCGTTTCGGCGCCGCACAGGCTTTGGCGCACACCCGCATACTCAATGCCGAGGTCGCCGCCGAACAGGCTGACATTGCGCTGGCACACGCCAGGACCACCGGCGACCGTGATGCCGTGGCGCTCGGGCTTCACGCAGCCGGGGAAGCTGCACACGCACTACGACGACATCAGCTGGCGCTGAAGCACTTCCGAGAACTGCGCGCGGTGACGGGAATCTCCTACCTTGCTGAGGAGATCATGGAGTTGCAAGCTCTCGATCGCTTCAACGACGCGCAAATGCTATTGGACGCTGCCTACGAAGACTGTCACGCCACCGCGGAGTCACTGCCCCCGGCCGTGCTGTTCGCGCAGGCCAAACAGCACTACCTACTGGGGGACCTGCGTGATGCAGATCAGGTTGCCGCCTCGGTGGTCGAACTCGGGCAGTTGATCGGAACCCAGCTCCAGGTTGTCGAGGCGATCCAAATACGTGTCTACGTCGCATTGCTGCGCGGGGAGCTGACGATTGCCGCGCGTCGGCTCAGCCTCATCCCGAGCGTGCTCACCGACGCTGACGCAGCTCGTCACCCGGGCGTCATGTTCTGCCAGGGCTGGCTGAGCGCAGCCCGCGGCGATACGGATCGCAGCCTGGCCAACTGGTCGCAACTACTGGCCGAGCCGGGCGAGTCGCGCAACTATCGGGCGTGGTGGCCGTGTTGGCTACCTGTCATATTTGAGAACGGAATGGCCTGCAATGCAACCGATTTGCTGGAGTGTGTGTTAGCAATCGCCGAAGAGGGCGCAGCACGCAATCCCGAGGTTGCCACGCTGAACGGTGTGGCGGCCAACCTTCGGGGCCTATACAACAACGACCTGGGAATCGTGGCTGAAGCGATTGAGGTCCTGCGGGACAGCCCCCGCCGGGGTATGCGGGCTATCGCTTCCGAAAGCTATGGGCAAATGTTGCTCCAAACAGGTCAACGGCGGATGGGCCTAGAGCAGCTGGACCGAGCATGGGATGACTACGACTACATGGGAGCCCTAGCACGGCGGGCAGCGGTTCAACGCGCGATGAGGCGGGCAGGTGCCCGCCGTACAAAATGGTCCAGCGACAATTCCGGCTCGGCTGCCAGACAACTGACCGAGGCCGAACGTCGCGTGGTGCACGTGATCGCCGAGGGCCACACCGACAAGTCAGCAGCCAAATTGCTTGGGATTTCAGAGAATACCGTAGGCACCCACATCCGCTCGGCATATACAAAGCTCGGTGTGCAGTCAAGGGTACAGCTGGCCAATGCATTGCGTGACTTGGGTGAACTGGACTGACCCGCGTTCGTTGGGATCAAGTGCTCAGGTAACGCTCGTGTGAAAGCTGTGTCTGTACGCCATTGGTGTGGTGTCGAGTCGGCGTCGGAAGTGGGTCCGCAGGTTCAACGCCGTGCCAAAACCACATCTCTGTGCGATTTCGTCGACCGATAGGTCGGTCGCCTCCAGCAGTCGGCGGGCACTGTCCATACGCTGGGCGAGTACCCACTGCAGCGGAGTGGTCCCGGTGGCGTCGCGGAAACGGCGTGTGAACGTGCGCGCTGACATCGAGCATCGCGCCGCCATGTCTTCCAGCGTGAACTCTTCCCATGGGTTCTCTTTGACCAAGGCGCATAGTGTGGCAATCGGTCCCGTACCGGTCACGTCGAGCGGGCGTGAGATGAACTGCGCCTGGTTACCTTCGCGGTGTGGGGCAGCTACGAGAGCCTGAGCGACGCGGCGCGCGGCGTCCACTCCCAAATCTTTGCGCACAACGTGCAGGCATAGGTCGAGCCCAGAGGAGACACCCGCCGACGTGAGGACCTCGTCGTCGTCGACGTAGAGGACGTCAGGACGTACGTCGACCGCGGGGTACCGGGCGGCCAGTTCGGCGGCGAAACGCCAGTGCGTAGTGGCGGGTCGCCCGTCGAGGATGCCGGCTTGAGCAAGAGCGAAAGCGCCTACGCAGATCGAGATCATCCGCGCACCCCGGGCGTGCGCGCGACCCAGAGAAGACAGCACCGCAGGGTCGAGCGTCCTGCCGTGCGGCTCGAAACCAGGCACCACGACGGTGTCCGCGCGTGCGAGCCCACGAAGCCCGACTTGACGGGTAAAGGAGAAACCGGCAGTGCTGCGCACCGTCGGACGAAGGGCGCAGACCCGCACGCGATAAGGCAGCTGATAGGGCAGCTCGCGGTAGGGCAACTCCGCGAAAACCTGCACCGGCAGGGCGAAATCGAGCGGAATGACGTCGTCGAGTGCCAACACCGCCACATGGTGCAACTGCATGGCGCGATTATATCGAACTATGTCTTACAGACAGTGGTGCGCGGCTAGGCAGGTGGACGACAATCGACGCCATGACGACAGACAACGAGACCACACTCAACGAATCGCCACTCGCGCCGCCCGCTGTGCCCTGGGCGGCCGCCGCGCTGGACCTCGTGTTTAGTCAGGAGAATCGTCCGGTTGCTAATCACAGTGTGCGCAGTTGGGCGTTCGCCCGTTTGCTACGCGATCAGCTGAATCTGGCTGGCGAGGTCGATGAGTCCTTGTTGTTCGCCGGAACGGTTTTGCACGACATCGGACTGCGCCGCGGAGCGCGCGAACCGGTTCGCTTCGAGGTCGACGGTGCTGACCGTGCCGCGGAATTCCTTACGGCACAGGGGCTGGGGGCGGCAGAGGTGGACAAGGTGTGGGAAGCGATCGCACTGCACACATCTGATGGAATCTGCGAGCGTCGCGGTCCGCTGTCGATGCTCGTACGTGCCGGCGTCGGCGTCGACCTTGGGTTTTCCACCGACTTCGTGACGGACGAGCACGCGGCGGCCATTCACGCGGCGTATCCACGGATGGCGTTGGGCCGCAGCATCGTCGACGACATCGTAGGGCAAATTCGCGAAGTTCCCGAGCGCGGGCCGCTGTACTCGATCGGCGCTACGCTGGCGCGCGAACGTTCAA
>Ga0209693_10000832_pt1 | contig 12801 bp, 16 predicted proteins | sample HubBroMetageWRM3_FD_188345 | JGI IMG/M metagenome (GOLD analysis project Ga0209693, IMG submission 188345) | Warmed soil microbial communities from the Hubbard Brook experimental Forest, New Hampshire - Hubbard Brook CCASE Soil Metagenome WRM 3... | ecosystem: Environmental > Terrestrial > Soil...
TGGTGCTCGACGGCGCCATGGGCACCATGATCCAGGGGCTCGGATATGACGAGGCCGCGTTTCGCGGTGAGCGCTTCAAGGATTTCCATCGCGACCTCCGGGGCAACAACGATCTGTTGATCCTGACCCAGCCGAAGGCAATCGAGGATATTCACGCCGAATATCTGCGCGCCGGCGCCGACATCGTCGCCACCAACACCTTCTCCTCGACCTCGATCGCGCAGGCCGATTACGATCTCTCCGGCATCGCCTATGAGATGAATCTCGAAGGCGCCAGGCTGGCGCGCGCACCGGCACTAGAGAACCGTCGGAGCGGGTTACTCGGTGATGACATTTCCGTGGTTCTTACCCGCGATTGACGGCCCGCCGCAGAGGTTCCACTTTCTCTCGTGCAGCGTCCCGGAGATCTCCAGCCATTTCGACGCCACGCTCGGCCACGTCTTTCACACGTTCCTTCGCGTCGCGGGCACGGTCTTTGGCTTCTTCCGTCCAATCCTGCAGCGTGTCCTTAGCATCGTCGTAGCCGCGTTTCAGATCGCGACGGAATTGTTTGCCGCTTTTCGGGGCCAGCGCAAGGGCCGCCAGGGCTCCCGCTCCCAGTCCGATGAGAAAGAAAGTGACAGCGGTTCCAGCATTGTTTCGATCAGAAGATTCATAACGTCCAAAACTCATAATTTGACCTCATTTCTGCGTGGCGGAAGATCGGCAGTTTCCGTCCAATCCCAATATCCCGCCAGGAAAGATTCTAGTCCTCCGCAACCGTTAGCGCGGAGACTATCCAAGGGCAACGAATGTGGCCCCCTTACGATGAATGCAGCTTTGGGAAGGTTTCCTTTCCTGCCACCTGAGTGTAAAATAACTTTTCGGCCCTTGTGCGGCGGAATATGTGGCCTGCCCGCCTTCCGTCTGCAAACCGCACTTATTTTAAGGAGATTGTTTCAAGCGATGTCGATCCCTGCCACCCAAATGCGTCCCGGCATGATCATTAAGCACAACAATGATCTGCACTCCGTATTCAGCGTGGAACACCGCACGCCCGGCAACCTGCGTGCCTTCATCCAGGCCAAGCTGCGCAACCTTCGCACCGGCGCCATGTTCGAACACCGTTTCCGATCGCCCGATCCCATCGAGAAGGTCAACGTGGACGAGGTCGACATGCAGTTCCTCTATGCCGACGGCGACAACTACTACTTCATGGACACTTCGAACTACGAGCAGACGCACCTGACCAAAGAGATTCTGGGCGGCGCCGTGGACTACCTGATCGCCAACCTCGAAATCAAAGTAGAATTCTTCGACGGCAAAGCCGTCGGCATCGAACTGCCCCAGACCGTGGAGCTCACTGTGGTCGAGACCGAGCCTGGCCTGAAGAGCGCGACCGCATCAAGCGTCACCAAAGCCGCAAGAACTGAAACCGGGCTGGTGGTGCAGGTGCCGCCCTTCATCAATGAAGGCGAGAAGATCAAGGTCGACACCGCCGAAGGTGTGTATTTGTCACGGGCCTAACCGGTTCGCCGGGTTGAGTGCACTTTGCGTCGAAGCGAGATGTCAAGGAATCGAAGAGAGTTCCTCAATCTGATGGCCGGATTCACCGCCGCTTCCGCCTTCGCGTCTTCACAATCCGTCTGGGCCGCAGAAGGGCAGAAAGCTGAGGCTGTGCTTTTCGACGCCTTCCCCATCTTCGATCCCAGCCCCGTCTTCACGCTTGCCGAGGAGCTGTTTCCTGGCAAAGGTGCGGAGCTCAGCGACCTGTGGCGAAACCGGCAATTCGAATATACCTGGCTGCGTGCTCTGTCCAGGCACTATCAGAACTTCTGGCAAGTCACTGAAGAGTCTCTCGTCTTTGCTGCCGGGACTTTGAAACTTGACCTCACAGCCGAAAGGCGTGATCGGCTGATGAACGCTTACCTCGCGCTGAAACCCTGGCCGGACGTTCCGGCGGCGCTCAAGTCGCTCACCGGAGCTGGTCTTCGACTGGGGCTCCTATCGAACCTCACGGCTGACATGCTGGATGCTTGCATCAAGAGTTCTGGCCTGGAAGGACAATTTCAACATGTCCTGAGCACCGACTCGGTCAAGACCTACAAACCCGATGCTCGTGCCTATCAGGTTGGCGTCGATGCTTTGCACCTGAAGCGCGAGGAGATCGTTTTTGTGGCCTTTGCGGGTTGGGACGCGGCGGGGGCAAAGTGGTTCGGCTATCCGACATTTTGGGCCAATCGCCGTCACCAGCCTGCCGCCGAGATGGGAGTTCGGCCCGACGCGACTGCGGATGACTTGACCGGCCTGATGAACTTTGTGCGGCCTTGATAGGCTGGTAACTGCGCCGCTGAGAAATGAGCTTCGATGACTGCCGCCGAAAAATCCGTTGAAGCACGCCGCTTCGTAGTCCGCGGACGCGTGCAGGGCGTTGGTTTCCGCTGGTTTGTCGAGCGTGAAGCCCACATTCTCGGCATTGCGGGCTGGGTTCGCAATAACGCCGACGGCAGCGTCGAGATCATGGCTCAGGGAACCCGCGATCAGCTTTCCGGCCTGCGTTCACGCCTGCGCGAAGGCCCGCGAGCGGCTCGCGTGGATGGGGTCGAAGAGTCCGAAGCCCGCCCGGCAAGCGGCGTCACTTCATTTCGCATTGAAGGAGCGTGGTAGATTGTCTCCCAACTCAGGCATGAATGCCGACCAACTCAAAAAGCTGATCCGCGAAGTTCCCGATTTCCCCAAGAAGGGAATCCTCTTCTACGACATCACCACCCTGCTGAAAAATAAGGTGGGCCTGGCCACGCTTGTTGACCGGCTCTCCGAGCACTACGTCGACCAGAAGGTTGATCTCGTCCTCGGCATGGAAGCCCGCGGTTTCATTTTCGCCCCGGCGCTGGCCTACCGTTTGAACGCGGGATTTGTTCCGGTTCGTAAGGTGGGCAAACTCCCCGCCGAAACCGTGAGGTTCGATTACGCGCTCGAATACGGTACCAACTCCCTGGAAATGCACAAAGACGCTATCCAGAAAGGCCAGCGCGTGCTGATCGTCGACGATCTCCTCGCCACCGGAGGTACCGCCGAGGCCACAGCCAAGCTCGCCACTCTGCTCGGCGCAGAGATCGCAGGACTTGGCTTCGTCGTAGAGTTGGATTTTCTGAAGGGCCGGGAAAAACTAAAAGGTTACGACGTGATGTCGCTCCTGCACTACGACAAGTAACCACCCCGAGAATATCGGAAGAATCTGCGCAGGCCGACCCTTACTTCCAGAACCGGGCGATCATCAGCCCCACGCCTACCCAGAAGCCGACGCTGAAAGAGGTTGCCAGCCCGAGTCCTCCGACCAGGCTCCAGTTAACGCGGCCGCGCGGTGGAACAGTCTTCGGACTGAAATCGTATACAAACCATGAACGGAAGAACTTTGCATCCTCCGGCCTCAACCGCGGACCGTCCCACGGTTCAGCCAGAGGCTGCCGTGTGCTCGATTCGCGAGTGCCGGATGTGGGGAAGGGCTCCGATCGGAAATTCATCATCCGTACCTCAAAGTTTTATGTGCAAATTGTTGGCCACCCCTTTGGGGGATCTTCCTATTCTCTGAAAATAACATACCTTGGCAACTTCACCGCTCTAGAAAGTTCTGAAACGGGTAAATATTTCCCGTTTCGGAACCGCGGAACGGACTTTCCTCGAACCAATTTCTCTTGCGGATACCTTCGTCCGATCCTCAGTTTTCTTCCAGTAACAAGTTCGAATCTGCTGGCAGATAGCCCTTGCGCCGGAACCAGTCCTCCATGGCATCACGGAGCTGTTCCAAGGGAACGTTCTTACCAATCTCCATGCGCCCGTCGCCGACCGGCAACGTATCGTCAAATACGCTTGCGTTGGTGAAATTGCGCATGGAAAAACTGTCCAGCCACTTCAGCGGACAGGGCAGCCGCTGGCCACGGTACTCGTACTCGACGCGAATTCTGCGCGCGAACATGACTCGATTTAATCACAGACAACACCGCGCTCACGAGGAACCGCCTAAGTTGTCAAAATGCGCATGTCGGGACAGCCCTCGGCTGTCCGTTCGAGCGCATCTCGACCCCTCCTTCGCCTCCGTGGCAAACTGAGCCGCTGCTTGACAGATCTGCTCCCGCTCACTAGTCTGCCCCTCACGCGCTTGCCGCCGTCGCGCGAGCCGGCAACACGTTTCGGAATTTACAGGAGGATCACATGCTCACAAACTTGATTTGGTGGATCATCGTTGGACTGATCGCGGGATGGGCTGCCGGCAAGATCATGAAAGGTGGCGGCTACGGCGTAGCGATGGATATCGTCCTTGGCATAGTCGGCGCGGTCGTGGGTGGATGGCTCCTGGGTGCGCTCGGCATCTACGCCGGCGGATTGATCGGCACCATCGTGGTAGCGATCATCGGCGCCATCTTCCTGATCTGGCTCAGCCGCTTGCTCAAGAAAGCCTGACCATCAGCGCTCCGCCGCGCACCCGCGGAAAGCTCCGGCTGAAAGCCCCAGCCATCTCAAAACACGCGGCTTGCATCCACGCCTCCAGAGACCTCCGCTCAGGTGTCTAAATCCCTGCAGGGGCCGCGCCAGCGCGCAAGAACGACCTCACGCTGCGTTCTATCTAGGACGAGCGCCCCCCAGCTCAACGGAGGAGCCATGCGTTTTCTGAAAACTGCAGCACTGTTTTTCTTGTTCGCCACACTCTCATCTGGCCGTCCTTTATTGGGCCAGCCTTCACCTGGCCAAGGTTCGGATTCGGCTGCTGCGGGCGATTCGGCCGCTCGCCTGCCCGTGACCCGCGTCATTCTCTACAAGAACGGAGTCGGCTACTTTGAGCATGCAGGCCAGGTGCGCGGCAGCCAGGACGTCAACGTCGATTTCACCACAGCGCAGCTGAACGACGTGCTGAAGTCCCTGACCGTGCTTGATCTCGGCAAGGGACGCATCACCGGCGTCAGCTATAACTCGAACGCGCCTCTCGAAAGGCGTCTCGGATCTCTGCACCTGGCCGTAGGCGAGAACCCCACCACCGCCCAGTTTCTCGACGCCTTGCGTGGCGCGCGTCTCGAAGTGCGCAGCGGTTCTGAGACCGCATCCGGACGCCTGCTTAGCATCGACGAGCGGGAGATTCCCATCAAAGGCGACCAGAAGATTACGGTCGATCAGATTTCCATCGTCAGCGACAGCGGAGAAGTCCGCGTCTTCGATCTCACCCCCACCACCAGCGTCCGCGTGGCTGAGAAAGATGTCAACGATGAAGTCGGAAAATACCTCGGCCTCGTCGCCTCCACTCGCGATCAGGATGTCCGCCGCATGACCATCTCCACGGCAGGCGAAGGCGAGCGCAATCTGCTGGTCAGCTACATCAGCGAAGTCCCGGTGTGGAAGAGCACCTACAGAATCGTGATCCCAAACGATGGCAAGCCCTTGCTACAAGGCTGGGCGATCGTCGACAACACCGTGGGCGAAGACTGGAAGAACGTCGAACTGTCGCTGGTCGCGGGCGCTCCGCAGTCATTTGTGCAGCAGTTATCGCAGCCTTACTACGCCCGGCGCCCGGTGGTTCCGTTGCCCCAGAATGCCATGATCACGCCGCAGACGTATGAAGCCACGTTAGAAGAAGCTCCGGCAGCATCTCCGGCCGGCGTGGTCGGAGGAGTGCCTGGTGGAATTCCGGGTGGCCAGATGGCAGGCGTTATGGGCGGAATAGTCAGCAGCGCCCCTATGGCCCTAAAGGCTAACGGCGGAGGCAGCGGCGGAGGCTTCGGGGTTGGGATGCCCCGGCCCAGCGCCGGAAATTCCAAGCAGTGGCTCAATGCGGATGTCGAACAGCTCGAAGCCGCCACTACCACAGCCCAAACCCGCGACCTCGGCGACCTCTTCGAATACAAACTCCAGGATCGCGTTACCATCCGCAAAAACCAGTCAGCCCTGGTGCCAATCCTGCAGGCTCGCATCGATGCAGAAAAAGTCTCGGTCTGGAATCCTTCGCAAAGTGCGGTCCTGCGCGCTCTGTGGCTCAACAACTCGAGCGAACTCACACTCGACGGCGGAAGTTTCAACGTACTCGAAGGCGATGCCTTCGCCGGCGAGGGATTGATGGATCCGATCAAGCCGGGCGAGAAGCGTCTGCTTTCCTACGCGGCCGACCTCGGAGTCCTGGTCGACGCCAAACAAAAATCGGAAAGCCAGCGCGTCACCAAAGTATTCATCGCCCACGGCATGATGACGCAGTCGACCCAGGAACGCGAAGAAAACACCTACACCATCCGCAACCGCGACACCGCACAACGAACCATTGTGATCGAGCATCCCGCGCGGTCGGGCTGGAAACTCACCGACGACGAGAAGCCGGCGGAAAGCTCAGCTTCCTTCCACCGCTTCCGCCTCACCGTCGACTCCAAGAAAACTGAAACCCTGCTGGTGAAAGAATATCGCCCAGTGACGAACAGTTATCAGATCTCGAACGTCACCGACGATCAGATCAAGTTCTTCCTCGCTCAGAAGATGATCAATCCCGAGATCGAGCAGGCCCTGCGGAAGGTGATCGCTCAGAAGAACAGCATCGCTGCCCTCGATGCCGAGGTCGGGTCGCGCAAATCAAAGATTTCCGGGATCTCCGAAGATCAGCAGCGCGTCCGCGAAAACATGAAAGCCCTGAAAGGCAGCGCGGAAGAAAAAGTGCTGCTAGCCCGCTACGTCCGTGAACTGAACGAACAGGAAGACCACGTGCAATCTCTGCACCACGAAGTGGCCGACCTGCAGCAGAAACGCGACGCCGCCCAGAAAACGCTCAACGACGTGATCGAGGGTCTGCAGATGGAAGCAACGCTATAGAGCGTCAGGTGAATATGCGCATGTGGAGACAGCCGCCTCGGCTGTCCAGCCTGGGCGAAAGCCCGGCTGCCAGCGAGGCGCGCTCTACGCCGGGACTGCAGACTGCATCGCTGCGACAGCAGCTTCCAGATGCGTTAGCGTCTCCGCGACCGTGAGCGAGTACATATCCCGGCCCAGGCCTTCGCCGGCCTCGAGCGCAGCTTTCAGGTAATGCCCGGCGATTTCGACGGCGAGCGAATCGGTGATGAGCTTGCCCGTGCGGTTCTTGTACTCCACCCACGCCGGATGCGGCAACGCCACCCACACGGTTCTTCCGTCGACCAGAAACTTGACGTCGACAGCGTCAGCGTGCCGCGTAGAAATAGCGACGATCAGCGCCTGATAGACGCAGTGAACAGGCCTCTTAGTCCAGCGGTCGGTAGCAGTGAAATCCTCAAACATGGCTAGCAAAACTATAGCGGACGAGCAAGGCGCGAGCAAATCATGTGGGAACAGCCACCCTCGGCTGTCCAGTCGAGCGAAGCTCGACGGTTTATCTATGCGCGACCTCCGGCCTCACCCTCCGGCAATCGCTCCAATGATCAGCAGCGGTTCCGACCCCGACACAACTGAGTCGGGCAGCAGCGCATCGGGCGGCTCGTGTGAAAGATCTTCCTCGCACGCGAAGAACCGCAAAAACGGCCGCCGCTCCAGCGTGACCTGATCGCGAATCGTCCCGCGCAGCATGGGATAGCGGGCCTCCAGTGCGTCGAGCACCGAGCGCTGCGTAACCGGACTTTCAACTTCAAGCTGCACTTCGCTGCCGGCATGTGCAAGCGTTCGTAGATGCTGCGGGAGTATGACCCGGATCACGGCAGCGTCTGCACCTCAACCGATAGCACAGCGGGCAAATCCCGCACAATCGGCGCCCAGCTATCTCCGGCATCAGCCGATGCATAGACCTGGCCGCCGCTAGTACCAAAATAAATGCCGCACTTGTCCAAAGAATCGACCGCCATAGCATCGCGCAACACGTTGACGTAGCAGTCGCGTTGCGGCAGGCCATTGGTCAAAGCCTCCCACTCGTTGCCGCCAGTCCGGCTGCGGAACACGCGCAGCTTGCCATCGAGAACGAAATGCTCCGCGTCGCTCTTGATCGGGACCACATAAATAGTCTCTGGTTCGTGCGCGTGCACGTCGATCACGAATCCAAAGTCAGTCGGCAGGTTCCCACTGATCTTGTGCCAGGAATCGCCGGCATCGTCGCTGCGCATCACGTCCCAGTGCTTCTGCATAAAGAGCACACCGGGGCGCTTTGGATTCATGGCGACGTGGTGAACGCAGTGCCCGACCTCCGCCGTCGGATTCGGAATGTATTTGGAATACAGTCCGCGATTGATCGGCTTCCAGCTCCCGCCGCCGTCGTCAGTACGAAACGCGCCGGCCGCCGAGATCGCAATCCACATCCTTTTCGGATTGCTGGGATCAAGAATAATTGTGTGCAGGCACATCCCTCCCGCGCCCGGCTGCCACTTGGGGCCGGTACCGTGCCCACGCAGCCCGGAAAGTTCCTGCCAATTCTCACCGCCGTCGGTCGAGCGAAAAATAGCCGCGTCTTCTACGCCTGCGTACACCATGTCGGGATCAGCAAGCGAAGGTTCCATATGCCATACCCGCTTGAATTCCCAGGGATGCTGCGTGCCGTCATACCATTGATGCGTGGTAAGCGGTTTGCCAGTTTTATCAGACGCATCGTAGACAAACTTGTTGCTCGCGGCTTTCGGAGGGCCCGGCGCAGGCGGCTCTCCAGGAGGCGTTCCCGGCTGGTGCCAGGTCTTGCCGCCATCGTCCGAGCGCTGGATGATCTGTCCAAACCATCCGCTTGACTGCGACGCATACAGTCGATCCGGATCGGCGGGCGATCCCTTCACGTGGTAAATCTCCCAGCCCGCAAAATGCGGCCCGCTCACCTCCCACTTGTCTCGCTTGCCGTCGGCCGTCAACACAAAGGCGCCCTTGCGCGTACCCACTAACACCCGCACCTTACTCATTGCATCCTCCCAAGAAACTCCGCATCCATGACCATCCAGTCTAATTCCTTGGTGCGGCTTTCGAGAAAGCCCAGAGATGCCGCATTGGAAACGGTCCCCTTTCGCACTTTATTTTCTCCAGATTTCGGCGGTGCGGCAGGATAATCTGCATCAACCGTTGTTTGCCGCCAACTCCTTCTTCTTGGGAACACCCGCCGCGTTGATCACATTGCTAATCCGACTTGACTGGGTCCGCCGTTCCATCCGACCACCAGCCCGCGGGAATCATGAATACGTCGATTGGTTCGGGATTGCCATGGAACTGTGGATTCAGCATGGCGGGAGAGTGAGGCAGATCTGCACCCCAAACGGAACCGTCCATGAGTGGCGTGTAAAACATCAGGTGGGCAATCCAGTTGGGGTGACTGCCATCATTAAGGTGCTGCTCTTTCGACATCATGTAGGACATGGCTCCAGGCTCGAGGGGCGGCAGCCCTTGCTTTACGAATGCCTTCATGCCTTCGAGGATCTGCGCTTTGGATTGACCGGCCAAGACCATCTCTGTCCTTTTTATGGTAATTGGCAGGATAGACCGGGCAGCCGGCGGATTGAAGCAGACCGGCCCTCGAGTGTTAGGGTTCCAAAAACCGTCGGCACCTTCGCCCTCGAATGGACCCATCCAATTTCGTTCCACCACGCACACGAAACCGTTCTTGCCTTGGACAGCGATTTCGTAACCATGCCGCCCGAGAACCATAACCTCGGCATCCCGTGAAATGGACTCCGGGGCCGCGCTGCGTGCCAGAGCTATCTCGGCGTCTCGGTCCGCCATCAAATACTGCTCAAGAGGCGCCATGTTCGGATACTGTGCTTTCGCGTCCGCTGCTGGTGCTTGCGACCAGGCGCCCATTACGATCACCACGGCGAAAGTTCCCCATCCGATTGTCTTGAATATCTGTCGCTTCATTGACTCTCGATTCATTGCCTCTCGATTCATTGACACTCGATTCATCGATTTTCCTCCCGAGATGTCGACAGTTCTTTCCCTGGTTATGACACGCAGCGAACAGTATTCACATTTGACTTGCGAAGTGCAAGTAAGTATTTGACAATAAATTGAAGATGACTCGAAAGAAGCCAGCCCCGAAGCGGCGTTCAGCATGCCCGCTGAACGCTTCGGTGGAAATGCTCGGCGACCGCTGGTCGCTGCTCATCGTTCGCGACATGATGCTCACGGGCGCTCGCACCTACAAAACATTTCTGGAATGTTATGAGGGGATTGCGACGAATATCCTGGCCGATCGCCTCCAGAAGCTCGCCGCCTACGGAATCATCACCACGGAACCGGACCCATCCGACCGCCGCAAGGTAATTTACTCGCTCACCAGAAAGGGAATCGATCTGGCCCCGGTCCTTACTGAAATGGTGCTCTGGGCAGCCGCCCACGAAGATACTGGCAATCAGGTGCTGGTAAAGCAAATGCGCGCCGATAAAGAAAAATTTCTGACCGTGGTGCGCCAACGCTGGGCCGCCGGGTAACATGGTTGGGTGCCGACCCGGGTTTCCAAGCAGGTTTCTAAGCAAGTTCCCAAGCAACCCAAACTCAACATTCTTTGCGCCGCAAGCCTCAGCAAAATTCCCTGGCTCGTCCACGGATTCTCCACGCGCGCAGCAGGGTCTTCGCGTGCCTACGGCGGCCACGCACTCAATCTTGGATTCACTCCGGACGATTCCAAAGCTGCTGTCGAGCACAACCGCGCCGCATTCTCGCACGAACTCACTGCCAGCAGCTGGCCGCTGGTCACCCCGCGCCAGGTTCATTCCGACACCATTCATTTCGTCGATGCTCCTTCCAAATCCCAGCTCGTCGGCGACGGCCTGATCACCTCGACCCCCGGTTTGTTGCTCGCGATTCAGACTGCCGATTGTCTGCCCGTCATTCTTGTTGACCCCAAACGCCGCGTCGTAAGCGTGTTTCACGCAGGCTGGCGCGGGACTCTGAAGCGCATCGTCGAAAAAGGAGTGGGCGAGATGCGCCGCCGCTTCGGCACACGGCCCCGTGATCTCAAGGCCGCGATTGGCCCCGGCATTCATGGCTGCTGCTATCAGGTTGGCAGGGAGGTTCGCGATCAGTTCGAGTCTCAGTTTGCCTATGCCGCAAAATTGTTCCGGGAGATCGAAGAGCGCGATCCGGTGCGCGAAAAATATCCCATGCTCTTCCTCACGGCTCGTCCCCCCGGCCACAGCGAATTGCCAAAAAAGATTTTTCTCGACCTGGTCGAAGCCAATCGTCAACAACTATTGGCCGCGGGGGTGCCGGCGAGAAGCATCGAAGCCTCGCCGTTATGCACCAGCTGCCGCACCGACCTGCTCTTTTCATACCGTGCAGAGAAAGGGAAAACCGGGCGAATGATGGCAGTGGTTGGAATCCGCGACGAGCACCGTCCCCTTAGACGGGCAAAGGGTGTCTAATAACCCACACCCGAGAAAAGAAAGTGCCGGAGATATGTTGCGACAAACAAATGCCAGCGTCGTGCCCTTGCTGTGTCTGCTCATCTACGCAGCTTCCGCGCATAGCCAAGGATCGTCCGACCCAGTTTCATCCAGCCAGATCGATGCCATATTCGCCAGCCTGAAGCCCGCCACAGCTCCCGGAGCTGCCGCCCTGGTGGTTCATAATGGCCGGGTGGTGTTCCGCCGCGGATACGGAGTCACCGACCTGCGCACCCTGCGAAAGATCGATGAACGCACCAACTTCCGTCTCGCCTCATTCACCAAGCAATTTACCGCCGCGTGCATCATGCTGCTGGCACACGACGGCAAGCTAAACTATGACGATCACCTCACCCACTTCTTCCCTGAATTTCCCGCCTACGGCAACTCGATCACAGTACGCAACCTGCTGAATCACACCTCCGGCCTCGAAGACTACGAGGACCTGCTGACGCAGCAATATCCTGGCACGCCGCCGGAAAAGATTCCGCAAATACTCGATGCTGGCGTTCTGAAGCTGCTCGAGCAGCAAACCACTGTGAAGTTTCCGGCAGGCACGAAGTGGGAATACAGCAATTCAGGCTATGCCGTGTTGGCGATGATCGTCGAAAAAGTATCCGGCAAACCCTTTGGCGAATTTCTTCAGGAGAGAATCTTCACGCCACTGAGAATGAAAAACACGCTGGCCTACGAGCGAGGCAAAAATGAAGTGCCGCATCGCGCCTACGGCCATACGAAGAAGGACAACAACGGCTGGCAGGAGACCGACCAGAGCCCCACATCCGCCGTTCTCGGCGACGGAGGCATCTACTCTTCCCTCGACGACCTCGCCAAATGGGATCGCGCCCTGCGCCTGCACACTCTGTTGAGTGAAGGCGAGATGCAGCCGGCCCTCACTCCAGTGCAACCCACACAAGCCCCAGCGAAGTCTCCCGAGGGCGCAACCGTGAGCTACGGTTTTGGCTGGGTTCTCAATCCCTACCAGGGCCACAAGCGCATGTCACACGATGGCGAGACGATCGGCTTTCGCACCACAATCCAGCGTTTCCCGGACGACCAATTGACCATCATCATCCTCACCAACCGTGAAGACACGAATCCCGAGGAGCTGGCTCTGAAGGTTGCAGACTTGTATTTTGGGAAAGCAGCGGCCCGCTAAGCAGTAGGAGCTGCTGAAGGCGCGGCCGCATCGGCGATGCCCTCATTCACCAGATCCTTCAACTCTTTGCTGGGTTTGAAGAAAGGAATCTTCTTGGCGGGCACTTCGACCTTCTCGCCCGTCTTGGGATTGCGCCCCATGCGCGCCTTGCGCTGCCGCGTGCGGAAGCTGCCAAAGCCGCGTATCTCAATCTTGTCCCCCGCGCGCAACGACCGCACCACGCTGTCAAAGATCGCTTCCACAATTACTTCGCTGTCTTTGCGCGTAAGTTCCGCTAAACGCGAGACTTCATCAATCAAGTCGGCTTTCGTCATAATGTCC
>Ga0209693_10000834_pt1 | contig 12759 bp, 14 predicted proteins | sample HubBroMetageWRM3_FD_188345 | JGI IMG/M metagenome (GOLD analysis project Ga0209693, IMG submission 188345) | Warmed soil microbial communities from the Hubbard Brook experimental Forest, New Hampshire - Hubbard Brook CCASE Soil Metagenome WRM 3... | ecosystem: Environmental > Terrestrial > Soil...
CCGGAGTGCGCGCCATCGGCGTTCTTGGCCCGTTTCCCACCGCCGCTCGCCTCCGCGCCGCCAAACCCGAAGTGCTCCTGAACTCGGTCCAGGAACTTCCGCGGTATTTGCGCTCCATGTCGTGAAGCCGGCCCGCTCCCCTCATGCAGCGCCCCGATCAGATTGCGTGTACTGGAAACCGCGGAAATTATCACCGAGGAGGAGTCAAAGGAACGCTCGAAGACGAGCTTGAAGAATCTGCCACGGGCGGTGCCGTGGCTGCACCGCTCACCCCAGCCGCGCGCACCTTGAAATCAGTCGAATGTACTACCAACCGCAACGGCATGTCTTCGTTCCCTTCGCTCTTGAAGTAATCATCGGACCGCGTGTAAGTCGGCAGCCAATACTTACTCTGGAAATTTTCACGGTAGGTTTCGAACATTGTGAACGGCAGCGCCGTGCCATTTCCCTCAAGCTCGCTCACAAATTTTCCGTAGCTCTTCACAATCGCAAAATCGTGATCGTCAATCCAGATCACGCCTTCGAAATACCGCTTCTTGCGACTCAACATCTTCGGCTTCACCTGGAAAATATAGGTGTTCAACTGGTCCAGCTTTTCCTGCCCCGCATACTTAAAATTGTAGTTCTCGATTTCTTCCGTCGTCAGTGGAAACTCCGGCATGCTGGCAATCACTCGCACGTCCTCCAGCGAAAAATGCATCAGCTTAAGGGTGGACTCGGCCGGTTTCGTGACGCGCATATAACGCAGCCCGTCGGATTTCGTGTACACCTCGCCGGTTACGCTGAACTTGCCGCCTGGATCACTCAACTCATCCAACCGGATAGATTGCGTGAAGTCGTAGGAGTCATACGCCTTCTTCATCACGTCTTCATTCGCCGCGAATTTCTGAATGATCTCTTCCACCGGCAAGGGCGGCGGCCCTGGATGCGGCTCCGCTGGAATGCGTTCCACTTTGAACGTCGGCGGCGGCGCTTGCGGCCCCGGGTCTTGCGCACGCAGGGCGCGCGCGTTGCACAACAGCGCCGCAATCGCCGCCAATGCCCACCGGAACGCTCGGCATCGCGCCACTGACCGCAAATTTCCGGGCATCTTGAGATACCTCATCATCAATCGTTGGATGCAAACCGAGCGGCCAGCGTCTAACTCCGATCAAGCTTCGCCGGCGCCCGCAATCATGCTGCTCGCCAGGCTCGGACAGTTTAGCGCGGTCCCCGGAATTACCGCAGCTCATCAATAGCTAAGCAACCGCACAAAAATCCCGCTCCTTTGCTCCCCGCGCCTCTGTTAAAATCACGCGTTTGCGGATTATGCTTCCGCATCGGCCATGCTAGATACGCCGCAATCACGCGAATCCAGGCGCTATTTCGTCAGCGGAATCGTGCAGGGTGTCGGCTACCGATATTTCGCCATGCGCATGGCGCAGCGTCTAGGTCTTACCGGTTATGCGCGAAACTTGCCGGATGGCCGCGTCGAGGTTTACGCCGCTGGCAGCGCTTCCACACTTGCCGAATTTCGCAGCGAGCTGGAACGCGGGCCCCAAGGCGCCTCGGTCTCAGGTGTCGCCGAAGAAGAAGCGCCGCTGAATCCGGAATTCGTAAAAAAATTCTCGATCGAATACTAACGCGCAACCAGCAACACTCGTCTTCGCGTGAATAATTTGCTGAGTCAGCCCGAAATCGCATTGCGAAACGAAGGAGAAGAATGAACGACCTGAAAGCGCTGATCCGCGAAATCCCCGATTACCCAAAGCCGGGCATCCTATTCTACGACCTCACCACCCTGCTGAAGGACCCAACCGGTTTTCATTCGCTCGTTGATCAGATGTGCGACCAATACAACGGCACGAAAGTGGACATCGTCGCCGGCATTGAAGCCCGCGGATTTATTTTCGCCCCCGCGCTGGCGTATCGTCTCGGCGCCGGTTTCGTCCCCGTCCGCAAACCAAAAAAGCTTCCCGGAAAAACTTCATCAGTCACCTATCAACTCGAATACGGCACCGACCAGCTCGAGCTCCACCAAGACGCCATCAAGCCCGGCCAGACCGTCCTGATTTGCGACGACCTCCTCGCCACTGGCGGCACCGCCGCAGCCACCGTCAAGCTGATCGAGCAACTCGGCGGCAAAGTAGCCGGCGCATCCTTCGCCGTAGAACTAACGTTCCTCAGCGGCCGCGCCAAGCTCCCGGGCATCCACGTATTTTCGCTACTGAAGTACGACAAGTAAAATTTTGGCGTCGGACGAAGAGTTTATCGAAAAGTCAAAGCCGAAAATGTCGAAGGGTTTGAGCAGCTATCTCTTAGGGGTTTTATCTGCGTTCATCTGTGGTGACTCTGATTTTGTTTGCCCACGCTGGCGCACCACCTCAAATAACATCACCCCAGCGGCCACGGAAACGTTGAGCGATCGCACCGGCCCAGCCGTAGGCAGCGAAACCAGAAAATCGCAGCGCTTGCGCGTCAATTCATGCAATCCTTCGCCTTCGCTTCCCAATACAATCCCAATCGAACCCTTCAGATCCACTTCCGTATATTTTTGTTCTGCACGTTCGTCGAGCCCCACGAGCCAATAGCCCGCCTCTTTCATCTCTTCCATCGCGCGCACCAGGTTCTTCACCCGCGCGATCGGCAAATGCGCCAGCGCGCCCGCCGACGCGCGCTCCACCGTATCAGTCAGTCCCGCCGCCCGCCGCTCCGGAATCACCACACCATTCGCGCCCGCGGCCAGCGCCGTCCGCACAACCGCACCCAGATTGTGCGGGTCCTCGACGCCATCCAGCAGCACCAACAATCCATGCGGCGTCTGCGCGGCCAACAAATCTTCCAGCCCCATCGCAGGTTTCGCCGCGCCCAGCGCCGCCACTCCTTGGTGCTCGCGCGACCCCACCAGGCGATCAATCTGCACGCGATCTTCAAACCGCACGGGCACGCCCTTGGCCTTCGCCAGCTGCACCACTGCCTCTACGCGCTCGCCGTGCCGCCCGCGCGCGATGACTATGCGGTCCAGCGCCCGCCCCGCCGCCAGCGCCTCCTCCACTGCATGAAATCCCGTTAGCCAGTTCATCGCTATCCGGTCCGCCGTGGCGCGGGGCGCGAGCCCCGGCCTTAAGGTGTCACTGCTCTCTTAAGTTCTCTCTGCGTCTCTTCGGTGAGTTCAACCTTCCAACGTCGCAATCGTGTGCGCCGCAATAGCCTCGCCGCGCCCAATCTCGCCTGTGCCTTCATTCGTCTTCGCTTTCAGATTGATCTGCTCCTCCGCAATTCCCAGCGATTCCGCCAGCGCCGCCCGCATGGCAGGGAAGTGCGGCCCCAGTTTCGGCCGCTCGCAAATTACCACCGCGTCCAGGTGGCTGATACGCAGCTTGCGCTCATCAAGCAGCTTCCGCGTGTGCTCTAGAAACAAAAGACTCGCCGCGCCCTTCCATTTCGGATCCGTATCCGGAAAATGCGTCCCGATGTCCCCAAGGCTCGCCGCCCCCAACAACGCGTCGCACAAAGCGTGCGCCAGTACATCGCCGTCCGAGTGGCCCACCGACCCCTTATCGAACGGCACCTCGATGCCGCCAATCATCAACTTTCGTCCCGCGGCGAGCCGATGCAAATCGTATCCAATTCCCGAACGTGTCATTAAGCTTCCTTAGTTCTGAGTTCCGAAATTCTCACGCAAGAATTCATGACCGCGCCGCTTTACGTTCTTGCTCCAGATAAAATCGCGCCAAATCCATGTCCGCCGGCCGCGTAATCTTGAAATTCCGCTCCGAGCCCAGCACCACAAACACGTCATGCCCGAATCGTTCCACCAGCGCCGATTCATCCGACGCCAGCATCTCATCGGTCTGCGCCTTGCGAAACGCGTCACGCAGCAGCGCGTAAGAAAATGCCTGCGGCGTCTGCGCCAGCACGATCCGTTCGCGCGGTATGGTCGTCGTGATCAGCGCCATATCTTCCGGCAAGGTCGCGCGTTTCACTTCTTTCACCGTATCAATCGCCGGAATGCCCAGAATCGCCGCGCCACGCTTGCGCGCCTCCACGATCACTCGATCAATCTGCTCCACCGTCACAAACGGCCGCACCGCGTCGTGCACCAGCACCACCTCGGTGGCAGGGTCCACCTGTGCCAGTGCGTTCGCGACAGATTGCTGCCGCGTGTCGCCGCCATGCACAACGCGCGCCGGCCGTCCCAACGCAGCCTTCGCAACTTTATCCTGCAAAGACACTACGTCGTCCGCGCGTGTGGAAAGGAAAAAATCAGTTATGGCACTGCAAGCCGCCAGCCGGCGCAGCGTGAAAATCACCAGCGGCATTCCATCCAGCTCGAGGAATTGCTTCGGCATTTCGGCGCCCATGCGGGTGCCCAGACCGGCAGCGGGAATGATGGCAGCGACTCGGCCCATAAGAGGGAAGACAGTCTATCGCAATACAGCGGCCCAGCACAGGCACTCTTGCTTACGCACAGGGAGTGGAGCCACGGGTGGAAAAATGCGCAAAGCGGCACGCACGCATACGGGGAAGCCTTAGTAGTGGCGCACTTCTGTGCGCCATTGCTGAAGCACCGCGGATCGCCGGCGATCTAAATCCGCCGCGGCTAACCCCGTCCAGCTTCAGGATAAAGTGGCCGCGCCGGCCGCTCGCCCCCAGGTGTAGAACCTTCGTTCGCCCGAGGCGCCGATGGAGGTTCAGCATGGGGCGCACCTTGCGGCCCCGTCGCGCGAGGAATTTGTTGCTCGCCGCGCTCGTCATAACGCCCGAAAATCATTTTTCCCGCTGTCGTCTGGTGCACCGAAGTCACCGTGATATCGATCGTCTTATTGATCATCTTGCGCGCCCCGTCCACCACCACCATCGTTCCGTCATCCAGATACGCCACGCCCTGGTTGTATTCTTTCCCTTCGCGCAAAATAAATACGCGCATGGTCTCACCGGGCAGCACCACGGGCTTCAACGCGTTCGCCAGCTGATTCACATTCAGAATCTCGATCCCCTGCAGCGCCGCAACCTTATTCAAATTGAAATCGTTGGTCACGATCTTCGCATCGTAGCGCTTCGCCAGTTCGATCAGCTTCAAATCCACCTCCGGGATCTGCAGAAAATCATCATCAGCGATCTGCACATCCAGGTGCGCCATCTTCTGAATCCGTTGCAGCACTTCAAGCCCGCGCCGCCCGCGCTGGCGCTTCAATGGGTCAGCGGAATCCGCCACCAGCTGCAGCTCATGCAACACAAACTGCGGAATAATTACCGTACCGTCCAAGAATTGCGCGTCCGCGATGTCTGCCACGCGCCCATCAATAATCACGCTGGTATCCAGCACCTTGAATGAGTGCTTCAAACTGCGCTCGCTGCCGAACAATCCGCCCAACGCTTGCAGATTGAGCATGTCACCCTTATTCGCTCCCAGAATCAGCCCGATGTAAGCCATCACCAAAAATGCCGCCAAGCTGAAAAACGACCGGGTGCTCTCCGGCATGATCGTGTGCGTCAAAATCAGCGACGTCAGGTAAGCACCCAGTAATCCCAGGATCGACCCTATCGCCGCGCCAATCAGCCGCCGCAAACTAGCGTGCCGCAGCCTCAGCTCAAATAATATGACCGCTAACCCGAACAAAAATCCGGTCGCCGCCCCCGATACGGGCGTCACGCTGAACGGCCGGAAATGAAAGCCCGCCGCGATGCACACGGCCATGAACACAATTCGTATTCCCAGCATGTCCCAGAAAGTGCCGACATGATCGTGCCCGGTGGTACGCGAAGACGGTGATGTCTGTTTGGGGAGGTTTTCAGGAGCTGTCACGACGGGAAGGCGGTTCTGAGGCCCAGTATTCCTCTGCATGGTTCCACCTTATAAATATGAATAAGACGAATCGCGCCCTCTTGGTCCGCCTTCAACTATTTTTCCGGCCTATGAGATTTGGAGCGCCCCGCCGGGATGATCAGCACTGCTTTATGAAATCCTTATGAATTGCCAAGTATAACACCGCGCACGAATACCCAGTCAACGGGCTGTGTGCGCGCCCGGTAACTCCTAACGATAATCGAACGTGACGGTAATTGTCGTTGGGGGCGCCATCGCGCTCGCTATCGGGCGGGGTCAGCTAACATATTTAGACTACCGCAAGGCTGAATGGTTAGGGGCTAGGCTCTGAAGCGCTAAAGCTAGGTGGCAACGCCCGTTAAAACCGCCGCTTGAGAGAGCGGTAGCGTACAAACCCAGGGCAAGCACAATCACATCTGGGCGCTAATTACTTGATTTTAGCGACGCGCCCTTCAGTAGGGAACTTCTGGAATTGCAAAGCGTCATGACCAGGCACCACGCGGTCCGGCGACCCGGCAAGCTCAATCATCCGTGCCTGTGCCGCGATGTTGGCTGGATGATCGGCATCGCTGAACGTGGCGCTTGCCAAATGAGACGAAAGGTTTAGATAGAAATAACAATTGTCCGAAGCCAGCACGTATGTCGGATTCCCCTCCACCCTTAGATACTGCGAAGCATATGTGTGCCGCGCCCCGGTGTAGGCACGAATCCCCGGAAAAATTTCCACGTTATCGCCATCCACCAGGTGCACGCGCCCCTCGGTATTCAGCTGCACCAGCTCCTGAGCGTCAGCCGGATCAATCCCGCCGTGGTCTCCACCCGGCTGCCACGCGTCCATCGTGTAGTAGCGATATTCGTCCTTCTGAATCCATACACTGGCCTTGGGAAACAGATCGAGCCCGCCCATGTGATCCCAGTGGGCATGGCTAATCACGATGTTTGTGACCTCCTCGGGCTTCACGCCCGCCGTTTCCACGGCCTTGTCGGGCCGCAGATAATCCTTCATCGGAAAATCCTTCAAAAATGTATCCCGGTGAAAACCGCTGTCGAAAAGAATCGTACGGCCTCCGCCCCGGATCAGCCATACCACCATCGCAATTTCGACTTTCTGATTCTTCGGACCTCCGACAACCAATTCAGACACCGGCACGTCCGGCACACTCGCGTAACGGATCGCCTGAATCGAATACTCAGGCGTTGCGGGCGCTCCCAGCAGTGCCGCCAACATAGCTACGATCAAAAAGGGCTTCATGTCGGCTAGATGATACGGCGAACTGCGCGGACTTCAAGAGGGAAAAAAGTCAAACGTAGAACTTCGGCACCCGACGCCCCAGCGCGCACAACAAATCAGACGTTACCGTCCCGATCTCGTGCGCCACTTCGGAAACTTCGATCGCCGCGCCGCCATCCTTCCCGTAAATCGTCACTACGTCGCCCAGCACCGCTTCCGGCACGTCGGTCAAATCTAGCATGGTCAGATCCATGGATATTGTTCCCACCAGCGGCACGCGCCTTCCGCGCACCAGCGCCCAGCCGCGGTTTGTCCGCGCGCGCACCACGCCATCGGCATATCCCGCGTTGATCACCGCAATCCGCGACGGCCGCTTGGTCACAAATCGCGCCGCGTAACCTACGCCTTCTCCCGCCGGCACATTTCGCAGCGAAATGATGCGCGCCCGGAGCGAAAGGCACGGCTGCAGCGCCACTTGCCCCATCACTTCCTGTTTTTTTTGCGGCGGGTCAAACGACTGGTAATACCCGTAAAGAATCGCGCCAGGACGAACCATATCCGCCCACGTGCTCGGCCGCGCGCAAATAGCCCCACTGTTCGCCATGTGCACGATCCCAGGCGAAACGCCCAGCGCGCGCATGCGCTCCAGACACGCCAGAAATAGTTTCTCCTGCTCGTTCGTCTGCTGCGCCGTGAAATCTTCCGCGGATGCGAAGTGCGTAAACGTCCCTTCCAGTTCGATGTGCTTGCACGCGGCCAGCGCTCGCGCGAAGCTGTCAACCTCATCCGCGGCAATCCCCAACCGGTTCATGCCCGTGTTAATTTTCAAATGAAATCGCACTCGCGATTTTCCGCCCGTCGCCCTGGCGCTACGTTCCAAATGGCCGAGATCGTCCACTCGTGTCACCGTCGGCGTCAGATTATTTTGGATCAGTCGTTTTTCTTCCCCGGGCCAGAAACCCGTCAAAATCAGAATCCGTTTGCGAATGCCTGCCTCGCGCAGCTCCACGCCTTCGTTCGCGCAGGTTACGCCGAACCACTCCGTCCCGGCCTTCTGCAGCGCCTTCGCCACCGGCACCGCGCCCAGCCCGTAGGCATTCGACTTCACCACCGCCAGAATTTTGCGCGACGCTCCCACCTGTTTGCGAATCGCGCCCAGGTTATGCAGGATGGCCTGCAGCGAAATTTCCGCCCACACCGGGCGCCCTGCAAACTTTATTGTTTTCGTCATCGTCATTTAGAATGCCAGACTCCGCGCCGCGCGCGCGAACGAATTTGCCATTCGCAACTCGCTTCGCGCCGTTTAGGTAAACATCCAGATTGGATTCTTGCAGGACGCCCGCCATTAGGGTGCGCGCATCGGCTCCGCCAGGCATTCGGCGTAAGCGGCAGATTAGAATCGGGTTACAGGGGGGCCCGGAGAGCGAAGAACGGCAACTCACGAGGATCAAATCTCAAACTCTGCAGCCATTCCGACACGAGCGTGGGTCCGCGCGCACAATCCCAGCGGCGTTACTCCTCCGGCCCGCCCCCAGCGCTCCACGCGTCCGGCGCCGCCTCTTCAAATCGCGTGTGCCGCGCCAGAAAAACGAAATTCAAACTTCCCGTCGGTCCATTGCGCTGCTTAGCGATGATCAGTTCCGCCTTCGCGCGATCCTCATCCGGCAAATCCGTCTTGTAAAAATTCGGACGGTTGATAAACAGCACCACGTCCGCGTCCTGTTCAATCGCGCCCGATTCTCGCAGATCCGCCAATTGCGGCTTGCGCTCTTCGCGCTCTGGCGCGCGCGTTAATTGGCTCAGCACCACAATCGGAACTTTCAATTCTTTGGCCAGCCCTTTCAGCGCCCGCGACATCCCTGAAACTTCTTCCTGCCGGTTGCTCTGCCGCCCCATATTCGTCGGCACCACCAACTGCAAATAATCCACGATGATCAGCGAAAGCCCGCGGTCGCGTTTCAGCCGCCGCGCCTTCGCGCCCATCTCCATCACTGTCGAGGACGCGGAATCATCAATCCACAGCGGCGCCTCCGCCAAATTCGTCAACGCTCCAGTCACTTTGCCCCAGTCGTCACGGTTCATGTGCCCAGTGCGGAATTTGTGCGCGTCCACCCGCGCCTCCGAAGCCAGCAAGCGCAGCAACAACGATTCCTTCGACATTTCCAGGCTGAAAATCGCCACGGGCTCGCGATGCCGCACCGCCACGTTTTCCGCAATGTTCAGTGCCAGCGCCGTTTTTCCCATTGAAGGCCGCGCCGCTAGAATAATCAGCTCTGAAGGCTGCAGACCGGCGGTCTCGTTGTCCAGGTTCGCGTAGCCGGTAGCGAGCCCGGTAATCCGCCGCCCCTCGCTGAATATTTTTTCCAGTCGCTCGAAATTATCGCGAACCAGTTCCTTAACGCCGATCAGCCCGGCCTTTACCCGGTCCTCCGCCAGCTGAAATATCACAGACTCGGCGCGGTCCAGAATCACATCCGCGTCGTCGCCGGCCGCCAGCGCCTGCTCCTGAATCGCCGACGCCGAAAATATCAGGTTGCGCAGCACCGATTTTTCTTTCACGATCCGCGCGTAGTGCTCCACGTTTGTGATTCGCGGCAGCCCGTCCGCCAGTTGCGATAAATAAGCAATCCCCCCGGCCGCTTCCAGCTCGCCCCGCCGCGACAGGTCTTCCATCAGCGTGACGATGTCAATCGCCTGCTGCTTTTCTCCCAGCTGCACCATGCGCTCGAAAATCTGCCGGTGTTGCGGCAAAAAGAAATCATCCGAGCGCACCTTCTCGATCGCCGCGTTCAGCGCATGGTTATCCAGCAGAATCGCGCCCAGAATGCTGCGCTCTGCCTCCAGATTGTGCGGTAAGGGTCGTTCGAGTGTGGCGTCGCCTGGCATGGTCTGTATTTGTGCTCGAATGCTTCGTTCGCGAAGCTACATTTGCAAAGTTACTTTTGCAATCTTACGCCCGCTTGCACTCATCGCGTGAAAAAGAATTTCCGTGCAAGGAGTAGACGGGATTGTGCGCATTCACCGCGGCCGCGTCAACCGTACCGCCCTGTGCAATAAATCGGAAAAGTGGAAAAGCCGCAGCGCAAAAAAAAGAAGGCGTCCCAAATTTCGAGACGCCCTGTCAACTTGCGATTCTTATAATCCGCCCGGCCGCAGCAGCGCACCGCGTAAAACGAAAGCCGCCCTACTCTTCTTTCTTCACCGCGACCTTCACGTTCACGATCACTTCGCGGTGCAGCTTCACCGGAATCTCGTACTCGCCCATCACCTTGATCGGCTCGGCCAGCACAATCTTCTTCCGGTCAATCTCAAATCCCTTGCCAGCCAGCGCCTCGGCCACATCCAGCGACGTCACTGACCCGAACAGCTGGTCGTTCTCGCCAGCCTTGCGCGTGAATTCCAGCGAAACGGCCGCGAGCTGCTCGCCCTGCTTCTGCGCCGCGTCTTTCTCGGTAGCTTCCTTCTTCGCGAAGTGCGCCCGCATCCGCTCCAGCCGCTTCAAATTTCCGGCCGTAGCTTCCAGCCCAAGTTTCCGCGGCAGCAAAAAATTTCGCGCGTAACCCTCGGCAACTTCCACCAGTTCGCCGCGGTTCCCCAGCTTTTCCACGTCTTCCTGCAAAATGATTTGCATTGTATGCGGACCTCGAATCCTTTTCGTCGTTTCGCTGCTACTGCATTTGCAAATGTCGTTGTACTGTAGCGGCCGGCCCCGCGCCTGCAGGCCCGGCCCTCCTTGAATCTTCGCGAACTACAATTCCGCCGCGAACGGCAGCAACGCGATATTCTGCGCCCGCTTGATCGCTACGGTCAGCCATCGCTGATGCCGCGAACAAGTCCCTGTCATGCGCCGCGGCAGAATCTTCCCGCGCTCCTGAATGAACGGCGCCAGAATCTCCGCCTTCTTGTAATCAATGAAATCGGCCTTATCCACGCAGAACCGGCAAACCTTCTTCTTGCGCACGAAGTTGCGCTTCCCGCGCTTCGCTGGTCCGCCAGGCCGTCCTCCGCCTGGGCCTCCGGGCCCGCCGCCCGGTCCTGAAGACCGCATCCCTCCCGACGAGGGGCCGTGCGATTGCTGCTGTGGTGCGTTTTCTTCTGCCATTCAAGTCTCCTGACTAATTTCCGTTCTCTTAGCCAAATCTCAATTCGTAAATCTGTCTCCGGAAGGGCACGGCTTCAGCCGTGCCGAAAACCGCCGAAAAGCTACGGGCTTTAGCCCCTGAAGCCAATCCCGCTTCAGCCGGCGCAAACCGCTCCTACGCCGTGGGCGCGGACTGCTCGGTCGGCGGCGCGATCGGCGCAACAGGAGCCGCCGGCGCAGTTGCCACCTTGCGCGGACGGCGCGCCGCACGACGCTCGCGGTGCCGCTTCAACTTCTCCTGCCGCTTCAATTCTTCATCCAGCCGCACGGTCAAATACTTGATCACCGGATCCGCCACCTTCAACCGGCGCTCTAGTTCCTTCACCACCTCACCGTGCGTGGTCTTGATCACCATGTACACGAAGTATCCCTCGTGCAATTTCTGCACGCGGTACGCCATGCGCTTCCGGCCCCACTTGGCGACCGACTCGATCTTCGACCCCTTCTCTGTCGCCGTGCTTTCCAAGGTCGCGATCACCTTGTCAATGTCCGCTTCCGGCGTATCCGGCCGGCAAATAAAAATCAGGTCGTACTGACGCTCTTCCATATGTCCTCGATTCCTCGTCTTCTCTTTCCAAACTTCCGAGCCCTAAAACGAAAACCCGTTCACTCCGAATCTTCTTCGCCAGCTTCGACGCGCCGGTTGAACTTCGTCATCGCCCTCTCCGCATCCTCAGCCACAATCAATTCCACGGCTTCAGCAGCATCCACCACCATCTGTGCAGCGATCTCGCGCTCCGGCTTCCGCATCGTCCCGAGAACATAATCCGCCATGTCTCCCAGCGGATATTCCGGCTTCACTCCCAGCCTCACGCGAATAAATTCGTTCGACCCTATCGCCGAGATCACCGACTTCAAGCCGTTGTGCCCGCCGGCGCTGCCTCGTTCCCGAATCCGCAGCATGCCCCATGGTAACGCTGCCTCATCGCTCAACACGATCATCTCAGCGGCCTTGCACTCATACCGCTCCAGCAGCATCCGCACCGCCGCGCCGCTCAGATTCATCATCGTCTGCGGCTTGGCCAGCACCACTTCATTTCCCGCGATCGTCCCGAGTCCAACGTACGACTTCGCTTCCGGCCGCGTCACCCGAACTCCCGCGCGCCCGGCGAGTGCGTCCACCGCCAGAAATCCCATGTTGTGCGGCGTGAACTCGTATTCCGGGCCAGGGTTTCCGAGGCCGACGATAAGTCTCATTTTTACCCTGAGCGTCCGCCGCTAACCTCGAGCCTGCAAACCTACTTCTTCTTCTCGGACTTCTCGGCTTTCGGCGCCGGAGCTTCCGCAGCTTCGCCTTCTTCCCCTTCCACTTCCTTCTTGCCCTTCTTCATCACTTCCGGTTCCGCCGGCGCCGCATCCGCCGTCACCGCCGCATCCGGTGCTGGCTCCTCTTCCTTCTTCAACACAACCACGTGCGCGATCACGCGAACCGGGTCTGTTAGCAACTTGATCTTCGCCGGATCAAATGGCAGATCGGCAGCGCGCAGCTGTTTGCCGATCAGCATCTCCGTCACATCCACTCTGAATTCTTCCGGAATGTCCGCGGGCAAGCATTCGATTTCCACTTCGCGCGTTACC
>Ga0209693_10000836_pt1 | contig 12740 bp, 8 predicted proteins | sample HubBroMetageWRM3_FD_188345 | JGI IMG/M metagenome (GOLD analysis project Ga0209693, IMG submission 188345) | Warmed soil microbial communities from the Hubbard Brook experimental Forest, New Hampshire - Hubbard Brook CCASE Soil Metagenome WRM 3... | ecosystem: Environmental > Terrestrial > Soil...
GAGCGCGAGATGTCCGGCCGGATCATGACCCGGATGACGACGGACGTGGACGCCATGGACACGTTCCTGCAGACCGGGCTGATCACCATGGTCAACGCGCTGCTGACGTTCTTCGGCGTGCTGGTCGCGCTGCTGGTCATCAACCTGCGGCTGGGCCTCACCCTGCTGACGATCATTCCGGTGCTGGTCGCGGCCACGCTGGTGTTCCGCGCGAAGTCCTCCAAGGCCTACAGCGATGCCCGCGAGAAGGTCAGCATCGTCAACGCCGACCTGCAGGAGAACGTCGCCGGGCTGCGGACCGCGCAGGCCTACCGCCGCGAAGGGCGGAACCAGGAGCATTTTGCCACGCTGAGCGACGGCTACCGCCGGTCCCGGCTGCGGGCGCAGCGCTTCATCGCGATGTACTTCCCGTTCGTGCAGCTGCTGTCCACGGTCGCCGGGGCGCTGATCCTCTTCGTGGCCGCGGGCGAGGTGCACGACAAGGTGCTGACCGCGGGCGGCCTGATCGCCTACGTGCTCTACATCGACCTGCTGTTCTCCCCTGTCCAGCAGCTGTCCCAGGTCTTCGACGGTTACAACCAGGCCGCTGTCGGCCTGCGGCGGATCAAGGACCTGCTGCGCCGGCCGACCAGCACGCCGGAGGCGGCGCACCCGAGGTTCCCCGGCCATCTGCGCGGCAAGATCGAGTTCCGCGACGTGCACTTCAGGTACCCCGGCCAGCCGAAGGACGCGCTCTCGGGCGTGAACCTGACCGTGGCGCCCGGTGAGACGGTGGCGCTGGTCGGGCAGACCGGGGCCGGCAAGTCCACGATGGTCAAGCTCGTCGCCCGGTACTACGACGTGACCTCGGGCAGCCTGCTCGTGGATGGGCTGGATGTCCGCGAGCTTGACCTGGCCAGCTACCGGCAGCAGCTCGGCGTGGTACCACAGGAGCCGTATCTGTTCCCGGGCACGATCAGGGACGCGATCGCTTACGGCCGCCCGGACGCCACGGATGCCGAGGTCGAGGCCGCAGCCCGGGGGGTGGGCGCGATCGAGATGATCGCCAGACTGCCGGGAGGCTTCATGCATGAAGTGTCGGAACGCGGCAGGAACCTGTCGGCTGGGCAGCGGCAGCTGATCGCGCTCGCCCGCGCCTACCTGGTCGACCCAGCGATCCTGCTGCTCGACGAGGCGACCGCCGCGCTCGACCTGGCAGCCGAGGCCGCGGTAAACCGGGCGACCGAGCAGCTGGCGGCGCGGCGCACCACGCTGGTGGTCGCGCACCGGCTGACCACGGCGTCCCGGGCCGACCGGATCGTCGTGGTCGAGGGGGGCCGGGTGGCCGAGACCGGGACCCACGACGAGCTGCTCGCCGCCGACGGCGCTTACGCGGCGATGTGGGCGGCGTTCACCGGCGACGCCGAGCTGGTGGGATGACCGGCTGCAGCAGGCGGCGCAGGTGCGGGCGGTAGGTACGGAGCATGGTGCGCACGAGCAGCGCCTGCAGCAACAGGGACACGCTCAGCACCGCGGCCGCGTCGGCGACCAGGGTGACCCGCGATGAGGACACGCCGCGGGCGAACTCGTGCACCGCGCGCACGTAGACGCCGATCTCTACCGGGACCCCGTAGAACGCGATTACCGGTACTGTGACGGCGCAGCCGGCCAGCACGACGGCCGCGTAGATCTGCACCGGGCGGCGCTCCGCCGGTGGGAGGCCGGCCAGCGGACTGGGCCGGGCCGGCGCTGAGCGGCGCGCCAGCCGCCCGGCGAGATAGCGCAGGTATTCGGTCGCGTCGCCGAACAGGTTCTTGCAGCCGGCCAGCTCCTGGACGACGAGGTAGACGTCGGTGCGCATGTAGAACAGGAACTGCTCCACAACGCCGAGCAGGGCGATCAGGCTGGCCAGCGCCAGGATGCGGTGAGCCGTGCCCGCCGCCGGGGTCGACGCCATCCCTATCGAGCACGCGGAAAAGATCACCAGGTCACTGGTCATCCCGGCCAGGAAGACGCGCAGCCGCACGCCCCGGCTGGCCAGCCACAGGCCGGGAACACTGGTCTGCGCGACCAGGAAGAAGAGCCGGGTACCCCAGCCGAACCAGCCGTCCACCCCGGCGGCGCGCGCCGCCGCAAGATGGCAGAACTCGTGCAACGAGAGAATCACCAAGCAGATGACGGCGGCGAGCACGCAGGTGAGCCCGGGCCAGGGCAGCGCGAAGAAAGCCGAGTAGCCGGGGAACGAACCGGTTACGGCCGCCAGCGTGAATCCCGCCGCGATGAACGCCGCCACCGCCATCAGGACCGGGGCGCGCAGCAGCCAGGACACGTGCCTGCGGCGAAGCCACGGCAGGCTCGGCGGCCGGGGCCGTTCCTCGGCGACGCGCTCGCCATCCACCGCGGCAACGAAGCCCAGCCCGATCAGGTCGCCGACGAAGTCGAGCGCGTCGACATCAGCGTCGTGCGCCCGGTCCGTCTGCCGCTTTGCGGCGGCGATCGTCTCCCCGGCCCGCAACACGCCGAGCAACGTCATCGCCTCGGCGGGCAGGGACACGAATTCGCCGGTTGCCGCCCGGCCGACGATCCATTCCTGGCCATCCGGACGGCAGGCAAGGTCGTGCAGCTGGATGCGGCTGTCCGGGCTGGCGGCGACCGTTGTCATGGGGCCATCTGCGCGCCGCATCCGACCGGGCAGTCGGGCCGCGGCTGGGCATCCAGGTAATACTGCTCGTCGTAGTCGACGACGTAGCGGTGCAGCTCGCGCCCGGCGGTCGGGACCGCCATCCCGAGCAGGAGCCGCACGGTCTCCATCGCCAGGAAATGCCCCGCGATCTGTGCCGTAGGCGCGATGACTGGGTTATCGGCCCGGTCCCGGTGCACCAGGTACTCGGGATCGACGCGGATCCCCATCGACCGCTGCTCCTGCCGGTGCTGCGCGTACAGGCACCAGAAGCACGCCGTCTTGCCGGGGATGAAGCAGGCCAGCGCGTACTTCGGGCCCGAGTAGCCGGTCATCAGCCATGGGACTCCGCAGGTATACGCGGCCGTGTTGGCCCACTGCTCGATCTCCTCGCCGGGCAGGCCCGGATGGTCGGCGCAGAGCAGGAAGGCGTCGCAGTCCTTGACCGCCCGCATGATGTCATCGGCCCCGTCGAGCCGGGCCTGGGTGCCGGTGATGGCGATGTCACTGTTGCGGGAGCGCAGGTGCTCCACGCCCGCCTCGACCTTGCTGCGGCCGATGTCGCGCTCGGTGAAGAGAAGCTGCCGGTTGAGATTTGACAGCTCGACGGTGTCGTGGTCGACGCAGTGCAGCGACCCGATGCCGCAGCCGGCCAGGCTCGCCGCTGCCGCGCTGCCGACGCCGCCCAGGCCGAGCACAGCGACCCTGGCCGCCTTGAGCCGGGCCTGCAGACCGTACCCGGTGGTCTCCGGCCGCAGGTCGATGGAGCTGAAGAACTGGGCGTTGCGCTGGTAACGCTCGATCTCGCGGTCCGACAGTTCGGGCGGAACGGGCGCCGCCGTGTCCAGCACCCAGCCCGAACCGATGAAGACGTCGATGATCTCGCCGACGTCCCCCGCCGTGGTCTCGCCGCCGGGCGGCAGCTCCGCGAGCACCTCAGCCACGAGGACCTCGCGCGACCGAGTCCCGTCCAGCCGCTGGCAGATCGGCCAGACCACCTCGGCCTCATCGGTGATCTCGACGGATTCCCCGGGAATCTGCGGGCCGATCCACACGGCGCCGCTCTCCAGCCGGTGCAGCGAAAACCCAGGCTTGATGCGCAGACCCAAGGGGCTCTCTCCCGAAACGAGACGTGACGGCGGCGCCGGGCTGCCGCTGTCAGCGCCAGAGGCGGCAGCCCGGCTGCCGAGTGTGGAAAGCGCTACCTGCCCACGGGGGTAATCCTCTTCGTGGCTTCCAGCTTGCTGAGCTTACGGATCTTGATCTTGATCACTCTGGTGGCACCTCTTCCCTCGGATACCTGCCGCTGCCCGCTTCGCGAGCAATTCGGCTATTGTGCCGAGTCTCGGTTGCCGGGATAGCATCCCGGTAGCGCGCCGATAGGGCCGCTGGCCAGGAGGGTCTGTGTCGGCTGACGTGGAGTTCTGCCTGCTGGGACCGTTGCAGGTGAGAAACCGCGGGATCGCGCTTCCGATGCTGCCCGGCAAGCAGCGGGCGCTGCTCGCGGCGCTGCTGCTGCGGGCGAACCGCATGGTCCCGCTGGCCGAGCTGACCGAGGTCGTGTGGGGGTCCGAGCCCCCGGCCACGGCTCGCGCCACCTTACGCAACTACGTAAAGGAGCTCAGGAAGACGCTGGCCGGCGGCACCGGGTCCCGGCTCAGCACGGTACCCGGCGGATACCAGTTCCAGGTCACGGCCGACGAGCTGGACCTGGCCCGGTTTGACCGGCTGACCGCCGGGGCCAGGGCGTCGGCGAGCAGTGGCGCCTGGGAGGACGCGTCACAGCGGCTGCGCGCAGGGCTTTCGCTGTGGCGGGGCGAGCCGCTCGTCGATGTCCCGTCGGAGTGGCTGGCCGCGCGGGATGTGCCGCGTCTGGCCGAGCTTCGGCTGCAGGCCATCGAGGCCTGGATCGAGGCAGACCTGCAGCTAGGCAGGCACGAACGCGCGATTGCCGAACTGCGGCGACTGACCACGGCGCATCCGTTCCGGGAAAGGCTGCACGCCCAGCTGATGCTCGCGCTGTACCGCGACGGCCGCCAGGCCGAGGCGCTGGCCGCGTTTCAGCGAGTCCGGCGGGCACTGCTGCGTGAGCTCGGCATCGAGCCCGGGCCCGACCTGAGGCTGCTGCAGCAGCAGATCCTCGCCGCCAACCCGGCGCTGATCTCCGCGGCGCCCGGGCGGCTCCGGACCGCGCTGCCGGCCGACGTCCCCGTGCCGCGCCAGCTTCCGGCGCCGGTGCGCAGGTTCGTTGGCCGGACGGCCGAACTGGGGACCCTGACGAGTTCGGCAGGCGAAGCCGGCGGGCGAACCGCGGCACTATGCGCGGTCACCGGAACGGCGGGCGTGGGCAAGACCGCCACGGCCATTGAATGGGCGCATCAGATGGCGGACCGGTTCCCGGACGGTCAGTTCTATGTGGACCTGCGCGGTTACGGCCCCGCCGAGCCGCTGCCGGTGACCGAGGCACTGGCCGGGTTCATCCGGGCCCTGGGCTGGGCGGGCCGGAACCTCCCGGCCGAGCCGGCCGAACGTGCGGCCCTGTACCGGAGCCTGCTGAGCGGAAGGCGGGCGCTGGTGCTGCTCGACAATGCACGCTCGGCAGAGCAGGTGCGGCCGCTGCTCCCCGGCACGCCGGGCTGCGTCGCGGTTGTGACCAGCCGTGATGCCCTTTCCGGTCTGGTGGCCAGGGACGGCGCCCAGCGCCTGGAGCTGGACGTGCTGCCCGCGGCCGACGCGGCGGCGTTGCTGTGCTCGCTGATCGGCGCGCGGGCGGAAGCGGATCCGGGAGCAGTCCGGGAGCTGTCCGCGCAGTGCTCGTGGCTGCCGCTGGCGCTCCGGGTCGCAGCCGAGCTCGCCGCGGCCCGCCCCCGGGTATCGGTGGCCGGGCTGGTGCGCGAGCTCGCCGACCCGCGCACGCGGCTGGACCGTCTCGACGCCGGCGGAGACGACGGGACCGCCGTCGCCGCGGTGCTGTCCTGGTCCTGCCGGCCGCTGGACAGCGCCGCCGCGCGCGCGTTCCGGCTGCTCGGTCTGTATCCGGCCGGCGAATTCGGCCCGCACGCCGTGGCGGCCCTCACCGGCTACGGCGTCGCGCAAGCCCGCCGGGTGCTGGACACCCTGGCGCGTGCCCACTTGATCCGGCCCGCCGGAGGCGACCGCCACGGCATGCATGACCTGCTGCGTGCGTACGCCGCCGAGCAGGCCTACCTGCACGACGCCGAGCCAGACCGGCGGGCGGCGATCGCCCGCCTGCTCGAGTACGCCCTGCGGCGGTTACGCGGCGACGTGGGCCGCCGGCACCGGCGGCTCCGCGCTGTCCGCCTGATCGGCGTCCGCCGCCACCACCTCGCCTACCTCCCCATCACCCTTCACTGACCGCATCTTGCGGACGTCACGCGGGATCAGGGCGAGCGCCGATGCGGCGACGATCAGGACGGCGGCGCCGTACTGGGTCACCGAGACGCCGATCGCGGCGGCCAGGGGCCCGGCGATCAGTGCGCCGATGGGCATGGCCATGACGGAGCCGAGCAGGTCGTAGGAGGACACCCGGGCGAGCTTGACCGGGGGGATGTTCCTGGCCATGGTGACGGTCCACTGCACCATCATGATCTCGATGGTGATGCCGAGGCCGAACGACGCCAGGCAGACCAGAGGCAGTGGCCAGAGCATCGCGAGCGATAGCGGCGCTATCGCTATCGCGGCGCCGATGATGACCACGAACAGCATCGGCCGCCGCGGCGTGAAGCGCAGCGACACGAGCCCGCCGGCGATGAGCCCGATGGCGTCGGCGGCGGTGATCGCGCCCCAGGCCGCCGGGCCCCCGAGGTGCGCCCTGGCGACCACGGGCCCGAGGATCTGGAACGCCCCGTACCACGCCATCAGGACGACGCCGAACTGCAGCGAGATCGTCCACAGCCAGGTGTGCGAGCGGAATTCCGACCAGCCGTCCCGCAGGTCGCGCACCATGCTGGTCTCGTGGGTCCTGGCGTTTCCGGTGGCCCGGATGCTCAGCAGCATCGGCACCGAGATCAGCGAGCCGACGCCGCACGCCGCCAGCGCCCAGCCCGGCCCGAACGCCGCTACGCACAGCCCGGCGATGACCGCCCCGCCCATCTGCGCCGCGTTCGTCGCCAGGCGGCTGATCGCGCTCGCCTGCTGCAGCATGTTGGCCGGCACCAGCCTGGGCAGCAGCGCCTGCGAAGCCGGGTAGAAGATCGCCATGCCGGTACCGGTGAGCGCCTCGAGCATGATCATCTGCCACAGCCGCGGATGGCCGGCCAGGTCCAGGACGCCGAACGCTCCCTCGCCGAGGGCGATCATCACGTTGCCCGCGATGATGACCCACTGCGCCGGGAGCCGGTCCGCGATCACGCCGCCGACCAGCGCGAATACCAGCGAGGGTGCGATCTGAGCCGCGAGAACATAGGAGAGGTCGGCCGTGGACCCGGTCGCGTCGAGTACCGCGAACGAGACGCCGACCAGGGAGAACGCGAATGCGGCCGGTGCCAGCAAGCGATCTGCCAGCAACAGCACAAAGTCCCGGTAACCGAACAACGGGAAGCGGCGCACCAGCGCGCGCGCAAGCATGACTAACTTCCGATCTTTACTGGGTGTCGGGCCGGGATTCGCATGCTAGCCGGGGGCGGGCATGGCGGGAAAGCGATTTTCGGCCGGGTAGGGGCCCTGACCAGGAACGCCCGGCGAGCAGTACTTGTTCCCGGGAGTCAGCGCGTCGGGGTCGGTGTCGCCGGGCGGTGAGCCGCCGCGGGAGTGTCCGCCCCCACTCCCGGGCTGGCGCCGCCCGTTGTGCCGGCGCCCGCCGTCGTGCCCGTGGTGGTGCCTGTGCCCGTGGTGGTGCCCGTGCCCGTGGTGGGCGTCGGCCCGCCGGCCGGGGTCGGCGTGGGGCTCGGCGACGTCGACGGGCTCGGGCTGACGCCCGGACTGGTGCTCGGGCTCGGCGTGGGCGTCGAAGACGGGCTGGGTGCCGGGCTTCGGCCAGTGTGGTGCGAGGTGGTGTGCGAGCCCTGGCCGCCGACCAGGTTGCCGATCGTGGTGCCGGAGTTGTGCTTGCCGCCCACCAGCGCGTCGAGCGGTTTCCCGGCGATGGCCTCGAACGCGGTGATCCCGGCGATCGCCAGCAGGAAGATGCCCACCGCGACCCCGGCGAGCGCCAGCGGATGCCGCCAGCGCGGCTGGCCGGCCGCTCCCGCCGCAGGGCCGTTCGCTGCGTGCCGCCCGGAGCTGTCACCGCCGCCGGATGGCTGTCCCGCCTCCCCGGTGACGCCGGCGGCCCTCCCTCCGGTGGCGCCGCGGGCCGCGTCCGGCGACCCTTGCGACGTCGCGGTGGAGTCGGACTCCGCGGCCCAGGCCGCCCCAGCGGCTCCGGCCGCGGCGGCACCTCCGGCTGCGGCGGCACCTCCGGCCGCGGCGGCTGCCCGCCCGCTCGTGGTCCGGGTAGCGTCATCTTCCCGGCCGCCGACGCTCCAGGTCGCGTCGTCAAGCCGGCCGCCGACGGTCCGGGTTTCGTCGTCAAGGCGGCCGCCGACGGTCCGGGGTGCGTCGTCATGCCGGGCGACGCCGTTGGCCCGGTCGGCATCCTGCCAGCGGTGCTGCGTGGCGCCAACCGCCGGAAACACCTGGGTCCTGTCGGCATCGGCGACGGCATCCGTGGTGGAGGTCCGGGTCGAGGCGTGATCCGTGGCGGAGGTCCGGCTCGAGGCGTGCGCGCCCGCAGTCCCGTGGCGGCCGCGGAACGGCGCGGCCCGCTCGCTGGCCCGCGCCGCCTCGGCGGCCTTGCGCAGCCGTTCCCGGCTGCGAGCGAGGTAGTGCTTGTAGATCGATGCGACCGCGGTGCTGGCGACGCTCATCACGGCCGTGCCGATGATGGTTCCCGCGATTCCCAGCGTTGAGGCGGCAATGGCCCCGGTAACCGCGGCCAGCAGGCTGGCAATGACTTGGGTGGCGCTGAGGTCAATCCGCCGCCCGTTCATGACCCTCCTTCCCAGACGTGGCCTCCCCGGCCGTGGTCGTCTCTGCCCGCCATGCGGCAAGCCAAAAGTCGAGCCTATGCAAGGCGCGGGCTGCTTCCGACCAAGTCGCGCATTTCATCGGCTACCGGAGCATGGTGCCTTTGGTCACATGTTCGGCGTCGCCTGCGGCGGGAGGGGCAATCCGGTCGGGACGTCGCGGCAGGTAGCGGACGACGGCGGCCGGTTTGACCGTCCGGGGGCGCGGCAGGTAGCGGACGACGGCGGCCGGTTTGACCGTCCGAGGGCGCGGCAGGTAGCGGACGAAGACGGCCGGTTTGACCTTCCGGGGGCGCGGCAGGCACGATCATCTCTGAGGTGCAAAGCCGCGTTCGCTCGCCAGCCGGCCGCCGGGTCGCCGGGCGTCACGAGGAGCACTGCAGTGCGGTAGCCGACCCGGCGGGGTGGCCGGCACCGGTGTCCGAGGGGAGCTGATCGTCGGTGAGCATCTTGGGTACTCGCGTCCTGAGGACCGAGGATCCGCGCTTCCTGACCACTGGCGGCGTCTACACAGAGGACGTCGTCGACGAGCGCCTGGCCGGTGCCTGCCACGTTTTCTTCGCCCGCTCCCCCGTCGCGCACGCCAGGATCGAGGCCATCGACGTCAGCGCCGCGCGGGAGGCCCCCGGGGTCATCGCCGTGTTCACCGGCGCCGACCTCGCCGAGCTGCCCGAGATCAAGCCGGGGGCGCTGTTCAACCAGCAGATGACCAGGCGAATCCTGGCGACCGACAAGGTCCGCTTCGTCGGCGAGCCGGTGGCGGTCGTGGTCACCGAGCAGGCCTACCAGGGCGAGGACGCGGTCGAACTCGTGGACGTCGACTACGACGTGCTGCCCGCCGTGGTCGACTTCGCCGAAGCGGCATCCGAAAAGGTGCTCCTCTACGAGGAGGCGGGCACCAACGTGGCCGCGAACTTCGGCGATGCCAGCCAGCTCGACGAGCACTTGTTCGACGAGTGCGAGGTCGTGACCACGCGGACGATCCTGAACCAGCGAGTCGCGCCGGCCCCGATGGAGACCCGGGCCGGCGCGGCCGTGTGGGGCGAGGACGGGCGGGTGACCGCGTGGATACCCAACCAGGGCGCGCAGGGCACCCAGGGCGGCCTGGCCAGGCTGCTCGGCCTCAAGCCGGAGCAGGTGCACATCATCACCCCGGACGTCGGCGGCGCCTTTGGCGCGAAGTTCGGCGCCGACCCCGAGCACGCGCTGGTGGCCTGGGTGGCGCGGCAGCTCGGCCGACCCGCGCGATGGACCGAGACCAGGTACGAGAACCTGGTCGCGATGACCCACGGCCGGGCTCAGTGGCAGACGGTCACGATCGGCGGCAGGCGGGACGGGACCGTGCTCGCCTACCGCCTGGAGATCATCCAGGACTCCGGCGCCCACGTGCGGCTCGGTGCCATGCTGCCGTTCCTGACCATCCTGATGACGCCGGGCCCCTATGAGATCCCCAAGGCCGAGGCGGTGGCCAGGAGCGTGGTCACCAACACGACCCCGGTCGGTGCATACCGCGGCGCCGGCCGGCCGGAAGCCAGCGCCGCACTCGAGCGGGCCATGGACCTGTTCGCGGCCGAGATCGGCGCGGACCCGGCCGAGGTACGGCGGCGCAACCTGCTGCCGCCGTTCACGCAGCCGCACCGGACCAAGTTCGGCGCCCTGTACGACACCGGCGACTATGCGGCCGCCCTGGACAAGGCGCTGGCCGCGGCCGGCTATGACGATCTGCGCAAGGAGCAGGCCGAGCGCCGGGCCCGTGGTGACACGGTCGCGATGGGCATCGGCCTGGCCAGCTACGTGGAGATAACCGGCATGGGCGATGGCGAGGAGTCTCCGCCTCAGGAAAACGCCACCGTCGAGGTGCACCCCGACGGGACCGCGACGATCCTCACCGGCACCTCACCGCACGGCCAGGGCCACGCCACCGCCTGGGCGATGCTGGCCAGCGAGGAGCTGGGAATCCCCGTCGACAAGATCACGCTCAAGTGGGGCGACACCGACCTGGTCCCCGAGGGCGGCGGGACCGGCGGCTCCCGCAGCCTGCAGCACGGCGGCTCCGCGGTGCGCCAGGCATCCCAGGAGCTGCTTGAGATCGCCAGGGAACGCGCCGCCAACGAGCTCGAGGCCAGCGCGGCCGACCTGCGCTTCGACGTCGAGCGCAGCGCGTTCGAGGTAGCCGGCGACCCGGACGCCTCGGTGCCGCTGGCCAGCCTCGCCGAGGGGGAGCGCCTGGTCGTGCGCACCGTGTTCACCGCACCGGGTGCGACGTTCCCGTTCGGGTCACACGTCGCGGTCGTGGACGTCGACACCGAGACCGGCAAGGTCGTGCTGCGCCGGATCGTGACCGTGGACGACGCCGGTTTCGTGCTCAACCCGCTGCTGGCGGAGGGCCAGCGGCACGGCGGCATCGCCCAGGGCGCCGCGCAGGCCTTCGTGGAGGAGGTCGTCTACGACGCCGACGGCAACCCGCTGACCGCGAGCTTCGCCGACTACCCGTTCCTGTCAGCCACCGAGGTGCCGAGTTTCGAGCTGGCCGACATGCAGACGCTCACCAGCTACAACCCGCTCGGCGTCAAGGGGATCGGCGAGGCGGGCTCGATCGGCGCGACCCCGGCCGTGCAGAACGCGGTCGTCGACGCGCTGTCCCACCTCGGCGTCAGGCACATCGACATGCCCGCCTCACCGCAACGGGTCTGGCGGGCAATCCAGGCAGCAAAGGGGAATGCGTAGATGCAGGTCGAGCTCACCGTCAACGGCCAGCAGCGGTCCGACGATGTCGAGCCCCGGCTGCTGCTCGTGCACTACCTGCGGGAGGTGTGCGGTCTGCGGGCGGCCAACGTCGGCTGCGATACCACCTCGTGTGGCGCCTGCACGGTGCTGCTGAACGGGACGTCGGTGAAGTCCTGCACAGTGCTGACCGTGCAGGCCAACGGGCAGCAGGTCACGACCGCAGAGGGCCTGGCAACGACCGGGGAAGGGGAGGCAGGTGGGGAGCTGCACCCGGTGCAGGCGGCGTTCCGGCAGGAGCACGGGCTGCAGTGCGGGTTCTGCACGCCCGGCATGGTGATGGCCACCATCGGCCTGCTCTCGGAGAACCCGCACCCAACCGAGGCCGAGGTCAGGGAGGGCCTGGAGGGCAACTTCTGCCGCTGCACTGGCTACCACAACATCGTCAGAGCGGTGCTGGCGGCCGCCGAAGCCAAGCGGGCTGGAGCGAGCGCGTGATCCCCGCACCGTTCGACTACGTGGCCGCCGAGTCGGCCGCGCACGCCCTTGACCTGCTGGACAGCTTCGGCGAGGACGCGAAGCTGCTGGCCGGCGGCCACTCGCTGCTGCCGATGATGAAGCTGCGCCTGGCGGCCCCGTCGGTGCTCATCGACATCGGCCGGCTGACCGAGCTGACCGGAATCCGGGCCGAGGGCGACGAGCTGGTGATCGGCGCGGCCACGCCGCACGCCACGCTGGCGTCCTCGGACCTGGTCCGGGCCGACGCACCGTTGCTCGCCCATTCCGCTTCGCAGGTCGGCGATCCGCAGATCCGGCACCGCGGCACGATCGGCGGCTCGCTGGCGCACGCGGATCCCGCGGCCGACCTGCCAATGGCGCTGGTCGCGCTCGGCGGCTCGGTCGACCTGCTGGGCCAGGGCGGCACCAGGAACGTTCCGGCCGACGACCTCTTCGCCGGGTTCTTCGAGACCAGCATGGACCCGGGCGAGCTGATCGCGGCCGTCCGCGTGCCGCGCAGGCCCGGTGTCCCCTGGGGCTACCAGAAGTTCGTCCGCCGGGCCAATGACTGGGCGATCGTCGGCGTGGCCGTCATCGACGGCCGCGTCGCCCTGGCGAACATGGGGCCCACGCCGCTGCGCGCCCGCGCGGCCGAGCAGGCCCTCGCCGGCGGCGCCGGCGCCGCCGAGGCAGCCGAACTGGCGGCCGAGGGGACCGAGCCGGGCGAGGACGTGCACGCCGACCGGGACTACCGGCGGCACCTCGCCCGGGTCCTGACCAGGCGGGCGCTCGAGCACCGCACCTGAACGGCTGCGAGCCGCAACGGGCCGCAC
>Ga0209693_10000837_pt1 | contig 12734 bp, 10 predicted proteins | sample HubBroMetageWRM3_FD_188345 | JGI IMG/M metagenome (GOLD analysis project Ga0209693, IMG submission 188345) | Warmed soil microbial communities from the Hubbard Brook experimental Forest, New Hampshire - Hubbard Brook CCASE Soil Metagenome WRM 3... | ecosystem: Environmental > Terrestrial > Soil...
GCCCTCGCCCTGCGCCGCACATATAGGCCAGCACTGGCCGCCGCGCAGACGCGGCCCCCCGCGGCGGGCGCTGATCACGCTGGCATTTGCCTCCCGAACCGGGTCACGAGCCGGTCAGGTAGTCGGGATGCCGCCGCCGTCGGAGGCGTAGAAGCTGGCGACGTTATCCCCGTATCCAGCTGCCTGGCTGTTTGCGGGCCGTTCTGCGAAGGATTGGCTGGATTTAGCCTGGGCTCAGGGCGGGCAAGGGGGCGGTCACCGTGGTCATCGGCGGCGCCTTGCTCGCCGCGCTCGGCATCTGGTTTCTGGCCGCCCGGCGTGTGCGCACCACGATTGACGCCGAGCGCACTTCGTCGATGTTCGGGCGACGCTCGTGCCGCTGGTCCGAGGTAACGATGTCGACCTGGACGTTGACGCCCACGCGGGTCCCGCCACCGGCTACAGCGGCCCCGGGCTGAGCCGCGTTGCCGCGGCTGTATTCATGGACGCTTCAGGAACCTGAAATAGAACGCCCCGAATACCAGCACGATTCCAACGTTTACTATCAGCCGCGCCACAAGGTAGTGCCGGAGGAATAGGACGTCCACGCCGACCACGACGCCCACCAGGGCGAGCACATAAAGCACGACGACGAGTGCCGGTCTTCCCATCAGTTCGTTCTACTATGTGCGACGCAGTGGAGCAAGAGCTGATCAGGCCGGCATGTACTTCTCGAACCAGGTCACAAGCCGGGTCAGGTAGTCGGTGACGGCCGGGAACTGGCGGACGCCGTGTCCTTCACCGGGGTAGATCACCAGTTCTGAGTCGACGCCGTGACCGATCAGTGCCTGGTAGAACTCCCTGGCCTGGCCGGCGGGCGTGCACCGGTCCTTCGCGCCGGCCGTGAGCAGGGTCGGCGTCCTGGCCTTGCTCGCGTGCATGACCGGGCTGCGTGTGTGCACCTGGCTGCCGGCTTCCTCCGGATCGGCGTTGTCCAGGAACCACAGTCCCCAGCGGGGGATGTTGGTCGTGAACGTGAAGCTGTACCACTCGGTCACTGGCGAGCCGGCCACGGCGGCCTTGAACCTCTGGTCCTGGGTGACCAGCCAGGCCGACATGAACCCGCCGTAGCTGACGCCCATCGTGCCGATGCGCGCCGGATCGGCGATCCCGCGCTCGATCATGGCGTCGATTCCGGACAGGTAGTCGTGGGTGTCCGCCCCGCCCATGTCGCCGACGACCGCGGCGGCGAACTCCTGGCCGCGCCCGGAGCTGCCACGCGGGTTCGGGAGCAGGACGGCATATCCGCGGGAGACCAGCAGCGGTACCGCGTTGCTGCCCATCATCCAGCTCCGCTGATAGGCGCCGATCGGCCCGCCGTGGACGTCCAGGACCAGCGGGAACGGCCCGTCGCCCGCGGGCGTGCACAGGACTCCTTCGATCTCTGTCCCGTCGGGTGCGTTCCAGGCGACGTTCGCCGCGCAGCCCGCGACCGATCGGATGTACTCGGTCCCGGCATGGGCCAGCGAGGCCAGCACCTGGTCGGCGCCGCTGCCAACGATCGCGATCTGCTGCGGAACGTCGTAGTCGTCCCTGATCACAACGACCTGGCCGTCGGAGGTGAACGCTCCGGCCGGGTAGAACCAGCTCGCCCACGACTGCGCGGACGCGGCCAGATCCTTGGCGATGATCGTCTCCGGCAAGGGTCCCTGACCGGCGTCGGCGGTTCCGGCCACGCTGTCCAGGTGGCGCTGGCCGAAGTAGCCGATCCGCGTCCCGTCGATCCACTCGACGGCGGTGACATCTGTCCCGGCGGTGTCTACCGCGCATCTGGTGCCGGCGACCAGGTCCAGCAAGATGAGGTCACCCGCCACGATCCACCGGTCGCTGCAGGCGGCCTCCACCACGGCGGCCCTGTTTCCATCCGGCGTCCCGGCAGGCAGCCCGAGCTGGACGTCACTGCGCAGCAGTTCGGTCACCTCACCAGTCGAGATGTCGAGCCGGCTGAGCACCGCGGAGTACCAGTCGTCCTCGCCGGGCTGGTCACTGGTGATGGCCAGCACATGCCCGGGGCCGGACCAAGCCGCCTCCCAGACGTTCAGCCCCTCGGGAGAGACCCGGGCAAGCTCGCCGGATGCCCGGGTGTAGAGCCACAGGCTGCGCCAGGCATCCTCTGGCGTCCCGGCCTCGACCTCCGGGTACCAGGCCGGCAGCCCGGACTCGCTCGAGCCAGCCGTTCCCGATCCCTGCGCGTCGGCCATCTCCGCTCCGAGCCCGGCGACCCCGAGCAGGATCCGGGTGCCGTCCGGTGACCACGCGAGAAACTCGACCGTGCCGGGAACTGCCGGCGCTGGCCGGGCCTCGCCGAGCTGCCCGTCGCCCAGCAGGTAGAGCTGGAACACCTCAGCCTTGGCCCGGTCGGACAGGAAGGCCAGGCATGACCCGTCCGGAGCAAGCCTGCCCGCCTTGGCAGACCCGCCACCGGAGGTCAGCGCGCGCAGCTCGCCGTCCCGGACCTCGTACAGGGCCGTGCGCGGCAGTCCTTCGAGTTCGTCATAGACCGATCCGGTCACCACGACGCGGCTGGCGTCAGGTGTCGCGACAAGGTCGGTGAGACGGTGCGGACTGCCGAAAGCCGGCTCGTGCAGCCGCCGCAGATACTCGGCGACCGCTGCATACTCAGTGGATTCCCGCAGGTCTTTACGCATAGTTCGGGATGATCTCATGTCCTGCCCGGGTGCTGCTATCGCGGTTGCATCCGTTCAGGCGGCGCGGACGGCGATTCCGGGGTAGGTCAGGACGAGGCCGGACTCGTCGTAGACCAGGCGGCAGGCGAACTCGAATGCGGGCGCGGTGTAGTCGTAGCACTGGTGCCCGCCCTGATCGGTGGTACGCAGGTATTCCTGTTCCAGGCGTTCGACGGAGGCGTCAGCAGCGCGGACGTAGGCCGCCGGCGCGGCGGCCCGGCCGCCGACGGGCTGCGCCATGCGGTGTACCGGCAGGGCGTTGGTCATGGCGGACGATTCCAGGTCCACATCGAGGCAGCCGTCCAGGTGGGGTGCCGCCTCGCCGCCCATCAGCCAGTGGCCCGCGCCGTCGGCCTCCAGCAGCACCGACCGCCGCCCGGACGCCGACCGGCTGGTCACGTGCGCTCTGCGGGTGATCCAGCCCACGTCCAGCGTGATGCCGTATTCGACGAACCAGGTCTGTCCATCCTCGACGGCCGTGGTGCAGCCGTCGATCTGGTGGCCGGTACCGAGCCGTTCGAAGTAGACGACCTCGAAGCCCGAGCGCGCGTCCCGGTGCGACCAGGCCGCGGTTGCCGGCGTTGCGGCGAACGCCATTACTGCCCCACCTTCTCCAGCCCGACCTGGGATCGTAGTGTGCGCATCCGCCCCCGGTAGCTATTGTCGGCTACTCCCAGCGTGGTACACCGGCAGCCAAGGGCATCCCCGCTGATCAGGCAAAAGTCGCTTCCTGTGCACGACGACTGCGGGCCGCCAGGTCGGCAGCATCGCCGGTATGGAAACAACATCCTCCGCAATCATCCAGGCACCTCCCGACCGGCGCCGGTGGCTGATCCTGGGCACCGTCGGCCTCGCCCAGCTCATGGTCGTGCTGGACACCGCGATCGTGAACATCGCGCTGCCGTCCGCGCAGCGGGCCCTGGGCTTCAGCACCGCGGACCGGCAGTGGGTGGTCACCGCCTACGCGCTGGCGTTCGGCAGCCTGCTGCTGCTCGGCGGGCGGCTCGGCGACCTGATCGGGCGCAAGATCACGTTCCTGGCCGGGGCGCTGGGCTTCGCCGCCGCGTCGGCCGTCGGCGGCGCGGCCACCAGCTTCGGCATGCTGGTCGCAGCCCGGGCCACCCAGGGCGCGTTCGGCGCGCTGCTCGCGCCCGCGGCGCTGTCCATCCTGTCCACGACGTTCAGCGACCCGAAGGAACGCGGCAAGGCGTTCGGCGTCTACGGCGCGATCGTCGGCGCCGGCGGCGCGATCGGCCTGGTGCTCGGCGGCATCCTGACCGAGTACCTGTCCTGGCGCTGGTGCCTGTACGTGAACCTGTTCTTCGCCGGGCTCGCAGTGATCGGAGCGGTGCTGCTGCTCAGGCGCCAGCGCATCGGCACCAGGCCGCGGCTGGATCTGCCCGGCGCCGTGGCCGTCTCAGCATCGATGTTCTGCCTTGTCTACGGGTTCTCCAACGCCGCGAACCACAACTGGAGCACGCCGTCCACCTACGGCTTCCTGGCGGCTGGCGTGGCGCTGCTGGCCGGGTTCGCGTTCTGGCAGACCCGCACGGCCAGCCCGCTGCTGCCGCCCCGGGTGGTGCTCGACCGCAACCGCGGCGGCGCCTACCTGGCCGTGCTCATCGCCGGCGCGGGCATGTTCGGCATCTTCCTGTTCCTCACCTATTACATGCAGCAGACCCTTGGCTACTCCCCAGTGGTCAGCGGCGTCGCGTTCCTGCCCGTGATCGCGATGGTGGTGGTGGCCGCAAACCTGTCCAACGTGGTGCTGCTCCCCCGGCTCGGCCCCAAGCCGCTGGTCACCGCCGGCATGCTGCTGGCCGCGGGCAGCCTGGTGTGGCTGACCAGGATCGGCGTTCACTCGAGCTACGCCACGGCGGTGCTCGGCCCACTAGTGGTGGCCGGGCTTGGCTTCGGCTTCACGATCGCGCCGTCGATGAACACCGGGACGTTCGGTGTGGCGCCGCAGGACACGGGCGCGGCCTCGGCCACGCTCAACACCGGCCAGCAGGTCGGCGGCTCGATCGGCACGTCCCTGCTCAACACGATCTTCGCCGGCGCGGTTGCGCAGTACCTGACCAGTCACCTGAGCCCGGCCACCCTGGCGCACGGGCACCCGGCGCCGTCGCTGACCGAGATGTCACTCATCCACGGCTACACCACCGGGTTCTGGGTCGCGGCGGCCATCTTCGGCGCCGGCGCGGTGATCTGCGGCACGCTGCTGCGTTCCGGCCCGCTCCGCTCCCCCGTGCCCGCGGCCGCTTCGGCCAAGGCAGAGCCCCTCCTCCAGCGGTGACCCGGCCGGGGATTCCAGTAGCTGGCCAGCGCTGGAATCCCCTAACCGCGTCCCGCCGCTTCCCAAGGCAACCCCTCCGGGCAAGTCCGACCGGCGTGGCCACCTGGCTCCTGCTGACCGCACGCAACGATCTCGCGCCCGCGACTGCCGCCAGCCTGCGCAGCCGCCCGGCTTCGGCAACGGCTGCCACATGCTGGATGCCTGCGGACTGAAATTTTTGCTTCATGTATTGACCCTGATTCTGAAACACTAGTACCGTCTCACCAACCTTCGGCCAGGTTTGCCCAGCAGCAGGCGGTGCTGACCAGGCCGCATTCCCCTGCAGTTAGGGTCGGTGGTGGCTGGTGTGTGCAGCAAAGCTCTTGCTTCGCGGCGGCCGGGTTTTTGGCTCCGACGGCACGCTCAGGGCAGCGGACGTGCTGATCGAGCAGGACAGCATCAGTGAGGTAGGCGCGCAGCTCGCCGTTCCGGCATCAGCACAGGTCGTCGAGCTCGCTGGGAAGGCGGTGCTGCCGGGCCTCATCGATGCCCACACGCATCTGACGCATGGTTACGAGGGTGTTGTCGAGGACCGGGAGGCGGGCCAAGGCGTCCGGTCAGGCTTTCAGGCACTGCGGGCGCTGCGGGCCGGCCTCACAACTGTGCGGGAACTCGGCAGCTATCGCCAGGCCGACATAGCACTGCGGGATGCCATCCGGGCCGGCCGTGCGCTGGGTCCGCGGATGCTGTGCGCAGGAACTTACCTGACGATCACCGGCGGGCATGGTCATCCGAAGGGCCGGGCTGCGGACGGTCCCGACGAAGTGCGGCGCGCAGTCCGCGAGCAATTCCTGGCCGGAGCGGACCTGATCAAGGTGATGTGCAGCGGCGGAGCGGCCCGGGAGGACGAATCACCCGATGCCAGCCAGTACACCGCCGAGGAGATCGGCGCCATCGTCGACGAGGCAGGCCTGGCAGGCCGGCGGGTGGCCGCGCACGCACACCCGGCGCGGTCGATCAAGTGGGCAGTCCAGGCAGGCGCGTACTCCATCGAGCACGGGACCTTCCTCGACGACGAATGCTGCGACCTGCTGGCGGAGCGTGGTGCGTTCCTGGTGCCGACGCTCAACGTGTATAAGACCCTTGCCGGAAGCACACAGTGGCCGCACCTGCGGGAGCGCGCCGCATTGCTCTACGAGCACAAGGTCGGGACCTTCCGGCGAGCCGCCCAGCGCGGCGTGAAGTGGGCCGTCGGCTCCGACACCAGCATGTTCCTGCCGATCGAGAATTTCCACCAGGAACTCACGACGGTTTCGGACGCCCTGGAAATCGATCCGCCAGCGGTGCTCCAGGCGGCCACAAAGGGCAACGCCACCCTGCTTGGTCTGGACCGCCTAGGCGAGATCGCGCCGGGATACCTGGCGGACCTGATCGTGGTCGATGACGGTGATCCCACCCATGACCTCGCTGCGCTCCGGGAGGTGCGCTACACGATCGCGGCGGGCCGGCTGATCGACTGGGCGGCCTTCGAGAACGCCATGGGGCCACGCTGGTTCGACCGCCACGGCGGGGCCTAGGCATGCCCGTCAGCATTCTGATCTCTGCAGACATGGAAGGTGCCACCGGCGTGGCGACGCCCGAGGACGTGGTGCCAGGCACCGGGGCATGGGCAGGCGCCAGGGACTGCTGGACCGAGGACGTCAACGCCGTTGTAGCCGCCCTGCTTGAGCACGGAGCTGACGAGGTCGTCGTCACCGACGCGCACGGCAACGGCAGCAACCTGGAGACCGGCCGCATCGATCCGCGCGCCACTCTGATCAGGGGTCGATCACGACGCTTCGGCATGCTGGAAGGTATCGACGGCGGAGTACACGGCGCGGTGTTCCTCGGCTATCACGGCACGGCCGGCTCCGGCGGCGTACTCAGCCATGCGTTCATGACAGCCGGGATCCACACGCTGCGTGTAAACGGGGAGCCTGCTGGCGAAGGAACGATTAACGCCCATCTGGCCGCCTTCTTCGCCGTTCCGGTACTGATGGTGTCCGGTGACGAGGCGGCCTGCGAGGAGGCGGCCCGTTACGCCCCGAGTGCAGAACTAGTGATCACTAAGGGAGCGCTGACCCGTTTCACGGCCCGGCTCCGGCCGACGACCGCGGTCCGGCAGGACCTGTCCGTGGCTGCCGAACGGGCACTGCAGGGACTGGGGCGGAGGCACATTGCCGCTGTGGAACCGCTCGGCCCGGCGGGCGAACTCTGCGCCGAGATCGAGTTCAGCAGCGAGAACTGTGCCCAAGCCGCTTCTGCCATCCCGGACGTGCACATAACAGGATCACGATCCGTCCGCTACAGCTCCCATGACACGGCGACGTGGTACCGGTGCCTCGGCGCTATCTGGACGCTGGCCCGCTCCGCGCTGGGAGAAAGCTATGGCTAGCGGCGTGGTGTCCTCGCCCGGGCCGATGCAGCTGGTGACGCTGGCGTCCATCGAGGAGGCGGCCGCGGCACTGCCCGAGAGCGTCAGAAGTTCCCCCGTCGTCCGCTGGCGTGGAAAGACCTGGCTCAAGCTGGAAAGCCTCCAGCCCACGGGCTCGTTCAAGATTCGCGGCGCGGTTACCAAGCTGAAGCGGCTGCCGCCGGAGGGCCGGACGCGCGGCGTCGTGGCCTACTCCAGCGGCAACCATGGGATCGCTGTAGCCCGGGCGGCCCGGCTGTGCGGGACCAAAGCGACGATCGTGGTGCCGACGGACGCGCCTGGCCCGAAGGCTGGCGCGATCGCACTCGAGGGGGCAACCATCGTTCCCTGCCCACCGGGGAGTGAGGAGCGTCGGCTCCTTGCCGAGAGGATCGCCGCGACCACCGGCCAGGTACTGGTGCCGCCCTACAACGACCCGGACATCATCGCCGGGCAGGGCACCATCGGCTTGGAGCTCTTGCAGCAGCTGCCGGACATCTCCTCGGTCGTTGTCCCGATTGGCGGTGGTGGCCTCATCAGCGGTATTGCTGCCGCGGTCAAGGCGGTCAAGCCGTCGGTGCGAGTCATTGGCGTGGAGCCGGAGCTCGCCGCCGATGCAAAAGAGGCGCTGGCCACCCGAAGTCCGGTGCAATGGCCGGCCGACATCGTGAGCCAGACGATCGCCGACGGCATCCGCACCCAGTCCCTGGGCTCGCTGAACTTCCTCCACGTCGTCAGTTTGGTCGATGAGATCGTCACCGTCACCGAGGAAGCGATCATGGACGCCGCGGTAGCGCTGCTGAGGCGCCGCAACCTCGTCGTTGAGCCCGCTGGGGCCGTGTCGATGGCCGCGGTTCGTAGCGGCAGCATTCCCGCTGACGGCGCAGCGGTCATCGTCTCCGGCGGGAACGCCAGCATCGAAATCCTCAGCCAAATGCTCCAGCTGGTAAGCCAGCACGACCCGGTACAGCAACAGCCCGAGCGCGATCGCTCAGCAACCCCCAGTTAATAGCCATCAGCATCATGTGGCACGAGAAAGTGTTACCGAGGGACGTGAAATGCTAAGACTTATCCTGAAGACGGCGCGTAGCCTCCAGAATTCTCTGCCTGCCGTGATCCGCTCACGCCACAGGCGCATCTGCTGGTCGGCCTTGATGATAGGCGTTGTCAGCCTTGTTGCCAGCGCCTGCAGCGCAAGCTCGGGTACTCAGCCCTCGAGCTCCCAGGAGGTCAAGGGAACGGTAACTTTCGCACTCGCGCCGGGGTTCCATCCGAATTACATCATGCCGATCGAGCCGGCTGCCTACGACAACGTGCAGAATTACAACCAGTTCCAGTTCCTGCTTTATCGCCCGCTCTACTGGCCGGGCGTAAACGGCACCTCGGCGACGAACACGTCGCTCAGCCTGGCCTACGCTCCCACCTTCTCCGACAACAACACCGTGGTGACCATCCGCCTCAAGAACTACATGTGGTCTGACGGCACGCCGGTGACGAGTCGCGACGTGTCGTTCTTCGTAAACCTGGTCAAGGCCAATAAAGCCCAGTGGGCCTCATATGAGCCGGGACAGTTCCCGGACGACATCAGCAGCGTCGGGACACCTAATCCGCATACGGTCGTGTTCCACCTCAACCGGTCCTACAACCCGCAGTGGATAGCCGGGAATGACCTTTTCCTTATCCAGCCCATGCCGCAGCACGCCTGGGACAAGACTTCCGTAAACGGGAAAGTCGGTAATTACGATGACACAGCCGCAGGGGCCGTTGCTGTCTACAAGTTCCTGACGGCCCAGGCCATGCAGGAGTCCTCCTACGCGACGAACCCGCTGTGGAAGGTGGTCGACGGCCCGTGGAAGCTTCAGTCGTTCAGCACCAGCGGGGCGGTGACCATGACCCGCAACCCCCGGTATTCAGGGTCGGCCAAGTCCAGCGTAACCAAATTCGTGGAACTCCCGTTCACAACGGACACCGCTGAGACCGATGTCTTGCGGGCCGGCGCCTCCATCAGCTACGGCTACATTCCGGCGGCCGACGTCCCGTCTGCCGGTTCAGTCGAGGCCGAGGGATACAGCCTGGCTGGCTGGCCGCAGTACCAGTTCGCCTATATCTTGCCGAACACCAACACGTCCAATTCCACAACGCGGTCGGAATTCCGTCAGCTGTACGTGCGGCAGGCCCTGCAGCATCTCGTGAACGAACCAGCCGATATCCGGGTGTTCTACCACGGTTATGCCACCCCGACCTACGGCCCGGTGCCCTACCTCAGCCAGTACGCCACTCATCTGGACAAGACTGGTGCTTACCCGTTCAGCATCGCCGCTGCGACCAGTCTGCTGAAGCAGCATGGCTGGAAGGTCGCGGCCAATGGCTCCGACACCTGCGCCTCACCCGGGACCGGGCCGAACGACTGCGGTGCAGGCATACCGGCCGGCGCCAAGCTGAGCTTTACGCTGACCTATTACTCCGGTGATGTCGGGGTGCAGCAGACCGAAGAAGCGCTGAAGTCGGACGCAAGTGAAGCCGGCATCAGCATCGCGCTCACCTCGACAACCGTGGGAAGCATCCTGAGCGAAGCTGCGGCGTGCACCCCGTCTCAATCCGCCTGCGGGTGGCAGATGGCGACATATGGCGGATGGACGCCGTTCTTGGACCCGGTCGTCACGTCTCTGTTCGAGCCTGGGCCTCTCGACGCGGAGAGCTATAACGATCCCAAGGACAACGCGAACATCACCGCCGCGCTCGACGGCAACGGAGGTTCCGCAACGGTCACCGCCTACGAGAACTACCTGGCGGTCCAGCTGCCGGTTATCTGGCAGCCAGACCCCGACTACCAGGTGTCGGCGATTAGCTCGAAGCTGCGCGGTGCCACCCCGCAAGACCCGACCCTGGCCATCAGCCCGGAGCAGTGGTACCTGACGAAGTGACGCCGGGAGGAACACCTGTGGCCAACCTGCTCGACGTCGAGGGTTTGCGCACGCATATCCGCATGCGCCATTCGACCGTCGAGGCCGTCGACGGGGTCTCGCTCACGATCCGCCAGGGCGAGACCGTCGGCCTCGTCGGGGAGTCCGGCTGCGGCAAGTCGATCACGGGCCTGTCGATCATGCGCCTGCTCCCGCCGGGCGGGCGGATCGTGGGCGGGTCCATCAAGCTGGCCGGCCAGGAAATCACCGCGCTCGCCGAGCCCGGGATGGCCCGCCTTCGGGGCAACGACGTCGCAATGATCTTCCAGGATCCGATGACCTCGCTGGATCCGACCATGACGATCGGCGACCAGATCGCCGAGCCGGTCCGGGCCCACAGGGCCGTCTCAAAGAAGGAGGCGCTGGAACGGGCCGCGGAGGTGCTGAACCTGGTCGGCATGCCGAAGCCGCTCGAGCGCCTGAAGGCTTTCCCGCATCAGCTGTCGGGCGGTCTCCGCCAGCGCGCGATGATCGCGATGGCCCTGGCCTGCGAACCTAAGCTGATCATCGCCGACGAGCCGACAACGGCCCTCGACGTAACGATCCAGGCGCAGATCCTCGCACTCCTCGATGATCTTAAAGAGCGGCTCGGCATGGGGATGCTGCTCATCACGCACGACATGGGCGTGATCGCGGGCCGGGCCAGCCGGGTGATGGTCATGTACGCCGGGCGGATCGTCGAGACGGCCGGAGCGGAGGCCCTGTTCCGGGACATGCGGCATCCGTACACAGAGGCGCTGCTCGAGTCGATCCCGGACGTCAATGCCGGCAGGAAGGAGGTCCTCTACAGCATCCCTGGGCTCCCACCCGACCTGTCGAACGCGCCGGGCGGCTGTCGTTTCTCGCCACGCTGCCGCTACGCGCAGGACCGCTGTCGGGCCGAGGACCCGCAGCTCGAAGGCGACCCCGCGCATAGGTACGCGTGCTTCTTCCCAGTCCAGCACCCACGCCAACCCTCCGTCACTGCCACGGCGGCCTCAACCGCGAGCAGCGCGGCATCCAGGCCCGCCGGTGATGCCGCGGCCGGGGAACCGCTGCTGGTCGTAGATCACGTGGTGAAAGAATTCCCCATCACCAAGGGCGTTCTGCAGCGCCGCATTGGCTCTGTTAAGGCAGTATCCGATGTGTCATTGCAGATCAGCCGTGGTGAGACGTTCGGGCTCGTGGGCGAGTCCGGATGCGGCAAGACCACCCTGGGCCGAATGATCACGGCGCTCGAGACGCCCGACTCGGGGTCGATCCAATTTGACGGCACCGAGGTGTCCAAACTACGCGGGGCCGTCCTGAGGAGGGAGCGGCGCCACTTCCAGCTCATGTTCCAGGACCCGTACTCGTCCCTCGATCCCCGGATGCGGGTCACATCGATCCTGCGTGAGCCGCTCGCCGCGCACCACATCGGGAGCAGAGCCGATCAGCAGGCCAGGATCAAGGCGCTGCTCGCCGAGGTCGGCCTCTCCGCCCGGTCGCTCGGGCTCTATCCGCACGAGTTCTCGGGCGGCCAGCGTCAGCGCATCGGGCTGGCCAGGGCCCTCACCCTTGAGCCCAGGCTGATCGTCGCCGACGAGCCGGTCTCCGCGCTTGACGTCTCTATCAGATCCCAGGTTCTCAACCTGATGCGGCGGCTGCAGGCCGAGCGGAACCTCACCTACATCGTGATCTCGCACGATCTCTCTGTGGTCCGGTATCTGGCCGATCGAGTCGGCGTCATGTACCTGGGCAAGCTGGTCGAGGTCGGTCCGGCCGAGCAGGTGTACGACCATCCCGCTCACCCTTACACCGCGGCCCTGCTGGCCGCCATCCCAGTCCCGGACCCCGCTCGGGAGCGCGCGAAACGGCCCAGGTTGGCGGGCGAACTCCCGTCCGCAGCCCAGCCGCCATCGGGTTGCCGGTTCCGCACCCGATGCGCCCGGAGCCAGGACCTCTGCGCCCGCGAAGAGCCTGCGATGAGGGCTTTCGGCACCACGACCCACACCGCAGCCTGCCATTTCCCGCTCGAGCAGCCGATGCAGCTGCCGATTCAATCAGCAACGACATGATTAGACGGCCATGATCCCTTACATTATTCGCCGCATTGCCCAGTCGGTGATCGTCCTCATCGGTGTCACGATCATCGTGTTCATCATCCTGCAGCTGCTGCCAGGCGGCCCGGCACGGGCTCTGCTCGGACCGCGGGCAACGGCGCTGCAGGTCCATGAATTCATCGTCCAGAACGGCTACAACAAGCCGTTCTGGATTCAGTACGGCGACTACATAGGTCACCTGCTGCAGGGCCACCTTGGGTACTCGATCCATTACAACCAGACAGTCAACTCGCTGCT
>Ga0209693_10000838_pt1 | contig 12732 bp, 12 predicted proteins | sample HubBroMetageWRM3_FD_188345 | JGI IMG/M metagenome (GOLD analysis project Ga0209693, IMG submission 188345) | Warmed soil microbial communities from the Hubbard Brook experimental Forest, New Hampshire - Hubbard Brook CCASE Soil Metagenome WRM 3... | ecosystem: Environmental > Terrestrial > Soil...
GGTGCCCTGGATGCCGGCCGGCAGAAGTACGCCGGAAAAGTGGCCGCTGCCCCGCCAGCTGAACGCGGCCTGCCGGACATCGGTGCGGAACATCGGCGGCGCGATCACTTTCCACACCAGATCGGGGTATGCGGTGATGACGAACCGCATGTAGTCGCTGGCGCTCTGGGGGCCTTGCACGACCCAGTCAGTCAGGCGGGTTGTCGGAGTGTCCATGACAAAGTCATCGGTCACTAATTCCTTGAGCCGATCTGGCTCGTGACTGTTCCACGCGTCGATCCACCGCTGATACCACGTGACAGCGAAATTGGGGTCGAGGACTCCGGCCTCGGCCTCGGGGATGGTCGATGTCGACACCCTGGCTCCTTCGATCGGATCAGATTCGGACGGTCGTCCGAATCCGTCCATCAGAATTTAGCACGCATTAGAATGGGCGCAAATGCCTGCGCTAAGGTCGGCTTGGCATGGGTGATGGACTAGACACCAAGGCGGTCAGGACGCGCCAACGCATCCTGGCCTCGGCAGCGCGCGAGTTCGCAGCGCGCGGTTTCGATGGGACCAGCCTTCGTCAGGTGGCTGCCGGGGCCGACCTGACACTGGGCAGTCTCTACTTCCACTTCGCCACGAAAGCCGATCTTGTCGCTGAGGTTCTGCGCGACGCTGTCGACTTCGCACTTGCGCGCGTCGACCAGGCCATCTCCGAACTTCCCTCGGAGGCAGGCAACGCCGAGGCACTGTCGGCCGCCGTGCGGGCGCACCTGCATGCTCTGCACGAGAGTCGTGACCGCGGTGCGGCCGTCGTGCGGGTGATGGACGGGGCGTCCACCGCCCCTGTCCCGGCGGCGCGTGCCCACGCGCGCCGATACATCACCCGCTGGCGCACGCTTGTCAAAGTAGCCCAGCGCGACAACGTGGTTAGTTCGGGCGTTGACCCGCGGGTTCTCACCGATCTGCTGCTTGGCGCGATGAACGCCACAGTCGGCTCCCGCCAGCTCGCGCCGCACCAGGTCGACACAATCGCTGTGACGGTATGCGAGGTTTTCCTGCGGCCCGCGGCCAGCCCAGGATGAGAGTGCGGCTCGTTACGCATGGCGGCTAGGTGCGCCAAACAGACCTCTGGCCCGAGCCTCCTCGGGCGGCCGGCCTGTGAGCGAGTGTTCTCATCGATTGAAAGTCACTGTTAGGGTGAGGATGTCGTCGGCGTTGGTATGGCCGGTGCGCGGACATCACGCTCAGCGGACTCGCTGCAAACGGCCTCAACCAACCGCGAGAAGTGGACTGGATACAGCCGAAGTCGGCTGTCGGGTTTGGGCCAACTCTCCTAATGTGGTCGAAGACGCATGCAATGCAAGTGAGATCCAGCGAGGAATCGGTGCAGCCGAGCGGTCGTGTAGACCAAAACCCCTACAAGATGAGCGTGCCAGAGGTCTATGACTTCTATGATGAACTGCGCTCATGCCCCGTGCAGCACAGCAATGCACTCGGCGGCTTCTACTGGTTGACTCGCTACGACGACGTCCGTGCTGCGGCTCAGGACTGGGAGAATTTCTCCTCGGCACGCAAAGGTGTACTGCTACCTCCCGACCCGTCTGCGCCGCGGATGCCGGCCATCGAGCAGGATCCTCCCGGGCATTCGGCTTGGCGGAAGCTCTATATGGAGCCTCTAACGCCGGAGAAGCTCAGGGCCGTCGAGCCTCGGCTCCAGGCCATCGCGAACGAAGTCATCGACGAGTTCTCAAGCACCGGCGAGTGCGATCTGATGAATGCCTTCGCCGCACCCGTGCCGGTGCTCGGCATGTGCGAGGTGGTTGGCATTAGCGGCGCTCCGGTCGCCCGAATACGCGACTTGTCCTACCAAATGACCAGGAGCGTTACCGATCCCGAGCGACGCGCAGCGCTCAACTTGGAAATCGGCGCGCTCGTGTTGGACGAAGTCTTAGCGCGTAGGGCGCAACCCCGCGATGACTACCTCACGCGAGTGGCCCATGCCGAAATCGATGGACGGCAGATGGACGAGCCTGAGCTTATGCGGTTCATGATTGGTTTCCTTGTCGCCGGGCACGAAACGACCACCTCAGCCCTGGGTGCCCTGTTATTCCACGCGCTTTCGCGGCCGGACCTGAAGCAGCGCATGCTTTCCGACGACAATGTGCTCACTGCTGCAATCGAAGAGACCGTGCGTTGGGGCACGCCGTTCCACGCATTCAACCGCACGACGACCGCTGCCGTGGGGATCGACGAAGTGACCATTCCAGACGATGCCACGGTGCGCCTGTGCTTTGCAGCGGCCAATCGGGACCCCGCCGTCTATGAACACCCGGATGTGTTTGACCCCGATCGGACGACCACTCGCCATCTGGGCTTCGGCCACGGACGACATGTCTGTCTCGGCGCGCCTTTGGCTCGGCTCGAAATGCGAACGGGGTTCCGGGAATTGGTCCGCCGGCTTCCCGACATCCATTCGCTCGAGACCGATCTCGAATGGGATTTCGTCGGCGGCTGGCTCGCGGTGCCCACCACATTGCGCGTCAAGTTCATCCCCGAGTAGTCAGACTTGACGCAGTACACGACCGGGACACTCGTGACGGCTGGTTGCACACGCTGCTGACCCAATGCGGTCGCCCGGCGTGCAGGGTGATGTCGGTAAGCAAAGGGCCGGGTTACGGCGTTAGTTAGAACACCGTATGCGTTGGGGTACATCGCTAAGGAGCGCTTACCCCAGGCTCCTGGAGATGACCATGGGGCAACGCTTCCATGCCGGGGGCTGGAGGGCATTCAAAGTCGAAGTAGCGTTGGAGGATATCGCTGATCAGTTCGTAGCAGCAGCCGATCCGAATGACCTGCATCGAGTCGAAATTGATCATCGTCGACGAAACCCGATACAGATGATACTTAGCCAGCCCGTAGTCAACGACGAGGTCCGCGCCCTCGACAATCTCTGGTTGGATGTCCTCAACCCGAAACTTGACTCCTGTTCCTGAGATATTGGCCGAAGAGCCCAGGAACGCAATGTTCGACTCAAGGCTCAAGCGTGCGAGCTCGGTAGCCAACGCGCCATTGTTGTGCAACATCGCCATGGTGTCTCCGACCATGCTCGCACGTAGCGTGTCCGGCTCGATCCCGGCAATGATCGGATGGTCCTTCCGGACGGGACCGATGACGCCGAGTGGAAGGTCAAAGTCGACTGTGATCGCGTCGACCATGTCATGCTGACGCTCATCCAGCTTCATTGCATCACGCCGAAACTCCGCGTTGCCAATCATTCCGTGACGCTTGTGGGCCGCACGGTGTTTCATTGAGACCGTCCGACGCGTGGCATCAGGTGTGGCCGCCAGCATGCCGTATCCGACATCGCCTTGAACGATAGCTACACCACCGCCACAGATCGCACTCTCGACGCGTCGCGCGTCTGATTTGATATCAGGCCTCGTCATTGCAGAACGCTCCACTTCCTTGCAAGGGAACTCTCATGGTGCCAAGCGGTGGATCAAAAGCGACGTCTGCAGCGACACCCTCGACGCACCAATAGTGTCCGCCGGTACATCGACGGCCGACCGATGTCATCGCCACTATGAGACGCAGACATATACCGTCATCGATGAGGAAGGTGTTAATCCGTGAGCAAGACCATCTTGATTGCAGGCACCAGCTCCGGTTTGGGTGAGGCCGCCGTCTTCGAGTACGCACAGCGCGGATGGAACGTTGTGGCCGCCATGCGCAACGTGGCTGCCGCCAATCCGCGGTTCGCAGAACTGAAAAACACCGTTGTCACGAGCATAGACGTGACCGACCGCGCATCGATCGACGCCGCGCTGGCGCTGACCGGCGAGAAGTTCGGCCAGCTCGACGCCCTGCTGAATGTCGCCGGATACGGACAGGTGGGCGCGATAGAAGAGGTAACCCCCGCACAATTGCGCGCCGAGTACGAGACGAACGTGGTCGGCGTGCTGAACGTTGTGCAGGCGGTCCTACCGCAGTTCCGCACGCGCCGAGGCGGTCACATCCTAGTCGTCGGCTCCATGAGCGCGCACCTGAGCTTCCCGACCATGACCGTCTACGCTTCATCCAAGGCGGCCGTGCGCAGTCTCGTCGAAGGCCTCCAAATGGAATGCGAGCCACTTGGCGTCAAAATCACGCTCGTCGAGCCCGCCGGCTACATGACAAAATTCTTCGACAACGTCAAGACCGCTGAGCGCATCGACGCCTACGACGATACCTACGCCAGGATGCAGACCATCTTCGACAACGCACACTTCGGCAACATCCCCAAGTCCATGGGCGCCGTCGCCGATATCACCGGAATCGACCAGCCGCCACAGCATTTCGCCATCAACACCGACGGGCTGACCTGGGTGCGCGATACCCAGGCCGCCCGACTCGCCGAATACGCCAAGTGGGAACACATCACCAAAGAAACCGACTGACTTCGCGACAGGTGTCTAACCTTCGCTCTGTAGGCCCACCTGGGCCGTGCCACCGCTGGTGGCCATCGAGCGGCGCACCAGGGGGATCTGCAACCGGCCCCAGATGAGCAAACTGGGCCGGTCGACGATGTGCTCCTCGTCCAGGGCGAACTCGCGCAGGTGATGCAAAATCCCGCGGAGGGCGGCCCGGGCTTCCATTCGGGCCAGTGCCGCACCGAGGCAGAAGTGGATACCCTGCCCGAAGCCGACGTGCGCCGGTTTCCGGGTGATGTCGAAGCGGTCCGGGTCGTTGAAGTGCGCCGGGTCATGGTTGGCCGCACCGATCATATTGAGGACGATCGATCCGGCTGGGATTGTCACGCCGGACAACTCGATATCCGACGTCGTCTCCCGGAAGACGAATTGGAACGGCGAGTCATAACGCAGTGACTCCTCGATCGCCGCGTCCACCAGAGCCGGGTCGGCGAGGAGCAGATCGAGTTGGTCGGGGTTGCGCAGCAGTTCGACGGTCACGTTGCCGACGAGGTTCGCGGTGGTTTCGATCCCCGCTCCCAACAGCGTGAGGACGAAGAGGACCCCTTCCGACGCAGTCAGCGCATCCTTCTCCGCGGCCATGATGTCGCTGAGCAGGTCGGCACCGGGGTTCTTCGCGCGCTCTGTCATCAGCGGGACAAAGTAATCGGCGAATTCGGAGATCAGGCTGTAGTGCGTGGCCAACCAGGTCGCTGTGCCACGAGTCTCATGGGCGTTCAACTGTGTGGCCAGCCTCAGCGCCCAGCGCTGGAACTTCTCGTCATCGGAAGCGGGCAGGCCGAACAGCCGGGTCATCACCCGCAGGGGGATCTGAATTGCCAGGTCGGCGTACACGTCGAATGTCGGCGCATGGTCGATGCCCTCGAGGCAGCGCGCCACCTCCTCTTCGATGTAGCCGCGCAGCGCCTCGATCCGGCCACGGGTGAAGGCCCGATTGACGCTGCCTCTGATTCGGGTGTGAATGGGTGGGTCTGCGCCCACGATGACCGACGACGAGAGCAATTCTTTGGTGTCGAGCAGCATCGCTTCGAATATCGGGGCGAGCTTCTCGGCTATCGACGAATCGGACATGTCCACCGTCGGCCGGACTGTCTCCGCACCATTGGGCCGGTTGGAGAACGCCTCTGTGCGCGTGTACAAGATGCGAACATCGTCCAGGCGAACGACTGTCCAGACACCCGATTCGCATTGACGTACCGGGGCCTCCCGATGCAGCCGCGCATAGGTGTCAAAGAGTCCGTCACGGCACGAAGGGTCGAACGGCTCGTAGTACAACGGGCTCTCGTCCTGCATCACAATCTCCCATGTTTTCCCGCGCTGAAGATACGAGCGCAACTACTTCTTATCTTGCGATATCCTATCGTACCGTGACGTAGGCTGTTCGTGGCGTTCGCGCAATTTATGTTTTCCGACCCGATACCAACCGGCGATATACGCGCCATCCCGCCGCTTCCGATGTCGTTGCTAGGTCCTCGTAATGTCTTGAAACAAAATGCAACCGGTGCGCTTTTGCGGCCAAGAACGCAATCATGATCGGCGTCGGCGGCTGCCTGAAGATCGCGTCCGGTGTTGGCCGCCAGCGTGAACTCGACGGTTGGCGCGTAAACGTCCGGTCCTACGTTGCCGCTGTCGACGATCATGGGACACCTTTCAGCAAGTCAATTGCGCGCGACGGTTCAGGTCCGATCCAAAAAGTCGAGAACAGCCCGGTTCCAGAGATCTGGCCGTTCGTAGAAGAGCGAGTGATCACCGTCCAGCTCAAGCAGTGCACCATGAGGGAGGCTGGCCGCCACCCCTGCCATCGCCGATGGCGGACAGAGGTCGTCGGAGCTTGCCATCAGTACCAGTGTTTGAACGGGCAGAGAGTTGAGCGCTGCACTGTCGAAACGCTCTCGCGCCATGCTGGCCAGTACTTCTGCCGGGTCGGGTCTGCTACCGAAGCTGGAGATCTGGTTGTAGAGCACCCCGAGATCTGGATGCTCTCGGCAGAAGTCGGCCGACAGCACCGGATGCTCACGCCGATTGAACCGAGTCCGATCCGGTTCGTCGGCGACCAACCGGTCGACATGGGTTTGGTCTGCACCCGCCAGAGTCGTCGACAGCACCAGGGATCGGACCCGTCCCGGCTGCTTCAGCGCCAGACCGAGTGCCACCCAGCCGCCCATCGACTGTCCGACGACGTCGACGCAACTGAGGTCAAGATGGTCAAGCAGCGCGACAAGATCCCGAGTCGCGGCAACCGTCCCGATCTCTCCGGTAGTCGTCGTGGAATTCCCGAAGCCACGCTGGTCCCAAACGATCAACGTGTGTTCGGCCGAGAAGGCCTCGACCTGCTGCCACCAGATGGCATGGTTGCCGCCCAGTCCGTGGCACAACACGACCGGTGGCCCGGCGCCCGTCACCTCGTAGTAAATCCGCTCGCCTTCGGACTCCGCCTGGCCGATCTTGCGACGCAACCCGCTGACCACGTCTTGTCCTCTCCGCCGCCGCATCGTTGCCCGAGCCTCGATCCAACGATACGATATAATATCATCCGATATGAGGTCGAGCGCGGCCTCCGCCAAGCCAAGCAGGGGACGGGCAGATGTCAGTCGAGGAACAGGTCGCCGGGCATCAACCGAGCGGATCCACCACAACCGGCCCCCGGCCACCTCGCGCCGCGACTGCCCCCGCCGGCACCGCTGCGTCGCTCGGCATCCGTGGACAGATCCCGAAGACGGGCCTTGTGGAGTACTGGTACCCCGCGATCGCCGACAACAAGGTGCCCAGACGCAAGCCGACGCGACGGCGCATCATGGGGCAGGACATCGTCTTCTTCCGCAATGAAAAGGGCCAGGCCGTTGCGCTCACGAATTGGTGCCCACACCGCAATGCTTCACTCGCCCAGGGCTCTTGCCACTTCAAGGGCACCATCACGTGTCCCTACCACGGGCTGACCTTCGACGAGAACGGCACACCCCTGGCGTTCCTCGGTGAGGGTCCAGACTCGACATTCGCCCAACAGCGGCGCTCGTCGGCGCGGTCTTACCCCACCCAAACCCACAAGGGTCTCGTCTTCATCTGGATGGGCGAGGGTGATCCAGCACCAATCCAAGAAGACGTCCCACCGGAATTCTTCGACGACCGCGCACTGGTGATGCACGCTGAGCAACGCTGGAAGGTCAACTGGCGAGCATCGCTGGAAAACCTGCAGGATGCGCACGTGTTCTACGTCCACCGGAACTCCCTGGAGGTGCTCTCTCAGGACGTGAATGGCTTGAACATGCTGCTCCATATTGGTCCTGATCGGCCTGCCACCAAGGTCATCAATGGGCGGGCACTGGTTTTCGAGAACCCCCGATTCTACGACTTCATCGACTCCGATCAGCAGCGCAAGACGCAGGCGACGACCACACGCCCCTTCCGCGACACATATCCAGGCCTGGGAAATGTGAAGTTCCCCAGGACTACGACGCGTCTCTACCTGGCCCGCGCGATGGGATTCCTGCGTCGTCATCTGAGGCCGAAAATGGACTGGCTTGTCGACGATGTCGAGTGGGCGATGGGGGTGCACATGCCCACCACGTTCCGACTGGACTACCAGAGCCACGTCTATTCGCGGGTGGTGACCCCGATGGATGAGGACAACTCGTGGATCTTCTACTACACAACGACCTATCCGAAGTCCAAGCGCCGGCGGATGTTTAACCGTTTCCTGTTCCATGCCTACTACAACTGGAAACAGCATCGCAATTTCTCCGGCCAGGACAAGCGCATCGTCGAAGCGCTCAACTACGAGAACGCGACCGAGAAGATGTCGACATCGGATGCGTTCCCAGTCGCTTGGCGCGAGATGGTCATCGAGCATGCTCGTAAGCCGGAGCGGCGCCGCAATGTCTGAAATTCTGGGCGTCGGTCTGACCCACTACCCTCCGCTGTTGGGCACCGATGCGGACATGTCCAATTCGAACAAGGTCTTCGCTGTCTACCCCGTAGTGACCGGTTAGTCCGGTCAGCCGCGTCAACACCGATTGCCACAGGTCCAGCACCACGATCAGGAAGCGCTGCAATGCAATTGCTCGAACCGGTGTCCACTCTTCCCATCGGGGTTCTTATCGGCGCCGAACTGCGCACCGAAACCAGCACCGGAACCCTGCCCCACTTCAACGCGGCCACCGGAGAGCTCCAACGTGAATTCGTGGCCGCCGGCGCCGATGACGTCGACGCCGCCGTCGCCGCAGCGCGCGCGGCACTCCCGAGCTGGCGCGCGTGGAGCCCGCCGGATCGGCGCGACGTCCTGCGGCGATTGGCTGACCTGCTGCGCCAGCATGCGCCGGAATTTGCCGCGATCTCCACTCTCGAGGCCGCCATGATCGCTCCCCGTGCCGCCGCGCAAAGCAATCGCGCAGCCGATTGGGTGGACTACTACGCCGGCTGGGCGGACAAACTGGAAGGTGCCACAGTGCCGATAGTCGGCACCTTCGACTACTCCGTGCACGAGCCGATCGGGGTGGTGGCGATACTGCTCAGCTGGAACGGGCCGACCACCACGATCGGGATGAAGGTGCCGGCGGCACTGGCCGCCGGCTGCACCGTCGTGCTGAAACCATCCGAGCTGGCACCCTTCTCGGCGGTCCGCTTCGGCCAGCTGTGCCTGCAAGCCGGTCTTCCGCCCGGCGTTGTCAACGTGGTGCCGGGCGGTCCGGACGCTGGCGACGCCCTGGTGCGGCACCCCGGCATTGACAAGGTCAGTTTCACTGGCGGTCCGGACACCGCCGCGCGCATCCAGGCGGCGTGCTCGCAAACATTGACACCGCTGCTGTTCGAACTGGGGGGCAAATCGGCCAGTCTGGTGTTCGCCGATGCCGACCTGGATGCCGCCGCTGGACGCGCGGCCGCCGGGATCACGGCGATGTCCGGCCAGGCTTGCGTTGCCCCTACACGATTGCTGGTTGAACGATCGGTCTACCCGCAACTCATGGACCGGGTGATGGACAACCTGTCACGGGTCGAGCTCGGTGATCCCCAACTGCCGGAGACAACCATGGGGCCGGTGATCTCCGCGCGGGCGGCCGCGCGGATCGTCGGCACCATCGAACAGGCTCGCGACGAGCACGCCGGCACATTGCTCACCAGCACCGAGCTGTCCGGTGGACACAGCACGGGATACTTCGTCGCACCCACCGTGTTTGGCGACGTCGACCCTGACAGCGAGCTGGCCAGAAACGAGGTCTTTGGCCCGGTGCTGTCAGTCATGTCGTTCGGCGACGAGGCCGAGGCGATCGAGCTGGCGAATTCGACAGCATTCGGCTTGTCTGCGTACGTGAGCACTGCGAACGTCGGCCGGGTACTGCGCTTGGTGAATCAACTGAACGCTGGAAATGTCGCGGTCAATGGCGGCTTGATCGTCGCTGGACCCTACGCCAGCTTCGGCGGCTTCGATCGAAGCGGGTTCGGCAAGGAAGGCGGGCTCGCTGGGCTGATGGAGTACGTGCGAACCAAGAATGTCAACATCGCCTACTGACGCGAGGATCCCGGCTCGCTTAGCTGTCAACCGTAAGCGCAACAACACTCTGAAACACTCGCGTGCGCCAGGCGTTGAAGTCGCGCACGCCGTCAGGCACCAAAAACGGTGAACGCTGCTGGATTGCGTCCCAATGTTCACGCACGAACTCCGGTGAGAACTCGTCGGGAATTGCCTGGACACCCTCGGCGGTGGCGGTGAAGACCTCGCCCATCCGCGCTGCACTTGAGGCGAAGAATCGACCGTTTACTACGCATTCCTCGTGCACGAGCCATGCCGCCGCCGGCGCCACCAGTGCGGGACTCATGTCGATCGGCAGTGGGCCGTAGGCGTGGCTGACCGACTGGTTGCCTCGAGTAAGGGCGCCCGGCAGCAAACCGTTGACGAGAATTCCGAGCGGTGCGCCGTCGGCCGACATCCCCCTGGTGAGGCCGGCCAAACCGCCTTTCGCCGCGTCGTATGCCGCGTGTAACGGATTGCCGAACAGCACCCCGTCGACCGAACAGACGTTGAGGATGCGCCCGTAACCGGCCGCCGTCATATGCGGCCACACCGCCTTGGCGACCTGAAACGATCCCCGCACGTGCACCCGATAGCAGGCATCGAGCGTCTCGACGGAGAGATCGGCGAACGTGTCGACCAGCACGATGCCGGCGTTGTTTATCAGGATGTCCACCCGACCGAACGCTTCTAGCGCGAGGGCGGCCAACGACGCGGCTCCCTGGGCGTCGGCGATGTCGGAAGTGTTCGAAACCGCGCGCCCCCCGCGCTCGGTGATCAACTCGACCACCTCGCTCGCGACTCCATCGGTCGGATCGCTGGCGTACCGTCGTGCATCGGCTGCCGAGCCGATGTCGTTGACGACCAGCGCGGCGCCCCGCTCGGCGAGAAGTAGTGCGAACTCGCGCCCGATTCCCCGGCCCGCACCTGTGACGATCGCGACCCGCCCGTCGAATCGAACGTCGCTCACCGCGGATCCCACCGGATTGGCAACGACGAGCACCCTCGCCACCGGTCGAATCCGCCCTGCTCCAGTGGGCCGGCCAGCCCCAGTCGGGGCAGTTTGCCGATCAGCTGACGCGCCGCCTCGATCAATTGGGTTCGCGCCAATTCCGCACCCAGACAGTGATGTACGCCGAAACCGAACGTCAAGTGCTTCCGCGCGTTCGGACGATGAATGTCGAATGTGTCGGGGTCGTCAAATACCGACGGATCGTGATTAGCAGCGCCATTGACGATGATGATGTGCTCGTTGGGTTCCAGGGTGACGCCGTGGACCTCGAAGACCTCCCTTGCAACCCGGTACTCGGCCTGCAGGGAACCGTCGACTCGCAGCGATTCCTCGACGGCGTTGCCGGCCAGATCGGGGTCGGCGCGCACCGCCTCGTAGGCGTCCGGGGTAGTCAACAACGCGCGAAAGAAGTTGCCCAGTTGGCTTGCTGTGGTGTGTAATCCCGCACCGAGCAGAAGCACAAGCGTGTAGAGGACCTCTTTCTCGCTCAGGGTTTCATCCTCCTCACGCGCCTCCAGCAGGCGTTTGACGATCCCGCCCTCAGCGATGTGGCGATGGGTGCCGACGAGTTCGCGCATGTATGCCGCAGCATGGCCCGACGCCGCCTCCGCGGCCGCCACGGCACCCGGGTCGGTCTGTGCGATCGAGAAGTAGCTGGTCACGCCGCGGTAGCGTCCGATTTCCCAGAGCCACTTGTTCCACATCTGCGCATCCGAGACCGGCACGCGCAACAGCTCGGCGGTCACGGTGGCGGACAATTTGAGGGAGAAGTCGCTGATCAGATCGGCCTCTCCGCGCTCCTGCACGTCAGCGACGAGACCGGCAACGATCTCGGCGATGCGATCTCGCAGCAGGTTCACCGATTGGACGGTGAATGCCTTGGCTACCAACCGGCGAAGGCGGGTGTGCTCCGGCGGGTCGACGGTGTGGAAGTTCGGGTAGGGAACGCTTTCCTGGCCGAAGACGGCGGGCTGGCGCAGTATCTGCAGGACATCGTCGTAGGTCGAGAAGACCCGGTATCCCGATGGGGCCTTCCAGCCTGGGTGTTCACGCAGCTGCGCGTATACGTCGTAGGGGTACTCGCGGTAGGCCTGTCCCGCCAGGGCCTCGGCCAGCTTGAGCGATGAGGGAGACGTCGACATCTCAGAGCCCTGCCTTCCCGTTGCATCCGGGTGATTCAACGACGATTTCAGAATTCCGAGTCATATCCGAGGTCCTGATCAACCTGCAACGCAACCTGGATGCGACTGTAAAAGCCATACAACGCACTCAGAGTGGTCAGCTGGACCTGTTGTGGCACTGTCAGTTCGGCTGAGATTCTTCGCCACAGATCGTCGCTGACGTCCTGACGCTCGACCGCGGCCGCATAGTCGACGATTAACTGGTCGCTGTCGTCGAGCACACCGCGTTCACCGTTACGGATGGCATCGACGCACTCCTTCGAGATGCCCACCCCCGCAGCGGTGGAGGCGTGATGGCCCCACTCGTAGCCGTTGCGCAGGACCGCTGCCACGCTCAAGGTCGCGAGTTTCCGGAACCTCGCCGACACGTCACCGCGCGCGAGGCAGCCAAACAGCGCCAGGTTCGCATCCGCTAGCGCCGCCGGATGGCCGATCGACAGCGCGAGATTCGGCGGAGTCGAGTTCTCGCCATGGCGGATGTATTCGGAGATCGTCCCCAGAGGCGTGCGAGCCATTCCGATATTATATCAGAAGATCTGCTCCACACTGGGCGGGATCCCCACCAGATCGGTCCCTCTC
>Ga0209693_10000839_pt1 | contig 12731 bp, 12 predicted proteins | sample HubBroMetageWRM3_FD_188345 | JGI IMG/M metagenome (GOLD analysis project Ga0209693, IMG submission 188345) | Warmed soil microbial communities from the Hubbard Brook experimental Forest, New Hampshire - Hubbard Brook CCASE Soil Metagenome WRM 3... | ecosystem: Environmental > Terrestrial > Soil...
GGAACGCCGCTACACGGCCTTCAGGGACGACCCCGACCCCGCGCGGGCCGGCCTGCTGTCTGATTACCGAGCTTTGTGCGCGACCCTCGGCCGCTCAGTCCGGGTGGAGCTGCCTGGCGGCCGCGTCCTGTCCGGCGTGGCGGAAGATGTAGATGCCGATGGCCGATTGCTCGTCGCTGAGGCGGGGGGCGCGGCGCCGACCCCGATTTCGGCCGGCGACGTCATCCACGTCCGGTCGTTACGGCACCTGCACCGCGACTTCGTGGTGCGAGACACGCTCGTCCCAGCGGCTGAGGGCTGCCCGGGCGGCGTCCTCAACTACCGCGCGCTCGTAGTCGTCCCCCGCGAACCCGCGAACCGCGTCCAGGTCGGCGAACCAGGTAATGGAGGTGAAGGCGATCTCCCCGCCTTCGTCCCTGCGCAGCAGCTGGGCGCCGCGGAACCCGTTCACCGCCGTCAGGTGCTCGCTAACCTCTGTCTCGTAGTGACGCTGATAGTCGTCAGCCCGTCCCGATGGCGCCCACCCGCGCCAAATCCGCGCGATCACGCACTCCTCCTCATCAGTGTTGTCTTCCGCTTTGTTCCTGTTTTCTGTCGTCCTGACGACAGAAAACAGGAACAAATAGCAGACTGGACGCTCGAGCGCAAGCGCCCCGTCCTCACTGTGTGGATAACTGAAGCGTTTTCCACAGGCAGACGGGTCGACAAACAGCGAGCCGCATCATTGGCCGACGGTGTTGTCATGACTCCACAGTGCGAATCACCGATGGCGCTTGATGATCTCTTGGCCTGGCAGGACGGCGTACTTGATACCAGGTCGGCGCTCGACTACCTTTCCCCGGCCGCGCTTCGCTGGCAGCTGACCTCGGGTCGCTGGCAGCAGCCGTGCAGCGGGATCGTCGTGGCACACTCTGGTCCGCTGACCCCGCAGCAGACACTTCGCATTGCGGCGTTGTGGGCGGGGAAAGGTGCGGCGCTCGCCGGACTCACGGCCGCGCGCCTCCAGGGTTTCCGCGGTTTCGATGAAAAGGCCAGCTCTATTCATCTCCTAATACCGGCGAGGGCACGCCACGCCGTTCGGTCCATCCAACCGTCATTGCCGCTGGTCGTGCACTACTCGAGGAATCTGGCGCCCGCGGACATCCACCCGGCCAGGCAGCCACCACAGACGAGGATCGCCCGGTCGCTCGTGGACGCTGCGGCATGGATGGGGACCGACCGCGGTGCTCAGGCTGTGCTCGCAGCTGGAGTCCAGCAACGACTGGTACGCGTCACCGACCTTGTGACCGAGCTTGACCGCAACGAGCGCCTGCACCGGCGCAAGATCATCAGCCAGACGCTAGGCGATATAGCGGGCGGCGCCCACGCCCTGTCCGAACTCGACTTCACGAGTCTCGTGGTGCGCCAGTTCAAACTGCCCGTACCCGACCGACAGGTACCGCTGCGCGACGCGCATGGACGCAGGAGATGGCTCGATGCGGTCTGGGAGAAGGCCCAGCTGGTTGTCGAGATCGACGGGGCGGGTCACATCGACGTGCGCACCTACTGGGATGACATGGACCGCGGCAATGGCCTCCAACTCGAGCATTACCGCGTGCTGCGTTTCCCGGCCTGGGTGGTCCGCTACCAGCCGGACTACGTTGCCGCCCAAATCCGTCAGGCCCTCTGTGAGGCTGAATACTCATGCTAGGCAGTGCTTTGTTCCTGTTTTCTGTCGTCCTGACGACAGAAAACAGGAACAAAGCGAAGGAACTACGATGTCTGGTATGGGATCTGACCGCTCGCTAGCGACGGGCGAAGAAGTCGTTGCTATCTTGCATCCGCACTGGAAGACGCTGGTGCGGCCGATCCTGCTGACGTTTGTCGTGGTGGCTGTGCTGCTTATCGGGGAGGTGCTCATCCCGGCCAGCAGGGCGGCCGACGGCGAACGGCTGGCGCTGGCGGTCGTGGCCATTGTGCTGCTCATGTGGTGCCTGACGATTCCGCTGCTCAGGTGGCGTACGACCGCATATGAGCTGACCACCAGGCGGCTGCGGCTCCGGGACGGGATCATCGCGCGCAACGGCCGGGATATCCCGCTGTCCCGGATTACCGACGTCTCGTTCCGCAAGGGGCCGCTGGACCGGCTGCTCGGCAGCGGCACGCTGGTCGTGGAGTCGGCGGGCGAGCATGGCCAGCTAAGACTCACCGAGATCCCGAACGCGGAACGAGTCCAGGCAACGCTGTTCCAGCTCGTCGAGGACGAGCGGGCCCGCGCCGACCGGGACGACTCGCACGCCACGGGCCCGTAAGCGCCGCACACCATGGACTAGCCTTCAGCGCTGTGGACTATGACGGCATCACCGTGCGCAAGGACACTGGCGTTGACCACGTCGCGGAGATCGTGCTCGACCGCCCGGACGCGCTCAACGCGCTGAACACCGCGATGGCTGAGTCCATCGCCGAGGCCTGCGCGGACCTGAGCGGCGACCCCGGCGTCAGGGCGGTCGTGCTCAGCGCCGCGGGGACAAAGGCCTTCTGCGCGGGCGCGGACCTCAAGGAACGCAACGCCATGACCGACGCGCAGATCCTGCGGCAGCGCGAGGTGTTCCGCGCGGCATTCGGCGGGGTGCGAGACCTGCCCCAGCCCACGGTGGCCGCCGTGCACGGCTACGCGCTCGGCGGCGGCTGCGAGTTCGCGATGAGCTGCGACATCATCGTGGCGGACGAGAACGCGGTGTTCGGCCTGCCCGAGGTCACCGTCGGCCTGGTACCCGGCGGCGGCGGGACGCAGCTGGCGCTGAGGAGGCTGGGCACCGGGCTGGCCGCCGACCTCATCCTCACCGGCCGCCGCGTCACCATCGACGAGGCGTACAACATCGGGCTCGTCGCCCGTCGCGTCCCGGCCGGCGAGGCGAGGGCCACGGCCATCGAGGTGGCCAAGACGATCGCGAAGAACTCGCCGGTAGCGGTCAAGGCCGCGAAGCGGGCGCTGCGCAACGGCTGGGGCGTCCCGCTGGACCCGGCGCTCGACATCGAGGACGCCGCCTGGCGTACCGCGGCGCTGTCCGCCGACCGGCGGGAGGGCATCGCGGCGTTCGCGGAAAAGCGCGCCCCGCGCTGGCCAGGCGAATAAGCCCCGCAAGCGAGCCGGGTGGCCAGGGCGTTGCCGCGGCGGATTAGCCTGGAACCGTGAGTTGGGAACTTCCGGCGAAGATCTCGCTGCGCGAGGTCGGTCCACGCGACGGTCTGCAGAACGAGGACCCCATCCCCACGGACGCCAAGGTGGCCCTGGTGGACACGCTGTCACGGACCGGGGTGGCGCGGATCGAGGCGGTGTCGTTCGTCAGGCCGTCGGCGATTCCGCAGATGGCGGACGCGGACGAGGTGTGGTCGCGCATCAAGAGGTCGCCGAACGTGCGCTACTCCGCGCTCGTGCCGAACCTGCGCGGCGCCGTCCGCGCGCTGGACAGCGGGGTCAGGGAGCTGGAGGTCGTCGTCTCGGCCTCGGAGACCCACAACCTGAAGAACGTGAACAGGACCACGGAAGAATCGCTCGACGAGATCGCGGCGATCATCGACATGGCGCACCTGCGCGACGCGACCGTTCAGGTGATCGTCGCTACCGCGTGGGGCTGCCCGTACGAGGGTGACGTGCCTGTCGAGCGGGTCGTCAAGGTCGCGTCGAGGGCCGTCCGCGACGGGGCGGACTCGGCGTCGTTCGGCGACACGACGGGGATGGCGACGCCGACCCGGGTACGCGCGCTGGTGGGCGCGTTCCGCGGCGCGAATCCCGAGACGTCGCTGAACCTGCACTTCCACAACACCCGCGGCACCGGGCTCGCCAACGTGCTCGCCGCGCTCGAGCTTGGCGTGGCGGACTTCGACGCCTCGGTGGGCGGGCTCGGCGGCTGCCCCTACGCTCCGGGCGCCACCGGCAACATCGCCACCGAGGAACTGGTGCACATGGTCGAGGACATGGGCATCGACACCGGCATCGACCTCGAGGCGATGATCGAGGCCGCCGCCGAGGCCGAGCGCGCGGTCGGCCACACGCTGCCGTCGCAGGTACTGCGGGCCGGTCCGCGCACCCGCACGATCCCGGCCTAGCCGAACCAGCCGGCCGGTTAGCGCCTGATCGACGTCGCGCTGGCCAGCGCGATGGCGAGCAGCCCGAGGACGAACGCCACCGTCAGCGGCCACCCGCCAAAGCCGTAGAACACGCCCCCCAGCGACCCCGCCACGCTGCTGCCGATGTAGAACGCGCACGTGTACAGGGCGGACGCCTGCGCGGGCGCGACCCGCGCCCGCGCGCCGACCCAGCTGCTGGCGACCGCGTGCGCCGCGAAGAACCCGCCGGTCAGCACCAGCAGGCCGACCACGACGAAGGCGAGGGAATCGGGCAGCGTCAGCAGTGCGCCCGCCGCCGTCACCGGCAGCGCCCAGCACAGCACCCGGTACCGCCCGAACCGGTCGGCCGCCCGCCCGGCGGCCGCCGAGCTGTACGTGCCGGCGAGATACGCCACGAACAGGAACCCGATGACCGTCGCGGACAGCCGGAACGGCGGCCCGCTCAACCGGAACGTCAGGTAGTTGTACACGGTGACCAGCGAGCCCACGATCGCGAACGAGACCAGGTAGAGCCGTAGCAGGCCGCCGTCGGTCACGTTCCGCCGCAGGGTGCCGAGCAGGCCGCGGACCCGCGGCGGTGCCGGGGTGAAGTGCGCGGAGTGCGGTAGCAGCAGCGCGAACAGCACCGCGCAGATCACCGAGATCCCGGCCACGCAGGCCAGCGCGATCCGCCAGCCGCCGTGGTCCGCCAGGGCGCCCGCCACGATCCGTCCGGCGAGGCCGCCGATCGAGTTCCCCGCGATGAACAGCCCCATCGCCCGGCCGAAGGACCCTCGCTCGACCTCCTCGGCCAGGTACGCCATCGCGACCGCGGGCACCCCCGCAAGCGCGAAGCCCTGCAGCACCCGGATCGCGAGCAGCACCGGCAGCGACGGGGCCAGCGGCGCTGCCAGCCCGAGCACCCCCGCGGTGAGCGCGCCGGTGATCATGACCCGGCGCCGCCCGAGCACCTCCGACAGCGAGCTGAGCGGGATGACCGCGATCGCCAGCGCGAACGTGGCCGCCGAGATCGCGAGGCTGGCCGCCGCCGGGCTCACCCGGAACGTCCCGGCCAGCTGCGGCAGCAGTGGCTGCGGGGCGTACAGCAGCGCGAACGTGGCCAGCGCGGCCGCGAACAGGCCAAGCCGCACCCGCCGCATCCCCGGATCGGTGTGCCGCAGCTTCGGCCGTACCGGTTCCCCGACGGTGACGGTCCCCGCGGACTGCCGCGGCGTAGTGATGTCCAGCACGTCATCCACGCTAGGCGGCGGGCTCCTCATACGTCCAATGCATGATAGTCAGTCGTATTATCCAAATATGAATGACGAGGACATGGCCGCCGGGCTCGACGCGCTCGTTCCCCGGCTCCGCCAGTTCGTCGCCGTCGCCCGCGAGGAGCACCTCACCCGCGCCGCCGAGCAGCTGGGCGTCCCGCAGCCCACGCTCTCGCGCTCGATCGCGCGCCTCGAGGCGGAGCTCGGCGTTCCGCTGTTTTCCCGGCCAGGGCGGTCCGTCAAGCTGACCCGTCACGGCCGGCTTCTTTTCGAGTATTCGGAACGTACGCTCACGACTCTCGCCGCCCAGCTTCGCCTGCTGGCGGAGGAGACCGATCCGGCGCGGGGCCGGGTGGCGCTCGCGTTCCTGCACACGCTGGGCACCGACGCGGTGCCGCGCATGCTGCGCGACTTCCGGGCGACGCACCCGGCCGTCCGTTTCGTGCTCGTGCAGGGCAGCGCGGACATGCTGCTCGCCCGGCTGCGGGCGGGCGAGGCCGACCTGTGCCTGACGGCGCCGCTGCCTGACGAGCCCGGCATCGTCACGCGCAAGCTCGACTCGCAGCGCATCGACCTCGTGGTCCCGGCCGGGCACCGCCTCGCCCGGCGGCGCGGCGTCCGGCTCGCCGAGGCCGCGGCGGAGGATTTCATCGGCATGCCGCCAGGCCACGGACTGCGCACGATCTCCGACGAGCTGTGCCGCGCGGCGGGCTTCGAGCCGCGGATCGCCTTCGAGGGCGAGGAGACGGCGACCTGCCGCGGCCTGGTCGGGGCTGGCCTCGGCGTGGCACTGCTGCCCGCGCTGGCGGCGATCGACGCCGACCCGGAGGTGGCCGCGGTCCGGATCACCGCGCCGCGCGCGGCGCGGACGGTGGGCCTTGCCTGGGTGGCTGACCGGCCGCTGCCGGCCCCGGTAGCCGCCTTCCGCGACTTCGCCCTCACCTACCGCGACCGCCTGCTGCACTGAGCGCGCCCCACCCGCGCCCCGCGCCGCGCCGCCCCGCGCGCCGCGTGAACGTGCTCGATGTCACACCGACCACCCTCTTGCGTCGACGATGTCGCATCGACCACGTTCGCGTGGTGCCCGTCCGGATGGCGGTCGATGGTCCATCGACCGCCATAGAGGGTGGTGGATGGGCCATCGACCCCCTTCGCGCGGGGCGGAGGGAGTCGCCCGGGTCCCGAGGGGCGCCGCGTTGGGCTCCGCGACGCAAGCGCTTTACCGTGGCTTTACGCTTTACCTATGACCCGAGTGCTGCTCGCCGAGGACGACACCTCTATTTCCGAGCCGCTGTCCCGAGCGCTGCGCCGCGAGGGCTACCAGGTCGAGGTCACCGAGGACGGGCCGGCCACGCTGGAGCGGGCGCTGTCGGACGGAGCAGACCTCATCCTGCTCGACATCGGGCTGCCCGAACTCGACGGGCTCGAAGTGTGCCGCCGGGTCAGGGCCGAAGGGCACTCGGTTCCCGTGCTGATCCTCACCGCGCGCGCCGACGAGGTGGACACCGTGGTGGGTCTCGACGCCGGCGCCGACGACTACGTGACCAAGCCGTTCCGCCTCGCCGAGCTGCTCGCGCGGGTCCGCGCCCTGCTGCGGAGGGGCACCGCGGAAGCCCCCGGGGTCGTGCGCGGCGTCCGGGTCGACGTCGAGGCGCGCCGCGCCTGGCACGGTGACACCGAGCTGGACCTGACCACCAAGGAGTTCGACCTGCTGTGGATCCTGCTGCGGGACGCCGGGAAGGTGGTCACCAGGGAGCAGATCATGCGCGAGGTGTGGGACGCCAAGTGGTGGACGTCCACCAAGACGCTTGACATGCACATCTCCTGGCTGCGCCGCAAGCTCGGCGACGACGCGCACCACCCCCGGTACATTACGACCGTGCGCGGGGTCGGGTTCCGTTTCGAGCGCGGCGACTGATCGCGATGCGACGGCGGCTGTGGCTTTCCGCGGCGGCGGTCGCGATGGTCGCGGCGGCGGTCGCGGCTGTTCCGCTGCTCGTCGTCGTGGCGGTCCGGGATCCCGCCTTGCTGGCGCTCGGCCTGCCGCTGCTCGCCGCGGCGATCGCCGGGGCCTGGGCGCTGTCCGGAACCGTGGCGCGGCGCGCGGCGCGCCCGGTGGAGGAACTCGCCGAGGCGGCCGGCCGCCTCGGCACCGGTGACCCGCGCCCGGTGGGCCGCCGGTACGGCGTGGCCGAACTCGACCAGGTGGCCGACGGCCTGGACAGCGCGGCCCGCCGGGTCACCAGCCTGCTGACCGCCGACCGCGAGCTGGCGATCGACGCCTCGCACCAGCTGCGCACGCCGCTGACCGCGCTGTCCATGCGCCTCGAGGAGATGATCGCGTCGGCCGACGAGCCGGAGGTCGTCAGGGAAGAGGGCACCGCCGCGCTCCACCAGGCCGAGCGCCTCGCCGACGTCGTCACCCAGCTGCTCAGCCCGGGGCGCCGGGCCGCCGGCTCCGCGGCGCTCATCAGCGTCGACAAGATCGTGCTGCAGCAGATCACCGAGTGGGCGCCGGCGTTCCGCCGGGCGGGCCGCAAGATCGTCCTCGTCGGCGAGTCGCGGCTGCAGGCGTGGGTGACTCCCGGCGGGCTGGCCCAGGTGATCGCGACGCTGCTGGACAACGCCCTCATGCACGGCAAGGGCACGGTGACGATCCGGCGGACGCAAGCGGAGCGTTCGGTGGTGATCGAGGTCGAGGACGAGGGCGACGGGGTGCCCGCGGAGCTAGTGTCCCGCATCTTCGAGCGCAGCGTCAGCGGCCGGCCTGAGGGCACCGGCCTCGGCCTGGCGCTGGCCCGCACCATGGCCGCCGCGGACGGCGGCCGGATCGTGCTCGCCCGCCGCAGGCCCCCGGTGTTCGCGGTGTTCCTGCCCACGAATCCGCCAGGCGACCGGGATCGCGGCAAGACCCGCGCCGGCCCGGCCTAGCCGGACGTAGCGGCGCAGCGGCTTAGCGCTTGCGGTGCCGGCCCGGGGCGCGCGGGGCGCTCGACCCGGCCGTCCCGGCCGACCCAGCCGGGACGGGCCCGGCAGGGGCCGGTCGGACGGAATAGCCCGCCGGGACAGGGGCGGTGAGCAGGGGAGCCACTACGCGCCCGTTCGGAATGACCGGGTTTTGATTGTGCAATAGCACCGGACGGGGGTGCCCGGCCGGCCGCCCGGAGTACGCCGGGTCCAGGTACGCCGGATCCAGCTCCCAGGGCGCGTAGTGCGGGAAGTCCTGGTCGGCGGCCCTGGCGGCCCCAGCGCCGCCCGCGAACGCTGCCTGGGACTGCGGGTGCGGCTGCTCCGCGGGGGCGAGGAAGATCCATTTGCGGTACGCGTACCAGCGGAAGACGGTGCCGAGGCCGGTGCCGATGAAGCTGGCCGCGTTGTAGGCGAGCGGGCCCTTGAGGCCAAGCCCGTAGGTGATGCCCGCGATCACCAGCTCGGCGAGGATCAGGCCGACCACGTTCAGCGCGACGAACAGCAGCGCCTCGCGGTGTACCGGCTGGTTGTCCCGGTGCCTGAAGGTCCAGAACCGGCTGCCGAGGTAGGTGAAGATGGTCGCGGCGGTGATGGAGAGCGCCTTGGACTCAAGCGGTCCCACGTGATAGACGCTGTGCAGCACCGCCGCGCCGCCCAGGTCGATGATGGTGCCGAGGCCGCCGACTATGCCGAACTTGACGAGTTCCGGACCGTGCTGCCGGACATGGTCGTGCAAGTCGGCGAGTGGTCGGCCCATGCGCGCGGTCCCCTTTCGTCATGCTGCGCTCTAACGTAGTCGACCCTTTTGGCCTCGATGCGAGGAATGGCGATGAACGTTCCGTTACGCCTGATGCGCAGGGGCCGGAACCGCTGCCACCGAGCGGGTGCGGCGGTCCTCGATCAGCCGCCACGTGAGGTAGATCACGGCGGCGAGCACGAACCCGGCCTCGAAGGTCAGGTCGCCGGTGGAGGGGAAGTGCGAGGGGACGAGGCCGACGTACCTGGTCTGGTTGGAGAACAGCCAGATGGACACGCCGGCGCCGACCCCCATCGCCACCGGGCCCGCCCAGTTGGTGTACTTCCTGTTGAAGAGCAGGTGCTCGATTTGCGTCCGGTCCTGGTTGCGGCGCAGGTACATGTCGCAGAACATGACCGCCAGCCAGGGCGCGACCCAGTAGGCGATGATCAGCAGGAAGTTGTTGTAGTCCTGGCCCGCGTTCCCGAGGCCGGCCCAGCCGAAGAAGAACCCGATCGTGCCGAGGCCGAGCGCGACGATCGCCCGCCTGGCCGCGAGCGGCAGCCTGAAGCCGAGCGCGTTGAACGAGATCGCCCCGGAGTAGATGTTGATCGCGTTGGCGGCGATGCCGCCGATGACGATGGCGATGAGCGTCAGGTCACCGAGCCAGGTGGGGAAGATGCCGGTCCAGCCGGCCGTCGGGTTCGCGTTGGTCGCGACCTTTTCGATCGTCCCGGCCGCCGCGCCGACGGTCTCGAGCAGCACGCAGGACAGCAGCAGGCCGAGGAAGGCCCAGAACGCGATCGCCCGCTTGCTCGTTTCCGGCTTGAAGTAACGGGTGTAGTCCGACGCGTAGGGGTTCCAGCCCACCGCGTAGCCGAACGTCGCGCCCAGCTCGATCAGGAACGCGCCGGGAATCGTGTGGTGCACCGCGCCGGGGTGCGCCTTCCCCAGCGTCACGGCGGACGCGATCACGAAGATGATCACGAGGACCGGGAAGGCGTACCGCTCGAAGACGTGGATCAGGTTGTACCCGAGGAAGGCCACCGCGAGTTGCACCACGACCACGATCAGCAGGCACAGCACCTCGGGCAGGTGGGTCAGCGCGTTGAGCGCGAGCGCGCCGCTGACGCTGTTCACCGCGAACCAGCCGATGCCGGCGACCAGCGCGTTGATTCCGGCGGGCATGATGTTGCCCCAGAAGCCGAACCCGCGGCGGCTCAGCACCATCTGCGGCACGCCGTACGTCGGGCCGCTGGTGGACAGGATGCCCTGGGTAATGGAGCCGAGCGTGGTGCCGATCAAGATCGCGAGGAACGTCGCCCAGAAGCTGAGGCCGAAGAAGACCACGCCGATGAAGCCGACGAAGACGGTCGCGAACTCCATGTTCGGCGAGGTCCAGGTCCAGAAAAGCTGCAGCGGGCGCCCGTGGCGCTCGTTCAGCGGAATGAACTCCGCTCCCCCTGGCTCGACGGCGATGACCTTATCGCCGTACGTTCCCTCTCTAACTTCGACTTCTGGGTCGCTGACCGTGGTCATCGGCACTCCCTTTAGCTAGCACAGCTCGCGCTTATGCGGTGAAATCAGAAGCCCTGGGGCTTTAGGGGCCTTCGTTGGCCATGATGGCGTTTAGTGGCTGTTGTTCGCTAGAGGTGCCGTCGTTGGCGTGGCTGGCCGGGCGAATCCTGTACACGTACGTTGTACCCAGGATTCGGCGGTTCCGCGTAGGCTACACCGGTGCCTTCCGCCTCGTCATCTGCCTCTTCGCCGGCCTCGTCCGCGGCCCCAGAGGCGGCGCCCGCCGGGCCGATCCCGCGGCAGGCCGGCAGCGGGATGCCGGTCGTCGGCATGGTCGGCGGCGGACAGCTCGCGCGGATGACCGCGCAGGCCGCGATCGGGCTCGGCGTGACGTTCCGTGTGCTCGCCGAGGCGCCGGCTGACAGCGCCGCGCTGGTGACGCACGACGTGACCGTCGGATCGCATCTTTCGCTGCGGGACGTGTCGGCGTTCGCCGGCCGGTGCGACGTCGTGACCTTCGACCACGAGCACGTGCCCGGCAGCGTCCTGGCGGAGCTGGAGTCGGCCGGCGTGCTGGTCAGGCCGGGTTCGGCCGCGCTGCGGTACACCCAGGACAAGCTGGCGATGCGCGGCGCGCTGACGTCGCGCGGCGTGCCGTGCCCGCGGTACGCGGCGGTCTCTTCCGTCGCGGACGTCGAGGAGTTCGCCGCGGGCTCGTGGCCGGTGGTGCTCAAGGCGGTGAGCGGCGGGTACGACGGCAGGGGCGTCTGGGTCTGCGCGTCTCCCGCGGCGGCGGCCGAGGTCGTGGCGCACGGCATCGCGCTGCTCGCGGAGGAGTTCGTCCCGTTCCGCCGGGAGCTGGCGGCGCTGGTCGCCAGGTCCCCGTCCGGCCAGGGCGCGGCGTACCCCGTCGTGCAGACCGTCCAGGTGGACGGCATCTGCCGGGAGGTCATCGCCCCCGCGCCTGGGCTCGACCCGGAGGTGGCCGCCGCGGCGCAGGCGCTGGCGCTGCGGATCGCGTCCTCCCTCGGCGTGACCGGGCTGCTGGCCGTCGAGCTGTTCGAGACGGCGGCCGGCGGACTGCTCGTCAACGAGCTGGCGATGCGGCCGCACAACAGCGGGCACTGGACGATCGACGGCGCGCGGACGTCGCAGTTCGAGCAGCACCTGCGGGCGGTCCTCGACCTGCCGCTCGGGTCCTGCGCCCTGTCAGGTCCGTTCACCGTGATGGCGAACCTGCTCGGCGGCACCGACCCGGACATCTACGACCGGTACATCCACGTGATGGCGGCGGACCCGGCGGTCAAGGTGCACTTCTACGGCAAAGAGGTCCGGCCCGGCCGCAAGATCGGGCACGTCACGATCGTCGGCGACTCCGCCGGCGACCTCGGCGAGGTGCGGGTCAGGGCCCGTCGCGCGGCCAGCTACCTGCGCTGGGGCACCGAAGACGGCGACTAGCCTCGTGGCCCGCCGCGCCTGTGCTCACGTAACGAAAACCTCCCATGCGCACGCTTTCTTACAAGGTCATGAGGTGATTCTGGGCAGCTGGGTTAAGAAGGGCGAACGCGGGCAAACCTGCGATCGGGCTAAGCCCAAGGTCACCGGCGGCTAACCTGTCACGAAATGATCAAGCTAGATGGGTCGTGGAGACTTCGTGAGCGTTGGCGAAACGCTAGCCGAGGCGCGGTCGCGAGCCGGTCTTTCCGTGGACGAGCTCAGCGAGCGCACCAAGATCAGGGGAACGGTCATCCGGTGCATCGAGCAGGATGACTACGACGCCTGCGGCGGCGACGTCTTCGTGCGCGGATACGTTCGCGCGCTCGCCAGTGCCGTCGGCATCGACGCCCGGCCGCTGATCCGCGAATACGACCAGGCCCGCACCGACACCTCGGGCGACACGTTCGCGCACGTCGCCAGGGTCGCGCACCCGGTGCCCCCGTCCGGCCCCGACGTCACGGCCGCCGATGTCCCGGTCGCGGCCGCGGGCTCCGTCGGCGCATCAGACGCCACGGCAGCCGATCTCCGGGTCCCGGCCGTGCATACCGCGAGCCCGTCGAGCCCGTCGGGCCCCGCGGACCCGGACGTCACGTCCGCCGATCTCCCGGCGGTGAGCGCGGACCCCGCCGTCACGGTCTTCGACCTCC
>Ga0209693_10000841_pt1 | contig 12712 bp, 10 predicted proteins | sample HubBroMetageWRM3_FD_188345 | JGI IMG/M metagenome (GOLD analysis project Ga0209693, IMG submission 188345) | Warmed soil microbial communities from the Hubbard Brook experimental Forest, New Hampshire - Hubbard Brook CCASE Soil Metagenome WRM 3... | ecosystem: Environmental > Terrestrial > Soil...
GTCATCGGTTCCGGCTGGCTTCTCGGGACCCTGAACGCGTCCGAGGTGGCCGGTCCGGCCGCGATCGTCTCCTGGATCATCGGGGCGATCCTGCTGATCGGCATCGCCCTGGTCTACGCCGAACTCGGCTCCACGTACCCGATATCGGGTGGCACGGCCCGGTTCACCTGGATCCACGCGGGCACGCTCGGCGGGTTCTTCTGCGGCACCTTCTCCTACCTGCAGGCCGTTGCCATCGCCCCGATCGAGGTGGAGGCGTCGATCGGGTACATGAACGCGAAATGGTGGCATGGCCTGGAGAACTCCCAATCGCTGCTCACCGGCAAGGGCCTGGTGGTCGGCGTGGCGGCGATGTTCCTGTTCACGGCGCTGAACCTGCTGGGCGTGAGGTGGATGGCCGAGGGCAACACGGTCGCGATGGTGTGGAAGATCCTGGTTCCCGTGGCGACGGTGATCCTGATCATCACCCACGCCTTCCACGCCTCGAACTTCACCGCTGGCGGGGGCTTCATGCCGTACGGCATAAAGGGCGTATTCGTGGCGCTGCCGCTCGGCGTCATCTTCGCCCTGGAAGGGTTCGAGCAGGCCGCCCAGCTGGCCGGCGAGGCGCGCAACCCGAAGCGGGACATCCCGCTGGCCGTGGTGGGGTCGATGCTCATGGGCGCCGCCCTGTACATCGCGCTGCAGATCTGCTTCATCGGCGCGCTCAACCCGCACAACGTGCTGCACGGCTGGGGCAGCCCGTTCGGCAACGCCGGCGCGTTCGGGCCCTACTACACGCTTGCCACATCGGTCGGCCTGGGCTGGCTCGGCGTCGTCCTGATCATCGACGCGCTGATCTCGCCCGGCGGCACCGGCCTGGTCTACCTGGCCACCACGTCGCGGCTGTCGTACTCGCTCGCGCGGGTGCGCTTCCTGCCGCCGGTGTTCAGCGGCATCGACCGGCGGGGCGTCCCCTGGTTCAGCATCATCTTCGGCGGCGCGTTCGGCTGCCTGCTGTTCCTGCCGTTCGGCGGCTGGGCCAAGCTGGTCGGCGCGATCACCGCGGCGTCGTCGTTCATGTACAGCTACGCGCCGGTCGCTGCGGTCTCACTGCGCAAGAGCGACCCCGACCGGCCCAGGCCGTACCAGGTTCCCGGGCTGAACATCATCGCCCCGTTCAGCTTCGTGGTATCCGGCCTGATCATCTACTGGAGCGGGACCTCGAACGTGGTCAAGCTGGACCTGGCAGTCCTGTTCTTCCTGGTCCTGTACTTCATCGCCCGCAGGGTAGACCCGGCCCAGGCGCCGATCGACTTCAAGGCCGGGGCGTTCTCGCTGCCGTGGATCATCGGCCTGACGATATTCTCGATCTTCGGCGGCAGCTATGTCGGCAGCTACTCCAGCGTCTTCGGCATCGCGATCCATCACCACCTACCCTTCTGGTGGGACATCGGCGCGGTCGCGGTGTTCAGCCTGGCCGTCTACTACTACGCGATCCACAGCCGCCTCGGCCCGGAACGGGTGGCGCCACAGGTGCAGGAGGCAATCGCCGACGCCCACCAGGAGGAGCTCGACCTAGCCGTGCCCGAGCCGGCCTGAGCAGCATCGAGGGCAGGAGGAGGCAAGCCCGCCATGACCGTTGAGACCACCGCAGCCGCCGAACTGCTCGGCCTGTTCCCGCCGGGCTCGCGGGTGGACGCCGACGGCGAGCTGGTGGTGGCCGGATGCCGGCTGGCCGACCTGGCGGACGCCTGGGGCACGCCGCTATACGTCGTCGACGAGACGGCGGTGCGGGCCCAGGTCCGCCGGCTCCGTCAGGCCCTCGAGGACAGGTGGCAGGGCTCGCGGATGGTCTTCGCGTCCAAAGCCTTCCCGTGCACGGCGATGTACCGGCTGATGGCTGACGAGGGCATCGGCGTGGACGTGGCCGGGGCGGGCGAGCTGGTCATGGCGCTGTCCGGCGGGATCGATCCGGCCCGGATCGTGGTGCACGGCAACGCCAAGACCACCGCCGAGCTCCGGCTCGCGGTGGAAGCCGGGGTCGGCCTGATCGTCATCGACAACACCGACGACATCGACCGCCTCGAGGAGCTGGTCTCTTCGGAGCAGTCGGTGCTGGTCCGGGTGATTCCCGGGGTTCGGCCCGACACCTACGAGGCGGTCGCCACCGGCCAGGCCGGCTCCAAGTTCGGCCTGCCGGTGCCCGCCGCCCGTGCCGCCATCGCGCGGCTGCGGCACAGCGACAAGCTGCGCGTCGAGGGCGTGCACGCGCACATCGGCTCGCAGATCCTGGCGACCGAGCCGTATGCCCGGGAGGTAGAGGCCATCGCCGGGCTCGGCGACTTCGCAACGTACAACCTGGGCGGCGGCCTCGGCGTCCGCTACACCTACACCGACGACCCGCCGAGCCCCGAACACTGGATCGAGGTCCTGACCGAGGCGGCACGCCGCCACCTGCCGCGCGACGCAGAGCTCATCATCGAGCCGGGCCGGATGCTGGTCGCCCCGTTCGGGGTGACCGTGTACCGGGTGGTGTCGGTGAAGGGTGACGATCCTCGGTTCGTGGCCGTGGACGGCGGCATGGCCGACAACATGGAGGTGGCGCTCTACGGCCAGCGGTTCGAGGCCACGGTGACCAGCCGGGTCGGCGGCGGCAGCAGCGTCGAGCTGGTCGGGCGGCACTGCGAGTCCGGCGACCGGCTGATCAGCGGCGTCCCGCTGCGCGATCCCCGGCCCGGTGACCTCGTGGCCGTGGCCGCGACCGGCGCCTACTGCTACACGATGGCCAACAACTACAACGGCGCGATGCGACCGCCCGTGGTGTTCTGCGCGGACGGCGTGCCGCGCCTGGTGGTCCGCAGGGAAACGCACGCCGACTTCCTGTCCCGCGACGTCGCCTCGTCGTGACCGGGAGCCGCCCGGCTTGTCAGCCCTTCCGCCCTGCTCATCGTGCTGGAAGGCCACGGGATGATTCCGGCCGAGCGGTTTGTTGCTTCTAGCTAACACGTCATATCGTGTTACTAGGTGGGATTGACCTTGCAGAGCTCAGGGTCTTGAGAGGTGAACGCGATGACCGGTTGGTATGCAGAGCGCAGGCCAGACTGGTCGGCCAAGGCAGTAATCGCTGCGACCGTGCTCGCGCTGCTGCTGGTGGCGGCCGTGCCCGTGGCCCTGCTGGCCGGAATAGTCATGATGGCGCTGGGACACGTGATCGGCGGGCTGGCGCTGTTCGGCGGCTCGATCCTCGCCGCCGCCGTAGCGGTCGTGGTAGCAGGCATGAGCGGAATGCGGCACCTGCGCAAGATGGTCTCCCGAAGCTTCCGCGTCGTGCCGCTGGACGGCAGCCAGTACGCCGACGTTGCAGAGCCGGAGAACAGTGGCTACGACGACGTCATAGAACTGGATCCCAGCGAGTACACCGAAGTCCGCTGAGGAAGCCAGTCCAGGTGTGACGTTTTGCGCCAAATCGGGCGCTTCACACGCTCCGCGCATGCCGCTGCGCGGACGTATTTCAACTGATCAGAGCCAAACCGGCGCTGACCGGGACTTTCAGTCAGAGCCAGACCGGCTCTGACTAGGCCTTTCAGCTCCCGCGCCAAGACTCGAACTTGGAACCTGCCGGTTAACAGCCGGACGCTCTGCCGATTGAGCTACGCGGGACTGCACAACCGCGGATGAGCAAACCGGTCCCCCGGCCGCTCTGTGCCGCGCGCATAAGGGTAGCGCACCCGCGGGCTAAACGATCGCACACGTCCGCACGACGAGCAGCGCGGAGCATAACCGCGTTTCGGCTGGGCATGACCCGGGAAGTCAGCCAAGCGCGGTAGAAGCAGCCATCGGGGCGCCGGACACCGCAGCGATGGCGCGGATGACGTGCTCCGGAGAGGTCCAGATGCGATATCGAATAACGTTCCTCAGCGGCTTCGCCGTCGGCTTCGTGCTCGGCGCGCGGGCAGGCCGCGAGCGCTACGAGCAGATCAAGGCCGTCGGCCGCCGGGTGGCCGACAGCCCGGCGGCGCAGCAGGCCGCCGGCGCGGTTCAGGCCCAGGCCGCCGGGCTGGCCAAGACGGCGAAGCAGAAGGTCACCGACGGCCTGCAGGACCGTGTTCCGAAGCTGGCCAGCACGGCGAAGGACAAGGTCGGCGACCAGGTGGCCGGTCTGCGGCAGCGCAACGGCCACAAGAAGCACAACGGCGACGCGGGAACGTCGGGCAACGGCCATATGGCCGCGTCTGACCACCGGCACGACTAGCGCAGCCGAGCCCGGCCCGGCCGCGTGACGGCTGACCGCCGACGCTGCTAGCCCGGCTGAGGAGGGCATGCCCCGCTGACCGGGTCGGCAGCTATTGTGCGCAGCCGACGCGGCGAGGTCTAGATCAGCCGTGCGCTGCCTCGTCCTCGTCGCCGGTGAAGGCGTCCAGCGCCGCCAGGTCCTCGTCGGTCAGCGTCGTGAACGGGGCGATCCGCTGCGCGTACTCCCTGGCCGTGTCGTCCATCGGCCCGCCGAAGCTCATCGCGTTCCTGGCGATGTGCTCGACCCACTCTGCGACTTCCCTGGGACTGAACCTGACGACCAGTGAGCCGTCCACATCCAGCAGATGCCGGGGCGGGGTCGCGCCGATGGTGGCGCGGACGGTCAGGTCGGTGAAATCGTCGTCCACGGCGTTTCCGGTTACCAGCCCGGCATAGTTGCGGTAGCTATCGGCGGGGACGAGGCCATAATTCCCGCGGCCAGGCCCCTTACCCCCCACGATGACCGGATCGCCGGTATTGGTCATCGCGGCCAGCGCCACCAAGTGGAACCAGACCCGCCCCTCGACCCGCTCGCCAAAGCGCGCATGCAGGCCGAACGGCGCCTCCCGAAGCAGGCTGCCAACCTTGACACCAGATCCCACGGTCCCATTCTCACTGACGGAACCGACAATTCCCGGTATTGATCCCTGCGGGGCTCCGCCCCCCGCATACCCCCCAAACCAAATACCATGGGCTTGGCTGAGATAGCGGCGCTGAAATTCGCGATTCAGCAGTGAAAGTGTCTGCCGGTGCCGGGGCGCCACGGATCAGGCCGCCGGTTGGCGGGATCTTTGATTCCCGATCGGACGCCGTGGCCGGCCATCGGCTCGTCATCGAAGCGCGGGATGATGTGCAGGTGGGGGTGGAGCCCCCCCTGGTCGTTCCAGCCGAGCGTGTAGCCGTCGGGAGCGAGCCGCTTGTGCAGTTCGGCTCGCACGAGAAGCAGAAGTTCTCGTGTCGCCGTCCACTCCTCGGTGGTCAGGTCGAACGGAGAAGTTCGGTGAACTTTCGGGACGATGACGCCGCAGCCTGGAATGACGTCGGGCGGATCACGAGGGTCTCTGGTCGAGGAGTAGATACAGAAGTCGTTCTCGAAGTACAGGTCGGCCTCGCGCAACCTGTCGCGATCGCAAAAGACACAGCCTTCGGTCATGGGACCGTTCTACTCGCCGGCGGGAGCGAGCAAACGAATTGGGCCATCGTCTCGCCCGGGTCGTCTGCTCCGGCCATACGCCGGAAACCAGCCGACGTCACGACTCGATCTCTACGAGTTCATCCTGGTTAGGCAAGATATTCGCGCAGCATCTGCGCGCGGCTGGGATGGCGCAGCTTGGCAAGCGTCTTGGACTCGATCTGGCGGATGCGCTCACGAGTCACGCCGAATTCCCGGCCAACCTCTTCCAGCGTCCTCGGGTGCCCGTCGGTCAGGCCAAACCGGAGCTGGATGATGCGCTGCTCACGGATCGAGAGGTTGTCGAGCACCTGCTCCAGCTGATCCTGGAGCATGATGAACGCCGCCGCCTCCATCGGCACCACGGCGTCGGCGTCCTCGATGAAGTCGCCAAGGTCGGAATCTTCCTCGCCGATCGGCGACTGCAGCGACACCGGTTCCTGGGCGATGCGCTGGATTTCGGCGACCCGCTCCGGGGTCAGCCCCATCTCCTCCGCGATCTCCTCCGGAGAGGCCTCGCGTCCCAGGTCCTGATGCAGCTGGCGCTGGATCCGCGCCATCTTGTTGATGGTCTCGACCATGTGCACCGGGATCCGGATCGTGCGCGCCTGGTCCGCGATCGCGCGGGTGATCGCCTGCCGGATCCACCACGTGGCGTACGTGGAGAACTTGTAGCCCTTGGTGTAGTCGAACTTCTCGACCGCCCGGATCAGGCCGAGGTTGCCCTCCTGGATCAGGTCGAGGAAGACCAGGCCCCTGCCGATGTACCGCTTGGCTATCGACACCACGAGCCGCAGGTTGGCCTCGATCAGCCGCTGCTTGGCCCGCATCCCGTCGGTGGCGAGCTGCGCGAGGTCGGAGAGCAGAGCGCTGGCGCATGCCGTGCGGTCGCCCTGCAGCTTCTCCTCCGCGAACAGGCCGGCCTCGATTGACTTGGCCAGGTCGACCTCGTCCTGGGCAGTGAGCAACGGTACCCGGCCGATCTCGCGCAGATAGATCCGGACCAGGTCTCCAGTGACCGCACGTCTGGCGCCGTCCTGGACCTCGCGTCTCAGATCGTCCTGATCTTCCGGGGGGGCCTCGATGATTTCGACACCCTCATCGGCCAGCAGCCGCAGGACGCCCTCGACGGCGTCCGCTGGCAACTCACAGCGATCGAACGTCGTCGTGAGCTCGGCCATCGCGACCGTTCCGCGTTCCCTGGCGCGCGAAACAAGGTCAGTTACTTGATCAACCGGGGGCAGAACCGTAAGGCTCATGCAGATAAGTGTGCGTCACGAAACAGGCGTTGCGTGGATCTAATATTGTCACCTTGAGGGTAGTAACGCGATTGGCCCTATCTGTGCACGGAGCGATTACAGTGCACCTGAGCCGCGGTCTGCCAGACCCTTGCGGCGCTGCTCAAGGGACACGAGATCACCGAACATCCGGTTGTAGGCGGCCGTCGCGTCGACCGGGCTCAGCCGCTGCAGCCGCGACTTGATCGCCGCGATCTCTCTGCTCACCGACAGCTCCTCGACGCGCGCCAGGACCGCGTCCGCGTACCGCGCATCCGCCTCGCCGTCGGACCGGGGCACCCGCAGCGCTTCCACCGCGAGGCTCGTCACGAACCCGCGCGCCCGGTCGTCGGGCGCGGCTTCGCGCAGCCGCTCGGCCCACTCCCTGCCGCCGGACGCCATGCCCGCGCCGCCGCACTCCGCGATGAGGCCAAACACCGCCGCGTGCACGGGCGCGGTGAACGTCTCGGCCCCGAGCGCGTCGAAAGCGGGCCCGCAGAGCGCGGGCCGCTGCACCGCGAGCTTCAGCGCCTCGCGCTCGGTCTGTATCACCGGGTCGCTCGTGTTGTAGCGGAACTCCGGAGCGCCGCGCGCTCCGCCTGCGTCCCTGGCCCTCTCCGCTCCCCCGTTCACGGCGCCGTTTTGCCGCGTCCGGGCGTTCGGGCCAGCGGCGCCGGTGCGCCCGGCCCGGCGCTGCGCCGGCGTGGGCGGGGCATGCGCGCGGACCCGCGCCAGCACGAAGTCCTCATCCATCATGCCGAGCCAGCGGTCCAGGCTGATCGCGTACCGGTCCCGCAGGCCGTAGTCCTTGATCTGGCCGACGATCGCCGCGGCGGCGTCCAGCGCCGCGAGGCGTCCCTCATTGGTTTCGAGGTTGTGCTTGCGGAGCTCGCTTTGGATGGCGAACTCGTACAACGGGACGCGCTGCGCGATCAGATCCCTGACCGCGGCGTCGCCGTGCTTGAGCCGCAGGTCGCACGGGTCAAGGCCGTCGGGCTGCACCGAGCACATCATCTGCGTGACGAATTCGTCCTCGAAGTTGAACGCGCGCCCGATCGCCTTCTGCCCGGCCGCGTCGCCGTCGAAGGTGAAGATGACCTCGCCACGGAACTTGTCCGAGTCCAGCAGCAGCCGCCGCAGGATCTTGATGTGGCCCGCGCCGAACGAGGTCCCGTTCGTCGCCACCGCCGTGGTGATCCCGGCCAGATGGCAGGCCATCACGTCGGTGTAGCCCTCCACGATCACCGCCTGGCGGCGCAGCGAGATGTCCCGCCGGGCCAGGTCCGCCCCGTAGAGCACCTCGCTCTTCTTGAACAGCGGGGTCTCCGTGGTGTTCAGGTACTTCGGGCCGTCCTCGTCCTCGGCGAGCTTGCGGGCCCCGAACGCGATCACGTCGCCGGGCAGGTCCCTGATCGGCCAGATCAGCCGGTTGCGGAACGCATCTATCGGGCCGCGCCTGCCCTGCTTCGCCAGCCCGCCGACAAGCAGTTCCTCGTCCGTAAACCCGCGGCCGCGCAGGTGCCGGGTCAGCACGTCCCACTCGGCGGGCGCGTAGCCGATCCCGAACCGCGCCCAGTCGGCCTCAGCGAAACCACGCGACGAGAGAAACGCGCGAGCGGAGCCAGCCTGGGGGGCAGATATCCGTTCAAGGTAGAAATCCGCGGCGGCCCGGTGCGCCTCAATCAGCCGCCTGCGCTGGGAATGGTCGCGTCCGGGGACGCGCCCGCCCTGCTCGTAACGCAGCTCGATCCCGGCCCGGGCCGCGAGCCGCTCGACCGCCTCGGCGAAGCTCAGGTTCTCGATCCGCTGCACGAACTTGATGACGTCGCCGCCCTCGGTGCAGGAGAAGCAGTACCAGAGCCCGCGGGCCGGGGTGACGTTGAAGGACGGCGTCTTCTCGTCGTGGAACGGGCACAGGCCCTTGAGCGAGCCGCCTCCGGCGCTGCGAAGCTGCAGGTACTCCCCCACGACCTCCTCGACCGCGGAGCGCTCACGGACCAGCGCGATATCTTCGTCGCGGATCCGGCCTGCCACGTCTGCCCACCGCCGATCGCCATGCACCTGCTAACCGTCCCGGCGAGTCTAGCTCTCGCCACCGGCAGAACAGGCCAACACCGGCCGCGCGCCGGGCGGCCGTAGGATTGCCGCTCGTGCGGGCGATCACGTGGATCAAGGAACGCGGGGCCGAGTTCGCCGAGCTCGAGCTGGGCCTCGGCGAGCTGCGGGCGGCCGGCGTGGCCGTCAGCGGCGACCCGGTCCCCTACCGGCTGGAGTACGAACTCGACTGCCAGGATGGCTTCGCCACCCGCCGGCTCTCGGTGCGGGCCTGGGGCGCGGGATGGGGCCGGCACCTCGAGCTGACCCGCGATCCGCGCGACGGCTGGGCCGTCGACGCCGGATCCGACGGCGACCCCGGCGTGCCCGGTGCGCCGCCAGCTGGCGGCGACCCGGCGGCCTTTGCCGATGCCGTCGACTGTGACCTCGGTGAGTGCCCGGTCACGAACACGATGCCGGTGCTGCGCCGTGGCCTGCTCGGCGGCGGCGATCCGGCCGAGTTCCTGATGGCCTTCGTCCGCGTCCCGTGGCTGGCCGTCACCCCGGCGCTGCAGCGCTACACCCATGTGCGCAGCGGCCCGGCGTTCGAGCCCGGGCTGCCCTGGCCGGGACCGCTGAGCGTGATCCGGTACGAAAGCGGCAGCTTCTCCGCTGACGTCACCTTCGACGCCGAGGGCGTGGTCGTGGACTACCCGGGCCTTGGCCGGATGGCCTGAGCTCCCGCAGAACCCGCAGAACCCGCAGAAACCGGGCGGGACGCCGCGGGTGCGGTCGCTGGCCGGCTTGCTGGTACGGTCACCGCGTGCGCCGGCTGCTGGTCCTGTGGGACGTTGACTACACGCTGATCGACTCCAACGGGGTGGGCCGCGAGCTGTACCAGACCGTGTTCGGCGAGATGTTCGGCCGGGACATGCCGCAGCCAGGGTCCATGGCCGGGCGCACCGACCGGGCCATCGTCGCCGAGGTGCTGACCCTGGCCGGGCTGGACGACCCGCGGCAGCACGTCGACGCGTTCCACCGGCTGATGGCGGCCCACTCCGCTGGCCTGGCCGACCGGGTGGCGCAGCGGGTGCGGATCCTGCCCGGCGCCGCCGAGGCCATGGCCGCGCTGGCCCGGCTCGACGGGCGCGGCGTGGTCCAGTCGCTGCTGACCGGCAACATCAGGCCGCTGGCCGAGGTGAAGCTCGGCCCGCTCGGCCTGACCGAGCACCTGGACCTGGACGCGGGCGCCTACGGCAGCACGCACGAGGTCAGGGCCGAGCTCGTGCACGAGGCCCGGCGTAACGCGTCGCGCGCGTACCGGGCCGACTTCGGCGGTGACGCCACCGTGATCGTCGGGGACACGCCGCTCGACGTCGAGGCGGCGCTCGTCACCGGTGCCCGGGCGGTTGGCGTGGCGACCGGCGCGTTCACGGTGGGCGAGCTCGCTGCCGCCGGGGCGCACGCGGTGCTGCCCGACCTGGCCGACACCGATCTGGTGGTCGCCGCGATCCTCGGCACCGACGCGGGTTAGAGGTCGGTCAGGGGGACGTCGGGGTCGGTCAGGCGGTTGACGTCGACTTCGGCGCCGGCCCGGATCAGGGCCTGGATGTCGTCGTTGACGTCCCAGACGTTCACGTTCATCCCGGCCACCACGACGCGGCCGGCCAGCCAGAACGCGATGAACTCGAGGGAGTCCTTGTCGCCGCGGTAGACGACGTCGTCGTAGGTTCCCGGCTCGGGCAGCCCGGCGACCTCCATGCCGAGGTCGTACTGGTCGCTGAAGAAATACGGCACCCAGTCGTAGACGGCGACCTTGCTGAGCATCGAACGCGCCGCCAGCGGGCCGCTGGCCAGCGCGTTCCCCCAGTGCTCGACCCGGATCCTGCGGCCGAGCAGGGTATTGAACGCGTTGGCCACGTCACCGGCCGCGAAGACGTTGGGATCAGAGGTGCGCAGTTGCTGGTCGACCACGATGCCGTTGTCGACCTCGAGGCCGGCGTCGACGGCGAGCCCGGTGTTCGGCGCGACGCCGACCGCGATGATGACGGTACGCGCGGGCAGTTCCGCACCCGACGACGTGATCGCCCCGGATACGGCGCCGCCGGAGCCGGTCACCTCGGCCAGGCTCTCGCCGAACCGGAACGTCACCCCGTGGCTGCGGTGCAGGTCGGCGAAGATCTCGCCGACCTCGGGGCCCAGCGCCCGCCGCAGGACGCCGGATTCCGGCTCCAGGATCGTGACCTCGCACCCGTACTCGCGCGCGGCGGCCGCGGTCTCCAGGCCGATCCAGCCGCCCCCGGCGATGACCACCCGGCCGCCGCCGCGCAGCGCGGCAGAGAGGCTCTCGGAGTCGCCTACCGTGCGGAGGTAGTGGATGCCGTCGAGGTCGCCTCCGGGGATGTCCAGCCGCCGCGGCGAGGCGCCGGTGCTGATCAGCAGCTTCTCGTAGGGCACGGACTCGCCGCCGTCGAGCGTGACCCGGTGGCCGGACCGGTCGATCGAGGCCACGGTCGTGCCACGCCGGAGGTCGACGTTGTTATCGGAGTACCACCCCTCGTCGTGCACGATGAACGAGTCCCGCGCGTCCTTGCCCAGCAGGTAGCCCTTGGACAGCGGCGGCCGCTCGTAGGGGAGCTGGTCTTCGGTGCCGATGAGCACCACGGCCCCGTCGAACCCCTCCTCCCTGAGGGTCTCCGCGGCCTTGGCACCGGTGAGCATCGCTCCGACGATCACGTACGGGTGGTTGGCTGGCATCCAGGACTCCTTCCGGCGGCGAGTACGGAAAGACTTTCACCCGCAGAGCCGGCCGTGCCATGCGATGGCCGAAGTATCCGTGAGTGAGGCGATCTGGTCGACAACGACCCGCAATCGATCCTCGTCACTGCCTGCCGCGGCGAAGGCGGCCCGAAACACCGGTTCCAGCGCGCCGGGTGCCCCGGCCAGCACCGCCGCCGCCAGCTCGGCGATCAGCTCCCGCTCTCTGGCCTGAGTCTGCGCGGCTCCGGCCCGGGTCATCACGTACTGCGCGGTGACCCCCTTCAGCAGCGCGCATTCGAGCCGCTGCTGGCGCGGGACCACCAGGTCGGCGGCGTACCTGGTGAGCCGGACGCCGGGCGGCCTGGCGCCCAGCGTCGCGGCCTGCGCCGAGCTGCAGAACCGGCCGATCAGCTCGCTGGTCAGGTTCTTCAGCCCGGCCATGGACTCCAGGCTGCCGTCAAACGCCGTTGGCCAGCACGGCAGCGCGAGCAGGCCAGCGAAGACCTCGCACAGCTCGTCGACGGTCACCGACCCCGGGGCGCAGTATTCGTCAGCGGTGAGCGCGGCGACCGTCTTCTGCTCGGACGGGTCACGCAGCACGCCCAGCGTGATCAGCCCGGCCTGCAGCCCGTCCTCGAGGTCATGCACGGAGTAGGCGACGTCGTCGGCCCAGTCCATGAGCTGGGCCTCCAGGCACAGCTTCTCGGGCGGTGCCCCGCCCCGGATCCAGGCGAACACCTCGGCGTCGTCGGCGTACACGCCGAACTTGACCTGGCCGGGGCGGGCCGGCCACGGGTACTTCAGCGTCGCGTCCAGGGTGGCCCGGGTCAGGTTCAGGCCGGCGCCGGGCATCTTCGCCTCCAGCCGGGTCAGCAGCCGCAGGCTCTGCGCGTTGCCCTCGAACCCGCCACAGCCGGCGGCGAACGTGGCCAGCGCCGACTCCCCGTTGTGCCCGAACGGGGGGTGGCCCAGGTCGTGGGCCAGGCACGCGGCGTCGACCAGGTCGGGGTCGCACCCCAGTACCCCGGCGGACTCCCGCCCGATCTGCGCGCACTCCAGCGAATGGGTGAGCCTGGTCCGCGGGAAGTCGCCCGAGCCCACTTCGACGACCTGCGTCTTGGCCGCCAGCCTGCGCAGCGCCGCGCTGTGCAGCACCCGGGCGCGGTCCCGCTGGAACGGGCCGCGCCCGGGGTTG
>Ga0209693_10000847_pt1 | contig 12671 bp, 11 predicted proteins | sample HubBroMetageWRM3_FD_188345 | JGI IMG/M metagenome (GOLD analysis project Ga0209693, IMG submission 188345) | Warmed soil microbial communities from the Hubbard Brook experimental Forest, New Hampshire - Hubbard Brook CCASE Soil Metagenome WRM 3... | ecosystem: Environmental > Terrestrial > Soil...
AGGAAGCCATCGACGCCGCCTATTACAACGCCGGTGAAGGCCGCCGCCTCTTCGGCCCCACCGTCCCCTCTGAAATGCCCAACAAGTTCGCGATGGCTGTGCGCCAGCCCATCGGGGTCTGCGGCATGATCACACCCTGGAATTTCCCCATGGCAATTTCTTCATGGAAGCTGCTGCCAGCTGTTGTCTGTGGCAACACCTGCGTCATCAAGCCCGCGCAGGACACTCCGCTTTCCACGTTCAATCTGGTCCGCGCCCTGAGCGATGCTGGCCTACCCAAAGGAGTAATCAACGTCGTCGCCGGTTTCGGTGCGGAAGTTGGCACTCCGCTCGCCGAACACGCCGACGTACGCGCCATTTCTCTGACTGGATCTTCCGCCGTCGGCCGCATCATCGGCGGCATCGCCGCCAAAAGTTTCAAACATTGCTCGCTGGAACTCGGCGGCAAGAATCCCATGATCGTGCTCGACGACGCCAACCTAGACCTCGCCATCGAAGGCGGCCTCTGGGGCGGATTCGGCACCACCGGCCAGCGTTGCACCGCCACCAGCCGCATCATCGTGCAGAAAGGCGTCTATCGCGAGTTTGTCGAGCGCTACGTAGCACGCGCCAAGAAACTCAAGGTCGGCAACGGCCTCGACAAAACCACCGAGATGGGTCCGGCCATCAACGAAAAACAACTTCAGACCGACCTCAGCTACGTCGAGATCGGCCGCAACGAAGGCGCAAAGCTGCTCTGCGGCGGCAATCGCCTCGACAAAGGCGATTACCAGTACGGCTGGTTCATGGAGCCCACCGTCTTCGGCGACGTCGATTCTAAGATGCGCATCGCCCAGGAAGAAATCTTCGGCCCTGTCGTCTCCATCATCCCCTGCAACGACCTCGAAGACGCCATCGAGATCGCCAACGGCATCGAGTACGGACTCTCTTCCGCGCTCTACACCAAAGATGTGAACAAGGCCTTCGCCGCGATCCGCGACCTCTATGCCGGCATCACCTATATCAACGCACCCACAATCGGCGCGGAGGTGCACCTGCCCTTCGGCGGCACAAAAGCCACCGGCAACGGCCACCGCGAAGGCGGCATCGGCGCCATCGACTTCTACACTGAGTGGAAGTCCGTCTACGTCGATTACTCCGACAAACTGCAAAAGGCCCAGATCGACCGAGCCGACTAAACGGCGTCACCAAGTGGTCAGTGGGCACTGATCAATGGCCAGTCCAAAGATGTCGATCGATTTTACTGGCCACTGGTCCCTGACCACTGCCCACTGATCTCCTCGGGTACCTCGGTAATCTTGTTCATGTGCCTTCCATAACCTACCGTCAACGCTTGGGGTTTAATCCGTCCTTGCTCTAAAGATGGGTTCATCGTGCTCAAACTGCACTTCAGTTCTCGACCTGCCGCGAGTATCAAGCGGATTCTCGCATCGACGACTCTGGCGTTCTGCCTGATCGCTGGGTTCGCTCCCGTTGTGCTGGGGCAGAAAAGCCCGAAGGTCACCCGCAAAGTGATCTCAGAAGTGAAGCCGGCGTATCCTGCGACTCTGAAGAACCTGCACATTGAAGGACTCGTCCGCCTGACTGTGATTGTGCTTCCGAACGGTAACGTGGCGAAGATTAATGTTCGGGGCGGAAACCCGATCCTCGTCGAGAATGCAGTTAAAGCCGTGAAGGACTGGAAATATGCTCCCGGCGTTTCTCAAACCGAGGAGGAAGTCGTCCTCAATTTCACCGACAAATATTAGGGTACGTGTAGGTTCTTCCTTCTTCACCGGCCGCTCTTCCCTTCGATTTTCGTGCAACGGACTCCTGTACAATCTGTAGCGAGCGCGAGCTGTCCGAATGCCCGTCACCCAGGCCCACCAAGTCGCCGCTGCTAAGCGTCTGGAGAACGTTCGCTACGCCATTCGCGACCTGGCCTGCGTGGCCGACGAAGTCATCAAGCAGGGACACAAAGTCCTGCCGCTAAATGTCGGCGACCCGCTGAACTTCGATTTCCAGACTCCACCGCACATCGTCGAAGCCGCTTACAAGGCCATGCGTGACGGCAAGAACGGCTACGCGCCATCTCCCGGCATCCCCGAAGCACTCGAGGCAATTCGCGGCGAGGCTACGCGCAAAGGCATCACCAGCGTGCAGGATGTCTTCGTCACTTCCGGCGTAAGCGAGACGGTCGATCTCTGCATCAGCGCTCTGGTCAATCCCGGCGAGGACATTCTCACGCCAAAGCCCGACTACCCGCTCTACTCGGCCGTCCTGTGCAAGCTGGGCATCGCGCTCAACCCTTACGACCTCAACGAAGACGACGCCTGGCAGCCCGAACTAGCCGATATCGAACGCAAGCGAACACCACGTACCCGCGCCATCGTGCTGATCAATCCTAATAATCCGACGGGGGCGCTATGCTCGCGGCAAATGCTCGAGCATGTTGCTGAAATAGCGCGCCGCCACAACCTGGTAGTCTTCGCCGACGAGATCTACGACAAACTGATCCTGCCTGATTCGAACGGAGACGTCACACCCCACCTCGCCTTCGCCGCCGTCGCACCCGACGTGCCCTGCATCACCTTCGGCGGCATGTCGAAAAACTATCTAGTTCCAGGATGGCGCATCGGCTGGGGCATCGTCTCGGGAGACGCCACGGCAGTAAAGCCCTATACCGAAGGCATTCACCGCCTCCTGCGCGCCCGTCTCTGCGCCAACCATCCTGAGCAATACGCCATCAAGCCCGCGCTCGAAGGACCTCAAGACCATCTCATCGAAGTGCGCCGCAAACTGCGCTCCCGCCGCGACCTCACGCAGAAATGGTGCGAGTCCACGCCGCGCATAAGCTGCGTCGAACCACGCGGCGCCTTCTACGCCTTCCCGCGCATCGACATCCCCGAAAGCGATGAAGTCTTCGTCAAAGAACTTATCCGGCAGAGATACGTCATGGTCGTGCATGGGTCAGGATTTGGCCAGAAACCCGGCACGCAGCATTTCCGCATCGTGTTTCTGCCGGATGAGAGGACGCTGACCAGCGCTTATGCCGGAATCGCGGAATTCATTCGCGAGCGCTATTCTTAAGTAGGAGTGTTTTATGCGGCTCGGACGCTACGCTTCGATTGCGATCCTCCCTCTCGTCTATTCGTCCATGGCCCTCGGTTGTTCCATGGCAGGTTGTCTGAACGACGGGAACGAGATGCGGCCGACCTTCACAATAGTAGTAACGCACGATGACAAACCGCTGGCGGGAGTCACCTTTCACGTCGTAGCAAAGGATGCCGATCAGTTTTCAGGACTTACAGACGAGAATGGGATCATCTATGTCCCGAAGCTTCCACCGGGACTATATTGGCTGAACGGAGATGTACTCGGGACGGGCGTGGTCTACACATGTTTTCATATCGGCGCGAAGCCTTCCAGAAGAGCAAAGACTAAACTCAGTTACACGTGGGGCGACGAAGCTCCAGGAACTAGCAGAATTGCCGGCAGGCTCATCGATCCCCAGCCCGGGAGGGGCGGCACGCCGATTTGGAACTTAGTTCATCGAATGGACGTTCCAATTGTCGGCGCCAGCCTAAAACTGCAAGATCCGGTCACACACGCTATTTACCTAGCAAGTTCAGACCCAGACGGCAAATTCTCCTTTGAAGGTGTTGCGTCTGGAACTTACGTTCTGCACATCGAAGGTGGCGCAGCCCAGGACCGCAGCTACGATGCGACCAATGAACTGATACGGCTCGACGACACTGCAACCCGAAGTTTCCTAGTGCTTAAGCGGAGGGACGGTGGTGGAGGAAGTTGCGGAGGAACGGAATTGGATTTACAGAACGATTGAGGGCTTCCCTGCTGTCATCATGACCATGGTATAATGACCATGATCGAAAGGGAGTTTTCCATGAAAACAATGGCGGCAGGAGCATTCAAAGTCCATTGCCTGAAAGTCATGGATGAAGTCCAGGCGAAACGCCAAGCCGTGCTGATCACCAAGCGCGGCAAGCCGGTGGCGAAGCTCGTCCCGGTCGAACAAGAAAAGGACGACATCTTCGGCTTCTACAAAGGCAAGATTAAAATCAACGGCGATATCGTTTCCCCAGCTTTTTCTCCGGAGGAATGGGGAGACTTGTATTGATTCTGCTGGACACGCATGTCGTGATCTGGCTGGCGCAGGATGAGCAGCGCATTTCTTCAAGAGCGCGCGATGCGATTTCCAGCTCGCGCGAAAGCGTCCAGGGCCTTGCCGTTTCCAGCATGACACTCCTCGAACTCGCCCGACTTGCCAGCCAAAAGCGTATTGAGCTGACGCCGAACCTGGGGGACTTCCTCCGGGATGTGGAGCGCCGATTCGCGGTCCTGCCGATCACGGGACCGATATGCGTGCAGGCGTTCGAGTTTCCCGCAAACTATCCGAAAGATCCGGTCGACCGCGTAATTGGCGCTACTGCGGTCATAGAAGGGCTGAAGCTTGTAACCGCGGACCAAGCCATCCGCCAGTCGAAAGCCGTGCCAACAATCTGGTGAACCTCGCGTTCGTCTAGCATTTCCCTGACCTTTCTCTTTCTCCGCGAATCTGCTTAAATCAATTCACGGCGCAACCGCAGTCGCGTCTCCGTGTTCCTACAATCGTGGTCGACATTCATTCCCACATTCTTCCGGAAGTAGACGACGGATCCAAGTCCTGGGAAATGTCCGTTGCTATGTGCCGCATGGCCGCCGCCGACGGCATTACGCACCAGGTCGCCACGCCTCATGCCAACGACCGCTACCACTACGACCGCACTTATCTTCAGGGACTGGTCGACCAACTGCAGCAAAAGGTAGGCGATGCGCTCACCCTCAGCCTGGGCTGCGACTTCCATCTCTCCTATGACAACATGCAGGACGTGCTCGCCAATCCCGCTCGCTACGCCATCGGCACTACGCATTACATGCTGGTCGAGTTGAGCAATTACAGCGTGCCTCAGCAGACCACCGATTGCTTTACGCAGCTCGGCGACCGCGGCATCACCGCCGTCATCACTCATCCCGAACGCAATCCGATCCTGCGCGAGAGCCCGCAGCGCGTGCTGGAGTGGGCTGAGCAGGGTTGCGTGATCCAGGTGACCGGCTCCGCGCTCACCGGATTCTGGGGCGAACGAGTGCGCCGCGCGGCCCTATGGCTGTTCGAGCACGACGCCGTGCACGTGCTGGCAACCGATGCCCACGATACCGAGAAACGAATCCCGATTCTCTCCACTGCCCGCGACGCCGTCTCGAAAATCTGCGGCCGGGAAGTGGCCGAGGCCCTCGTCCAGACCAATTCAGCCGCGATCATAAATTCGCAGCCCTTACCTTACTTTCCGCGCCCCGTGCTGGGCAGCTACCGCAAGACATCTGGTAGTTAGAACGTATTGCTACAACTCTGTCATCTCGAACGTAGCGAGTGGCCTTGGTGTTGCCGACTGCACCACACTGGTGGCGTAGTCAGCAACCAAGATCCTGTTTTGACGAGAAGGATTTACTGCGGGCTCGACCCATCATGATCGGGAGTCGTCGCAGGCGGAGGAGTGGTCGGAGTCGCAGTCGTATTCGTGCGTGCTCCCGGATCAGCGCTGTGCGACACCGGGCTCAAAGACGACGCGTGCGTGACTGGCTCCATGGTCATAGCGCTTTCCGGATTCAGCAGATGGTCGTGGCTCGGGCCGAGCCCCAGGCTGATCAGCGCACGCGCATCGGGCACCGTTTTCGACTGCCAGCCGTGATCCGCTTGATAGCGGCGCATGGCTTGTTCGCTGGCCTCGTTCCAGGTTCCGGCCGCTTCGCCACTCAGGTAATGTTCGCGAATGAGCGCTTCCTGAATCTCTTGCGCCCGCTGCGGATCGATCTTCTGCTGGCCCCGCGCAGTCGCTTTTTTCTTGCCCCTCTTGTGAGAGCTTGAGCGCTTGGCGCTGCTTTTGTGGGTCGCGGCCGCAGTGTTCGATTTTGTCTCCGGTTTCGCCGCGTCGCCGCTTGCCTTCGAAGCTGCGGAACCAGCGGCATCAGCCGCTTGCGCGAAGGCCTCACGCGGCGATGCGCAGGCACAGATCAGCGCTACCGCGCAACCTGTACCGAACCAACCCCGCACTCCCGCGCTTCGCTTCTGCATGGTTCTCAAATTCAAACCTCGGAGCTAAGAACGCGCCTCGCCGCACTGGCCAGGAAACGAACCTGCCCAAAAACAAAAAGACCCAACTTGGACTGGCATTCTAATCATCCCGCATTGCAGCAGGCAATACCAGTTCCTATCGGGCCAGTTTGAGGTTACTGAAGTGTCCCTGCCATGAAGATGGTTCCGTCCTGAGGCGACGAGCCACGCTGGCGCACCAGGAATACCACGTCCTGACCGCTCTTCATGCTGGACTCCACTTTGGCGAAATCCTCTTCGTTGTTTACCGGCTGCTTGTTGACCTCGAGGATCACGTCGCCGCGGCTCACACCAATGTCCTCGGCAAACGACCCTGGCTTTACGTCTTGCACGATCACGCCTTTGCCGGCGGGTACCTCCAGCCGGTCGGCCATCTCCGGCGTCAGTTTGCGAACCGTGACGCCGAACTTGCTCTGCTTGGGCGTGCTTTCGTCGTTGTCGCCATCATCTTCGTTCAGGCGCGCCGCAAAAAGCTTCGCGCGGTCGGCGACGGTTACGGTCGTCTCCTGCGGCTTGCCATTGCGCAGGAAGCCGAGCACCACTTTCGATCCCGGCTTGCGCGAGGCGATCTCCGCCACCAACTCCGTTCCTTTCGAGACTTTCTTGCTATCAACCGTGGTAATGGTGTCGCCTAGTTTCAGCCCTGCTTGATCTGCCGGGCTTCCCGGCACCACGTGCGCCACGGTGACACCGCTGCCTGCGCCGTAGACGCGGTTGATTGCAGGATTCTCGACCGCATCAAACTGAATTCCGATTGATCCCCGCGACACACGATGCTCCGGTCCAATCAGCTGGTTGTAAACCTGCACCACCGTGTTTGAAGGAAGCGAGAAACCCACACCCGCATAGGCGTTGGTCTCGCTCAGAATCGCGGTGTTGATGCCGATCACTTCGCCGTTCATGTTGACCAGCGGTCCGCCGGAATTTCCGGGGTTAATCGCCGCATCAGTCTGAATGAACACCTGGAACTGCCGGCCTTGCACGATGTCCCGGCCCTTAGCGGAAACGATGCCGGCCGTCACCGTACCTACCTGCCCGAATGGGCTGCCGATGGCCAGCACCCAATCGCCCACCTGCATGCTATCGGAGTTACCCATCTTCGCCGACGGCACCGCACGGTCCAAGTCAATCTTGATGACTGCCAGATCCGTTTCCTGGTCTTCCCCGATCACCTTGGCGTCATGCTGCACGCCCGGCGGATCGTCCTGCAGCCGCACCCGGATGCGGTCCGCCTTCTCCACTACGTGGCGGTTGGTAACGATGTAGCCTTTCGCATCCACAATCACGCCTGAACCCAGCGAGCGCTCGCGAATCGAGCCGTCACCACCACCTGCACCGCCTTGGCCGCCCTGTCCGCCGAAGAAGTGGTTGAAGAAGTCATCCATACCGCCGCCGCCGTTATCGTCATCATCGGGATTCTGCTCGCCCCTCCGCCGGTGCGGCGTCTTGATGGTGGATTCCGTGTTGATGTTCACCACGCACGGCCCCAACTGCTTGGCGATTTGCGAGAACGCATTGGAAAGCTGTTGCGGCGCGGGAACCGAGAGCGGAGTCGCATCCGAGGACTTCTGTCCCTCCTTGCCCTTCACTCCGAATGAAATCACCGTGCCAATCAAAATACCCAGGGCCAGCGTAGCCACAATGCTGAACGAATAAACCCACCGATGCGTTTTCAACCGCACCCAAATTGCCCGCGAATCCATATGCCTGAATTCCTCCGAAAACCGTATGAATCTTTAATTATACCCGTTCGCGAAAGCCGCGGTGCCACCCGTAAGTCCACGGAAATATACAACTACCCTCCCGCAATCACAGGGGATTAGACGCACGAATCCGGCTTTTCGTTTTATGCGATGGAAGGAAATAACTTCGGTAAGGGGACTGATAAACACTGATACTGATAAACACAGATACTGATAAACACCGATCTCGAAGCTGCAATTACTGCCCAGCTAACGCCTTGTACACGGGCTTCCCACCCACCACCGTCAGCAGCACCTTGGTCGCCAACTCTTTTTCCGCGGAGGCCGCAGTGATATCGCGGTCGAGCACCACAAAATCCGCCAGCATCCCAGGCGCCAGTTCGCCTTTCTCTTTCTCCTCGAATTCGGCGAAGGCCGAGCCCGTAGTGTAAGCCGCAATGGCCTGATCCATGGTCAGCTTCTGCTCGGGAAAATATTCCTGCTTGCCGTTCTCGCTCTTACGTGTGACGGCTGCATACAGCCCGCGGAACGGCGACACCGGCTCTACCGGATAGTCCGTGCCAAAGGCCACCGTCACACCTTTGCTCAGGAATGACGCCCACGCGTAGGAATTCGCCGCGCGCTTCGGCCCGAGCCGGTCCTGCGCCCACCGCATATCGCTGAGCAGATGGCTGGGTTGCACGGAGGCAATCACCTTCAGTTCCTTGAAGCGCGCAATCTGTGCCGGCGTAGTGATCTGCGCATGCTCGATCCGCAACCGGAAATCGCTGCCGCCGTTCGGAGCCTTCACCTTCTGCTCGCGCGCAGCCTTTTCGGCTTCGGCAAAGGCATCCAGCGCCATCTGCACGCCCTTGTCGCCGATCGCATGAAACCCCAGCTGGAAACCAGCCAGCACGCGCTCCGTGGCCATTTCGTTCAGCTTCGCCTGCTCGTAGCGCGGCAAGCCGGAATTCTTCGGATCATCTGCATAAGGCTCCATCAGCGCCGCCGTATGTCCGCCCAGCGAGCCATCCATGAAGCCTTTCAGCATCCCCGTGTGCAACATCAAGTCAGACTCAGGTTGGAACGCACGCTTCACCTTCAACTCATCGACCAAATCGTCAAAAGGCAGCCATTCGGAAATGCGCGCCGTCAGTTTGCCTTCCTTTTCAAGTTCCTGGTAAATCAGAAAATTTTCCCATTCCGGCGAATAATCCTGCGCCGAGGTCACCCCATGCTCAGCCAGATCCGCAAGCGCAACTTCAATTCCGTGCCGCCGCCCGTCGTGCGTCAGCTGCGGAATCGCAGCCCGCACTGCCTGCTGCGCCGTGTCCCGCAGAATCCCCGTAGGCTGCCCGTTGGCATCGCGGTCAATCTTCCCACCCTCAGGATCGCGGCTCGCGACGGTGATCTTCGCCAGTTGCAGCGCCCGGGTATTCGCCACGGCAAGGTGCCCGTCCACGCGATCCAGAATCACCGGATGCCCATCCGAAATCTCATCCAAGTCCCAGCGGCTGGGTAGAGCCGGGATCGGCCAGAGAGTTTCATCCCAGCCTCCACCCACAATCCATTCGTCCGGCTTAGCCTTCTCCACCCTCGCCTTGACCCGCTCGCGAAATTCCTCCAGCGTCTTCACTCCGGTCAGGTCGATCGTCAACTTCTGCAGTCCCCCCGCGGCCAGGTGGACATGTGCATCGTTGAAGCCCGGCATGACAAAGCGCCCGCCCAAATCAACAACCTCCGTATCCGGCCCTTTTAGCTTCATGACGTCCACATTCTTACCAACGGCCTGAATGCGGTCGCCGCGCACTGCAATGGCTTCTTCGCGCAGCGTGGAACCAAACGGCGAATTCGAGGGCACGCCCGTGTAAATATTCGCGTGGAAGTAGATCGCATCCGCCCTGGGTTTGACATCCGTCTTCTCAGGCTCACTGCTCGGCTTCGGTGCCGAACTCGCGGCGGGAGCCTGTGCATTATTCGTCGCGGGAGCCTGCGTAGTACTCGAAGTCGGAGTCGGCGCAGCAGCTGGCGCAGGGGCCTGCGCGGTGCAGACGCTAGCGAACAATAGAACCACAAAAGTCGGGTGCCCCATCCTTCGCGTTCTTTGCGAAGGATGGGATTCCACAACTGCCGGCAGCCTTAGGGTGGCGCAGCGCTTCAGCTTTGCGAAAAGACACTTGCCTTGATAACGGGCTTTAGCTCCCGAGGCCCAGCATCTCCCAGTCATTCGCCCACCCCCGCACCCGCGAGCGCCATCATGGTCAACAGAATCCGCTTCAGCCCAAGCTCGCGTCCGTTGCTGTCGAACCATTCCTGCAAGGTGTGCGCCCCGCCGCCCGACCCGCCGCCACCGATCGCAATCGCTTCGAGGCCCAACGACAACGGAATATTCGCATCGGTCGACGCCCGCTGCACCTGCGCCGCGTTATTCAACTGCGTATCCACAGCGCGAATCACATGCAGGATCCGCGCGCCCATCGCCAGTTCTCCCGCCGGACGGTTGCCGATCGCGACCACTTCGCAACTCACTCCCGAAGGCCGTTTCTGCATCGCCGACCGCATTTCCGCGGCCAGGGTCTCGTCCTCCACCGCGCGATTCAGCGCCAGCCGCAGTGCCTGCTCCAGCCGCTCCATCTCCGTCATCGAGGTCGAGCGGATATCCACCTTCATGCTCGCCGACTCCGGAATCGAATTCACCGAAGTCCCGCCGCGAATCACTCCGATGTTGAAAGTCGTCTTCGGGGTTGCCGGTACCGGCGTTGCCGTAAACGCATCGACCGCGCGCGAAAGAATCACAATCGGATTAGGCGCGCCAAAATCGCTCCACGAATGCCCGCCGGGACCGCGCACGATCACTTCAAAGCGGCGGCTGCCCAAGGCCTCGGCGACAATCGTGTCTGCGCCCGCGCCGTCGAGCACTACGCTGTAGGCAATCGAATCCTTCCAGCGCGGCGTAGAAAAAATGTGCCGCATGCCCCGCAGATCGCCCTCACCCTCTTCGCCAACGTTGCCGATAAACACAAATGGCAGCGCGTGCCGCAGGCGCACCGCACGCAGCAGCGATGCAATTGCAAGCATCGCCGTAACACCAGCGCCATTGTCGGAAACTCCCGGCCCATAAATCCGGCTGCCCTGCTGCCGGACGTTTAATGGCGTGTTCGCCGGAAACACCGTATCAATGTGCGCGCTCAGCGCGACGTACCGTTGACCAAATCCGGGGTGGATGCCGAACACATTTCCCACATCGTCGATGCGAACATCGTCCAGCCCTACTTCGCGAAAGCGCTCCGCCAGCCAGGCCGCGCGCGCCGACTCCCCAAACGGAGGCGCCGGAATCCGCGCCATCTCCATCTGCCACTGCGCCAGTTGCGGCTCCTGCGTGCGCAGCCAGTTGTAAGCCGACCGCACCTCGGGCGAGGCCGCCAGACGCGCCACATCCTGCTGCACCGTTGGTACAACATCGGGCAAGTCCGCACGTGGGGGAACGGGGCTCATGGGGGTTATCGCCCATATTACAACGTATAGGAAAGAAAGGGGATTACCTAGGGCGGGAACCGCAAAGTGCCGTTGACCCAGCGGTGTCCGCCGCCCGGCGTATCACGAAAATGGACGTTAGTAACGTCTGCTATGCGAGCGCTCTGTCATCCTGAGCGGAGCCGCTGCTTCGCGGAACGCGAAGCAGCGGCGGAGTCGAAGGACCCCTTGCAGCTTTGCAGCGCCCGCGGCCTCAGCGGGGAGTTCTCTCCGCAACTGCGCGTGTCTGGAAGTAGCCGGGATGGACCTGCGGTGTGCCCCATTTCTCGCGCACTTTGCGAGAAGTGGGGATTTCCCCGAGCGAACAACTTCAACATCAACCACTCCCCCGTGCCTCAGCCTCCGCCAACCATCCCCGCCGCAGCCTCTCAACCGGTATGCTCGACAGCAAGGGTTTGATATCGAGAATAGGAGTTCGGTCCAGCATGTCAACCCCGCGAACATGCAACTCGCTACCCTCGCGGCGAAGCAGTTCGACGATTGTCAAGGCAATCGGGTTCGGACGACGCGGCGACCGCGTCGCAAACACCCCGTGCGCCCGATTGTCGGAGGGTGGCGTGCCCAGCAGTTCGAATCCCTGCGCCCGATCGAACTCCCAGAGAACGATCAAATGCGAGAAGCCCTCAATGTTGGTGAGCCCCAGCTCAAACTCGGGCAGAATCTTAAGCACACCGTCTGCCTGATGCTGGGCCCCGAGCCCCTTGGGGACCTCGCCCGTGTCCTTGTACGGGCTACTCACAAATCCAATCGCTCGCGATGTAAACATCTTAAGAGTGTCTCCGTTTCCCGTAAGCATCTGAGTCGCAAAGCGACGGCATTCACTAGCCCAGCACGCAAGTGCTGGGAAAGCGCGAATGATACGAATCGAGTCCCACCGGGACGGCACAGGCACGCCGGCTCATTGCCTTCTTCCACAGGCCGTGTGACATCTAACCTTGCCCCCGCCAGTCAATCGCGAGATGATGGTGACGGCGGACGCTGTGCCGCGTTCTATCGGCTAGAAAAGTAAGTTCTTTGACAATCGAAATTTTGAGCCTGCTAAGCCTCTGATTGCAAAGATTTTGCGAGCAAGACGTTTGCAATCAATATTTTAGCTAGATCTCCGGCAGATCGGAGTCTCTAAGTGATTGATTCGAGATATTTTACCCGCTCGATCTGTGATTTTTTCTAATCCAGATCTCAGGCCAGCCGACTCTCCACATACCCCGCCCGCTGCTCGACCGCTGCTACAAGCTTCTGCGTCGCCGGAACATCAATACCGTGCTGCCGAGCGCCGCGCAGGATCGGCCCCGCGATAGCCTCCAACT
>Ga0209693_10000849_pt1 | contig 12651 bp, 8 predicted proteins | sample HubBroMetageWRM3_FD_188345 | JGI IMG/M metagenome (GOLD analysis project Ga0209693, IMG submission 188345) | Warmed soil microbial communities from the Hubbard Brook experimental Forest, New Hampshire - Hubbard Brook CCASE Soil Metagenome WRM 3... | ecosystem: Environmental > Terrestrial > Soil...
TGTCGAAGGCGCCCGGCTCCCCGACGGTGCCGCGAAGTTCGCCATGATGGGTGAGCTGCTCGGACGGCTGCACGCGCTGCCGTACGACGATTCCGCCGGCCGCCCGGGCGGAGCCAGTGGTGAGGACCCGGGCCGTGAGGGCACGCCGCGTCAGGACCTGCTGGCGGCCCTGTCGTTTCTCGACGCCGTCGACACCAAGGTCTCGGCCGCCGAGCGCGAGCGATTCGAGCAGCTCCGCGACCAGGTGCGCTCGGCCGACGACGGTCACGGCCTTCCGGAGGGCTTGCTCCACGGAAATCTCCTCCACGCCCCCGATCACGCTGTCCTGAGCGAACAGGGGCCAGTCGCGATCAATTGGAAGGCGTCCGGGCGCGGACCGCGCCTGGCCGACTTCGCGTACCTGATCTGGGGCACGGGTTCGTGGAACCCGCGTCGGCCGAACCAGGAGTGGATCGACGCTGCCGTCAACGCCTACCGCCGGCACATCGAGCCGACCGACGACGAACTCGACCGGCTCGAGGCGGTCATGTACATCCGGACGCTCTACCTCGCCTGTTTCGGCTACCGGCGCGCCCTCACCAACGGCTCGGCATTCAACGAGTGGGGCTTCATCGAACCACCCGGGTACTTCAGTGCCACCGCGGCCGCAACCCGAGCCGCGTTCGGCCGATAGGGGGTCGTGCGAGTGCGTTCGATCCGCCAGCGGGCTCGGCGATGCTCGCGTGAGCGGGCTAGGAGCGGTACGAAGTAAATCCTGAGCAGGTGTCGATCCAGCAGGTGCCCGTTCGAAGCACTGGTGTAAGCACCCCGCCCGGGGGCTATAGGCGCGCCCGGTGGCGCACTCACGCTGTGCGCGGGCGTGGCGATCGGCATGTTCTGGACTGCCTTCGCCTCGGCCAGGATCATCGCGTCCCCAAAGCGCGGATCGAGGCATGAGTGGATGTCAGCAATGATGAGGCGTTCGGTCGGAAGCGGGTGATGATGAGCCAACCAACGCTGTTCCTGACTGTGGGACTTCCATGCACCGGGAAGACCACTGCTGCTCGGCGCATCGAGATCGAGCAGAAAGCACTTCGTCTCACGAAGGACGAATGGGTGAAGGCTCTCTACGGGCACGAGAATCCGCCGTCGGCTACGGACGTGATCGAGGGACGGCTCATCCAGATTGGGCTGCGCGCCCTCGAACTCGGCAACAACGTCGTGATCGACTACGGCCTCTGGGGCCGGGACGAGCGCTCCGCTCTACGGCAGGCAGCAGCCGACCTAGGCGCGATGGTGGAGATGCGTTACTTCGAACTCACCCCAGCCGAGCAGCGGAGCCGACTTGATCAGCGCCAAGCCGAAGCGCCACACACGACTTGGCCTATGTCCGACGAGGAACTCGCCGAGTGGGCTGCCAGGATCGACATCCCAACCCCAGGCGAACTCGACGGCAGTGAACCCATTGATGACCCACCGGCTGGATTCGCGGCATGGGACGAGTGGCGCAGACACCGCTGGCCGCCGTCGGTCTCCTGACGCCTGCTCCTCGCAGCGCTGCCACGACCGCTCGTCGGCGGGCAGATCCGTGGGAACCGGCCCCGACGGCATTCCACCGTTCCGGCACTGTCCCACGCTCGCCCGCTTGAGCCATGGCGATCACGTTGACAGGTGCGCATCAACCGTCGCAAGCTGCCCGTGTTGTCTTGGTTCGCTGGGCCGAACCGGGGCCGCGAGATCAGCGCGATCCACCGAAGACCGGGCCGGTTTTCGCCCTTATGCTCGGCTGCCATGGCAACATCGCGCGAAACGCCCGTCACACCATTCCGGAGCTGGATCGAGCGGGCTGAAGCCCTTGGCGACCGGGGCCGATTCGAGATCGGCGTCCCGATGCGCGACGGGGTCGAGCTGGCCGCCGACGTCTACCTGCCGGAGGGCGGACACGCCGAGCCGGTGCCGGCGATCGTCACGCTGACGCCGTACGGCAAGGACAGCGAGACGCTGGTCAGCGACGAGGCCGGGCTCTACCAGTCGAACGGCTACGCGTTCGTGGCCGCCGACGTGCGCGGGCGGGGCAAGTCGGAGGGCGAGTGGCTCGCGTTCGTCAACGACGCGCCGGACACCCACGACGTGATCGAGTGGGCCGCCGCCCAGCCGTGGTGCAACGGCAAGGTGGGCACGACCGGCCTCAGCTACATGGGATGGGTGCAGTGGGCCGGCGCCTCCGAGCGGCCGCCGCACCTGCGTGCGATGGTCTCAACCTCGGCGGCCGGGCGCTGGCAGCAGGAGATCCCGTACACAAACGGCGTCTTCCAGCTCTATTTCGCCTGGTGGGCATACTCCACCCGGCGGCGCATCCTTGATTTCTACGGGCTCGAGCACTCTGACTGGGACCAGATCCTGCGGACGCTCCCGTTCGAGGCCATCGGCGAGGTCATCAACGCGACGGGTCCGAACTGGGAAGACCTGTGCCGTCACGACACACTGGACGACTACTACCGGGCGCTGCGCTACGACGACCGCTACAACGAGATAGACGTGCCGTGCCTGCACGTGACCGGGTGGTACGACCTCGAGGACCTGCTCGGGGCGTTCCATCACTACGAGCACATGAGCGCGGAGTCACCCGCGCGCGATGCGCAGTATCTGCTGGTGGGCCCGTGGAGCCACGTCAAGTCCCGGCAGCCCGACTCCGACTGTGGCGGCGTCGAGTTCGGGCCCGCCGCCGCGCACGACATGGATGCCGAGCACCTGCGATGGTTCGACCACTGGCTCAAGGGCCACGACAACGGCCTCGCCGACGTAGACCGGGTGCGGGTCTTCGAGCCGGGCCGTAACGCGTGGCGCGGCGCGCGGCACTGGCCGCTCAGCGACTCGAGCTCGGTCCTCTATCTGGGGCCGGGTGCGGCGCTGACCGGCGAGCGGCCGGAGGCCGAGTCGGCGGACGAGTACCGCTACGACCCCGAGAATCCGGTGCTCACCGGCCTCGACGTGCGCAAGTACCCGTTCGAGGACGTGCCGCTCGACCAGACGGGCAACGAGGCCCGCGACGACGTCCTGTGCTACACCAGCGAGCCGGTCGCCGAGCCCGTGACCGTGTCCGGCTGGGCGTCGCTCGAGCTGCACGCCAGCTCCGACGGCGACGACACCGACTGGCACGTCAAGATCACCGACGTCACACCGGACGGCCGGTCGCTGCGCGTCACCCAGGGGTGCCTGCGGGCGGCCTGCCGCGATTCCCTGGAGAAGCCGGAACCCCTGGTCCCCGGCCAGACCTACCAGTTCAACGTGGAGCTATGGCCCACGCATCACGTGTTCCTGCCCGGTCACCGCATCCGCGTGACGGTAACCAGCAGCGACTTCCCGTGGTTCGCCCGGAGCCTGAACCAGTTCGGCCCGGTGCGCTCGCAGGGTCAGCCGCGGGTCGCGGTGAACACGGTGCGCCGTGGCGGCGCGCACGCCTCGCGGCTGGTGCTGCCGGTGGAAGGCAGCGCGCCAGGGCAGGCGGGATGAGCCCGAGCGCTCAGTCGCAGGAGTCGCGCGCTCAGTCGTAAGAGTACGGGGCGGTCGCGATCCCCGCGGCCAGCGTCAGCAGCGCCCGCAGCAGGCGGTAGAGCTCGGGATAATCGGCCGAGGTGTACTCGGTCTCCCGCGGCGCGACCCGCTTGATGCCCGGCAGATCGGCGACCTGCGCGGCGATGCTGGTCGAGTTCCAGGCCACCCGCAGGGTCGTCGGCGCGTCGACGCGGTACGGCGAGTACCTTCCCTCGCCGGCCGCGACGCTGGCGATCGCGTTCCTGGCGGCGTCCCGGACCAGCCCCTGGGCGACCTCGGGATGCGGCGACAGCGCGGTGTACTTGTCGATCGCTTCCTTGACCTGCACGGCTTCCACCGTGCCGAGGGTGTCACGGCCCTCGGCGCACAGCACGTCGTCCCCGGCGATCAGCACCACGGGAACGCCGAGGTGCCCGGCCATCGCGGCGTTCAGGCGCAGTTCCCCGGCGGGCTCGTCGTTGAGGAAGACACCCTGGACGTCGCCGCCGCGCATGGTGTGGTTCAGGACGCCGTCGGGATTCCCGGTGCGGGCGTGATAGCCAACGAACAGCGTGGCCGCGGTGTCGGCGTTGAGCCCCTCCATCATCCCGTACGACTTGCTGCGGCCGCGGATGACCTTGGCCCGCCGGTCAACCTGCCCCTGAATCAGGTTGTGCATGCCGCCGTGAGAGTCGTTGACGATGACCTCGGTGGCCCCGCCGTCGTAGCAGCCCTCGATGGCCGCGTTGCACTCGGCGGTCATCAGCGTGCGGCAGTACTCGTAGTGCGGCGCTCCGGGCGTGGTGTCGGCGCCCGATGCCACTCCTGCGATGCCTTCCATGTCGACCGAGATGTGTACTCGCACTCCGCCTCGCTCCCTGTTGTGATTCCAGTGCTGCCGTGTCTTGGTCCCGTTGATGCGGCAACGCCGCGTCCGCGGCTACCTGCTTCTGAGCCGGACCTCGAGGGAATTCCGGATGGCGTCACCGATCAGGTTGAAGGCGACGACCGTGATCACAATCAGCAGCCCGGCCGGGTAGATCAGCCACCAGTAGCCGTCGAAGACGTAGTTCAGCCCGTCGTTGAGCATTCCGCCCCAGTTGGCCGCCGGCGGGGGCGGGCCGAGGCCGAGGAAGCTCAGCGCGGCGAACAGCAGGATCGCGTTGGCCACCTCGAACGTAGCCTGGACCACGACCATTCCGATCACGTTGCGTACCAGGTGCCTGCCAACGATCCGCCAGGCCCGTTCGCCCATCTGGTGGGCCGCCTCCACGTATTCCAGCTGCCTCAGCACGAGCACCTGGCCCCGGACCAGGCGGGCAGTGATCAGCCATGAGATAAGGCCGAGCACGAAGATCACCATGATGACGCTGGGGGTGACGAGCGTGGTCAGCAGCAAGACCAGCAGCAGCGCCGGGATGGCCAGCAGCGCGTCCACGATGCGCATCATGACCGAATCCAGCCAGCCGCCGACGTACCCGGCCACCGCGCCCCACAGGGTGCCCACGATCGTGGCGATCGCGGCCGCGGCCAGGCCGACTTCCAGGGTGGACTGGCCCGCCACCATCAGCCGTCCCAGCACGTTGTAGCCGACCGCATCGGTGCCCAGCGGGAACTGGGCACTGGGCCGGTGGGTGATCAGCAGCAGGTTCGGGTGGGTCTGGTTGGTCGGGTACAGCAGCGGGCCGACAAAGCTGAACAGCAGCATGACCACGATCACGGCCAGCCCGATCATGCCCATGCGGTTGTGGCTGAAGTCGCGGATAGCCCCGCGCAGCCCGCGCCCGCCGACGGCGGGCCCGGCGATGGCAGGCTCAGTGATGGCAGGGTCACCGAGCACCATCGGATTGGTGGGCTGAAGTTCGGTCATGACGTCTGGTACCGAACCCGCGGGTCAGCCACGGCGTAGGCGATGTCGGCCAGCAGGTTGCCGATCACCGTGGCGGCCGCCACCACGATCGTGAACCCCATCAGCACCGGATAGTCGTGCGCGCCGGTGGCGGTCCAGAACAGCCAGCCCATCCCGGGATAGTTGAACAGTGCCTCGACGATGATCGCGCCGGACAGCACGCCGGGCAGGCTGAGCCCGACCAGCGTGATGATCGGCAGCACGCTGTTGCGGAACAGGTGCTTGGTCACAATCTGCCAGTCCGGCAGGCCCTTGGCCCGCGCGGTGCGGATGTAGTCCTGCAGCATGTTTTCAACGGCCGACGCCCGCATGAACCTGCTGAACTGGGCGACCGTGACGATCGTGAGCGTCGCGACCGGGAGCACCAGGCCGCTGGGGTTGGCGAACGACGCGGTCACCGACGCCCCCTGGGGCCCCTCCGAGGGGAACAGATGCAGGTCGGAGGAGAACCAGACGACGAGCAGGATGCCCAGCCAGAACGTCGGCATCGCGTAGCCCACGAACGAGAACGTGGTCAGCGCGTGATCCAGCGGCTTCTCCCGGCGCAGTGCCTGCACGATGCCCATCGGAATGGCGATCAGCAGCGAGATGACGTAGGACAAGCCGACGAGCAGCGCGCTCTTGGGCAGGTCGAGAGCCAGCAGCGAGCCGACGGACTGGTCAAAGTGATACGAGAAGCCGAGGTTCCCGTGTATCAGCCGGTTGATGTACAGCAGGTACTGGACCGGAAGCGACCTGTTGTAGCCGTTGGCGACGTTGAACGCCTGGATCGCTGCCGGGGTCGCCCGCATTCCCAGGATCGCGCGCGCTGGACTGCCCGGCAGGAAGTGCAGGATCGCGAACACGACGATCGTGACGATGATCAGCACGGCGACCGACTGCGATACCCGCCGCACCAGGAACCTAGTCATCCGGGCCGGGAACCTCCTGGGACTTCGTCATCCGGGCTGGGAACCTCCTAGGACTTCACGTACCAGACCGACGGGTAGATGTGCGCCGTCGAGTCCTGCGCCGCCACCCCGCCGAGCTTCGGGGATATCGCCGAGATCTGATACGCGGCGTTGGGGAACCAGAGATCGGGAATCTGATCGGCGAGCGCAAGCTGGTACGTGTTGAAGGCCGTCTGGGAGGCCGACCCGTTGGCGGTGAGCATCTGCTTGATCAGCGTCTCCACCTGGCTGTTGCAGTAGTTGCCCGCGTTGGTGGCCCCGCCGCAGCCGAACAGGCTGTCCCCGTCCGGGAAGTAGATCGGCACGTAGGTGTAGACCGGCGAGCCGAGCAGGCTCAGCGCCGTCGAGCTGGCCGAGCAGCTGCTGGTCGGCTTGCCAATGCACTCATAGGCCTCCGACAGCACGGTGTTGGCCGGAGCCTGTGCCAGCTTCAGCTGCATCCCGGCCGAGCTGAAGGCTCCCTGCATCGCCTCGACCTCGTCTTGCAGCTCGGGAACCCCGCTGATGTAGAGCAGCGGGATCGAGAGCTTGCTCCCGCTGGCGATGCCCGCGCCGCAGTCGTTGCTCCCGGAGCCAGCCCGGGTGCAGGTGGCAGTGCCGCCCTTCGGCACGGTCCAGCCGTGCGCGGTGAGCAGCGCGTCCGCCGCGGACGTGCTGAACGGGTACGGGTTCTTGGTCTCGGCCGGGTCGAGGAAGCTGCTCGCCGGGAACGTCGGTACCGGACCGTAGGTCGGCGTCCCGTAATTGAGCAGGATGTCCTTGATGTACGCGGGCTGGTTGATCAGGTGCTGCATCGCCTGCCGGATGTACAGCTGGTTCAGCAGCGGGGCGTACTTGGGGTTGCTGAAGTTGATGGCGACGAATGTCAGGCCCCACTCGTACCAGGGTTTGATGGAGTAGCCCTGTGACTTGAGGTTGCCCAGGTCGCCGATCTCGGTGTTGGGGACGTAGCCGTAGTCGACGCTGCCCGACTGCAGGGCAGTGAACTCCGCGGTCGAGCTGGTGAACGGGAGTTCCTCGAACTCGCTGGCCTTTGGCTTGTCCGGGCCGGAGTACGACTTGTTCGGAATCATGATCGTCTGGCCGGTGACCTGGAAGCCGGTGTTCGGCTTGAGGTGCCATGGCCCGTCGACCACCTGCCAGAGCGGGTTGGTGTCCCAGGTCGACAGCGACATCGACTCCTTGTTCATGAAGTTGTAGACCGCTACGGCACCGGACTTGGTCTCGTCGTAGTTCCCCACGGCGCCGGTGGCCGACGTCTTGTCCCATACCGCCTGCGGGATCGGCTGCAGGATCGACAGCCCGTTGTAGAGCAGGTACGTCTGGTTGTAGGTGACGTTGAACTTGAGCACGAACGTGTATGGCGACGGCGCGGACATGCCCGCCACGTGGTCCATCCAGCCGCCGGGGACGTAGGCCGCGCTGTTGTTCTTCTCCGCCAGCAGGAGGTTCATCCAGAACTCGAGGTCGCGCGAGGTGACCGGCTTGCCGTTGGACCACACGTAGTGCTTGAGCTTCATCGTGACCGTGCGGCCGCCATCGGAGAAGACCGGCGGATAGGCCATGCTCTGCCCGTAATTGATCGTGGCCTGCGCGTTGTTGCTGTGGCCGAACCAGTACAACGGCAGCCACATGAGCGGCTGCAGGTAGGTGATGTTGTTGTTGCCCGAGTTGGCCCCGTCGTACAGCGGGAAGATGTACGTCGGCGGTGAGCCCGGCTGCTCCGCGAACGTGATGGTGCCCCCGGACTGGGCCTTGCCTCCTGAGCTCGAGTTCGAGCTCGAGCCTCCGCTGCAGGCAGCCAGCAGGAGCGCGGCCACCCCAACCGCGGCGGCAAGTATCTGACGGCGACGTCTCATCTTGACTCCCGTTCCATCCGCGGGATAACCCGCCGGCTGGCACCACTGTGGATCCGTGCCGGATCGCTGTCGCCGCGCACAGGAGAGCTCCTGCGGTGCGGCGCAGGCAGGCAGCGCATGCTGCCCCGTTTGGGAATGCTTTGCAGGTCAGTATGACGTTGGCGTACTTGGTGTAGCCATGTGGTGATGGCCGAAGCTGACCCGGACGGTTCGTCGGATTCGACGATGGATCAGTACCTGGGCCCGCCCGCCCACGATGGTTACCGGGCCATGGCCTCGGCTCATCGCCCGCGTGGCCTGCGGATGGCCGACAGCTGTATCAGGGCGGCCAGCCGGGCGCGGGAATCTTCCAGGTCCAGGCCGCTGACCTCGCAGATGCGGCGCAGCCGGTAGCGGAACGTGTTGGGGTGCACGTGCACGTCGGCCGCGGCCCGGCCGACGTCGCCGAATGCCTCCAGGTACGCGCGCAATGACGCGGTCAGCTCGGTACCGTTCTCGGCGTCATAGCTGATCAGCCGCGCTATCGGCCCGTACGAACGGTCGTCGTCGTTCTCGAGGACCTCCCCGAGCCGGTCCAGCACGGTCTCCAGGTAGACGTCGTCCAGCCGGGCGGCGCGGCCGCACGGGCTGGTGTCGCGCAGCACCCGGACCGTGCGCTCGGCCTCGGCCCGTGCCCGGGCCAGCCCCGGCAGGGACTGGGCGGGCCCGCCGACGCCAATGACGACGGGGTCCCGGTGCCCGATCCGGGCCACGAAGCTGGCGGCCACGGCGCAGATGCGGCTGGCCGACTCGGCCGGGTCACAGTGCCCGGCGGGGACCACGGCGTAGACGAGGCGGCCGATCCTGGCGATGGCGGCGTCGGCGTGAATCGCGCCCAGGTGCAGGGTGAGGGCATCAGCCAGTCGCTGGCTGGCCGATTCGAGCCCGGCGCCCTGTGCACCAAGCGGCTGGCAAGCCAGAACGCATAGCGGGCCGGCGGGCAGGCCGAGACGGATCGCCGCCTGGTGCGCGGCGGCACCGCCGGCCAGCACGGATTCCAGGAGGTCCGAGCTGAGCTGCCGGGCCAGGTCGGTCGAGTTGCGCTGATGCAGCAAGTGCAGCGCGGCGAGCCCGGCGACCTCGCTCAGGGCCTGCATCCGCTCATCGGACAACGGCCCCCTGACCGCGAACCACAGCGATCCCAGCACCTCCTGGCCGGCGTGCACCGCCACCGCGACCCGCGGCAGCTGGTCCGGGTCGAGGCTCGGCATGTAGACCGGGCGCCTGCTCCGGTACAGCTCACGGAAGATCCCGCGTTCCTCCAGCATCTGCCGGTACCGCTGCGGCACCTGCCGGCCGAGTATGGTCTCGATCCGGCTGGTGTCGGCCTCCTCCTGGCCGCCGGAGAACGCGAGCACCCGCGAGGACCGGTCTTCGACCGTCACCGGGGCGTCCACCAGCGCGCTGATCGCGTTGGCGAACGCGAACAAGTCGCCGGCCGGGCTGCCCGCCAGGTCATCGGCGCTGGTCGCCGTCCACCGGTCGAGCAGCGTGCGGAGCAGCACGGCGACCTGGAACCACGACGCGGCCCTGGTCAGGCCCAGCAACGGCACGCCATGCACGCGCACGGCCTCCCGCAGATCCTCGCTGACCCGCTCGGGCGCCTTCACGACCAGAGCAGCGGCGCGCAGCTTGCCCAGCCGCCGGATCAAGTCGCTCGTCGCGGCCTGGGTGGCCACGCCCACCCCGAGCACCAGCTCGCCTGGCGATATCAGCAGGTCATCGTGGGCGTCAAAGATCGTCGCGCCAGTAACTTCAGCGTCAAGCGGCCCTGGTGCCTCGATGACCTCAAGCAGCGTCGTGCCGAGATCCTCCACCAGGCGCTGCAATCGGACCCCAGGCACCTTCATACCCGAGTTCCCCACCTTGTCCAAGATACGGAGGTCTGAACCGATCAGTCCAGGTCAGGCTGGGTTTAGTAGCGCCGCTTATGTCCGGCCTGCCCGCGGGCCCCGGCCCGTGCTGGTGGGGAATTCCAATCGGCGCGCCGTCGCTTGGTGCCGCGCTACCTAGCCAGGGCCAGGCCGGATCGCCGAGCCTTGGCGCATGAGCCAGCGACTTGTCATCCGCGGCGGCGCGGTCGCGGACGGCAGTGGCGGCTCACTGGAGGCCGGGGATGTCGTCCTCGATGAGGATCGCATAGCCGGCATCGTCCCGCCGGGAACCGCGATCGACGGCGACGAGATCGATGCCACCGGCATGGTGGTGGCGCCCGGGTTTATCAACGTGCTCAGCCACGCCTATTACAGCCTGCAGCTCGACCCGCGTGGGCTGTCCGATCTGCGGCAGGGCGTGACCACGCTGGTGTTCGGCGAGGGCTGGTCACTCGGGCCGTGCTCGGAGCAGATGATCCGCAAGGCCGAGCAGGATGCCCCCGACGGGGTCCGGGCCGCCTGGCCGCGCCTGGCGCAGGCGCTGGGCGCACTCGAGGCCAGCGGGCTCGCCGTCAACGTCGCCAGTTTCGTCGGCGCGCACAACCTGCGCGAGCTCTCGGCCGGGGACGACGACCGCCCGCTGACCCCGGCCGAGAAGGACCGGGCTTGCGGCATCCTCGCCGAGGAACTGGCCGACGGGGCGCTGGGCGTCGGGTCGGCCCTGATCTACCCGCCCGGGTGCTTTGCCGACACCAGAGAGCTCTCGGCCTGGTGCGACGTGGCCGCGCGGCAGGACGGCCTCTATATCTCGCACATGCGCAGCGAGGGCTGCCGGCTGCTGGAGTCGCTGGATGAGCTGACCGGGCTGGCGGCCGCGACCGGGGTGCGGGCGGAGGTGTATCACCTCAAGGCGGCAGGCCGGGACAACTGGCACAAGATGCGGGCCGCGCTGGACCGGATCGAGCAGGCCAGAGCCAGAGGCCTGCAGGTCACGGCCGATGTCTACCCCTACACGGCCGGCATGACCTCGCTGAGCGCGTGCATCCCGCCGCGCTACCACGACGGGGGCGTGGCCGCGTTGCGTGACCGGCTGGCCGATCCGGCCGTACGGGCCGACATCGCGCGCGACATCGTGGTGGACTCCGGAACCTGGGAGAACCTCTACCTGGCCGCGGGCGGAGCGAGCGGCATCCTGCTGCTGGGCGGTCTTGAAGCGGCCGGCGCGCCGCATCTTGGCGCCACACTGGCGCAAGCGGCCGAGGAAGAGAGCATGGACCCAGTGGACCTGCTCCTGGACCTCGTGGCGGGCGCGCCGCAGCTGCTGGCGGCCTACTTCATCATCGATGAGGACAACCTGCGGGCGGCCCTGACCCGGTCCTGGGTGGCGATTTGCTCGGACTCCGAGGCACCGGCCACCGAGGGCCGGTTTCTGGCCACGCCCACTCACCCGCGCGCCTACGGCAGCTTCGCCCGGGTGCTCGGCCGCTACGCCCGCGACGAGCGGCTGCTGCCGCTGCCCGAGGCGGTGCGGCGCATGACCGCGCTGCCGGCCGAGACGCTCCGGCTGCACCGCCGTGGCCGGATCGCCCCCGGGTACGCCGCCGACATCGCGGTCTTCGATCCCGGCACCGTCGCCGACTACGCCACCTACGACGCACCGCACCGCTATGCCCGGGGCGTGGCGCACGTGATCGTGAACGGAGTCCCCGAGATTCGCGACGGAGCCCTGAACGCCGTGGCCGCCGGGCGCGCCCTGCGGCGGGGAGCTGCCTAATGCAATCACCGATCGCGCAGCCGGGGCTGGTCGCCGAGTTCGCGGCCCGGCTGCCCGCCATGCTCGACGAACTGGGCGACCTCGTGCGGTGCGAGTCGCCGTCCGGCGACGTTGCGGCGCTGCAGCGCAGTGCCGAGGCCGTTGCCGCCCTCGGCCAGCGGCTGACCGGATGCGCTCCCGAGCTCATCGCGGACGCCGGCCCCACGCACCTGCGCTGGACGTTCGGCACTGGCCCGCGCCGGGTCCTGCTGGTCGGCCACCACGACACGGTGTGGCCGCTCGGCTCGCTGCAGGATCACCCGTGGTCGGTGGCTGACGGGGTGGCGCGTGGCCCTGGGTGCCTGGACATGAAGGCCGGGCTCGTGCAGATGTTCCACGCGCTGAGCGTGCTGGAGGACACCGATGGCCTGACCGTCCTTGTGAACGGGGACGAGGAGGTCGGATCCCGGACGTCGAGCGGCCTGATCGAGGAAGCGGCCCGCCAGTCACCGGCCGCGCTGGTGCTGGAGATGGCGGCGGACGACGGCGCCCTGAAGACGGCCCGCAAGGGCGTCTCCCTCTACGAGATGCAGGTTTCCGGCCGGGCGGCCCACGCGGGCCTGGAGCCCGAGCGCGGGATCAACGCGAGCATTGAGGCGGCGCACCTGGTCCTGGACATCGCCGAGCTGGGTGATCCGGCGCTCGGCACGACCGTCACGCCGACCCTGCTGCGTTCCGGCACCGCGGCGAACGT
>Ga0209693_10000851_pt1 | contig 12643 bp, 13 predicted proteins | sample HubBroMetageWRM3_FD_188345 | JGI IMG/M metagenome (GOLD analysis project Ga0209693, IMG submission 188345) | Warmed soil microbial communities from the Hubbard Brook experimental Forest, New Hampshire - Hubbard Brook CCASE Soil Metagenome WRM 3... | ecosystem: Environmental > Terrestrial > Soil...
GCGCTGTCGACGGGGAGCTCGCTGATCGGCAGCGCGGCGCCCGCGGGTTCGGTGGCTGCCGGGGTGCCGGCGGCCGCGGCGGGGCTGGCGGGTGGTTCGGCGCCGGCGTCGGCGGTACCGGCGGCGCTGGCATCGGCCAGTACGCCGGTAGCGGCGGTGCACGCGGTGGCGCCGGCGGGTTCGGCGGCGCACGCATCGGCCGGTACGCCAGACCGCGATGCTGGCGAATACGTTGGGCGGCACCGCCTTTCGGTAGCGGCAGCGCCGACGGAAACGCAGGCTTATTCTCCGGCAACGGCGGTGCCGGAGGCGCCGGCACCGGCCGGCACGCCGGTGGCGGCAGTGGAGGCGGAACCCGCGCCAGTCGCTCCGGCAGCCGGGTTGCCGGCGGCGATACCGGCACCGGCCGGCGCGTCGGTAGCGGGGGCGGCAGCCTATCGTCCGGCGACGCCGGCTTATTCTCCTTATTCTGCGGGCACGGCGGGAGCCGCGGGCTCACCCGAGGAGTAACTGGCGGTAACGGCGGCGCCAGCGCGAGGCGCTACGGCACGGCTGGCGTCAACGGTACAACCTGAGGCGATGTGGCGCCCGGACGTGGTTTGCGCGTACGGCGCCCGCGACGGCGCTAATCTGACACGAACTTCCCAGCAAGGCGAGGAGACACACGTGTTGGCGCGCTATCTGAAAACACAGTTATCGGTTTTGCTGTGCGGCGGCCTGGTCGGGCCGATTTTTTTGGTCGTCTACTTCGCACTGGGGCTGGGCAGCCTGGTGTCGTGGATGTTCTATGTCGGCCTGGTCATCACCGTAGCTGACGTACTGATCGCGCTCGCGTTGACCAACTACGGAGCGAAGTCGGCCGTCAAGTCGGCGGAGCTCGAGCAGCACGGGGTGCTGGCGCTCGCTCAAATCACCGGCCTCGCCGAGACGGGGACCCGGATCAACGATGTACCCATGGTGAAAGTGAACCTGCACATCTCCGGATCGGGGTTTTTGCCGTTTGACCGTCAGGACCGAGTGCTCGCCAACGTCACCCGGCTGGGCAACCTCACTGCCCGCAAGCTCGTCGTGCTGGTGAACCCGACCACTCAGGAATACCACATCGACTGGGAGCGAAGCGCCTTGGTCAACGGGCTGGTGCCCGCGCAGTTCACCGTGGCCGAGGACAACAGGACGTACGATCTGAGCGGGCAGGCCGGTCCGCTGATGGAGATCCTGCAGATCCTCAAGGCCAACAACGTTCCGCTGAACCGGATGGTCGACATCCGGTCCAACCTGGCGCTGCGTGAGCAGATCCAAGCGGTGGTGCGCAGGGCCGCCGCACAACAGCAGCCGCAACCGGCAGCGGCGGGCCCGTCGGCGCCGGTCAGTCCGTCGCCACCGCAACAGTCGATCGCCCAGCGGCTTCAAGAGCTCGAGAATCTGCGCGCCAGCGGTGTCCTGAGCGATCAGGAGTACAACAGCCGACGGGCCCAGATCATCGCCGAAATCTGACGCTAGGCAAGAATCTCAGCCGAGTTAGAACACGTTTCAGTTTCGCTGTTAGCCTGGCTTCGTCTACAGGGCGGTGGAAGGGGCTAGGTATGGCTGGACAGGTTGGATCACTGCAAGGACGGGTCGCATTCGTCACCGGCGCTGCCCGTGCCCAGGGGCGCTCCCATGCGGTGCGGCTCGCCCGGGAAGGCGCCGACATCATCGCGCTCGATATCTGTGCGTCGGCGTCGGACACCCTGACCTACGCACCGGCCACGCGCGAGGATCTCAGCGAGACCGTCCGCCTGGTGGAAGCCGAGGGCCGCAAGGTGCTGGCCCGCGAAGGCGATATCCGCGACGACGTTGCGTTGCGGCAACTGGTGGCCGACGGTGTCGAGCAATTCGGCCGGCTCGACATCCTGGTGGCCAACGCCGGAGTGCTGGGCTGGGGCCGGGTCTGGGAGCTCACCGATGAACAGTGGGACACGGTGATCGGAGTCAACCTGACCGGCACGTGGCGCACCCTGCGTGCCGCGATACCCGCGATGATCGAGGCCGGCAACGGAGGTTCGATCGTGGTCGTCAGTTCTTCGGCGGGTCTGAAGGCGACGCCGGGCAACGGCCACTACTCGGCCAGCAAGCATGGGCTCACCGCGCTGACCAACACGCTGGCGATCGAGCTCGGCGAATACGGTATCCGGGTCAACTCCATCCACCCCTACTCGGTCGACACCCCGATGGTCGAGCCGGAGGTGATGGCGCAGATCTTTGCCAGACATCCCGGCTTCTTGCACAGCTTCCCTCCAATGCCACTGCAGCCCAAAGGCTTCATGAGTCCCGATGAGGTGGCCGATGTGGTGGTCTGGCTCGCTGGTGACGGCGCGGGCACGCTATCGGGTACCCAGATTCACGTCGACAAGGGCGCCTTGAAGTACTAACTGGCGATCGTGTATGAACTCCACGTGACCAGTAGCAGAGGCGTCAGCCACAGCGACAGCAAAATTGTGATCGTCGGCGGCGGGCTTGCCGCCGCCCGGACGGCCGAGCAACTGCGTCGAGCGGAGTACTCCGGAAGTATCACGATCGTCAGCGACGAGGCGCATCTGCCCTACGATCGGCCGCCGCTGTCCAAGGAGGTGCTGCGCAAAGAGGTTGACGACGTCGCCCTCAAGCCGCGCGAGTTCTACGACGAAAAGGACATCATCCTGCGGCTGGGTTCGGCGGCCAGCAACCTCGACACCGCGGCGCAGACGGTGACACTCACGGACGGGACGGTGCTTGGCTACGACGAACTCGTCATTGCGACCGGCCTGGTGCCACGGCGCATCCCGGCGTTCCCGGATCTCGAGGGCATTCGGGTGCTGCGGTCATTCGACGAGAGCATGGCGATACGCCAGCACGCATCCGAGGCACAGCACGCCGTGGTCATCGGCGCCGGCTTCATCGGCTGCGAGGTGGCAGCCAGCCTGCGCAGCCTGGGCGTAGCCGTTGTGCTGGTGGAGCCGCAGCCGACGCCGTTGGCCTTGGTGCTCGGTGAGCGGATCGGTGGACTGGTGGCGCGGTTGCATCGCGACGAAGGCGTCGACGTGCGCACCGGTGTCAGCGTGGCGGAGGTACGCGGCCAGGGCCATGTCGACTCGGTGGTGCTGAGCGACGGCACGGAGCTGACGGCCGACCTCGTGGTCGTCGGCATCGGATCGCGACCGGCCACCGAGTGGCTCGAGGGCAGCGGCGTCGCGGTCGACAACGGCGTGATCTGTGACGAAGCCGGACGCACCAGCGCGCCGAACGTGTGGGCGCTCGGCGATGTCGCCTCCTGGCGTAATCCGACGGGACACCAAGTGCGCGTGGAACATTGGAGCAACGTTGCCGACCAGGCCCGGGTTGTGGTGCCTGCGATGCTGGGGCAGGACGTGCCGTCGGCCGCGGTTGTCCCGTACTTCTGGAGCGACCAATATGATGTCAAGATCCAGTGCCTGGGTGAGCCGGAAGCCACCGACATCGTGCACCTGGTCGAGGACGACGGTCGTAAGTTTCTGGCCTACTACGAGCGTGACGGAATAGTGGTCGGTGTGGTGGGCGGCGGGATGCCCGGCAAGGTCATGAAGGTCCGCGCCAAGATCGCCGCCGCCACTCCCATCTCCGAGATGCTGGGCTGATCTACAGCGCCGAATACGCACTGTTGTGCACGAGACGCACTCATTCCCAATACAAGTCGACGTTCGAGCGGCTTAGTTCCAGTTCACCGGTGGGCCATGAGCGTGGCATTCACCCAGAATCTGCAGCTCGCCACCCGGCCAGCTACGAGCACGCACGAGGAACCTGAGCGGAGCGCCCGGCCCACCGCGCGCCGGCTCGAGTGTGAGATGCGCGAACGGTGACCGGGCGTCGGCTTGGGCGCCCAGTGCGCCGACTCCGTCGCGGATCTCCTTGCGTTCGTCGGCAGACAGATACTGCCAGGTGATCGAGTGCCACAGCACAGTCAACGCGCCGTCGGCCAGAGTCAGGCCCGCCACCGCGTCGGCGCCCCGCTGACGATCCAGCCCCGCGGGAACCTTCCGGGCGACAGCGATGGCGCCGCGCAGCCGGTCCAGCCGCGTGCGCTGGTCGGGCCAGACGTAGCTCAACACGGTCATTTCGCCATCGGCGCCGGTGACGTCGATGGGCGCGATGTCGTAGCCCTGCCGTTCGACGATTCGCACCGCACCCTCCGGCGGCAGCGCGCCATGCCACGCGTCGTCGATGGTCACCGGTGAGTCGACCGGTCCCCACTGGCTGTCGGCGTAACGGTACCGGTAGTGGTCTGCCCGCAAATTCAGCCCGGCACTCGATCCGATCTCGAAAAGCCTTACCGGCACCTCAGATCCGCGATTGATGCGCAACAACCCGCCGATCAGCGCGGCAGATCGGCCCACCTCGTTGGTCTGCGGTGGTTGATCCAGAGCCGCCCGCAGCGAGTCGGAGTGCTTGGCCGCGGTCAGGACGATCTCGGGCCAGGCGGTCCCGGCGTCCCAGGTACCGCCGGTGCTGGGATACCAGCGGCGCAACTGGGCTGCCCGGCCGTCGAGCACCAACCGGTGCAGGCCACCGAGCAGTCGAAGCGGCAGCGCGTGGCGCGACGGATCATCTTCGTGACCGGACAAAATCGTTGCGAAGACGCCGCCGGCTTCGACGTCCTTGGCGACGAGCTCAAACAGCTCGTCGTACATCGGGGAGCCGGAGGCGCCGCAGAACCGCCCCTGCGCCCGCAGGGTGTGCAGCAAATGTTCAGTTGCGGGCTTGGCATTCATGGATCTAGCCCGTTCAGCCCGGCGCCAACGACGTCGAACGCGTTTCCGAGTGCTTCAGGCAAAGTAACGGATTCGTCGCTTAGCCAGGTCTCGTAGGCGCTCAACGCAACCCCCAGCATTGTCCAGGCGACGGTCTGAGGCAGTGGGTCGGTGGCTTCCAGGCTCAACCGGCGGGCCACGAAACTGGCCATCACCACGCGCCAGCCGGCGTACATCGTCATCGAATAGGCTTGCAGCTCTGCGCTTTGCAGGATGACCCGCATGCGTTGGCGGTGCCGCACAGTCTCGCATTCGTCGAAGGTGTTGAACGCCAACAACGCCGCGCGCAACGCTTCGCTCAACCTGACCCGCGGGTCGACGTTGTCGAGCAGATCTTGCAGGTGCGCGAGGTGGGCGTCGAATTCGCCCCACAGGACGGCGTTTTTGGACGCGTAATAGCGGAACAGCGTGCGGCGTGCGATGCCGGCGGCTTGGGCGACATCGTCGACGCTCACTTCGGCAAACCCCCGGGCAGTGAACAAGTCGATGGCGACGTCGGTGATGTGCTCAGGTGTCGTCGAGCGGCGCCGGCCCGCCCGCGGCTGTGACAACATCAGACCCGCCCTTCCATTGCGGCACTCGATGCCATATTATCGCCACATCGATCCATGATTGTCGAGACCTGACGAGAGGAAAATTCACATGGACCACGAAACCGAGACTGACACCGAGCTTGTCACCGAGCTTGTCACCGAGACCTTGGTGGAAGAAGTGTCTATCGACGGTATGTGCGGGGTCTACTGACCGTGTCTGCCCCCGCGCGGGCTCGTCGGGCCGACCCCAGTCCGTTCGACCCTGGTCGCGGCTGGCGGTTGCACCCACAGGTGGCGGTTCGGCCAGAGCCTTTTGGCGCGCTGCTCTACCATTTCGGCACCCGCAAGCTGTCGTTTCTCAAGAACCGCACCATCCTCACGGTGGTGCGGTCGCTGGCTGACCATCCCGATGCCCGGTCCGCCTGCCGCGCGGCGGGGGTAGGCGACTCCGAGCAGGGTCCCTACCTCCATGCGCTGGGTGCGCTGGTCGATTCCAACATGCTGGTAGCCCAAGACGGCGCCGAGGAGGGCGAATGACTGTGCCAGTCCAAAATCGGGTCCCCGCTCTCATTGATCAGTTTGAACATGGGCTCGACGCACCTATCTGCCTCACCTGGGAGCTGACCTACGCGTGCAACCTGGCGTGTGTGCACTGTTTGTCGTCGTCGGGGAAACGCGATCCGCGTGAGTTATCCACGCGCCAGTGCAAGGACATCATCGACGAGCTCGAGCGTATGCAGGTGTTCTACGTCAACATCGGTGGCGGGGAACCGACTGTGCGCCCCGACTTTTGGGAGCTCGTGGATTACGCCACCGCCCACCATGTCGGCGTGAAGTTCTCAACCAACGGGGTCCGGATCACTCCTGAGGTGGCCGCGCGGCTGGCAGCCAGTGACTACGTGGATGTCCAGATTTCGCTGGATGGCGCGACGGCCGAGGTCAACGACGCCGTTCGCGGCGCCGGGTCATTCGACATGGCGGTGCGCGCGCTGGAAAACCTGGTCGCAGCGGGCTTTTCTGATGCCAAGATCTCCGTCGTGGTCACCCGGCACAATGTCGACCAGCTCGACGAATTCGCCGCTTTGGCAAGCCGTTATGGAGCCACATTGCGGATCACGCGGTTGCGTCCCTCCGGACGGGGCGCAGAAGTTTGGGAAGACTTGCACCCCACCGCCGCCCAACAGGTCCAGCTCTACGACTGGCTGGTCGCCAAGGGTGAGCGCGTACTCACCGGCGACTCGTTCTTCCATCTGTCGCCGCTCGGCCAGTCCGGTGCCCTGGCCGGCTTGAACATGTGCGGAGCCGGCCGGGTGGTCTGCCTGATCGACCCTGTCGGCGACGTGTACGCGTGCCCGTTCGCCATCCACGACCGCTTCCATGCTGGAAACGTGTTATCCGACAGCGGATTTGACAACATCTGGAAAAACGCTTCGCTGTTTCGTGAGCTGCGCGAACCGCAGTCCGCGGGGGCGTGCGGCAGCTGCGGGCATTACGACAGCTGCCGCGGCGGGTGCATGGCGGCCAAATTCTTCACCGGTCTGCCGCTGGACGGTCCGGATCCCGAATGCGTCCAAGGGCACAGTGCCCAGGCGCTGACCCGCGAGCGCGAAACACCGAGGCCCCGGGCCGACCACTCCCGCGGCCAACGGGTCCGCCAACCAGTGCCACTGACGCTGTCTGTGCGACCCCACGCGGTGCCGCCGCCCCGGCTGTGCAACGAAAGCCCGCTGTAACCGTGGCCGACGAATGGTTTGAAACGGTTGCTATCGCACAGCAACGGGCCAAGCGCCGGCTGCCGAAATCCGTTTATTCGTCTTTGATTTCGGCCAGTGAAAAAGGAATTACGGTTGCTGACAATGTCGAAGCTTTCAGCGAACTCGGATTTGCGCCTCATGTCATCGGTGCGCCGGAAAAGCGCGATTTGTCCACCACCGTTATGGGACAGGAGATTTCGCTGCCGGTAATTATTTCGCCGACTGGGGTCCAGGCAGTCGATCCAGACGGCGAGGTGGCCGTCGCGCGGGCGGCTGCGGCGCGCGGGACGGCGATGGGGCTGTCCTCATTCGCCAGTAAGCCGATCGAAGAGGTCATCGCCGCCAATCCCAAGGTCTTCTTCCAGCTGTACTGGCTCGGTGGTCGCGATGCGATCGCCGAACGGGTGGAACGGGCGCGTCAGGCCGGCGCTGCCGGTTTGATCGTCACCACTGACTGGACCTTCTCGCATGGCCGGGACTGGGGAAGCCCCAAGATCCCCGAAGAGATGAACCTGCGGACCATCCTGCGATTGTCTCCAGAGGCGATCGTCCGGCCGCGATGGCTGTGGAAGTTCGGCAAGACGCTGCGGCCACCGGACCTACGGGTGCCGAACCAGGGCCGCCGCGGCGAGCCCGGACCTCCGTTCTTCGCCGCCTACGGGGAGTGGATGGGCACACCACCGCCGACCTGGGAAGACATCGCCTGGCTACGCGAATTGTGGGGTGGACCGTTCATGCTCAAGGGCGTGATGCGGGTCGACGACGCGAAAAGGGCTGTCGATTCTGGTGTTTCGGCGATATCGGTGTCCAACCACGGTGGCAACAACCTGGACGGCACGCCCGCTTCGATTCGTGCGCTGCCTGCGGTTGCGGCGGCGGTCGGTGATCAGGTCGAGGTCTTGCTGGATGGTGGCATCCGGCGCGGGAGCGATGTCGTCAAGGCGGTGGCGCTGGGCGCGCGGGCAGTGCTGATCGGCCGCGCGTACCTATGGGGCCTCGCTGCGGCCGGCCAACCCGGTGTGGAAAACGTGCTCGACATTTTGCGCGCGGGTATCGACTCGGCACTGATGGGCCTTGGGCACGCGTCGGTCTACGACCTCAGCCCGAACGACATCCTGATACCCGCCGGTTTCGCCCGGGCGATAGGCGTGCCTTCCGCTCGGGATCGGTAGCCCATTAGGAGGGGGAATTATGTGAATGTGGGTCAAGTTTGTTTGCTTTCCACGCGCCGTTTCCAGTAATCGGGGCATGCGCTGGCTCCCGCGGATGAGTGGCGCCGGGAATGCCTCTTTTCTGTGGTGGGTCTGGTACGTGCGTGGCAACCGTGACGGACGAGCCGAATTTCGCCGGGTCGATTGAACCAGCGCGAAAATATTTTTATTTGGAGGGTCAACAATTGGTGCACACCAGGTGAATTCGGCCTACCATCACCGAGTGTCCGTACTCGGCGAATTAGGAACTGCGACGTCGAGCCAGTTAGCAAGCATCTCGCCGTCGATTTTGATCCCGCTGGGGTCGACCGAACAGCACGGTCCGCACCTGCCATTGGACACTGACACCCGGATTGCGACCGCCGTCGCCCGGGGCGCTGAAGCATGTCTGCGGGCGCGCCTCGAGGAATGGTTGGTGGCGCCGGCCGTTGCCTACGGCGCCAGCGGTGAGCACCAAAGTTTCGCCGGAACGATCTCCATCGGCACTGAGGCCTTGACCATGCTATTGGTGGAATACGGCAGGTCGGCCGCCTGCTGGGCCCAGCGCCTGGTCTTCGTCAACGGCCACGGCGGCAATGTCGGTGCATTGAACAGTGCGGTGGCCAGGCTTCGCGCCGAAGGCGGCGACGTCGGATGGTGCCCGTGTTCGGCAGCCGGCGGAGACGCCCACGCCGGCCATACCGAAACATCAGTGTTGCTGCATATTTCGCCGGCCGATGTGCTGACCGACCGGTGGCTCGCCGGTAACGGTGCGCCATTGAGCGAGTTGCTTCCATCGATGCGCCGCGGGGGAGTCGCGGCGGTCAGCCGGGTGGGGGTATTGGGGGACCCGACCACTGCGACCGCGTCCGAGGGGAAGCGTATCTTCGCGGAGATGGTCGACGGATGTGTGTGTCGGATCGCCCGGTGGTCGCCCGGGTCCGACGGGATGTTGACATGAGTCAGACTCGCCTGCCGGACGGGTTCGCCGTCCAGGTTGATCGTCGGGTGCGAGTCCTCGGCGACGGCTCTGCCCTGCTCGGTGGCTCACCGACCCGTCTGCTGAAGCTGGCACCCGCCGCGCAAGACATGCTGTCCGATGGCCGGCTGAAGGTTCGTGACGAAGTCAGCGCCCAACTGGCCCGCACTCTGCTGGACGCCACGGTGGCGCATCCACGGCCTGCGGGAGGCCCGTCGCACCGTGACGTGACTGTGGTAATTCCGGTGCGCAACAACGTTTCTGGTGTGCGACGCCTGGTGAGCTCGCTACGCGGACTACGCGTCATCGTGGTCGACGACGGTTCGTCGCCCCCGATCGAGCCGGACGACTTCGTCGGCGCACACTGCGATATCGAAGTGTTGCGCCATCCCCGCAGCAAGGGCCCGGCGGCGGCACGCAACTCCGGCCTGGCCGCCTGCACCACCGACTTCGTCGCATTCATGGATTCCGATGTTGCGCCGCATCGCGGCTGGCTGGAAGCCCTGCTCGGACACTTCTGCGATCCCACCGTCGCCCTGGTCGCACCACGCATCGTCGGTCTGGCGCATAGCGAGAACGTGGTAGCACGATATGAGGCGGTGCACTCGTCACTGGACCTCGGGCTGCGCGAAGCACCGGTGTTACCCCACAGCACGGTGTCTTACGTTCCCAGCGCGGCGATCATCTGTCGCCGTTCAGCTATTCGTGGTGTCGGCGGCTTCGACGAGACCATGCACTCCGGCGAGGATGTCGACCTGTGCTGGCGGCTCATCGAAGCAGGCGCTCGGCTGCGTTACGAGCCGATTGCGCTGGTCGCCCACGATCACCGCACGGAACTACGGGATTGGCTTGCGCGCAAGGCATTTTATGGTGGTTCGGCGGCTCCGCTGTCTGTGCGTCACCCGGACAAGACGGCCCCCGTAGTCATCAGCGGCTGGGCTCTGATGGCCTGGATCCTTATGGCGCTAGGGACAAGCCTCGGTCGGCTGGGATCGATCGTGTTCGCCGTTCTGACGGGTCGCAGGATCGCCAGAGCCATGCGCGGCGGCGAGACATCGCTCGCTGATGTTCTGACGATCGCGAGCCGCGGCTTATGGTCGGCGGCGCTGCAACTGGCATCGGCGGTTTGCCGGCACTACTGGCCGGTGGCGTTGCTCGCGGCCGTCATCTCGCGCCACTGTAGACGCGTCATCCTGATCGCGGCCGTCATGGATGGCGTGGTGGACTGGCTCGGGCGCAGGGATGCCAGAGGTGACGATGCTGCGCCGATCGGGCTGCTGACCTATCTGTTGCTCAAGCGTGTCGATGACCTGGCCTACGGTCTCGGCCTGTGGCGGGGTGTGTTGCGCGAACGCAACCTCCGCGCGCTCAAGCCGCAGATTCGGAGCTAGCCACCGCCTTGAGCACAGCCGTCTCACGCAGTGACGTGCTGATCGTCGGTGCTGGCAGTGCTGGATCTGTTGTCGCCGAACGTCTCTCGGGCGATCCCGGCTGCAGCGTGACCGTCCTCGAGGCGGGACCGGCGCTGACGGACCCAGGGCTGCTGGCTCAGGCCAGCAATGGCTTGCAACTGCCGATCGGGGTCGGCAGCCCACTGGTTCAGCGTTATCAGGCCCGGCTCACAGATCGACCAGTTCGCCAGCTGCCCATCGTGCGAGGAGCGACGGTCGGCGGTTCCGGTGCGATCAACGGCGGTTATTTCTGCCGCGGATTGCAGCGCGATTTCGATCGCGCCGCGATACCCGGCTGGGCATGGTCTGATGTTCTCGAGCACTTCCGCGCTATCGAGACGGACCTGGATTTCGACGGTGCCGCCCACGGGGATTCCGGCCCCATCCTGATCCGTCGAACCCATGAGATGACAGGCGCCACGGAACTTTTCCTGGCTGCTGCGAAGCGTGCCGGGTTTCCGTGGATCCCTGACCTCAATGATTGTGGGCCGGAATCGATTTCAGGAGTGGGTGCCGTCCCTCTGAACATCGTTGACGGTGTGCGCATCGGATCGGGTGCGGGATATCTGATTCCAGCCCTGGAACGTTCTAACCTGACATTGCTGGCGCGGACGCGGGCAGTGCGATTGCGTTTTTCCGGGACGGCCGCGGTGGCTGTCGACGCGATCGGCCCTGAAGGCCCAATGACGATTACGGCTGAGCGAATCGTGTTGTGTGCCGGTGCTATTCAATCCGCGCACCTGCTGATGCTGTCGGGGGTCGGTGACGAAGCCATGTTGCGGGCTGCCGGTGTACCGTTGGTGGCGCCGCTACCGGTTGGGATGTGGTGCATGGACCACCCGGAATGGGTATTGCCTACGACTTGGACGGTAGCCGCCGGCCGACCGGTACTGGAGGCATTGCTTACGACCGCTGATGATATCGAGATTAGGCCGTACACTGGCGGTTTCGTTGCGATGACCGGTGATGGGACCGCGGGGCATCCCGACTGGCCGCATATCGGGGTGGCGCTCATGCAGCCGCGGGCGCGCGGGTGCATCACGCTGGTCTCGGCCGATCCGACTGTGCCTCCGCGGATCGCGCATCGCTACGACAGCGTGCCCGAAGATGTTGCGGCGTTGCGTAGGGGCAGTGAATTGGCCCGCGAATTAGCCAGTGCAGCAACATATGTCGGGGAACCGATGTGGTCGACGTCGCAGCATCTGTGCGGCACCGCGCCGATGGGTGCCGACGGTGACTCGCGAGCCGTTGTCGATCATCGCTGTCGGGTGCGCGGCATTGAGAACCTGTGGGTGATCGACGGGTCCATCCTGCCGGTGATTACCAGCCGCGGTCCCCACGCAACCGTTGTGATGCTCGGGCACCGCGCCGCGGAATTCGTTGAGTGAGTTCCGCCGCCACCATTGAGCACGCCGAGCCCACCGAGCAGCCGATCAGACCGCCGATTGCTCCCCGGGAGAGTCCGCCGCTCCCGTGGACGTTGAATAAGCCGGCGTCGCCGGACGATAGGCCGGAGCCGCCGCCACCGACGCGCTGGCCGGTGCCGGTATCGCCGCCGGCAAACCGGCTGCCGGAGAGAATGCCGCGGGTTCCGCCTCCACTGCCGCTACCGGCGTGCCGGCCGCTGCCGGTATCGCTGGCTCGGCCGGCACCGCCGCTGCGGCCGTGGCCGGCGCATAAGCCGGCGTTTGCGCCTGCAACGCCGGCGCCGGAGTGCTGGCCGATGTCAACGCCGCCGACCCGGTCGGCGCCGCCGCCAGCAGCGGTGTGCTGGCCGGTGGCAGCGCAGATACCGCTGACACCGGCGGCGAAACCGCCGTCGCCAGGTGTCCCGTCGAACCACCCGCCAGCCCCGCCGCGGCCGCCGGCACCCCGGCAGCCACCGAACCCGCGGGCGCCGCGCTGCCGATCAGCGAGCTCCCCGTCGACAGCGC
>Ga0209693_10000852_pt1 | contig 12643 bp, 8 predicted proteins | sample HubBroMetageWRM3_FD_188345 | JGI IMG/M metagenome (GOLD analysis project Ga0209693, IMG submission 188345) | Warmed soil microbial communities from the Hubbard Brook experimental Forest, New Hampshire - Hubbard Brook CCASE Soil Metagenome WRM 3... | ecosystem: Environmental > Terrestrial > Soil...
GGCGGCTGGCTGCACACCGGCGACATCGGCCACCTGGACGCCGACGGCTACCTGTACGTGGTGGACAGGAAGAAGGACCTGATCCTGCGGGGCGGCTTCAACGTATTTCCGCGCGACGTCGAGGAAGTGCTCGTCGGCCACCCGGCGGTCGCGCAGGCCGGGGTGGTGGGACGGCCGGATGCCCGGCTCGGCGAGGAGGTGGTCGCGTTCGTGTCGCTGCGCGAAGGCGCCTCCGCGACTCCCGGCGAGCTCATCGAGCACGCCAGGCGGCACCTGGCCGCGACCAAGTACCCGCGGGAGATCACGATCGTGCCCGCCATCCCGCTGACCAGCGTCGGCAAGCTCGACCGCAAGAAGCTGCGGACCTGGCCCGCGCCCGCGCCCGCGCCGGCTGGCGCCGAAGGCGTACCGGCGAGCTAGCCGGCCTGGGCCGGCAGGATCTGGCCGGTGACCTCGCCGAAGCCGACCCGCGCGCCGCCGGCGCCGGGCGCCGTGGCGCCGATCGTGACCTCGTCCCAGTCCTCGAGGTAGGCCCGCACCGACCCGTCGGCGAGGGTCAGCGGCTCCGCGCCGCCCCAGCTCAGCTCGAGCAAGCAGCCGCGGTCGTCCCGCTCGGGACCGCTGACCGTGCCTGAGGCGTAGAAATCGCCGGTGCGCGTCGAGGCGCCGTTAGCCGTCATGTGCGCCAGCATCTGGGCCGGCGTCCAGTACATGGTGGCGAACGGCGGCCGCGATACCACCTGCCCGTTCAGCCGGACCTCCAGGCTGAGGTCCAGGCCCCAGTTGCCCACGTCGGCCAGGTACGGCAGCAGTTCGGCCTGGCGCGGCGGCGGGCTGACCCGGGCGTGCTCCAGCGCTTCGAGCGGCACGACCCACGGCGAGATCGACGTGGCGAACGACTTGGCGAGGAACGGGCCGAGCGGTGTCGTCTCCCAGGCCTGGATGTCGCGGGCGGACCAGTCGTTGACGAGGAACGCCCCGAACACGTGGTCGGTGAACTTGGCCACGGTCACCGGCACGCCGAGCGGCGAGCCCGCGCCGACCACGAACCCGACCTCGGCCTCGAAGTCAAGCCGCCGCGACGGCCCGAACTCCGGCCCCGCCTCGTCCGGCTCCTTGCGCTGCCCGCACGGGCGGGTGACCCGCGTGCCGGAGAGCACCACCGTGCCCGCCCGGCCGTGGTAGCCGACGGGCAGGTGCCGCCAGTTGGGCGCGAGCGGCTCCGCCGAGCCCGGCCGGAACAGCAGCCCGGCGTTGGCCGCGTGGTAGGGGTTGGCGAAGAAGTCCACGTAGTCGCCCACCGTGAACGGCGGGTGCAGCCGCACCTCGGACAGCGGGAACATGGCCGGCTCGATGGCACGGCGGTGCCCCTCGCCGGTCAGCTTCTCGGTGATCCGCGCCCGCACCTCGGTCCACCGGGCCCGGCCCTGCGCCATGAACGCGTTCAGCGACGGCTTGCCGAAGACCGGGTCGCCCAGGGCCGACGACAGGTCAAGGACCCAGTCGCCGACCCTGACTCCGACCGTGGGACTTCGCGGGCCCCTCGGGTGCCCGTTGCCGACCGAGAACACGCCGTAGGGCAGGCAGTCCAGCCCGAATCCCGAGTCGGGCGCAAGCTCCAGCCAGCTCATGGTCCCTCTCTGTCTCAGGCCTCCTCGCCGGCCAGATGACGCAGGCTCTCACCGACATAGATCTGCCGTGGCCTGGCGATCTTCTGCTCCGGGTCGGCGGCGCCCTCCTGCCACTGGGCGAGCCAGCCGGGCATCCGGCCGATCGCGAACAGCACGGGGAACATCGCCACCGGGAAGCCCATGGCCTGGTAGATGATGCCAGAGTAGAAGTCCACGTTCGGGTACAGCTTGTGGCTGATGAAATAATCGTCCTCAAGCGCGATCCGCTCGAGCTCGAGCGCGATGTCGAGCAGCGGGTTGCGCCCGGTGACCTCGAACACCTCGTCGGCGACGCCCTTGATGATCGTCGCGCGCGGGTCGAAGTTCTTGTACACCCGGTGACCGAACCCCATCAGGCGCAGTTCGCCGCTCTTGACCCGCTCGATGTACGAGGGCACGTTGTCGACGGAGCCGATCTCCTCGAGCATGTTCAGCACCTGCTCGTTCGCGCCGCCGTGCAGCGGGCCGTAGAGGGCCGCCGCGGCCGCGGCCGCCGCCGAGTACGGGTCGACCTGGGAACTGGCCACGCTGCGCATCGCGTTGGTGGAGCAGTTCTGCTCGTGGTCGGCGTGCAGGATGAGCAGCACGTCGATGGCGTGCTCGAGGACCGGGTCCGGCTTGTACTTGGGCTCGGTCATCCGCCGCATCATGTTGAGGAAGTTGCCGGCGTAGGACAGGTCGTCGTCGGGATACGCGTACGGCAGGCCCAGGGCGTGCCGGTAGGCGAAGGCGGCCACCGTGGGCATCTTGGCGATGAGCCGCACCACCTGATCGTCCCGGACGGCCTTGTCGTGGACGTTCTTGGCCTGCGGGTAGAAGGTGGACAGCGCGGCGAGCGTGCTGACGAGCATGCCCATCGGGTGCGCGTCATAGTGGAAGCCGTCGATGAACTTCTTGATGTTCTCGTGTACGTAGGTGTGCTGGGAAATCTCCCGGGCCCAGGCGGCCGACTCGTTCTTGTCGGGCATCTCGCCGTTGAGCAGCAGCCAGGCCACGTCCAGGAAGGTGGCGCGGTTGGCTAGTTCCTCGATCGGGTAGCCGCGGTAGCGCAGGATGCCCTTGTCGCCGTCGATGAACGTGATGGCACTGCGGCAGCTCGCGGTGTTCTGGAAGGCCGGGTCGTAGGACAGGAGTCCGAAATCGTCATCTGATGTCTTGATCTGCCGTAGGTCGATCGCGCGGATGGCGCCGTCGACTATGGGGAGCTCGTAGCTGCGGCCAGTTCGGGAGTCAGTGACACGCAGCATGTCATTCGTGGTCATGTCTAGACCATAGGCGGTATTGGCCGTAACTCGACAGACCCTAGAATCACGTGTCTCAGTTGATGATCCTCAGCCCACCTGGATAAGGCGTAGTGCACCGAAGGCGGCGTCAGCCAGGGGGTGGTATACCGGAACGGGCAGGAAATGAGAAAGCCGGTGGAGTGTGTCCGTGGACGCGGAGGAGAGCCTTCTCGGCAAGGTCGGGCGGGTCACGGTCTCCATCCCGGTGGGCGGGCCCGGCGAGGTGCTGCTGTCCGTGCGCGGCGGCACCGAGGCCTTCGCGGCGTGGTCCGATGAGCCGATCGCACGGCACAGCCGGATCGTGGTGGTCGACACGATGTCGGCTCGCTCCGTGTTCGTGACCCCGCTGTCCCAGTAGCCACCAGGAACCCTCCGAGGGGAGCCCGTCATGCTTTTCTGGCACGTCCCCGCGCCGAACGAGGCGCTGCTGATCTCAGGTTCCAAGCGGCGCACTGACGAGACGCAATTCCGCATCGTCACCGGGCACGGTACCTTCGTGCTCCCGGTGAAGCAGAAGGCCCGCGTGCTCTCGCTCGCCCTGCGGGAAGCGGAGATCCTCGAGGAGTGCATCACCAACCAGGGCATCCGGCTGAGGGTCCGGGCCGTGGCCGCGTTCAAGGTGGGCGACGACCAGGCCTCGATCGCGAACGCGGCGCGCCGGTTCCTGTCCGAGCAGGATCGGATGGAGGTCCTGGTCGGCCGGGTGTTCGCCGGCCATCTGCGGTCCATCATCGGCGGGCTCACCGTCGAGCAGATCATCAGGGAGCGGGACCGCGTCGCCCAGGAAGTCAAGGACGGCAGCCACGCCGAGATGGAGAAGCTCGGCATCGTGGTGGACGCGCTGGAGATCCAGGAGATCGAGGACGCCTCGGGTTATATCAACAACCTCGCCGCCCCGCACTCCTCCGCCGTGGCCAGCCAGGCCCGTATCGCGAAGGCCAAGGCCGATCAGGAGGCCACGGAGCGCGAGCTGGCCGCGGAGGCCATGAAGGCTCAGTTCGAGCGGGATGTGGCGATCAAGCGGGCGGGCTTCCTGGCCGAACGGGAGGAAGCCGAGGCGCGCGCCGCGCAGGCAGGCCCGCTGGCGCAGGCGCAGGCGTCGCAGGAAGTCATCCAGGTGCAGACGATGCTCGCGCAGCGGCAGGCCGAGCTCGCGGCCCAGCGCCTCGAGGCCGAGGTACGCCGCCCGGCGGACGCGGAAGCCTACCGGAAGCGCACCCTGGCCGAAGCCGACCGGGACCAGGCCAGGTTCGCCGCGGAGGCCGAGGCATTCAGCAAGCGGGCCATCGCCGAGGCCGAGGCCGAGGCGAACAGGGCCAGGGCCGCCTCGCTGCGGGAGGGCAACCAGGAGCTCATCGCCGCCAACCACCTCATCGAGATCCTGCCCGCCCTCGTCGAGGCAGCCGCCCGCGGCCTCTCCGACTCCAACCTCACCATCCTCAACGGCACCCAGGGTGTCAGCGAAGTCGTCACCGGCCTGGTCGGGCAGGGACTCTCGATCCTGGACGCGCTGAAGAAGTCCGCCGCCGTCACCGGCAACGGCGAGTCCCCGCCGTCCGCCCCGTCCGTCCCGCCCGTGCCGCCCGTCCCGCGCGCCTCAAGGCGGCCTCGGGAGCTGCCAGATGGCGACGGCCAGTCCCCGGAATAACCAGACCTCGTGGGCTACCTCGGCTACCAGTTCTAGCTTGCGCTCCTGGGTGTCCTCGGTGATGAGGTTGCCGCCGATGGATACCGGCGAGAAGCCGCACTGGGTGGACAGGGCCAGCCGGTCCAGGCCGACGTACTTCGCCGCCTCGTTGATTCGCGCGATGAGCGAGTCCGGCGGCTCCAGTTCGCCGACCTTGCTGCTCACCAGGCCGAGCACGACCACCTTGTCGTCGGGCACCTTGGCCAGCGGCTCGAAGGAGCCGGAGCGCTCGTCGTCGTACTCGAGCAGGAACACGTCGTAGTTGGGCGAACGTCCGAACGCCGCCTCGGCGGTGAAGTCGTAGCCGCCGGTGGCGATCCACTTGCTCTGGTAGTTGCCCTTGCAGATGTGCAGGCCGAACGTGACCCCGGGCACGTCGGCGACGGAGTTGATGATGTCCATGCCCTCGGTGAGCGTGCGCTCGGTGGGCATGCCGAGCGACTCGCGCAGCGCGCGGTTCTCCGGGTCGACCAGCGTGCCGAGATCGGGTGAGTCGATCTGGATGTAGGTGCAGCCGAGCCGGGCGAGTTCCTGCGCCTCCTCGCGGAGGATCGCGGCGGCGTCGGCGAACATCTCGAACGGGTCGGCGTAGGCCGGCCGGGAGCGTTCCGGTGACCAGGCCGAGTACATGACAAGCGGGCTGGGCATGGTGATCTTCACCGGCACGTGCGCGCGGGCGCGGGCGTAGCTGAACTCCTCGACGGTCATCATCCGGTGCGGCCGGAGCCTGCCGGTGACGCTGACCGGCGAGTGCCAGTCCCAGATCTCGCCGTCCGCGCCGTGGAAGGTCACCGGCGCGCCCGGCGTCATCTCGACCCCGTCGAGGTCCCCGAGCAGGTGGTCGAGGAAGGAGAAGCGGCGCAGCTCACCGTCGCTGACGACATCGAGCCCGCAGCCCTCCTGCATGGCGATCGCCTGGTCGACGGCGCGGTCCTCGATCTGCTTGAACTCCGCCGCGGTGATCCGGCCGTCGGCCAGGGCGGCGCGCGCCTGCGACAGGTAGCGGGGACGCAGCAATGAGCCGATCACGTCGGCGTGAAAGATGCCCGGCATTGTCATCCTCCTGGTCCTCGGTTTGGCTACCTCTCTGCGTACACCGGGCTGGGGTCGCCCGAAAGGGCGGCGGATGACGGACTTGCGGTCTTGGCGGCGGCCACAACCGGGCCGGCCCGCCGCGTCACGCCGAGCACAAATCAACGGGATGTCAGGGGCTTGTCAGCGGCGTCAGCGTGATCTGGGCCTGCTGTCAGGGCGGCCCCGCATGGTGGCGTTATGACGTACTCGATAGTTACCGAAGGCCTGGTCAAGCGGTTCGGGGAAACCACCGCGCTGGACGGGATCGATCTCGCGGTCCGCACGGGCTCGGTGTTCGGCCTGCTGGGACCGAACGGCGCAGGCAAGACAACCGCGGTCCGGATCCTCGCCACGCTGATGAGCCCCGACGCGGGGCGCGCCGCGGTCTGCGGGCACGACGTGGTCAGCCACGCCCACCAGGTCCGCCAGCTCACCGGTCTGACCGGGCAGTACGCGTCGGTGGACGAGACGCTCACCGGCACCGAGAACCTCGTGCTCATCGGGCGGCTGACCGGCCAGGCGCGGCCGGCGGCACGGAGCCGGGCGCGGGACCTGCTGGCCGCCTTCCGGCTCACCGACGCGGCCGACCGCGCGGTCAAGACCTACTCCGGCGGCATGCGCAGGCGCCTGGACCTGGCCGCCAGCCTGGTCAGCAGGCCGCGGGTGCTGTACCTGGACGAGCCGACGACCGGGCTCGACCCGCGCAGCAGGAACGAGATGTGGGACGTGGTCCGCGGCCTGACCGCGACCGGGGTCACCGTGCTGCTCACCACGCAGTACCTGGAGGAGGCCGACCAGCTTGCCGACGAGATCGCGGTCATCGACCACGGCACGGTGATCGCCACGGGCACGCCGACCGAGCTCAAGGACCGCACCGGCGCGCTGACCCTCAGCGTCCGCCCGGCCCGCCCGGCGGACGTGCCCGCGGTGACGGCGGCGCTCGCCGCGTTCACCCACGCCGAGCCCGAGGTCCGCGACACGACCGTTACCGCCCCGGTGGGCGAGGAGGACGTGATGCCCGCCGTGGTGCGCAGGCTCGACGACGCGGGCATCCGGGTGGCCGAGCTCACCCTGCGTGGATCCAGCCTCGACGAGGTGTTCCTCACGCTGACCGGCCACAGGTCCGAAGAACTCGAAGGGAGCGCGGCATGACCACGGAAAGCACCGTGCTGGACGGTACGGTCCTGGACTATCCGGTATCCGGAGACGAGGCGTCGCTCACGCCGCGGGTCGGGCCGGTCGAGGGGCTGCGGCAGACGCTGTCGCTCGCCTGGCGGACGCTGGTGCAGATCAAGCACAACCCGGCCGAGATGATCGACTTCAGCGTCCAGCCGGTGATGTTCCTGCTGCTGTTCACCTACGTGTTCGGCGGCGCTATCGGGGGCTCGCCGCACGCGTACCTGATGTTCGCGCTGCCCGGCATCATCGTGCAGAACTCGCTGTTCACCACGCTGAACACGGCGACAGGCCTGTCCACCGACCTGGAGAAGGGGTTCTTCGACCGGCTTCGCTCGCTGCCGATCGCCAGGTTCGCGCCGCTGGCAGGCCGGATCGTGGCCGACCTCGCCAAGCAGGCCTGGGCCCTCGCCATGCTGCTAGGCCTCGGCTACATCCTCGGGTTCCGCGTCGGCACCAACCCGCTCGCCGTGCTTGCCGCGGCCGCACTGGTGCTCGTCTGCACGCTGGCGGTGTCCTGGGCGCTGGTGCTTGTCTCCATGCTGGCCGCCAACCCGGAGAAGGTGCAGATCTTCGGCTTCGTGGTGCTGTTCCCCATCACGTTCACTTCCGACGCGTTCGTCCGCACCGCTTCCATGCCCGGCTGGCTGCAGGCCTGGTCCAAGGCGAACCCGGTGTCGCTGATCGCCGACGCGATGCGCGGCCTGATGGTGTCGGGCCCGGCCGCCAGGCCCGCGGTCGAGTCACTGCTCTACGCGGCCGCGTTCACCGCCGTGTTCGCCCCGCTGGCCGTCCGGGCCTTCAAGCGCCGGGTATGAGGCCGACCAGCCGGCCAGTGTGTCCAGCGTGACGCACTGGCCGCGCTGGTAGGCGTCGTCATACCGCGCGTCACCCAGCGCCGCACGTGCTTGTGCCGAGACCCTCTCTTCATCTTTTTCTACCGAACGGTCAGTGGTTCCACGGATCGCCAGGCTGGCACCGAGCAGTTCGGCGGCCCTGCCCGGGTAGGCCTCGAGCAGCGCGAGATCGGCGAGGCCGATCAGTACGGCCCCGATCACCGGCGCGTCAGCCGTCAGCCGCGCCGCGGCCAGCGCCTCGGCGTGCCAGCCGCGGGCGGCGTCCATGTCGCCCGCGGCGCCCGCCAGGTAGCCGAGCCCGCTGGCGACCCTCGCGTACAGGTGCCGTTCCAGGCTCGCGGGCCCGGTCAGGTCCACGGCCCGCAGCAGCTGAGCCCGCGCGACATCCGGCTGTCCGTCCAGCCGCGCCATGTCGCCGGCCGTGTACGCCGCCAGGGCGAGAACCTGGGGCAGCCCGATCCGTTCGGCACTGTGCTGGACGGCGGCAAGTTCGGCCCTTGCCGTGTCTCCCTCGCCGAGCAGCCAGCGCTCATGCGCGCCGAGCAGCCGCAGGCTCAGCTCGTCATCTACGGTGCCGAGCTCGGCGGCCAGCTCGGCGGCCTGCAGGTAGTGGCTGACCGCGGCGGCGTACTCGCCCCGCATGCTCTCCAGCATGGCCAGGCCGCCGAGCGCGGTCGCGCGGCCCCACCGGTCCCCGAGCGCCTCGAATATCCCCGCCGCGACGAGGAAATCCTCCTCCGCCTCGGCGTGGTGGCGGCCGTAGTTGACCGTCACGTGCCCGCGGAGCACTCTCCCTGCGGCGCTGACCCACGGCTCGGGATCGGCCACCGCGTCGTCAAAGGCACCGGGCGGCACCGGCCCGTTCCCGCTGAAAAAAGCCCCGAAGTGGGCGCCGACCGGGCCGACCACCCGGATCACAGGATCCTGCGGGTCGGGTATCGCCGCCGCGAGTTCGGCGGCCCTGGCGAACCATGCCTCGGCCCGGTCCCTGCGCGGCGTCTCGACCGCCAGCAGCCCCCCAACCACGTACGCCACCGCCAGTTGTTCCACGTCTCGTCCCGTTGGCGCTCGCTCGCCGCGGGGGACCTCGACCGCGTCCGCGATCAGGTCGGCGCCCTCGACCTTCATGCTGCGCAGGAGCCAGTACCAGCTGAAGGCGGCGGCAAGCCCGACCGCGGTCCGCCCGTCGCCTGCCGCGACCGCGGCGCGGATGGCCGCGTGCACGTTGTCCTGGTCTTCCGACAGCCTGCGGAGCCAGTCCAGCTGCTCGGCGCCGCGCAGGTGATCCGCGCCCGCCTCGGCCAGGCCCGTGAAGTACCGCGCGTGCGCCTCGCGCAGCGCGTCCTGCTCCCCCGCCTCGGTCAGCCGATCCTGGCCGTAGGCCCTGATGATCTCCAGCATCCGGTACCGTGCCCCGTCCGGCCCGTGCCGCACGGTGAGCAGGGACTTGTCCGCGAGCGCGGTCAGCAGGTCGAGCACCTGGCCCGCGGCCAGGCCGACCTGGTCGCCTTGCCCGGCTTGCCAAGCGGGGCCCGCGCAGACCTGCTCGGCCGCCTCGAGCGTCGCGCCGCCGGTGAACACGGAGAAGCGGCGCCACAGCATGCGCTCGGCGTCGTCGAGCAGGTCCCAGCTCCAGTCGACGACCGCGCGCAGCGTCTGATGCCGGGGCACCGCGGTGCGGCTGCCGCCGGTCAGCAGCCGGAACCTGTCGTCGAGGCGGGCCGCGACCTGCTCGGGGGCCATGGTCCGCAGCCGGGCCGCGGCAAGCTCGATGGCCAGCGGCATGCCGTCGAGCGCGCGGCAGATCCGCGCCACGGCGGGCGCGTTGGCACGCGTCACCTCGAAGCCGGGAAGCACGGCGCGGGCCCGCTGGGCCAGCAGCCGGACCGACGCGTAGTCCGCTACGGCGGCCGTCCCTCCGTCGCTTATCTCGCCGTCACTCGCGGCCTGCCCGGCCGGGGATACCACTGCTCGTTCGGCATAAATCAAGGACGATACGGCGGGATCGGGCGGGAGCGTCAGCGGGCCTACGGCCCACAGCGCCTCGCCGGTGATGGCCAGCGGCTCGCGGCTGGTGGCCAGGATGCGCATCCGCGGGCAGGCGGCAAGGATCCGGTCCGCCAGGTCTGCCGCGGCGCCGACCAGGTGCTCGCAGTTGTCAAGGACGAGCAGCGCCTGCCTGGCGGCCAGCGCGGCAAGCAGCCTGCCGAGCGCGCCGGCCTGCTCGTCCGCCGCCGCGGCCAGCGCGGATGCCGTCCTGCGCGTGTGCAGCAGGGCCTGCTCGCGCAGGCCGAGCGCGCCCAGGACGGCGGAAGCGACCTCCGCGGGGTCGGTGACCTGGGCCAGCTCCACCAGCCACACCCCGCCCTGCGTCGTGTCAAGCTCGGCGCGGGCCGCCTCGACGGCGAGCCGGGTCTTGCCCGCTCCGCCCGGGCCGGTCAGCGTGACCAGGCGGTGCACGTGAAGGAGTTCGGCGACCCGGGTGAGCTCGCTGTCCCTGCCGACGAAGCTGGTCAGCTCGGCCCGCAGGTTGCTGGGGTTCGCGTGGTCGCCAGCGGCGGGTCCGCGGCCGGCCGGAGACTCGCGGGCGGCCGGGGGCTCGTTGGCGGCCGGCGGCTTGCCGGCTGCCAGGCGCGTGCCGGCGGCCAGGGGTTCGTCGGCGGGCCGGGGCTCGCCGGCGCCCGGGGGCTTGCGGGCGGGCGGGGCCTCGTCGGCGCGCAGGATCTCCAGGTGCAGCGCGGCCAGCTCCGGCGACGGCTGCACGCCCAGCCGCTCGACGAGGCGCTGTCTGGTCTGCTCGTACACCTCGAGTGCCGCGCCGCGACGGCCGGAGAGCTGTAGCGCGCGCATCAGCCTGGCGGCCAGGGTCTCGCGCATGGGATGCGCGATGAGCAGGCCCTCGAGCTCGGCTACCAGCGACGCGGGCAGGCCGGTCCGCAGCTCGGCGTCGACGCGGTGTTCCAGGGTGATCAGCCGCAGCTCATCCAGGCGGGCGATGGCGGCCCGGCCGAAGTCGGTCTCGGCCACGTCGGCAAGCGCCTGGCCGCGCCACAGCGCCAGCGCCTCCCGCAGCGTGGCCGCCGCCACGGCCGGGTCGTGGTTCAGCTGCGCGCGGCCCGCGGCCGCAAGTTCCTCGAACCGGACCACGTCCGTGCACCGCGGGTCGAGCCTGAGCTGGTATCCGGTCGGCCGGGACTCGATCGCCGCCTCGGGCACGGCCCGGCGCAGCCGGGACACCAGGGCCTGCAGCGCGTTGGCCGCCCCGGCCGGGGAATCGTCGGCCCACACCCCGTCGATGAGCTGGCCGGAGGTCACCAGCCGGCCCGGCTGCAGCGCCAGCATGATCAGCAGGGCGCGCAGCCTTGCCCCGCCTACCTCGACGACGTCGCCGCTGGCGGGGTCGGGACCGCTCCGGATCTCCAGCGGCCCAAGCATCGCGACCTGCACGGCCTCAATTCTGCCCGACGCGCCAAACGCCGCCACTTCGGCGCGTCTCGGCGCGGCCAGGAAGGCGCCACTACGCCGCGGCCGATCGGAGAAGCTACCGCATCAGTGCGTAGGGTGGTCCGCCAGACCACCATGTTGGCCCCGCTGACCCCATACGTCCCCCTGCTCTCGCACCTTTCAGCCAGGCGCCAGTTTTGCGGGAGGATCTTTTTCGAAATCCCGCTTTATTATCGCCTCGACCGTATCGGACGTCACTTTCGCAACCAGCTTGGCTGTCCCTACGCACCGCCGTATAGGCGATCGCGTTGCCGGGAAGGACAGATCGGCGCGGGGGATTTTGGTGCCCGGGGACAGTACAGATCGGCGCAGAGGATTTTTGGGGTGCGAGACATGGTCCGTAGTGGCGGAACTAGGTCAACCTGCGCCTCAGGGGACCAGTAATACCCCAAGGAGGCGCAGATGCCGATGCCCAGCGCGCTCGAGATCGCCCGGCGGGCAACGCTGAAGCCGATCGGCGAGATCGCCGAGGCCATCGGCATAACCCCCTGGCTGGTCGAGCCCTACGGCGAGCACGTCGCCAAGATCAGGCTCGACGCGATCGGGACGCTCGCGGAGCGACCACAGGCACGCTACGTCGTGGTGACGGCCGTCACGCCGACGCCGCTCGGCGAGGGGAAGACCACCACCACGATCGGGCTCGGCCAGGCGATGCGGCACATCGGCAGGCGGGCGACAATCACGATCCGGCAGGCGTCGATGGGGCCGACGTTCGGGATCAAGGGCGGCGCCGCGGGCGGCGGCTACAGCCAGGCGGTGCCGTTCGAGTCGCTGAACCTGCACCTGACCGGCGACATGCACGCGGTGACCGCGGCGCACAACCAGCTGGCCGCGATGGTCGACAACCACCTGTTCGGCGGCAACGCGCTGGGCCTCGACCCGCACGGCATCAGCTGGCGGCGGGTGGTCGACGTCAACGACCGGGCGCTGCGCAACATCGTGATCGGCCTGGGCTCGCCGGCCGACGGCGTGCCGCGGCAGACCGGATTCGACATCACCGCCGCATCCGAGGTAATGGCGGTGCTCGCGCTGTCCACGTCGCTCGCCGACATGCGGGAGCGGCTGGGCCGGATCGTCGTTGGGTACACCAAGGCCGGCCAGCCGGTGACCGCCGAGCAGCTGAGGGCCGCCGGGGCGATGACCGTGATCATGCGCGAGGCGCTCAAGCCGAACCTGCTGCAGACGCTCGAGAACACCCCGGTGCTGGTGCACGCGGGGCCGTTCGGCAACATCGCGCACGGTAACTCGTCGGTGGTGGCGGACCTGATCGGCATCCGCGGCGGCGACTTCCTCATCACCGAGGCCGGGTTCGGCGCGGACATGGGCGCCGAGCGCTTCTTCAACATCAAGTGCCGGGTCTCCGGCCTGCGGCCGGACGCCGCCGTGGTGGTG
>Ga0209693_10000855_pt1 | contig 12628 bp, 9 predicted proteins | sample HubBroMetageWRM3_FD_188345 | JGI IMG/M metagenome (GOLD analysis project Ga0209693, IMG submission 188345) | Warmed soil microbial communities from the Hubbard Brook experimental Forest, New Hampshire - Hubbard Brook CCASE Soil Metagenome WRM 3... | ecosystem: Environmental > Terrestrial > Soil...
CGAGCGCCGAGTTGGCCGCTGCGCTTTTCGGCGCGGGCGCGTTTTTCGAGCCGCTGCCGGTCGCGATCAGGATGATCGCGATGATCACGACGACCACCGCCGCGACCCCACCGAGCTGGATCAGCCGCTTGCGCTGGGCCGCCTGCCCCGCTTCGGCTTCCTCGACCGCCTTGCGCTGCGCGCGCGCCTGCTCACGGCGCTCCTTGCGCGTGAGGTCGGACTCGGGATCGTTGACGGGGCTCATGGATGCAACTTTTGCACACTTCGCCTGAAGATTGCTTAAGGACTGCTGGAATCCGGCGCTCGATCGTCGAGCGCCACGACGCGCGCCGACGCTTTCGCGCGCGCGAAAGAGTCGACCGATAACGGGAAAGCGCGCGAAGGCCGCGGAGCGGAGCGGCCGTGTGGGACAGAGACATCGGCTCGCACGCCGTCCGCGAGACCGTAAGGCCGGACGTGTGGTCGGTCGACATTGAGCGCGCGCGGCGAGCCGGCCGGCCCGGAGCCAGCCGACCTGCGAAGGCGTGCGCCGGGCGCTCAGCTCGCCTTTGCCGGGGTGGCGTACCGTGTCGGGTGCGCGCAGGCCCCCGTAGCTCAGCTGGATAGAGCGTCGGACTTCTAATCCGAGGGTCGCAGGTTCGAATCCTGCCGGGGGCACTCTCAATCTTCTTTATCCAAGCCACCTAGATTTAGTGGCGATTGGTACAAACGGCGATTTTGTCCCAATCTTTCCATACGCTCTGCTAGCGCGCAGAGACAAATCCGAGGGGCTACATAGTCACGGCACACGCAAGGAAATCAATGCCATGACCATCAAACTCGGCCATTTCGTCTTCGATAACGTTCGTGGCAACGGTGCGTTAGGCGCTAACGGTTATGCGCAGAAGCTCAGCTTGACCGCCGTGAGCTGTGTCGGGCTGATGTTCGAGGTCCCCGAGAGCAAGAAGGTAGGTGTGCAAGGCATCAACGAGCATATCCTTCGCCTCGTCGTGCGAGCGGGCTGCCGTGATGACGCCGGGCAGCTCGTCGATCGTCGCCTGCACCCAATCGTCCTCAACTGTCTCGAATCGAGCGGTAAACGTCAAGGCTTGCACCATGTTAGGAAGAGTAGAGCAATCCGTTCGATGATCGTGCGTTATGGGAGTTTGCGGACCTTCTCGTTATCGCATATGACCAAGACGACGGGTCTATCGTTGCCCACGACTGGTTGATTCGGTCGTGATACGCCGCTGCGACCTCGAAGATCATCTGCGTGACCACGGCGCTTCGCCTTTGCGGCACGGTGGGAAGCACGATGTGTGGATCTCGCCTGATGCTTCAAGGCCGGTCACGATTCCGAGACATTCGCGAATACCGCGTGGGACGGCTCTCGCGATATGTAAGCAGCTCGTCGTCCCGCCGTTGCCGTAGCGAGTGGTGTGCACGCTGTTGCTTGCGCGGCTACGACCCTCGTATTCCAGGTGCTCGTCGGCGACACGGCTCGGCATCGCCTACACGCACGTAGGCGGGCACGAAGCGATTGGTTTCATCTCTCAAGCGCGGCGACGCGATGGTCGAGACGGTGGGAACGGAGCGATCCGTATTTTCCCTCGATCCCGACTTTCAGGAGCCACGGTCCATGACCATCACACGCGCACACCGCTCGAACGCGAGCACGAGACCAGACGGCCACCGACCGGGCGTGAGCGCTGCGCTCACGTCCAAGGCGGCGCGCGGTCGGGCGCGGATCGGCTTCGGCGCGCTCGGCGCGGCTCTCGCCGCGAGCGCGATCGCGTCCGCGGGCGCAGCCGCCGCGACTCCGCCGACGGTCACCGAAAACTTTGCCTCGACGGGCGCCGAGCAGACGTTCACCGTGCCGACCGGCGTCAGCAGCATCCGCGTCAACGCGATCGGGCAGGCGGGAGAAGCTGGGTTTGGCTTCGACGCTCAGGGCGGCACGGGCGGTGCGGGTGCCGACGTCGTCGGTCAGCTGCCGGTGAGCGCCGGTGAGGTGCTGTACGTCGAGGTCGCCGCGACAGGCTTCAACGGCGGCGGAGACGGCGGGCCCAGTTTCGAGGGCGGCTTCGGCGGTACCGGCGGCGGCGCGTCCGACGTGCGTACCGTCTCCGCCGCGCAGCCGAGCTCGCTCGAATCGCGGCTGCTGGTGGCCGGCGGTGGCGGTGGCGGCGGTGGCGTGTTCGAGGAAGGCGACGGCGGCAACGGCGGGAACGCCGGGAACCCAGGGACGAACGGCACTGGCGGAACGGCAACGGCAAACGGCAGTGGCGGCGGCGCCGGCACGCTGACCGGCGGTGGCGCCGGTGGCGCCGGCTGCTCCCAAATCGAGCCTCACGGAGCCGACGGCGAATCGGGCAACGGCGGTGAGGGCGGTGCGGGCTTCACCGCTCCCTGGTCCAGCAGCGGTGGCGGTGGCGGTGGCGGCTACACCGGCGGCGGCGGCGGCGAGGGCACGTGCGGAATCACGGGCCCCAACGAGGAAGGTGGCGCGGGTGGCGGTGGCGGCGGCTCGAGCTTCGTCACCGGCGAAGCGAGCTTTTCCTCCTTCGGCGCCGCGTCGAGCTCGACCGCGCCGTCGGTGTCGATCACATATCTGACGCCCGCGACAGCCACGCCCGGTACCGCGACGGTCGCGTTCTCGGCTACGCAGCCATTGCAGACGGTTAGCGCGCCGCAGACGATCACGATCACCAACACGGGCGGCAACCCGTTGCAGATCAGCGGGGTGGACTTCACCGACTCGACGCCCGCGCTCGCCACCGACGCGCCGGAAGACTTCCTGATCGGCTCCTCCACCTGTTTCGGCGCGATCGCCTACGAGGAAAGCTGTCAGCTGACCGTGCGATTCGCGCCGCAGAGCGAAGGCGCCCAAACGGGCACGCTTCAGATTCTCGGCAACATGGGCGCCGGCGCGACCACGATCGCGCTGAGCGGCACCGGCGGCAAGCTGCCACAGGGCGAACCCGGCGCAACAGGCTCTCAAGGCCCGCAAGGAGACACCGGTCCCACGGGCGCGAGCGGCGCAACCGGTGCGCAGGGCGCGATTGGAGCGACGGGCGCGACTGGAGCGATCGGCCCGGCTGGAGCGATCGGCCCAGCTGGAGCGCCCGGTGCTCAGGGCGCCGCCGGCAAGCCCGGCGCGGCTGGCATTCAGGGTCCCGTGGGCCCGACCGGCGCGCGCGGCCCGCGCGGCGCGACCGCCGTGTACGTGTGTCACCCACGCCGGCGTCACGGTAGCTACAAGGAGGCGTGCTTCGTGCAGCTGTCCTCCGCGTCAAAGTCGGCTGTCAAGGCGACGCTCGAGCGTGCGGGCGTGACGTACGCGAGCTGGAGCGTGAACGGCTCCGCCGGCACCGGCGGTCTGCTGCTGAGGGCGACGCGCAAGGTGGCGGTCGGGCGCTACACGCTCGTGGTCGCCTCCGCGCACGCCACAACCACCGAGACCGTCACCGTCGGCTGATCCAACCGTCGCGCGCGGCGCCGTCACGGCGCCGCGCAGCGACGTCCCAGCTGGAGCGCGCATTGCCTGGCGGGCATGTCCCGGCGAGGGCGATTGTAGGATCGGCGCCCGCCGATGTTCGTGCTCACCACGCTGGTCTACCCGGTTGTGCTCGCGCTGCTGTGCCTCGGCGCGGCGCTCGCGGTCGACCGGGCGTGCGGCGGCTGGCTGCCGGGCGCGCTGCTGCCCGCGGTCGGCGCCGCCGCGCTGATCGGCGTATCGCAGCTGAGCACCTACGCGGCAGCGCTCGCACCGGCCACGCCCTATCTGCTCGCGGCGGTCGCGCTCGCCGGATACGCGCTCGGGCGCGGCAGAGCGCGCGCGCTGCTCGAGTCCGCGCGCACGTCGCGTTGGCAAATCGCGGCGATGGCGCTCGCGTACGCGCTCGCGCTCGCGCCGGTGCTGCTCGCGGGCAGAGCCACGTTCTCCTCCTACATGGCGCTCGCCGACTCGGCCGTGCACATGCTCGGCGCCGATTATCTGATCCACCACGGCCAGGATTACGCCCACCTCGACCTGCGCAACTCCTACGGCGCGTTCCTCCAGAACTACTACAACTCCAACTACCCCTCCGGCGCCGACACGCTGTTCGGCGGCAGCACATTGCTGTTGCGGCTGCCGCTGATCTGGACGTTCCAGCCGTTCAACGCGTTCGCGCTCGCCCTCGCCGCCGGCCCCGCCTGGGTGTTGGTGCGACGCCTCGGCTTCGACGGCGCATGGGCGGCGCTCGCGACGCTGACCGTGACACTGCCCGCGCTCGTATACGCCTACGAGCTGATCGGCTCGGTCAAGGAGATCGTCGCGCTGGCGATGATCCTCGCCCTCGGCGCGCTCGCGGCGGAGCACAGACGCTGGTTGGGCGTGGGCGCGCGCGGCGCGATCCCATACGCGCTGCTCGTCGCCGCGGGAGCGTCCGCGCTCGGCGTCGCGTTCGGCGCGTGGGCGCTCGTGGCGACGATCGTGCTCGCCGCCGCCGCGGCGCAGCGACTCGCGCGGGATCGGCGACTGCGCCGCACGAGCCCGCTCGTCCTCGCCGGCGCGCTGGTGGCGCTGGTCGCCGCATGGCCCACGTGGGTCGGCCTCGCGGGCTCGCTGCACGTCGCCGAAGCGATCGCGTCCACCTCGAACCCCGGCAACCTGCACACACCGCTGCGCGCCACGCAGCTGCTCGGCGTGTGGCTGGGGGGCAGCTACAAGCTCGAGCCCGCCGGCGTCGCACGGACACTCACGTGGGTGCTGATCGCGGTGAGCTGCGCGGCGGCGCTGGTCGGCTTCGGATATCTGGCACGTTCACGGCGGTTTACGCTCGCCGGCTGGCTCGCCCTGTCGATCCTGCTGTGGCTGGCGCTCAAAAGATGGGCCACCACCTGGGCTGACGCGAAGACGTTGATGCTGACCTCGCCCGTGGCGATGCTCGCGGCGTGGGCCGGCGTCGCGGCGATCAGATCCTCGCGCGCACGGATCGCCGCCCCGCTCGTGGCCTTCGCGCTCGCGGGCGGGGTGCTCGTCTCCGACGCGCTGCAATACCACTCATCGAACCTCGCGCCCACCGCGCGCTATGAAGAGCTCGCCTCGATCGACACGCGCTTCGCAGGGCGCGGACCGGCGCTGCTGAGCGACTTCGACGAATACGCGCTGTACGAGCTGCGCGACCTCGACGTCGGCGGACCCGACTTCGTCTACCCGCCGCGCGCGCTCGCCGCCGCCGCCGGCCACGGACAGCCCGTGGACCTAGAGCGGATCGCACCCGCCGCGCTCGCCGCCTACCCGCTGATCGTCACGCGCCGCGACCCCAGCGCGGCCCGCCCGCCCGCCGCCTACCGGCTGCTGTGGCAGGGCGTCTACTACCAGGTGTGGGGTCGGCGCGCACGCGCGCCGATCGCGCGCGCACACCTCACGCTCGGCACGCACGCACGCGCGCAGTGCGCACAACTGAAGCTCGTGGCCCGCCGCGCTCGCGCGCAAGACGCGCTGCTGGTCGGCGCGCTCGCGCCAACGCTGGTGAACGTCGCGCTCGCGCGCGCGGCGCGCCCGGCGGGTTGGGGGCTGACCCGACACGGGATCGTGATGGGGCGCGCCGGCAGCCTGCACGCGCGCTTCCGGCTGCCCCACGGCGGCGCGTGGGAATTGTGGTTGAAGGCCGACGTGATGCGCGCGCTGCGCATCACGATCGACGGGCGCGCGCTCGGGCGGCTCGGAGCACAGCTCGACGGCAATTCGCTGGTCGCCAATCCGCTCACGCCACTGCACGCGACGCTCGCCGCCGGCTATCACACGCTCACGATCGCGCGCCCCGGCGCCAGCCTCGCGCCCGGCGACGGCGGCGCGGCGACGCTGTCGGCAATCTTTCTCGTGCCCGCCGGCGCGCGCGCGAGCGTCGCGGTCGTGCCCGCGCGGCGGTGGCGCTCGCTGTGCGCACACCCGCTGCAATGGGTGGAAACGTTGCCCACACGATGAAAAGGCGCGGTCCCGGCGCGCGAGCGTGGCGACCGGCGAGACGGGCGCGGCGCGGTGGTGAGCGGATCTTGTCTCCCATCCAAACCAGCGTCGGCGGGTGCGCATAGCCTTCGAGCCCTATGAGCGCGCCCGAACACGGCGTCCTCGCCGACCAGATCCTGCTCGGTGAGAACCTCGAGGTCCTGCCGCGTCTGCGCGACGGCTCCTATCAGCTGATCTACATCGACCCGCCGTTCAACACCGGCCACGCGCAGGCACGGCGCACGCTCGCGACCGTGTCCGACGAGCACGGCGACAGGGTCGGGTTCCAGGGCCGGCGCTACAGCACGCAACTGCTCGCCGAGAGTCGCTACGAGGACGCTTACGAGGATTACCTCGAGTTCCTCGCCCCGCGCCTGCGACACGCCCACCGACTGCTCGCGCGCGAGGGCACGTTGTACTTCCACATCGACTACCGCGAGGCCCACTACTGCAAGCTGCTGCTCGATCGGATCTTCGGGCGCGAGTGCTTCCTCAACGAGATCATCTGGGCCTACGACTACGGCGCGCGCTCACGGCGGCGCTGGCCCGCCAAGCACGACACGATCCTCGTGTACGTGCGCGACGCACGCGCCTACCACTTCGACTCCGACGCGGTCGATCGCGAGCCCTACATGGCACCGGGGCTCGTCACCCCCGAGAAGGCCGCGCGCGGGAAGCTGCCAACCGACGTGTGGTGGCACACGATCGTGCCCACGCGCGGCGCCGAGAAGACCGGCTACCCGACGCAGAAGCCCGAGGGGATCGTGCGACGGATGGTGCTCGCCTCCACGCGACCCGGCGAGCACTGCCTGGACTTCTTCGCCGGCTCCGGCACGCTCGGCGCGGTCGCCGCCGCGCTCGACCGCCGCTTCACGCTGATCGACTCCAACCCGCGCGCGGTCGAGATCATGCGCGCACGACTGCCACGCGCACGGGTCGTGCTCGACGCACAGCCCGACACTTCGCCACGCTCGGACTGACCGCAGCCGGCGTCCGCCGACATCTCCCGTGCACGCCAGGCGAGATAGGGTGCAGCCGATGGTCCGCCGCGTTCTGATCCTCTCGTGGGAGTACCCCCCCGTAATCGAGGGGGGGCTCGCACGCCACGTACGCAAGCTCGCCGAGGAGCTGGTCGCGCAGGGCGTCGTCGTCGACGTGATCACGCGCGGCGGGCAACGCGGCGGTCAGGACGCCGAGAACGGCGCGGGCGCGCCCGCGGAGACCCACGAGGGTGAGCTGCGCGGCGTCGGAGTGCACCGCGTGCGCGAGCCCGGCTGGCCACGCGATCTCGACCGCTTCCTCGCGTGGGTGCGCCAGATGAACGACGACATGCTCGCCGCCGGGCGCGCGCTCGCCGAAGAGCACACCTACGACCTGATCCACGGTCACGACTGGCTGGTCGCGCACGCCTGCGCGGCCCTGTCGGACCAGCTCGAAGTGCCGTACGTGACGACGATCCACGCCACCGAGCACGGCCGCCACCAGGGGTGGGTCGACAAACCGCCGCAATCGCACATCCACGCGATCGAGCGCTGGATGGCCCGCCGCGCCGACTCGGTGATCACCTGCTCGCACTACATGCGCGGCCACGTCGCCGACATCTACGACATCGACGAGCGGCGCGTCACCGTGATCCCCAACGGCATCGACCCCGCCGACCTGCGCCCCGTCGACGACCTGAACGCGCTACGCGCCCAGTTCGCGACCCCCGAGCAGCGGCTCGTGCTGCTCGTGGGGCGGCTCGTGTACGAGAAGGGCTTCCAGCTCGCGCTCGACGCGCTCCCCGACGTGATCGCGAAAGTCGGCAACGTGCGCTTCCTCGTCGCCGGCTCGGGAACCCACGAAAGCGAGCTCAAGCAGCAGGCCGAGCGTCTCGGGCTCAGCGAGCACGGCGTGTTCCTCGGGTGGATCGGAGACGACGCGCTGCACTCGCTGTACCGGATCGCCGACCTGTGCGTGGTGCCGTCGCTGTACGAGCCGTTCGGGCTGGTCGCGCTCGAGGCGATGGCCTCGGGCTGTCCCTGCATCGTCGCCGACACCGGCGGGCTACGCGAGGTGGTGCCCGCCGGAGAGCGCGTCGGGCTGCGCTTCAACGGCGGCGACGCGCCGCACCTCGGCGTGATGATCGAGCGCCTGCTCGTCGACGAGCAGCTGCGCGACCGCCTCGTCACCGAGGCCACCGAGCACGTGCTCAGCTTCGACTGGAGCGACGTCGCGCAGCGCACGCGCGCGATCTACAGTGAAGTGCTACCGCGCCGCGAAGCCACCAGGAGGGAGTAGGGGAGATGCTCGAGGGGTTGATGCAAGACGATTTCCCGCTCACGCTCCACCATCCGCTGCACCGCATGCGCAGCGTGCACCCCGCCGCCGAGGTGGTGACGCTCACAGATGACGGCACCGTGAGGGCCAGCTACGGCGAGGTCGCCGAGCGCGTCGACCGGCTCGCACGCGTGCTCGAGCGACTCGGCGTCAAACAGGGCGATCGCGTCGGCACGTTCGCGTGGAACAACCAGCGCCACCTCGAGCTGTACATGGCGGTTCCGTGCATCGGCGCGGTGCTGCACACACTCAACATCCGCTTGTTCGCCGAGCAGCTCACCTACATCGTCAACCACGCCGAGGACGGCGTGATCTTCGTCGACGAGTCGCTCGTGCCGATCCTCGCCGAGCTCGCGCCCACGTTCGAGCGCGTGCGCCACTACGTGGTGATGGAGTCGCCCCGCCCCGACGGCGCCGCGCCCGATCCGCCGCGCAGCGACGCGTTGCCCGACGCGTTGAGCTACGAGCAGCTGCTGCGCGACGCCGGCCCCGGGCCCTTCCGGTATCCCGCGCTCGACGAGCGCCAGGCAGCCGCGCTGTGCTACACGAGCGGCACCACCGGCAACCCCAAGGGCGTGCTGTACTCGCACCGCTCGATCTCGCTGCACTCCACCGCGGCGCTGATGAAGGACGCCCTCGGGCTGTCCGCGCGCGACCGCGCGCTGCTGGTCGTGCCGATGTTCCACGTCAACGCGTGGGGCATCCCGCACGCCGCCGCGCTCGCCGGCGCGGACCTGATCATGCCCGACCGGTTCCTACAGGCTGAGCCGCTCGCGCGGCTGATCGAGGCGCAGCGTCCCACGATCATGGGCTGCGTGCCCACGATCTTCGCCGAGCTGCTGCGCTACGCCGACACGCACGACGTCGACATCTCCTCGCTGTCGAACGCCGCCTGCGGCGGCTCGGCGGTGCCGCGACAGCTGATGCGCGACTTCCACGAGCGTCACGGCGTGAACGTGTTCCAGGCGTGGGGGATGACCGAGACCAGTCCCGTCGCCTCCTATTCGCGCCCCGAGGAATCCGCAGCCGGTCAAGACGAGCGCTACTGGGATCAGCGCGCCAAGCAGGGCAAGCCGCTGCCGTGGGTGCAGACGCGACTGGTCGACGACGACGGCGCCGAGGTCGCGTGGGACGGCGAGTCCACCGGTGAGCTCGAGGTGCGCGGACCGTGGATCGCCGCGCGCTACTTCGACGACGAGACCGGCGCCGAGCGCTTCCACGACGGCTGGCTGCGCACCGGCGACATCGCCTCGATCGACGAGCACGCCTTCATCCAGATCACCGACCGCTCCAAGGACGTGATCAAGTCCGGCGGCGAGTGGATCTCCTCGGTCGAGCTCGAGAACGAGGTCATGGCCCATCCCGACGTGATCGAGGCCGCCGTGATCGCCAAGCCCGACGAGAAGTGGGCCGAGCGCCCACTGTGTTGCGTGGTGGCGCGCGAGGGCGCCCAGCTCAACGCCGACGCGCTCCTCGAGCACCTACGCGGCCGTGTCGCGAAGTGGTGGTTGCCCGACGAGTTCGCGTTCATCGCCGAGGTCCCCAAGACGAGCGTCGGCAAGTTCGACAAGAAGGTGCTGCGCCGTCAGCTCGCCGCCGACACGCTGCCGGGGCGCGTGAAAACCGGTTGAACGTCTCCAAAGACGTTTGCGCGAGGTCGATTTGCGGAAGATCATGCAGGAGAATCGAGCCCGGAAGTAAAAGGATTGTCGAGTAAACTGCCCGATTGCGGCGCCGCCGGTCGATCGGCGATGCTCTCAACGGAAATGAGGGGCCTCACGCACACGAGGCCCAAGCGACCACCGGACGCGGGAGACAGCAAGATGCGAAATGACGTGACGGCCCCCAAAGGGTCACAGCCGGCAAGTGCAGCACCGAACGGACGTGGACGCTCGCGCCGGCGCCGAGCGGCGCTCCGCGGGCTCGTGGCGCTGCCGCTCGCGCTCGCGCTGATCGTCCCCGGCACCGCAGCGCTCGCGGCGACGACGACGGGTTACAGCCAGACGACCCCGCCGCCGAAAACCGAAACCGTTCCGACGACATCGACGAAAACGCCCACCACGACCACCACCAACACCGAAACGGGCAAAGGCGGAGTGTCGCCGTCGACCACGTCGAAGACACCCACCTCGAGCACATCCACGCCCACGAGCTCGACCGAACCGAGCAAAGCGGGCACCGAACCGACTGCCACCACCGCGAAAGCCACGACGCTGCCCTTCACCGGCCTCGACCTGCGTTGGGTGATCCTCGCGGGCGTGCTGCTGCTGGGCCTCGGTCTGTCGATCGTGCTCACGCAGCGTGGTCGGCACGACGCCGGCCGCTGATCAGCTGACGATCACCAGATCGCCGATCGCGAGCAGCGGGTACACCTGGCCCGCTGTTCCGATCGGCAGCTCGACGCAGCCGTTTGACTGCGGGAAGCCGTATGACGCGCGCGGGAAGCCGTGCACCGCGTCGCCGCCGTTGAAGTAGTTGACCCACGGCACGCCCGGATCGCTGTAGTGCGATCCGTCGGGATTGGTGCCCGTCATCGTCGTCGACACATAGCGCGCGTAGATCGGGAAGGTGCCGCGTTCGGTTTCCGCGCCCGCCACGCCCGTGTTCGCCGCAGTGGAGATCGCCACACGGTCGCCGCGATGCACCTGAAGCGTCTCCGGCGAGGACTCCGAGACCGTCACGAACGTGTACGGGAGCGGATCGCGGTGGCCCAACGTCTCCGCCGCCAGCAGCGACGCCCACGTCGCTCCGTCCGGCGAGCCCGTCGGGGACTGTCCGTGGTCGTCCTGGAAGACCATCAGCGCGCCGCGCGTCGTCGGGTCGAGCGCGCCATACGCCAGGCCCGGCGCGTCCGGCACGTTCGCCACCAGCCTCCCCGCGGGTGGCGCGAACGCGTAGCGCGCCGCGCTCGCACGCGACTCGGGCTTGTCGCCGCTGTTACGGCCGTGCGCGGCGTCGATCGTGTACGGCAGGTATCCCAGGCGCGCGAGCGCCTGCTGCAGGCCACGCAGCGACGGGCACGCGACGTGCAACGCCAGACGACGGCTCGCGCCCAGCGGCGGCGCGCCGGTCGCGTCGGTTCCCGCCCACACCGTCAACGTGTACGTCGCGCACGGCTCGAGCGTCGAGGTGGGCGTGAACGACAGCACGTCGCCGCTCGCGCTCCACTTGCCCGCCACGCTCGGGCTCAGCATCGGCGCGGGCGAATCCGGCGCGGGCGGCGCCGACAGTCGCAATCGCAACGGCGCGGTGCCGTCCACGACCGCGCTCGACGGCAATCCCGTCAGACGCGTGCGCGCAGCAGGCTTGGGCTTCGGCGGTGTCGTCGCCGGCACGGGCGCGCCAGGGGTCGTCGCGGGCGTCGTGGGGGTGCTCTGCGCCGGCTGAGACGGCGTGGAGGCGGGGGCGGTGGTTTGCGCAGTCGAGCCGCCGGAGGACGGCTGTGTGCTCGCGACGGTCACAGCCGGCAGGGCCAGGGCCGTGGTCGCCACGAGTGCCGTCAGGGACGCCAGTGCGGTTGGTTTCCGGGGTGTCACGGTCGTCAAGAGTAGCCAGTGCGACGGCACCTTTCGCCGCCTGGCGCGCCGCTTGCACGCCCGCGCCGAACGGTCAGCCGGCGAACGTCGCGAAGGTCCAGTGGTTTCCGTCCGGATCCGCCACCGTGCAATCACGGGACGGGTAATCGGTCTGGTCCACGAGCGGGTGCACGACCGCGGCGCCCACAGAGAGCGCCCGCTCCATCACAGCGTCAGGGTCGGAGGTGACGACGTGCAGCGAGCTGGTTCCCGGTCGGCAGGGCGTGTTGCGCTCCCCGCTGCTGGAGAGCAGCACACGACCACCCTCGGGCCAATCCAGCTGGCAATGATGAATCGAGCCCTCCCTTTCGCCCGCGATCATCAGATCCTCGGTAAAGCCGAGCACCAGCAGCCAATCGCGCAGCCGCGTCGCGTCGTCGCTTACGACGCTCGCCCATATGCTCGGTTGACGAATCCCGCTGGTCCGTACAGGCATCGATAGGAGCATAACCTCCCGCGTGCACGGCGATGCGATCGCCGGTCAACGAGAGACCCAAAACTAACAGCGCTCACAAGAGCCAGATTTGGCTCCTATGAGCGCTGAACCTCCAGTCGTTGCGAGTCTTGGAGGTTTTAGTCCGGCAATGATGGTGCGCTTGGTAGGACAGCTCTCAAACCCGTCGGCGGCGCTGATGGCGGTCTTCGAGGTGGCCACCGTCGTTCGGCCGGGGCCGAGGAACTCGAGGGAGTCGATCGTGGTAGGGCCGGCGTCGCGGCGGCTGGGCAACGCGTGGTGCAGCGTGCCGTCGCCAAAGTTCTG
>Ga0209693_10000856_pt1 | contig 12621 bp, 10 predicted proteins | sample HubBroMetageWRM3_FD_188345 | JGI IMG/M metagenome (GOLD analysis project Ga0209693, IMG submission 188345) | Warmed soil microbial communities from the Hubbard Brook experimental Forest, New Hampshire - Hubbard Brook CCASE Soil Metagenome WRM 3... | ecosystem: Environmental > Terrestrial > Soil...
CTGGCATTCTCGGCCATGCTGATGGCGGGCCTGGACGGCATCAAGAACAAGATCGAGCCGCAGACACCAGTGGACAAGGACCTCTACGAGCTGCCGCCAGAAGAGGCCGCGAATATCCCGCAGGCTCCTACTCAGCTGTCCGCGGTGATCGACCGTCTCGAGGCAGACCACGAATACCTTACCGAGGGAGGCGTTTTCACGCCCGACTTGATCGAGACGTGGATCAGCTTCAAGCGCGAGAGCGAGATCCTGCCGGTCCAGATCCGGCCGCACCCGTACGAGTTCGCGCTCTACTACGACGTATAACGCGGGCTAACTGTTGGCGGCCGGGGCCTGGCCGCGGCCGCCAACGCGGCGATGTGGTTATACGTACTTCGCCGCGACCTGCTCAAGATGCCATGACGCTTCTTTGCCGGTCGCTTTTTCCAGCCCGACGAGCAGTTCACCGCCGAGGGTCACAAAGCCCATCAGTAGCTTCATGGCTCCATCCGGTTCGTCGGTGACGTTCTGCACGAATCGACTCCAGGTGAACTGTTGCCGGGGTCGCCGGTCCACGCCGTCATGACTTCAATCGCTCGGCGAACGTTCTCGCGCACAAGATTCTCGGTCCGATCCACCGACCAAGCGTCGCATCCCGGGCCGGCCGAGGCTATCCGATGCACGCCTAGACTTTCGGTTATGGATTGCGGTTCCGGGCAGGAACACCCGGGTCGTCTCGGACTGCTCCAGATCGAAGACTGCGTCGACGCCGACGGCGGCGTCGCATTGCCCCCGGGTGCCACGCTGATCTCGCTGATCGACCGCAACATCGCCAATGTCGGCGACGCGACGGCGTATCGCTACCTGGACTACAGCCGCGCAGCTGACGTGCACACCGACGAAGTGACCTGGAGGCAGTTCGGAACCAGATTGCAGGCCATCGGTGCGCGCGTGCAACAAGCCGCGGGCCGCGGCGAGCGGGTTGCGATCCTCGCGCCGCAGGGCATCGACTACGTCGCGGGTTTCTACGCGGCGGTCAAGGCGGGGACCATCGCGGTGCCGTTGTTCGCCCCCGAATTGCCCGGCCACGCCGAACGTCTCGATACGGCGCTTCGCGACTCGGAGCCCACCGTCGTCCTCACCACAACGGCGGCGAAACAGGCGGTCGAGTCCTTCTTGACCAATCTCCCACATCGCCGCCGACCGCACGTCGTCGTCATCGATCAGATCCCCGACACTGCAGGAGAACTGTTCGTCCCTACCCAACTGGGCATGGACGATGTTTCCCACCTGCAGTACACGTCGGGCTCAACCCGACCCCCGGTCGGCGTGGAAGTCACCCATCGTGCGGTCGGTACCAACCTCGTGCAGATGATCCTCTCGATCGACCTGCTGGACCGAAACACCCACGGCGTCAGTTGGTTACCGCTCTACCACGACATGGGTTTGTCGATGATCGGTTTCCCGGCGGTATACGGCGGACATTCCACGCTGATGTCGCCGACGGCGTTCGTCCGAAGGCCACAGCGGTGGATTCATGCGTTGTCCGTCGGCTCGCGAGAAGGCCGTGTCGTCACCGCCGCGCCGAACTTCGCCTACGAGTGGGCCGCGCAGCGTGGCCTGCCCGCGCAAGGCGACGACATCGATCTCAGCAACGTCGTGATGATCATCGGTTCCGAACCGGTCAGCATCGACGCGATCAGGACATTCAACAAAGCGTTTGCGCCCTACGGGTTACCGCGCACAGCGTTCAAGCCCTCATACGGCATCGCGGAGGCGACGCTGCTCGTCGCGACTATCAGTCCGGGCGCTGAGGCGACGGTCGTGTGTTTCGATCGCGAAGAACTGAGCACCGGCCGTGCGGTCCGCGTCGCGCCGGATTCCCCGAACGCCGTGGCGCAGGTGTCGTGCGGTCAGGTGGCCCGCAGTCTGTGGGCCGTGATTGTCAACCCTGATACCGGCAACGAACTGCCAGATGGTGAGGTTGGCGAAATCTGGTTGCAAGGCAACAACATTGGTCGGGGCTACTGGGGGCTGCCTGATGAGACCCGCGCGACGTTCGACGCCGAATTGGGATCGCGGCTCGGGCAAGGCAGCCATGCCGAGGGCTCGATCGTCCACCGCGCCTGGCTGCGGACCGGCGACCTCGGTGTCTATCTCGACGGTGAACTCTACGTCACCGGCCGGATCGCGGACCTGGTGACCATCGATGGCCGTGACCACTATCCGCAGGACATCGAGGTCACCGCCGCCGAGGCCTCGCCGGTGGTACGTCGTGGCTACGCGACGGCGTTCTCCGCGCCGGCCAACGAATCGCCGGGCCGTGAAGTCCTGGTGATCGTTGCCGAACGCGCCGCGGGCACCAGGCGTGTCGATCCGCAACCGGCGATTGACGCGATCAGGCAGGCGGTGTTGCAGCGACACCGCCTGCGCGTCGGCGATGTGCTTTTGCTGCCGGCTGGCGCTATCCCCCGCACTACCAGCGGCAAGCTGGCCCGCCGGGCCTGCCGTTCCCAGTACCTCAACGGCGAACTGGGCGTGCGCTAGTCGAGGCGCACCGATCTTGACCACGCAGCGCCGACAATGCTAAGCAGGTGCTCAGCATCTAAGCGAAGGAAGGGATCAGATGACGCTGCAGACGGTTCTGGACGACATCCGCAAGCGCCCCGGCGCCGGGGAGGTCATTCCGGTCATCGATCCCGTGACCGAAGAGCAGATCACCGAATTCACCGACTGCGGAGAAGCAGCGGTCAACGAGGCCGTCGCGCGGGCGAAGGCTGCCTTCGACTCGGGCGTCTGGTCTGCGCTGCCCGGTCGCGAGCGGGCCAAGGTGATGTGGCGCATCGCCGATCTGATCGACCAGCATGCCGATGAGTTCGCCGAGCTCGACTCGCTCAACACCGGCATGCCGTTGATGCAGGCACAGTTGCAGATTCCGACGTGCGCGGAGTTCTTCCGCTACTACGCCGGTTGGTGCACCAAGCTCAACGGCAGCGCGTATGACGTGAAAACCAGCGGCATTGCGTCAGACACCTATGTCGACATGCACGCCTACACCCTCAAGGAGCCCTTCGGGGTGGTCGGGCTGATCTTCCCCTGGAACGGCCCGATCTTCAACGCTAGCGCCAAGCTTGCGCCCGCGCTCGCCGCGGGCTGCAGCATGCTGGTCAAACCCGCTGAAGAGACGCCACTTTCGGCATTTCTCCTCGACAAGCTCATCGCCGAGGCAGGTGTCCCGGACGGCGTCGTCAATCTGCTGACCGGCTACGGCCACACCGCGGGCGCGGCGATCACCGCGCATCCGGACGTCGAGAAGGTCGCCTTCACCGGGTCGACCGAGGTCGGTAAGGAGATCGTGCGGGCCTCGGCCGGCAACCTGAAGAAGGTCATGCTGGAACTCGGCGGCAAGTCGCCGGTACTGATCTACGACGACGCCGATCTGCGCAAGGCCATACCGATGGCGTCGATGGGTATCTTCGTGCATTCCGGCCAGGGCTGCGTGTGCGGATCACGCGTCTTCGTGCAGCGCGGTGTCTACGACCAGGTTGTGGAAGGCATTGCACTGGTGGCGAATTCGATCAAGCTGGGCGGCCCCAAGGAAGAGGGCTGCGTCAGCGGGCCGCTGATCAGTCAAAAGCAGCTCACTCGCGTCATGGGCTTCATCGACGAAGGACGCACCGATGGCGTCGAGGTGGTCACCGGCGGGCACCGGCTCGACCGGAAGGGCTACTTCGTCCACCCGACCGTGCTCACGAATGTCGACCGCGGGATGCGGCTGTACCAGCAGGAGATCTTCGGGCCGGTGGTCACGGTCCTGCCGTTCGACGACGATGACGAAGCCGTGACGATGGCCAACGACACTACCTATGGTCTGGCCGCGACAGCCTGGACGAATAACCTCAGCCGCGCCCATCGTCTGGCGAAGCGGCTGGAGGCCGGAACCGTCACGCTGAACTGCCAATTGGTCTTCGACCACACGGTGCCGTTCGGCGGTTACAAGCAGTCCGGTTGGGGCCACGAGTTCGGTCGCGAGGGTATCGAGGCCTACCTGAAGACCAAGTCGGTCTGGGCCCAGCTTTAACCACGTAGACGCGTCGAAGGCCGTATCGTCGGCGCATGGCTCACAATCTGGAAGCCCGGCTCAACTCGTACTACCCGATCGCACTGACGGTTTTCCGAGTGGTGATTGGGCTGCTATTCCTCTGCCAGGGCCTGACCAAGCTGTTCGGTTGGCCTGACGCCGCACACAAGGCCGCTGTCGGCGAATGGCCGTACTACTACGCTGGATGGATCGAACTGGTCACCAGCCTGCTGATCATTGCCGGCCTGTTCACCCGGCCTGCGGCGTTCATTGCATGCGGCGAGATGGCGTTCGCCTACTTCACCCAGCACCTGCCGCACGGATTCTTCCCGATCACCAACGGCGGTGAGCTGGCGGTGATGTTTTGCTTTGCCTTCCTCCTGTTGGTCTTCGCCGGCGGAGGCACCTACGCGCTCGATGCCCGGCGCGGTCGCTGGCGCTCGGCAGGTGCACCTCGGCGGACGGGCTGGCGACGAAATCGCCGACTCCTCCGCCGCTGATTCGGCACCTACCGGACCGTCGCGAAGAACGCGCGAACGTCGTCGACGAAAAGATCCGGCTGCTCGAATGCCGCGAAGTGCCCACCGCGCGGCATCGTCGTCCAGTGCGTGATGTTGTAGGCGGTCTCACACCAGCGTCGCGGGGTGCGCAGGATCTCCTTGGGAAATGCGGCGACGCCGGTGGGTAGGTCGACACGGCCATCCGTGGCGAAGTCGTTGAAGCTCTCCCAGTAAAGGCGCGCTGAGGATGCGCCGCTGCCGGTGGCCCAATAAACCATCACGTTGTCGAGCAGTTCATCGCGGCTGAGCGCGTTTTCGGGATGCCCGTCGCAGTCCGTCCACGCCCAGAACTTCTCGACGATCCAGGCCAGTTGTCCCACCGGCGAGTCGACGAGCCCATAACCGAGCGTCTGCGGCCGGGTGGATTGCTGCTTCGAATAGCCGGTTCCCCATTTGCGGTGCTCGACGAATTCCACCAGCGCTTGTTGCTCGTCCTCGGTGAGCCGCTCGCCGGAATCCTTCCCAGGCCTGGCGATCGGCATGTTCAGATGGATCGCGATGCAGTGGCCACGGTTGCGGCCGATTTGCGTCGTGACGGCCGCGCCCCAGTCGCCACCCTGTGCGCCGTAGTGGTCATAGCCAAGCCGAGACATGAGCGTGTCCCAGGCCCGCGCGATCTTCTCGACGCCCCATCCGGTCCGAGCGGGCTTGCCCGAGAACCCGTACCCGGGAAGCGACGGGCACACCACATGGAAGGCATCCTCGGCGCGTCCCGACGCCGGATTGACCAGCGGCTCGATCACCTTCTGAAACTCCACGATCGATCCCGGCCAGCCATGGGTGATCACCAGCGGCAAAGCGTCCTCATGCGGCGATCGCTGGTGAACGAAATGAATGTCGAGGCCGTCGATCTCGGTGGTGAACTGATCGAATCGGTTCAACGCGGCTTCGCGCGACCGCCAGTCGTAACCGTCAGCCCAGTACGCCGCCAGTTCACGGGTGTAGGCCAGGGGTATGCCCTGGCTCCAGTCATCGACACACTCGGCTTCCGGCCAGCGGGTGTGCGCCAAGCGGGCCTGCAGATCATCGAGAACTTCGGATGGGACATCGATGCGAAACGGCTTGGGTTCGGACATACCGTTCATAGTGCAGGCAACGGTGTGCGCCAGGTGTCAGGGGGCGGGCAGATGATCCCGCAGACCCGACGTTAGCCCAGAATCCGCCGACGCCGCGGCGTCAGAGAATGCGCCGAGGCGACCGGCCCATGTAGTAGCCGGCCGGGAAGGACATCTCGATCACTCGAAGCTGGTCGTTGGCTTTCGACTCGAGCTCGAGGACCACGCAGCTCTCGTCGAAAGCCTTCGACTCGAGGACTGTGTAATGCTGGCCGCCACCGTGGACATCGGTTATCGGGTCACCTGAGCGCAATGCCTCTACCGGCACTAATTCGGGGTTTCCGTGTAACTCCACCCCAGACACGTTATGCCAAACCAGCGGGCGACGGAACGGTTTCACTACCACCGGCCGCCTCACCCGTCGAGTGCGAGGTCCTTGCGGAACTTCTTCATGCCGTCCACCTTCTCGGCCAGGGTGGCATCCGGTCCGGCGTAGAACATCCACGGCATGGTGAGGATGCCGGTGATGCCGGCATCCTCAGCGCGCTGGTAGTCGGCGATAGTGATGGCGTCGGTCAACGGTGTGAGGATAGTGAAATCATTCATGGCCAAACCATTTTCGACCCGAAGCTCACGCAACCGGGCTGCGGCCGCGATCGCGCGGTCGGTCTTGATCAGGTCGCCGATCCAGCCGTCGTGGCGGGCCGCGCGGCGCAGCGCGGTCTCACTGAGCCCGCCGACATAGACCGGTATCCGCGGTGGCGTCGGCTCCATCTCCAATCTCGGCGTCTGATAGAACTCGCCGTCGAATTCCGTCCAGTCCGGCGACCACAGCGCCCGCATCAGCTCGAGCATCTCGTCGCTGCGTTTACCCCGATCCGCGAAGTGCTGCTGCATCAATTCGAACTCGTCCGCGCACCAGCCGACGCCAACACCAAGCTCCACCCGCCCGTCGGCCAGATACGCCGCGGTACCGATGGCTTTCGCCGCCGAATAGGGGTTGCGCATCGCCGGGATGTAGACCGTGGTGACGAATCTCAGTCGCGTCGTGACCTGGGCAAGCGCGCCGACCAGCACCCACGGGTCAGGCCACTCGGTGAACGGCCGCCAGCGTCGCTGCCCGTCTTTGGTGTACGGGTACGGGGTGCTCAGGGTTTCCAGGTTGACGATGTGGTCGGGGATCCCGATGCCGTCGTAACCCAGGTCGTCGGCGGCCTTGGCGACCTCCACGATCTCTCGGGTGTTCAGGTATGCGCTGCTGATGTAGAACTTCATCCAGCGTCCCGCGCCCACGCCGGCCTGATGAAAATTCCTTCCGCTTCGACGGTGATGCCCTCGGCGTCGGAAAGATGGCCGGACACAAAGGATTTGACTCCTTCGGTGCGCTCGACGCCAGCTTCGGCGCGAAGTCTGCCCAACGGAGTGCCGCGCACAAATCGCAGGGTCAGGGTTCCGGTGAACAGCGGTTTGGTCAGGCCCTGACTCGCAGCTTCGCCGAGTACGTGGTCGAGCATCAACGCACACACGCCGCCGTGCACCAATCCGGGCGGGCCCTCGAAGACGGCGCCGAGGCTGAACTCGCTCCAGCACCGGCTGCCGTCACCCTCGTGGTGGATGGTCAGCGGCGGGGCGAGCGGGTTGCGCAGGCCGATCACCGCGTTGCTCCAGACCACGGGCCGCCCGCCGACCGCATAGCGCACCACCTGCACGTCATCACGCTGCCTGCTGCGCAAGGCCTTCGTCGCCGCCTGGATCGCGGTCCGCGCGGTGCTGACGGCGTCCTGGTCGGCCTCGGTGCGGACGGTGGCGTCGATGAGCTCGCGCACCGCGTCGGTCAGCGAACCGTACAGCCCGGCGAGCCGGTCGTGCTCGTCGGCGCTCATCACCTCGTGAGGTATCTCCACCGAAACCCGCCTCCTGACGCTAGTGGCGGGCGTACTGGACTAGCCGGCCTATCCGTCTTTACTAACACCGAGGTGCGCGGCGGAGTGCAGCCGGGGCTGGCTCATTCGTCGAACACTTTGTGCACGACAGCTTTTGCGCGCCGGGTCACCCGGAGGTAGTTGTCCAGGAATTCGCCGCCGTCGCCGTTCTTTTCCCAACCGGCAGCGACCGCGACGGTGTTGAGCTGGCGTCCGGGTCCCGGCAGCTGGTCCGTCGGCTTACCCCGAACCAGTACCAGCGCGTTGCGAGCCCGAGTCACCGTCAGCCAGGCCTGCCGCAGCAGGTCGGCGTCCTCGGCGGAGATCAAATCGGCCGCGACGATGGCGTCCAGGCTCTCCAGCGTGGAGGTGTTGTGCAGGGCCTGGATCTCGTCGGCATATCGCAGCTGGAGCAGCTGCACCGTCCACTCGATGTCAGCCAGGCCTCCACGCCCGAGCTTGGTGTGGGTCGTAGGGTCGGCGCCGCGCGGTAGCCGCTCGGAGCCCACCCGGGCCTTCATGCGCCGGATTTCGAGAACCGCCTCTGCGGACACACCACCGTCGGGGTAACGCGTCTTGTCGGCCATCAGCAGGAATCGCTGGCCGAGATCGGCGTCACCGGCGATCGCGTCCGCCCGGAGCAACGCCTGGATTTCCCAGGGCTGCGCCCATTGGTCGTAGTAAGCGGCGTATGACGCGAGCGTGCGGACCAGTGCACCACTGCGGCCCTCGGGCCGCAGGTTGGCGTCGATTTCCAACGGCGGATCCGCGCTTGCGGTGCCCAATAGCGCCCGAAGCTGCTCAGCCACCGATACCGCCCAGCGCACCGCCGCCGAATCCTCAACGCCCGCGGCCGGTTCGCAGACGAACAGCACGTCGGCGTCGGATCCGTAGCCCAGCTCGCGGCCGCCGAGCCGGCCCATCCCGATCACCGCAATGGCAGCCGGGGCGCCACCCCCATCGGGAAGGTTGGCGCGGATCACCGCGTTCAGGGCGGCCTGCAGCACCGCGACCCACACCGAGGTCAGCGCGGCGCAGACTTCGGTGACCTCGAGCATGCCGAGCAGATCGGCTGAGGCGACGCGGGCCAGCTCACGCCGACGCAGCGAGCGGGCGACGGCGATGGCGCGGACCGGGTCGGTTTGCCGGCCCGCCGAGGCCACCAACGCACCGGCCACCGTCTCGGGGTCGACATCCAGTAGCTTCGGCCCGGACGGCCCATCGCCGTATTGCTGAATGATCTCCGGTGCCCGCATCAGCAGGTCCGGCACGTACGCCGAGGTGCCGAGCACATGCATCAGCCGCTTGGCCACCGCCGGCTTGTCCCGCAGCGTGGACAAGTACCAGCGGTGCACGATCATCGCTTCGCTGACCCGGCGGTAGGCCAGTAGCCCGCTGTCCGGGTCAGGGGTGTCGGACAACCAGTCCAACAGCCGGGGCAGCAGCACCGATTGCACGCGACCGCGACGGCCGCTCTGGTTGATCAGCGCGGACAGGTGGGTCAGCGCGCTCTGCGGAGCGTCGTAGCCAAGGGCGGCCAGCTGGCGCTCTGCGGCGGCGGGCGTCATGCCGTGGGAGAACTCCAGGCCTTCCGGCGCAAGCGATTCCAGCAGCGGTTGATAGAACAGCTTGGCGTGTAGCCGCGACACCCGCAGGTTGTGGCGTTTCAGCTCTTCGCGCAGCACCCCGAGCGCGTCGTGGCTCCCGTCGGGCCGTACGTGGGCCGCACGCGCCAACCAGCGCAGCGCCTCGTCGTCGTCGAAGGCCGGCAACATATGGGTGCGTTTGAGGCGCTGCAACTGCAGCCGGTGTTCCAACAGCCGAAGGAACTCGTAGGAGGCGGTCAGGTTGGCCGTGTCGTCCCGCCCGACGTAGCCACCGGCCCCGAGTGCGGCCAGCGCGTCCACCGTGGACGCCACGTGCAGCGACTCGTCGGTGCGACCGTGCACCAGTTGCAGCAGCTGCACCGCGAACTCGACGTCACGCAGGCCGCCGCTGCCGAGTTTGATCTCGCGACTTCGGACATCGGCGGGCACCAGCTGCTCGACCCGCCGCCGCATCGCCTGAACCTCGCTGACGAAGTGTTCACGCTCGCATGCGGTCCACACCATCGGCATCAACGCGGCTATGTATCGCTTCCCCAACTCGGCGTCGCCGACGGCCGGCCGGGCTTTCAGCAGCGCCTGAAACTCCCAGGTCTTGGCCCACTGCTGGTAATAGGCGATATGCGAGTCCAGGGTGCGAACCAGCTCGCCGTGGCGGCCCTCCGGGCGCAGCGCGGCGTCCACCTGGAAAAAGGCCTCCGACGCCAGCCGCATCATCTCGCTGGCCACCCGGGTGGATACCGCGTCGGCGTGCTCGGCGACGAAGATCACGTCGACGTCGCTGACGTAGTTCAGCTCGCAGGCCCCGCATTTGCCCATCGCGATGACCGCCAGCCGGGGTGGTGTGGCGTTGCCGCAGACGGTGGCCTCGGCCAGGGTCAGGGCACCCGTCAATGCGGCGTCCGCGATGTCGGTCAAGTGGGCGCCGACGGCGCTGAAGGACAGCACCGGCTCGTTTTCGACTGTCGGCGCCAAGTCCAGCGCGGCCAGCACCAGCACCCGGTTGCGGTAGAGGATGCGTAGCCGCGACACCATCGAGCCTGGGCTACTTGAGGATTCGGCGACACACTCGGTGAAGGCGTCCCGCAATTGCTCGGCGGACGGCAGTTTGACGTTGCCCCGCAGCAGATGCCATGCCTGCGGATTGGCGACCAGGTGATCTCCCAAAGCGAGCGACGACCCGAGCACGGCGAACAGCCGGCCGCGCAGGCCGCGGTCGCTGGCCAGTGCCGCATTGAGCTCGTCCCAGTCGTCACCGAGCGCCTCGACCAGCCGGACCATCGCGCAGAGTGCAGCGTCGGCATCCGGTGCGCGCGACAGTGACCACAGCAGGCGGACATGCGCCTCGGTATTCCAGCCGAGCTTCGCCAAGTTGGCGCCCGCACGCTCGTCGACCAACCCGAGCCGACCGAGGCTGGGAATTTTCGGCCGCTCCGTCACGGGTTGATTCACGTCCACGACGGTAGCGCAGATTCCCTGGGACTTGGCGGTGCCCTTCAGCCACGCTGCAAAGAAATCTATAGGGAACGGTTATAGAGACAGATAAGTCTTCAGTTCGAACGGTGTGACGTGGCGGCGGTAGTTCGCCCACTCAGTGCGCTTGTTGCGCAGGAAGAAGTCGAAAACGTGCTCCCCCAGGGCTTCTGCGACGAGCTCGGAACTCTCCATCGCACGAAGCGCTTCCTCAAGGCTGGACGGCAGCTCGCGGTAACCCATCGCACGGCGCTCCTCGGGCGTGAGGTCCCAGACGTTGTCCTCTGCTTGCGGACCCAGGACGTAGCCCTTCTCCACCCCGCGCAGCCCGGCCGCCAGTAACACGGCGAACGTCAGGTACGGGTTGCAGGCCGAGTCGGGGCTGCGCACCTCGATACGTCGCGACGATGTCTTGTGCGGGCTGTACATCGGAATGCGGACCAACGCCGACCGGTTGGCTGCCCCCCACGACGCCGCGGTGGGGGCCTCGCCGCCCAGCACCAGCCGCTTGTAGGAGTTGACCCATTGGTTGGTCACCGCGCTGATCTCGCTTGCGTGCTCGAGGATGCCGGCGATGAACGACTTGGCGACATCGGAGAGTTGCAGCGGATCGTCCGGACTGTGGAACGCGTTGACTTCGCCCTCGAACAGGCTCATATGGGTATGCATGGCCGAGCCGGGGTACTCCCCAAACGGCTTGGGCATGAACGTCGCCCGTGCACCTTCTTCCAGTGCGACCTCTTTGATGACGTAGCGGAACGTCATCACGTTGTCGGCCATCGACAGCGCGTCCGCGAAGCGGAGGTCGATCTCTTGCTGACCGGGCGCGCCTTCATGGTGGCTGAACTCCACCGAGATGCCCATGAACTCCAAGGCGTCGATCGCATGGCGGCGGAAGTTGGACGCGCTGTGCACCGCCTGGTCGAAGTAGCCGGCGTTGTCGAGCGGAATGGGCGTCGACCCGTCCTCCGGACCGGGTTCCAGCAGGAAGAACTCGATCTCAGGGTGCACGTAGCACGAGAAGCCGAGGTCGTTGGCTTTGCCTAGCTGCCGTCGCAGCACATGCCGCGGGTCGGCCCACGACGGCGAGCCGTCCGGCATGGTGATGTCGCAAAACATCCGCGCCGAGTGGTGGTGGCCGGACCGAGAGGTCCAGGGCAGCACTTGAAAGGTCGACGGGTCAGGGTGAGCCACCGTGTCGGACTCAGAAACCCGGGCAAACCCCTCGATGGACGATCCGTCGAAGCCGATGCCTTCCTCGAAGGCGCCCTCGAGTTCGGCCGGGGCAATCGCGACCGACTTGAGGAAACCGAGCACGTCGGTAAACCACAGCCGGACGAACCGGATATCCCGTTCCTCCAGCGTGCGGAGCACGAATTCCTTTTGTCGATCCATGACTTGAACAGTATGCATCGACCGTTAAATCTGTGTTACCACTGCGACCTAGCAACGTAAGTTTCCGGGTGCGACCCCGTCGACTAGGTAGCTAGTCACCGCGTTGTCGACGCATTGGTCACCGTTGAATACCACGGTGTGTTGTGTGCCCTCATAGGTGATCAGCGGGGCGCCGAGTTCGCGCGCCAGGTCCACCCCGGCCTGATAGGGGGTGGCCGGGTCGTGGGTGGTGGACACGACGACGACTTTGCCCGGAGCAACCGGCGCTGCCGGTGCCGGCGACGACGTCGCGGGCACCGGCCACAGCGCGCACAGGTCACGCGGCGCATACCCGGTGAACTGTCCGTAGGACAGAAACGGCGCGACTTGGCGCATCCGGCGGTCGGCGTCCACCCAGGCCGCTGGGTCTTTCGGCGCGGGTGCGTCGACGCAGCGGACCGCGTTGAACGCGTCCTGCGAATTGTCGTAGTGCCCTTCGTCGTTGCGGCCGTAATATTCGTCGGCCAGCATCAGCAGGTCACCGGGATCGGTACCTCGCGTTAGACCGAGCAG
>Ga0209693_10000858_pt1 | contig 12597 bp, 12 predicted proteins | sample HubBroMetageWRM3_FD_188345 | JGI IMG/M metagenome (GOLD analysis project Ga0209693, IMG submission 188345) | Warmed soil microbial communities from the Hubbard Brook experimental Forest, New Hampshire - Hubbard Brook CCASE Soil Metagenome WRM 3... | ecosystem: Environmental > Terrestrial > Soil...
CAGCCGCAAGCCGCTGTTCGGCTACAAGACGCTGATCGCCGCGACGATCGCGATCGCCGGCCTGTCGATGACGGTGTGGGCGCACCACATGTTCACCACCGGCGCGGTGCTGCTGCCGTTCTTCTCGTTCATGACGTTCCTGATCGCGGTGCCCACCGGGGTGAAGTTCTTCAACTGGGCGGGCACGATGTGGCGCGGCCAAATCTCGTTCGAGCCGCCGATGCTGTACACGATCGGGTTCCTGATCGTGTTCCTGTTCGGCGGCATCACCGGGATCATCCTGGCCTCCCCGCCGCTTGACTTCGCGGTGTCCGACTCCTACTTCGTGGTGGCGCACTTCCACTACGTGCTGGCCGGCACGGTGCTGTTCGAGATCTTCGCCGGGTTCTACTTCTGGTGGCCGAAGATGACCGGCAAGATGCTCAACTCCCGGCTGGGCAAGGCTCAGTTCTGGGTGATGTTCATCGGCTTCAACATGACGTTCCTGGTGCAGCACTGGAGCGGCGTCGAGGGCCAGGTGCGGCGCACGGCGAACTACCCGGACCTGCCGGGAAACGTGACGACGCTGAACATCATCTCCACCGTCGGGTCGTGGCTGCTGGCGCTGTCCATCCTGATGTTCCTGTGGAACGTCTACGTCACGCACCGGTTCGGGCCGAAGGTGACAGAAGAGGACCCGTGGGGGTACTGCTCGTCGCTGGAGTGGGCCACCTCGTGCCCGCCGCCGCGGCACAACTTCTACCGGATCCCGCGGATCCGCTCCGAGCGCCCGGCGTTCGACGCGCACTACCCGCACATCGTGGCGGGTGCCGCGTCCCGCGGCCTAGAGCAGGATATCCCCGCGATCAGCGCCGAGAAGAAGTGGTAGGGGCGTTGACATGAAGGTTGAAGGCTGGCTCTTCCTCGGCTGCGGAATCTTCTTCGGGGGCGCCGACGTCGTGTACTGGTACACCTCCTATGACCCGACTGGGACGACGGCGCTGGCGCTCGCGGTGGGGCTGGCGCTGCTGACCGGGTTCTACGTGCTGTTCACCGGGCGCCGGCTGCCGCCGCGGCCTGAGGACAACCCGGAGGGCGAGATCATCGAGGGCACCGGCGAGATCGGGTTCTTCTCGCCGCGCAGCTGGTGGCCGCTGTTCCTCGGCTTCTCCGGGGCGGTCATGTTCGCCGGGGTCGCCTTCGGCTGGTGGCTGGTGCTGATCGGCCTGCTGATGGTGCTGCTCTCGTCGATCGGCTTCGTCTTCGAGTACTACCGGGGCCTCTTCAGTCACTGAAATTCATTTATCCCGAACGGGCCCGTGCCTTCGCCCCGGTGGTTCACGCTTCGCGCTGAGCCGCCTGGGCGGGGCCGCGTTACGCCGGGTCTTTGCGCCAGACCGGGCGGAGCAACTCCGTGATGAAGGCAATCGCCGCGGCGGCCGCCACGCCTAGGAAGATGCCCGAATAGAACACGTTGTTCTGCTGAGTGCCTTCCGCTATCACGTTGGCGGCGAGCATCGTCGCGCCGTTGATGCCTGTCCAGGTCCAGCCGCTTCCGTTCAGCAGCGTCGGCGCGTCACCGGCTAGGTACTGGTAGCTCGCGAGGAGGCCGGGATCGCCGGAGGCGAGCGTGCTCTGCCCTGCTCGCAGGGTCGGCACGGACCACCGAGTCTGGGCGGCGCTGCTGCCAAGGCTCGTGCAGATGGCTGCGTCCGGTCCGCCGGTGAGGCTTCCCTGGGTACCGCACGCCGGCCCTGAGAACTGCGAACCTGGCGTTTCGCCGTTAAAGGTCGGGAAGGCGACGCGGAGCTGTCCGCCCTTCGTGATTTCGCCGATCTTCTGCGCCGACGCGTACGTGTCCACATACGTCTCCGTGCCCGTTGGCGTCACGGTCGGGAGCAGGAACTTGTAGTACTCTTTGCCGCTCTGGGCGGACGACACAACGCCGGTCTTCAGGCTGGGAATCGGCTGCGGAACCTTGCCGAACGACACCTCGACCGTCGTATCCTGCGGTACCGGGCTCGAGGGCGTGATAGTCAGCCGCAGGCTGTACAGCTGCTGCTTCTGGCCGGAGACGGACAGGGACATGTTGACCGAGCCGGCGAAGGGATGCGGGTCATTGGTCACGACGGTCACCGTCGGCTCGACCGGTTGAAGCTGCGGCGCGCCGCCCGGCTTGAGGGGGTACCCGATCACGAAGAAGACGATCGCCGCGGCGAGGAACACGCAGGCGCGCGCCGATGACCAGATGACGGCCGGCATCCCGGTTTTCTTATCTGTGTTCTTTTCCTTCTCGGTTTCGCTGATTGTCATGGCTGACCCTCCAGGGCGTGCCCGATGACTGGCTTCCAGTCACGCACGCCGAGGGCCCGCCGGGAAGCAGGGAGCCACCCCCGCCTTGGTGGTGCTCGCTTCCCGCTAGCGGTCAGCCTCTAGAGGGCGCCGTCCCGCATGTGCGCGGGCCAGATGCCCTGCTTGCCTGGCGACAGAATGCCGTTGGGGTCGAGCAGGTCCTTGAGCCGCTCGTTCAGCCGCCGCTGGGCGTGGTCACCGAAGTCGAACTGGTCGGCGACCACGTCCATGCTCTGGATGTTCGTCCGGTAGACCGGGTAGCCGGCCTTCGCGAGGTCTTCGACCATCGCGTTGTAGGCGGCGTAGCCGGCGCGGGTCGCCTGCTCGTCGCGCGTGTCGAAGACGACAGGGCTGATGTGCAGCGCGGAGCGCTGCAGCAGCACGATCCCCGCGCCGTAGGGGAGGCCGTGGCGGTCGTACAGCTCGCGGCGCAGCCTGATGGACGCCAGGACGTCGGCGCCGTCGAGCGGGCCGAGCGCGGACAGGTCGAGGTGCCCGGCGTCCTCGCCGTTGAGCCTCTTGAACATCTCCAGCAGCTCGAGGCCGGGAACTCCGCCCTGCACCTTGTCGTCGTGGATCGTGGTGCCGCAGCGCTCCTCGTCGCCGCGGTAGTCGCGCCGTCCGACGCGGACGTCGCCGACGCGGGTCAGCGCCTCGCGGACCAGGGCGTACTGGGCTTCGATGACGGGCTCGCGGCCGTACAGCGCGAAGCGGACCATCCAGCCGCCCTGGCCAGGGTCCCGCCCGCTCTCGCTGGGACCGCCGAAGCCGAGGAGCGGCTGATTGGTGATGACGCCGTCGAACATCAGCTCGCGGAGCGCGTCGACGGCGCCGGCCACCAGCTCATCGTCGCGCCAGGTGGCCCAGCCCGACACGTACACCTCGGGCGCCCGCATCAGCCAGACGCCCATCTTGGTGACGATCCCGAAGTTCGACTGGAAGAAGAGCCCCGCGTGGTTCGGGCCGTACGACTCGCGGAACAGGTGCCAGACCTTGCTGCCGCTCAGCCCGCCCATGCCGGTGCGCAGCAGCTCGCCGTTGGCGAGCACGACTTCCATGCCGCACTGCGTCGAGGGGTGGTCGCCGTACCTGGTGTAGCCGCGGCCGCTGTCGAGGGTGTTGCCGACGACGCTGCCCCAGCCGAGGTCGGGAATCGACGGCCAGAGGCGGTAGCCGCCTTCCCTGAGATGGTCGTAGAGGTCCTGGAAGCGGACGCCGGGCTCGACGACCGCGTAGGCGAGGTCGTCGTCGACGTCAAGCACCCGGTTCATCTTGCGGAAGCTGAGCTGGATCGAGCCCTTGACCCGGGGCGCCGGACCGCCGTACGCGTAGTTGCGGCCCTGGCCGAAGGTCCACAGCGGGACGCGGAACTCGTTGGCGATCCGCACGATCTCCTGCACGTCCCCCACTTTTTCCGGGGTCACCACGGCCGCGCCGGTGTACTCGTCGGAGCCCTTGTAGTCGTAAGGGTCGCGGTAGTCGAGCAGTTCGCCCGCGGACGTGATCACGTTGTCGTCCCCGAGCGCCTCGGCGAGGGCCACGATCGCGGCACTCACCGAGCTCTCGTCCAGGCGGGTGGTCAGCGTCATCGCACACCTCCGGAGTCGGCGGCCCGGCCGCAGCGCTGGAACCGCTTATCCACGACATATCACCAGACGGCGCCGCGGGCTACCGGCCCTGACGGGCTTCGCGCCACACCAGGCGCACAGCCGAACCCGGCGCGCCCGTTCCTGTGGAGTCCCACAAATCTGCTGACCTTTCGACGGGTCCCGGCCTCGTCGGCCATCTTCGTATCACTTCTGGTCTCTCTGAAACGATCAAATGCCCCAGAAAAGGGCCGAAACTGATACGAAGACGAAAAGTGATACGAAGTTGATGAGCCATCAGGCGCGATTGGTTCATGGGGCGGCTGCGGACGGAAACGACTGGCCGCCGATGTCGGCCTGGCCGTTGCCCACGAGCCAGGCCAGCGCCTCGCACAGCGCGCCGAGCGCGGTGTAGCGCGGCGCGTAGCCGAGCACCTCGCGGGCCCGCTGATGTGGCCGGGGTGCAGCGCGACCGATGTGCCCGGTCGCCCCGATGACGACTACCCGGCTCACCGGGCGGTCCAGCCGCCGTCGACTAGGACCGTCTCGCCGGTGACGAGCGAGGCGGCCCGGGACGCGAGGAACACGACCACGCCGGCCACTTCGATCGGCTCGCCGATGCGGTGCAGCGCCGCGATCCGCTCGATGACGTCCGCGCGGAACTCCGGGTCGGACAGCGCGGACTCGGTGCCAGGCGTGGCGATGAACGTGGGCGCGACCGCGTTCACGGTGATGCCGTGCCGGCCCCATTCGACGGCGAGGCACCGGGTCAGGTGCGCGATGGCGGCCTTGGTCATGCAGTAGACCGATTCGCCTGGCAGCGCGACCGCGCCGGCCTGGGACCCGATGTTGATGATCCGCCCGTGGCCCTGCCCGATCATGACGCGCCCGGCGGCCTGGCTGGCCAGGAACGTCCCCTTGAGGTTGACCGCCAGCGTCGCGTCGAGGTCTTCCTCCCGCACGTCCTCGGCCGGGTTCCGCGGCGCGATCCCGGCGTTGTTCACCAGGATGTCTAGCCGGCCGAACCAGGCCACCGCCGCGGCGACCGCCGGGCCTATCTGGCCGGCCTGGCCGATGTCCATCTGCAGCGGCAGCGCGCGCCGCCCCAGCGCCTGGATCTCCGCGGCCACGCCGCCGTCCGCGCCGGAGTCACGCAGCCCGAGCGCGACGTCGGCGCCGGCCGCGGCCAGCGCGAGCGCGATGGCCCGGCCGAGCCCGCGGGCCGCGCCGGTCACGAGCGCGACCTGCCCGCGCACGTCGAAGCTCGGCAGTACCGCCGTTACCGCGTCCTGATCAGTCACCGCCCCACAGTAACGCGGCGCCCCACGGCCGGCCGCGTGCTACGGCACCGCGCTACGGCGCCGTAGCCAGGCCTGCCTGGTAGGCGATGATCACGAGCTGCACGCGGTCCCTGGAGTCCAGCTTGGTGAGCAGGTGCGCCACGTGGGTCTTGGCGGTGGCGGGGGAGATGCACAGCCGGGTGGCTATCTCCGCGTTGGACATGCCGGTGGCGACCAGCCGGAGAACCTCGCACTCGCGTTCGGTGAGCAGGGCGGCGACGTCCCTGCCGCGGGACGAGGCCGCGTGAGCCGTCATGGCCGGCGCGGGGTTCCTGGCGAACTCGCTGATCAGGCGGCGGGTGATGCTCGGCGCGAGCAGCGCGTCGCCCGCCGCGACGACCCGGATGGCGGTCAGCAGGTCGGCAGGCAGCGTGTCCTTGAGCAGGAAACCGCTCGCCCCGGCGCGCAGCGCCGCGAACACGTAGTCGTCGAGGTCGAAGGTCGTGAGGATGATCACCCGGACGCCGGCGGTTTCCGGCGCGGTCGTGATCCGGCGGGTCGCCTCGATGCCGTCCAGGTCCGGCATCCGCACGTCCATCAGGATGACGTCCGGCTTGACGGCGCGGGCGACCTCGACCGCCTCGGCGCCGTTGGCGGCCTCGCCCACCACGGAGAACCCCGGTGTGGCCGCGATGATGCCGCAGAACCCCACCCGCACCAGCGCCTGGTCGTCCGCCACCGCGACGGAAATCGTCACGGCAGCCCGCCGGTCCCGCCGCCGGCGCCGGCGCCGCTGGTGGCCGCGGCGCCGAGCAGCGGCAGCGTCGCGTTCACCTCGAACCCGCCGGCTGACAGCGCGCCGGCGGTGAAGTCGCCGCCGCACAGGTTCGCCCGCTCGCGCATGCCGATGATGCCGTGCCCGGTGCCGCCCACCGGCACGCCGAGGGCACCCGGGCCGGCCGGGCTGAGCACCAGGGAGCCGCCGCCGTCGTCGGTCACCCGGATATGCAGGGCCTGCTCGCCGTAGTCGATGCTGACCACGCAGCGGGCGCCGCCGCCCGCGTGCTTGACCACGTTGGTGAGCGCCTCCTGGATAATCCGGTACGCCGACAGGTCGACGCCCGCGGGCACCGCCCTGACCTCCCCGGAACGCTCCAGGCTCACCTGCACCCCCGCGCCGTTGGTGCGCTCGATGAGCCGGCCGAGGCGGGCGAGGCCCGGCGCGGGCGCCAGCGGCGCGGTCATGCCCGTGGCGCCGCGACCGGCAGCCGGAGCACCCGGAGCACCCGGGACGCCAGGAGCACCCGCCGCGGCGGCCTCGCGGGCGGGTGCCGCGGGAAGGCCGGCGGCGGCAGGAGGAGCCGTGCCTGGGGCAGCGGGCGGGGCGGTCACGGCGGGCGCGGGCGCCGCCGCGGCGTCCTGCTGGCGCAGCACCCCCAGCATCCGGCGCATCTCCTCGAGCGCGTCCCTGCTGGTGGCCTGGATCGCGCCGAGGGCGTCGCGCGCGTCGGAGGGGCTGCTGTCGATGACGTACTGCCCGTAGCCGGCCTGCACGGCGATGACGCTCATGCTGTGCGCCACGACGTCGTGCAGTTCCCTGGCGATCCGCAGCCGCTCTTCGGCCACGGCGCTGCTCGTGGCCTGTTCCTGCAGCATCTGGGCGTACAGCCGCCGCTGCCGCATCGAGTAGCCGGCTATCCAGCAGACGATCAGGGCGAACGCGGCGGGGATCAGCAAGCCCGCGTCGCCGTTGTTGTGGGCGACCCGGTGGTCGGCAAGCAGGATGAGCACTATCACGATGAGTGCCAGCCCCAGGGCGGCGCCGCTGGTCCGCCGGTTGCTGGTCGCTGTCACCAGGTAGAGCACGTAGGCGACGGCCAGGAACACGATCCCGGGGGCGAAGCCCTCGGCGGCGAGCAGCACGCCGAGGATGATGAGGGCGCCGAAGGCGGCGACCGGGGCAAGGCGGCGCAGCGCGACCGGCACGAAGACGGCCACGCCGAGCAGCAGCACGGCGGGCACCGCGACAATGCCGGGACGTTGCCCCACCAGGGCCATCTCGGCGACCGCGGCCAGCCCTCCGGCCACGCAGTCGAGCGCGATCCAGTGCCCGCGCCGCATCCGCTTGGTCAGCGGCGGGCGGGGCGGCCGGGATTGCGGCCCCGGCCCCGCGTCCGGGTACGCCGGCAGCGCGGGCGGCTCGGGGCGCGGGTACGACATGTCGCCTTCGGAGACCACAGATCTACGGTAACCGCAGATCCCCGGCCGTGCCTCATCCCGGGGGCGTAGCCCGCGAAGCGTACCCGGCTCGGCCGGCTTTTCACCATGGAGGGGGACGCCCAGCGGGCGGGCGCCTGGGAGGCTTAGCGCCATGATCCCCTCATTGCCGGACGGGGAGGTCGCGGCGGTCATCGAGACGGCCGCGCTGTCCAAGGTGTACCCGGGCGACGTTACCGCTCTGGACGGCCTCACCGTCAGTTTCGCGCCCGGCGTCACCGGGCTGATCGGCGCCAATGGCGCAGGGAAATCCACGCTCATCAAGATCCTGCTCGGCCTGCTCGACCCCACCCAGGGCATGGCGAAGGTGCTCGGCCTGGACTGCGTCAAGGACGGCATGCGGATCCGCCAGCTCGTCGGCTACATGCCCGAGCACGACTGCCTGCCGCCGGACGTCTCGGCGACCGAGTTCGTCACGCACATGGGCCGCATGTCCGGGCTGCCGGCCACCGCGGCCCGGGAGCGCGCCGCCGAGGCGCTGCGGCACGTCGGCCTGTACGAGGAGCGGTACCGCCAGATCGGCGGCTACTCAACCGGCATGAAGCAGCGGGTGAAGCTCGCCCAGGCGCTGGTCGGCGATCCGAGGCTGGTGCTGCTCGATGAGCCGACCAATGGGCTCGACCCCGCCGGCCGCAACGCCATGCTCGAGCTGATCGCGAAGATCGGCGAGGAGTTCGGCATCTCGATCGTGGTCGCCTCGCACCTGCTCGGCGAGATCGAGCGGATCTGCGATCACCTGGTCGCCATCGAGGCGGGCCGCCTGCTGCGGGCGGACACGATCGACACCTTCACCAAGGCCAGCCAGACGCTGGTCGTCGAGGTGGAGGAGGGCCTGGCGAGGCTGGAGAGGGAACTGACCCGCCGCGGCCTGCGGCCGCGGGCCTACCAGCGCAGCCTGCTGGTGCCCATCGGCGGCGACGACACCTACGACGCGGTGCGGGACAGCGTCGCCGACCTCGGCCTGCCGCTGAGCCGCCTGGAGCGGCGCCGGCACCAGGTCGAGGAACTGTTCCGCGACGACACCGCGGACGTGACCCCCCTGGAGGCGGCAGATGCCGGCTGACACTCCTACCGCAACGACCGGCGCCGCGGCCGGCGTCATCCACGACCTCGGCTACCGCCGCTACGACGGCCCGCGGCTTGGCCGCGCGCAGATGGTCCGGGCGCTGGCCTGGCACAGCTTCCGGTCGGCCTTCGGCTTCGGCCGGGGCGCGAAGGCCAAGATCGTACCGGTGATCGCCTTTGTCGCGCTGCTCCTCCCCGCGGTGGTCAACGCGGCCTCGCTGGCCAATGGGAACGGGCAGCTGGTTTTCTACGACACCTACCAGCCGGTCCTGCGCGACCTCGTGATGACGATCTTCGTCGCCGTGCAGGCCCCCGAGCTCGTCTCCCGCGACCTGCGCAGCCGCGTGCTCCCGCTGTACTTCGCCCGGCCGATCAAGACCTCCGACTATCCGCTCGCGAAGTACCTCGCGTTCACCGCCGCATGCGCCGTGATGATCGAGGTCCCGCTGCTGGTGCTCTACCTGGGCACGATCGTCAACGCGCACGGCGGCGCCGCGGTCTGGGCGCAGACGAGGGAGTTCATTCCCGGGCTGCTCGTCGGGCTGATGTGGGCGGTGGTGCTGGCCGCGATCAGCCTGTTCCTCGCGAGCCTGACCGGCCGCCGGGCCTTCGCGACCGGCACGGTGGCGATCTTCTTCCTGGCTACGTACACGCTCGCGGAGATCCTCCTGCAAGTGGAGAACCACGGCATCCGCCAGCAGCAAGCCCAGTCGATCCAGAACGCGGGCCACTTCGTAGCCCCGGCGGTGCCCATGGCGGAGAAGGTGTCCGGGCTGTTCAGCCCCTTCACGCTGTTTGACGGGGTGCGGATGTGGCTGAGCGGCCACGGCACCGGCCAGAGCGACAACGTGCTCTACCCCGGCAGCTTCGGCGCCGTCTACGCCCTCGTCCTTGTCGTCCTGCTGGCGGCGTCCCTGACCGGCTTGTTCGCCCGGTACCGGAAGGCAAGCCTGTCATGAGCGCCATCGAACTGACCAGCGTCAGCCGCTGGTACGGCAACGTGGTGGCGGTCAACGACATCACGATGACCATCGGCCCCGGCGTCACCGGGCTGCTCGGCCCGAACGGCGCGGGCAAGTCCACGATCCTGCACATGATCGCCGGGTTCCTGGCCCCGTCCAAGGGCACGCTCACCATCGGTGGCAAGCCGAGCTGGGAAAACCCGGAGATCTACCGGAGCCTCGGCCTGGTCCCCGAACGCGACTCCGTCTACGCCTTCCTCACCGGCGAGCAGTTCGTGAACGCGACGGCGAAGCTGCACAAGCTCCCCGACCCGGACGCCGCGACGCGCCGCGCCATCGAGATGACCGACATGGCGGCGGCGAAAGACCGGCGGATCGCCACCTACTCCAAGGGCATGCGGCAGCGGATCAAGGTCGCTGCCGCCCTCGTCCACGACCCGGAGATCCTGCTGCTCGACGAGCCGTTCAACGGTATGGACCCCCGGCAGCGGCTGCACATGATGGACCTGCTCGGCAAGCTCGGGGCAGAAGGCCGCGTCATCCTCTTCAGCTCTCACATCCTCGAAGAGGTGGAGAAGGTGTCCGGCACGATCCAGGTGATGGTCGCCGGGCGGCTCGCCGCGTCCGGGGACTTCCGCGCGATCAGGCGGCTGATGACGAGCCGCCCGCACGTGTTCAACGTCCGGTCCTCGGACGACAGGAAGCTCGCCGCCGTGCTCGTCGGCCGGCCGTACACCAACGCCGTCGAGTTCACCGGCCGGGGGAGCCTGCAGGTGCGGACGAGCGACTTCGGCGCGTTCTGCGCCCAGATCGCGGTGCTCACCAGGGAGAACGGCATCGCACTCCGCGAGCTGCTGCCTACCGACGAGTCGCTGGAAAGCGTCTTCGGCTATCTGATCGCAGGCTCGAGCTCGAGCTCGGCCCAAGGCCAAGGGAGCTGACCCGGCATGTCCGCATTCTTCAACCCGGTGATCGCATCGATCACCGTCCGCGCGACGCTCGGCCGCAGGCGCGCCCTGCTGTTCGCGATCCCCGCGGTGGTCCTTATCGCGCTCACGCTGGCGGTGCGGGCGACCCACCCGGCCGGCTCCTCGTGGGAGGCGCAGATCCTCGGAGACTTCGGCTTCTCCGTGCTGCTCCCGCTCCTCGCGCTGATCATCGGCACCGGGGTGCTCGGCGCCGAGATCGACGACGGCAGCGCGATCCACCTGCTGGCCACGCCTGTCCGCCGCGGCTCGATCGTGCTGACCAAATGGGTGGTCGCCGCGGTGCTGACGATGCTGTTCGCCGCCGTCCCCGAGCTGATCGCGGGCCTGCTCGCGCCCAACAGCGGCAAGCTCGCGTTCGCCCTGTTCGTCGGCGCCCTGGTCGGCTCGGTGATCTACACCGCGGTGTTCGTGCTGGCCTCGGTGCTTACCACCCGCGCGATCGCGGCCGGCTTGCTGTACGTGCTGATCTGGGAGGGGTTGCTCGGCAACATCGTCGGCGGCGCCCGCATCCTGTCGATCGCGCACTACTCGCTCGGCATCGCCAACGCCATCTACCCCGATAAGGACCTCAACGCCGGCCTCGGGCTGAGCACCTCGCTGGTGCTCGGCATCGTGGTCACGGCCGGTGCGCTGGTCCTCGCCTCCCGCCGCCTGTCGTCCTTCGCCATCAAGGGGGAGCCTGCGTGATTTCATCCCGAACGTGCGCGTTTCTCCGCCCGAGGCCCCACGGCGGAGCTTCCGGGTGCCGTGACCGGCACCCGGAAGCTTCCGCGCTCAGAAGGTGCGGATCGCGATCTCGGCCGGTGCCGAGAGCAGGCCGACGATCTCGTCGTCCAGGCGGCTCAGCGTGATCGAGCAGCCCGCCATGTCCAGCGACGTGCAGTACTCGCCGACGTAGGACCTGCCGACGCGGATGCCGCGCTTAGCCAGCTGCTCGTGGGCGTACCCGTAGAGCAGGTACAGCTCGCTGATCGGGGTGCCGCCGAGGCCGTTGATCATCAGCGCCACGGTGTCACCCGACGTGAACGGCAGGTCGGACACCACGGCCTCGAGCAGCTCGTCGACGATCGCGTTCGCGCTGGCCAGCTTCTCACGGCGACGGCCAGGCTCGCCGTGGATGCCGACGCCCATCTCCATCTCGTCGTCGCCGAGTTCGAACAGCGGCGAGCCCTTGGCGGGCGGCGTGCACGAGGTGAGCGCCATCCCCATGGTCCTGGTGACGGAGTTGACCTTGTTGCCGATCCGCAGCAGTTCGCTCAGGTCGGCGCCCTGCTCGGACGCGGCGCCCACCGTCTTGATCACGAAGAAGTTGCCCGCTACGCCGCGCCGCCCGACCGTGTAGGTGGAGTCCTTCACCGCCACGTCGTCGTCGACGATGAGCGTGCCGATGGTGATGCCGTCGGCCTCGGCCATCTCCTGGCCCATCTCGAAGGCCATCCGGTCACCGGTGTAGTTGTTGATGATGTGCAGCACGCCCTTGGGGGAGGCGAGCAGCTTGCTTGTCTCGTACACGTAGTCCATCGGCGGGGCGGCGAAGACGTCGCCCGGGCACGCGGCGTCCAGCATGCCCTTGCCCACGATCATCACGTGCGCGGGCTCGTGCCCGGACCCGGACCCCTGGATCACGGAGACCTTGTCGTCGCGCGGCGCGTCCGTCCTCATGATCAGGTTGTACTCGGGGACGTAGCGCAGCGTGTCGGGGTTCGCCAGCGCGATGCCCTTGAGCATCTCGGGGACGAATTGTCTCGGGTCATTGACGAATTTCTTCACGACAGTGCCTCCATTGGTCACAGTTCCGCTGAACGCTTCGCCCACTGGTCGGCGAGCGCCTCGAACATGACGGCCACGGCCACGGCACCCGCGTCCAGGGTGCCGATGCTGCGCTCGCCGGTGTACGCGGCACGGCCGCGTTTCGCGATCATCGAGCGGGTGGCTTCGGCCCGCTCGCGCGCGGTGGCCGCTGCCGCCCGCAGCGCCGAGGCCGCGGTGCCCCCCTCAAGGACCGCGGCCTCGGCGGCGTCCACCGCGGGCACCAGCGCGTCGAGCAGCGTCTTGTCGCCCACGTCCGATTTGCCGCGCGCCATGATCCCGCCGATCGCGGCCCGCA
>Ga0209693_10000860_pt1 | contig 12585 bp, 12 predicted proteins | sample HubBroMetageWRM3_FD_188345 | JGI IMG/M metagenome (GOLD analysis project Ga0209693, IMG submission 188345) | Warmed soil microbial communities from the Hubbard Brook experimental Forest, New Hampshire - Hubbard Brook CCASE Soil Metagenome WRM 3... | ecosystem: Environmental > Terrestrial > Soil...
CATGCCTCCTGCACCCGGCGCCACCAAAGCTGTCGGCATGGTTCCCGACGAGATGAAGTCTGAGCCCAGGTCTAAGGGCCTGACCACGCCTCGGAAAAAGAAACCGAAGGAATTGGCGGTCATCACCGAATGCTGCACCGGATGCGCCGGCTCTCCGGCGTGCGTGGAATATTGTCCAGTGGAAGACTGCATGTTCTGGGTGGCGGATGAAGACAGCACCCCGTTCGGCCGCATCGCCGTCGATCCCATTCTCTGTATCGGCTGCAAGAAGTGCCTCAGCAAGGGTCCGGACGGCTGCTTTCTCGACGGCTGCCCCTGGGACGCCATCGTAATGGTCGACACCGTTGAAGTGGAAAAAGAAGTCGGCGCAATGGCGATTTAAGAGCAGTGGCCAGTGATCGGTGACCAGTGGCCAGTAACATCACTTCTTCTTGCTGGATTCCCCTGTATGTTCAGGACTGTCCCCCGGTTCGGGGAAGTCGGTGTCAGCGTCTTTAATCAGCGGATCCTGGTCGCGGTGTCCGAGCTGCTCGGAGAGTGCGAGGTTCCCATCGTGATTATGTTCTTCGCCTTCCGTGGCGCCTTTGGCGCGGTCGGGATCGTTCTCAGAGATTTTATTCATAATGATTGTCCTTGCTGGCGAGGAAGCTACTGACCAGGCCGCCCTGTGGGCGCAGGTGCGACTCCCAGCTTGCGAAGACGCTCGCGGGCCTGCAGGGCTTCGTTGGATTTGGGATAGCGCTGGATTACGTGGCGGAGTTCAGTGATCCCGTCGTCCTGCTTGCCCAGTTCGATCAGCGATAGGCCCTTCTTCAACTGAGCGGAAGCAGTCTTGTTTCCAGCGGGGAAGTTCTGCACCACCTGGTCGTAGCTCTGCGCGGCCTGCTGATAATTTCCCTGGCGGAATTGAATCTCGCCCATATAGAAGTAGCAATTCCCGGCGAGATCGGTGTTGGGATAAAACTTTAGATATTGGGAGAATTCCTGCGTGGCCAGGTCGTTGTTGCCGCCGTTGTAATCGCGCAGCGCGTTGTTATAGAGCACATCGGGCGGCGGCGCCTGCGCTAAGGCCTGCGCCTGCGCCTGTTGCTGAGCCTGCTGTGCGGCTGCGGTTTGCTGCGTCGACTGCATGTCCTCCAGTTGCTTGCTGACTTTGGCTAAACGCGCTTTGAGTTCGTCGAGCGTGTCGTTGAGCGATTGGAGCTGGCCCGAGAGTTGGTCGACGTGCGCGGATTGATCCCCCTGCTGTTTTAGCAGCGTGCCTTGCAGGGCAGTGATGGAGCCTGTGACTTTGTTGATGGCGTCCGTATCCTGCTCGACCAGGTTTTTCATGACGCCCATGCGCTCGTCGAAACTGCGCTGCATGGCCGTCATCTGCTCCTGCAGTTGCTGTACCTGGGTCTGCAGTTCAATGATTTCTTTGCTGACGCCCCAAGCCGGAGTGACAGCCAGCCAAAGCACGGAAAGCAGGGCGAAAAGAATGGAGCTGCGTCGTAGTGTCATAGGCGTAGGTTCCTGCAATCTATTTTAGACGGGTTGGCGGCACAATGGGCGGGGAAGATGTTCGGGAACATAGTTGAGAACAAAGAAAGTCAGGGGCGGAGCACTGCTCCACCCCTGAGAGGAAAAATCTCCGGCTACTTTGGATAGACGAAATGGCCGCGGCGGTTCTGCTGCCAACAGGCTTCATTGTCTTCCAGGCAGAACGGTTTCTCCTTGCCGTAGCTGATGGTTTTGATGCGGCTGGCGCTGACCCCGGCCGCTACCAGAGCGCTTTTCACCGTCGAGGCCCGCTGATCGCCCAGCGCGAGGTTGTACTCGGTTGAGCCGCGATCGTCGCAGTGTCCCTCAATTGTGAAATTGATGTTGGGATGTTGGCTGAGGAACTGCGCGTCGCCTTGCGCGGAAGCCTCCTGATCGGCACGAATGTTGGACTTGTCGTAATCGAAATAGATGTCCTTGACATTCTGCCCAAACAGATCCTCGTCAGTCGGCGATGGAGTCGCTGCCATCGGCGGAGGCGGCTGGGTGACGGTGAGGCGCGTCGTGGCCTCCTGCGTTCCGCCTGTACCTTTGGCCACCAGGTGATAGGTGGTGGAATCGGTCGGGCTGACGGGCTGCGATCCGCTGGCTTGAACGGCTCCGATGCCATCGATGGAAACGTCGGTGGCATTGGACGTTTGCCATGTCAGCGTCGAAGACTGACCGGCCGGAATCGTATCCGGACTCACCGAGATTGAAGCGGTAGGCGATGCCGGAGGCGGCGGTGGTGGGGGGGGCGGTGGCGCGGTTTTCTTCTTGCAGGCACCGAGCATAAGAATAGCGGCCAGAGCGATGACGGTTGCGATTACCTTCCAGCTTTGATGCTTCATGTTCTTCCTCTTCACGTTTAGATCCTCCTGCGGACCGGAAAATCGATCTCCAAATTCCGACGAAAGCGTTTTATTTCCAACTCCAGTTCGGTTGCGTATTGCGTCCCGTAAAAGTCAGCTGATGGAGCTTGGTGCCATCGGCGAGCATCATCCAGATCTCTTCCTTCCCCGACCGGCTCGACTGAAAGACGATGTGGCGGCCGTCCGGCGCCCAGAAAGGAAAATCGTTGCGCCCGCCATCGTGAGTAAGCTGCACCCACTGTTTGCTGGCGATGTCCATCAAGTAAATATCGGAGGAGCCGGGATCGCCGGGACCATACTTCCGCGTCCATGCCATCGTAAGGAACTGGCCGTTGGGCGCCCAGTTCGGCGAAACCGCATAACCCTGGTCGGTCATGCGCTGCTGGTTGGTCCCGTCGGCCTCCATGGTATACACCTGAGGTAATCCGGTGCGGCCGCTGACGAAAGCGATCTGGGACCCGGTCTTGCGGTTCCAGGTCGGTGAAACATCCGGGCCTTTATTGGCCGTCATGCGATGCAGGTTGCCTCCGCTGGCATCACAGATATAAATTTCGTTATCCCCGCCGCGCGAAGATGAAAAAGCCAGCCGGGTCGCGTCGGGCGACCAGGCGGGCGACAGATTCGTGCCCCCGAAATGGGGAAAGCCAACCAGCCGGTTGAGATCCATGGAGTACATCAGAATGTCCCAGCCCGATTTGGTCAAGGAACTAAAGGCTAGCCGGGAACCGTCGGGGGAGATGCGCGGCGAAAGGGAAATGGATCCCACATGAGTGAGTTGGCTCTGATTCGAGCCATCGTAATCCATCACCCAGATTTCCTTGTGGCCCGAGCGGTCGCTGACGAAATAGATTTTGCTCTCTGCAATGCCAGGTACGCCGCCGCCCAGACGCAGGATGATTTCATCAGCGAATTTGTGGGCAATGAGGCGCGCCCCCTCGTCGGTAGCGACGTCCGTGTATTGCTTGCCCAGCACCTGCGGAGACCCGGTGTTCTTCACGTCATACAGCCAGCCCTGGACAGTGATTTTGCCGGTGGCGGCGCCCAGGTTTCCAAAAGCCAGCATGGCGGCGTTGGGCGGAGGCACGCTCCACAGGTTGAAGGTGACGTCGGCGGGCTGCCCGGGAACCTGCAAGGGATAGAAGCTCTTCGACACCAGTTCGACCACGCCGGAATTATCCAGGTCGTTCCAGAACGTGTCGTTGAATGTCTTCAGCAGCGCGGTGTTTTGAGGATCGCCGGTGGAAGGCTTGAAATCAGGCACCGCAAGGCGGACTTTCTCCACACCCAGAGAAGTGCCGGTGCGGACCCAATCCTGAGCCGAGGCGGAAGAAGTGAGGGAACCGAGCAGAAGGAGCAGGCCGCTCAGAATCTGTGCGACGGTTCGGGCTAAGCCTCGTCTGTGTCTGTTGTCCATCCGTGCGGAGCCGGTGCGGAAACCCGGACAAAAAGATACTGCATACGACAATATCGTACCCCGATATGTTCTCATTGGCAAGTTACGCTTGACCACGATCCATCATAATCATGAAATCCATACTTCAGGAATACTCAGGTAGATGCTGTGTTTGTACGAATTGAGTCCCGGCATTTCTTTTATGGATGCTCCGAGGCAGCTTTAAGGCGGCAAATTTATTTCTTGCTGTAATCAAACCAGAATTCCACCGAGACCTTGTTTCCGGGATAATCCTGCGGCAACGGTCCGAAAGTATCAATCCGCTGTACGGCGCGGACCGCGGATTGATCGAGCGAGGGCACACCGCTGGACTGCTCCACCTGCACATTGGCGGGATGACCATCGCGCGCGATATCAAAAGTGACATAGACCCGCTGCGCCGTTGAAATTCCGGGATCGACCTCGTACTTCAGCCAATTTTCCGAAACCTTCTGGTCGATGACCCGGACGTAGTAGGCATAAAGGCTGCCGAAATCGCCCCCACCTCCGTTGACGCCGAAACCTCCTTTCGCGCCGCCGGCAGAGAACGTGCCATACGGACCACTGACGGGCCCTCCTTCGCCATAAGCAACCTGGTTGGTCTCTTCCTGCGGTGGAGCTGCTGGTTTCGCCTTGGTCGGGGTGGGAGGCTTCGTCGGTTTGATCTTGGAATTCTTGCCCTGGATTTCGATCGCGTCGGGTGCCTTCTCCTCAACCTTGGGCTGAGACTGGGTAAGACCCTTGGATTCGTTCGCCAGAACGTTTTGGCTTTGTGTGGGGTTGGCGGGCAAGGGAACTGAGCTGACCAAAGTGACGCCGATGGCGCTGCCTCCGCCGCCCGCGCCCCAGTTCGCTCCACTGCTTCTGCTAAAAGCTACCGAATAGAGCACGATCAATGCGGTCACCGTGAAATGGAAACCGGCCGACCACCCGAGGGCGCGCCCCCAGTTGTCGTGCTCGAAGAAGATCTCAGCGTTTTGCGCCATGTTCTTCCAGAGGCTGGGTGACAATGCTGATGTTGGTGATGCCCGCTTGCTTCACCGCATCCATAACCGTGGCGAATGCTCCGAATGGGACATCTTCATCGGCGCGAATGAAAATGAACTGGTTGCGGGGATCGCGAATCTTCTGGTGCAGCGTGGCCGGAATCTGGTTGATGTTGATGGTATCGTTCCCCAGAAACACGCGCTGATCCTTGTTAATGGTGAGGACCAGACGTTCCTCGCTGATTTCCTTGACGGTGCGGGTCTTCGGCACGTTTACTTCAATGCCCGATTGCAGAACCGGTGCGGTCACCATAAAGATGATGAGCAGCACGAGAACAACGTCCACCAGTGGGGTGATGTTGATGTCGGCAAGAGCGGTCTGCGTGCGGCCGTTGGAGGAAGTGAACGCCATCAACGCCTCACTTCTGGCGCGGCTTGCGGCTGAATGCTCTCGATGGCGTTTAGCACTTCCAGGCCAAAGTCGTCACCCCTGGCGGCGAATGTGCGAATGGAACTGCCGATGAGGTTGTAAGCGATGACGGCGGGGATGGCTGTAGCCAGTCCCGCGGCAGTAGTGATGAGAGCTTCCGATATACCTGGTGCAACCGCGCGCAGCGTGGCGCCGCCGGCCGTGCCCAGGCCATGGAAGGCGTCAATGATGCCCCAGACCGTGCCGAACAAGCCGATGAACGGCGTAACGGCTGCTGTAATGGCGAGCCAGGGAACGTTGCGCTCAAGCCGCGTGATTTCTTCCGAGGCTCCGATCTGCATGCCGCGCTGCACCGCAGTCAGGCTGCGCAGCGCAGTTCCATGCGCCGACAACTGCCGTTTATATTCCTGGAATCCACCCTCGAAAACGCCCACCAGGGGGCTGGGCCGGAACTGATCCGCGACCGTCGCAATATCCTGCAGCCGCTGCGCCTTGCGAAAAGCCCGCAGGAAGCGTCCACTCTGCCAGCGGGCGCGGCGCAGCAAGTTCCATTTAGTGAGAATGATGGCCCAGGAGATAAAACTGAATGCCAGCAAGGTCAGAAGGACAAACTTGGCGACCGGGCCGCTACTGGAAACGAGTTCGACAATTTCGCCGCCGACGAAAGCTGCAAAGTAGGGAAGATGCATCGTAGTTTTAGGATACCTTGGTTGCGATTATAGATGATCGTGGCGAGCTTCTTTGCGGGACGTATCCTAAGAATAACGTGTATGAAGACCTGAAGCGTCCCCGCTTCACATTTATTTTCCTGATATACCCCAGCCTCGCGGCCGACATCTAAGGGGAGCATTTAACTCAGTCAAGGAAGCCTGAAGGAGGGGAAATCATGGCTAAGCACGGACTACTGGGAAACTATCGCTTCAAGGATGCTACAGAAGACATTCGAGGCTCCAAGTTGTACGGGATAAACGATGAGAAGCTTGGCAAGATTGACGATGTGATCTTTGATCACTTCACAGGACTCATTTACTACGTAGTGGTCGACACCGGCGGATGGTTGACGAGCAAGAAGTTTATTGTGCCGGCGGACCGGCTTCGGATGTCCGTCAATCACCAAGATGATTTTTCCGCCGATCTTACCAAGGAGCAGGTGGAAAGCCTCCCGCCTTACCAGGAAGTAGATCTGGAATCCGATGAACAGTGGTCGGATTATGAGGGGCGTTACCGATCGAAGTGGGAGGCAAATCCCGTGATGCACCGGGCGGAGACAGACCGAAACATCACTCCCACGACACAGCAGATGCCGGGGCAATCGCCTTCGGCCCGGGCCGCGGAATCTGCGGGCGGTAAAGTCGAGACGGGGGCATTCACCGAGGGCGGCTTCGCTGCCAGCACCGATTCGGTTGTAATCAGCCAGAGCGCAGTCGGGATCGGTCCGCGCTGGGATAGATTCCAGGACCGATTAAGGGAACGTCGCAAGCAGGTGATTACCACAGGTTCCACCGAGGAAAGCGCGGATAAGTACCGGAAGGCCGGCTAGTCAAGAGGTCCTTTATGGAGCCACGGCTTCGGCCGTGGCTCTTCTATTTTGTTGTCCGGAATAGCTTCAGACTAGATTTTCCCGATTTTCCCGGCGCAGGCCGACCCGTTCCTCCGCAAACTGCAACCGACAACTGGCCACTGGCCACCGCCTTTCATGCTATGCTGCGCAAAACCTCGACAATGTCGGCTGGATCGTCGACCAAGGGCGGCCTGTGCTGGTTGAATTGCGGCTGGAGAACTACGCGGTCATCGACAACGCGGTGGTGGAGTTCGCCTCCGGTCTGAACCTGCTGACGGGAGAAACCGGCGCCGGCAAATCCATACTGATTGATGCGCTGGCCCTGCTGCTTGGCGAAAAAGCGTCGAGTGAAGTGATTCGCACCGGTGCGGAGCGCGCGGTGGTCTCAGCGGTTTTCGGGTGCGACGGTGCCGGCGGAGACGCCATCGAAAAAGTGCTGGAGCACAACGGTCTGGACGAATCAGACGACGGCTCTCTGATCGTGCGTCGTGAGATTGCTGCCGGGGGCAAAGGCCGCGTCTTCGTGAACAACCAGCCGGCCACCGTAGCGGTGCTGCGGCAACTCGCGCCGCATCTGGCAACCATTCATGCGCAAAATGAATCGATCCTGTCCTTTGATTCCCCGGCGCGCCTGGCATTACTGGACGGATTTGCCGGAAGCCGGCTCGATCAAGTCGCGGCTGCGTTCGAAGCGTGGAAGGGAATTCGCACCCGCATCGATGATCTGCAGCGGGACGAACAGGACCGCTTGCGGTTAGTGGATCTTTGGACGTTTCAGAACCGCGAGATCGAAGAAGCTCGGCTGCAAGCCGGCGAAGACGAGCGCCTGGAAACCGAAAAGCGCGTTCTCGCCAACGCCGAGAAGATTTACAACGCCGCCATGCAGGCTTTCGATTTGCTGTATGAGGGAGACGGTTCCACATCCGCATCGATGCGGGCCGCGCAGAAGCAGATTGAAGAACTTGCGCGATACGAGCCCAGGTTTCAAGAGGCGCTTGCCGCACTGGAAACCGCGCGCATCAGCGTGGAAGATGTGGGAGCCACGGTCAGGGATTACGCGGGCGGAATCCACGCCTCCCCCGAACATTTGGCAGAGGTCGAAGACCGGCTCGCTGTGCTCGACCGGCTGAAACGCAAGTACGGTCCGGCGCTCGAGGACGTGATCGGCTTCGGAGCAGACGTTGCGCGCAAGCTTTCGGAGATCGAAAACAAAGACGAGATCCTGCGCGAGTTGCGCTCCGAGCTGGCGAAGAGCGGCGCGGACTATTTGCGTGCCGCGCGGGCGCTGTCGAAAGCCCGCCAAGACGCAGCGCGCAAGCTGGAGAAGCTGGTAGAGGCTGAGATCAACGATCTCGCCATGAAATCGACTTTCCGCATTCAGATGACGACCAGCGAAGAAGAAGGGAACTGGGCAGCTGCGGGAATCGATGAGGTCGTTTACATGATTGCGACAAATCCTGGCGAGCCCATGCGCCAGTTGGAGCACATTGCATCAGGCGGCGAATTGTCGCGAGTAATGCTGGCGCTGAAGCTGAGTGTGACATCGACTCATGTGGCACGGGCGCCTTCGCCCGCGAAAGCCGCCGGCTCTCGCGCAATCTCCCAGCGCACCATGGTCTTCGACGAAATCGATACCGGCATCGGGGGCCGCGCGGCCGAAGCGGTAGGAAAGAAGCTGAAAGCGCTGGCGCGCGCTAATCAGGTACTGTGCGTCACTCACCTCCCGCAGATCGCCACCTTTGCCGATCAGCATTATGTAATCGAGAAGAAAGACCGCAATGGCCGCACGCGCACCAGCATCCGCGCCGTAGTGGGCGAAGAGCGCACCGAGGAAGTGGCCCGCATGCTGAGTGGGGCCAAGCTCACAGATACATCGCGCAAGCACGCCGAGCAGATGATCAAAGCCAACGGATAAGGTGAAATTAGGCTCTTGACTAGGGAGTTTCAGTTAGCTAACATTGGTTAGCTAACCATTGCAAAATGGAAACCATCACCATCCACAAGGCCAAAACGCAGCTTTCCCGGCTCATCGAGAAGGCTTGCAAGGGTGAGGAGATCGTGATCGCGCGTGGGAAGAAGCCGGTCGTGCGGCTGGTCGCCATCGAAGACCAGCGCGGCGATCGCAAGCCTGGCGCCTGGAAGGGCAAGATCAAGATCGGGCCCGAGTTTTTTGAACCCTTACCTCCGGAAGAACTTGAAGGTTGGGAGTAAGTCTCCTTGCGTTGCCTGCTTGATACTCACACCCTCATCTGGTGGATGACGACCGACCCGCATCTTTCCAGGTCCGCCCGTACCCTGATCGAACAAGAGAGCACCATTTCATTGGTGAGCGCGGCCTCAGCCTGGGAGATAGCCACAAAGGTTCGCCTCGGGAGGCTCCCTGCAGCGGCAGACCTCGTTGAGGATTTTGTTGATGACATAAAGCGTCAACGAATGGAGATACTCGCCGTAAGTGCCGAACACGGCATCCGTGCGGGCCTACTGCCGGGTCCGCACAAGGATCCTTTCGACCGAATGCTGATTGCCCAGGCCCAGGCCGAGAACGTGCCGATCCTAAGCAATGACCGGGCGTTGGATGGATACGGTGTGCGAAGGCTCTGGTAGCCCGGACTCGGTTGATGCTGGTCAACCCCAAATTCTTGCACTTCACTGCTAATCCCCGCCGTTTCTGTGGCTTACGTTGACCAGAAGGGTACTTTCCGGTAGTTTATTGGTAACGCCTCTATGGGGTTCGTGTACCCTTGTCTTACAGGTTTCAGGCCCAGATTTTGCATCTTAAGTGGCATAGGGCCGATCAGTAAGACGATCACAGGAATGGGAGTTTGATAGTGCCAAAGAACCAGGGAAAGACATTGTTGTTGCTCAAGCCGCGGGGGTTCTGCGCCGGAGTGGTGCGGGCTATCGACGTCGTACGTATCGCGCTCGAGGCCTTCGGCCCACCGATTTACGTACGCAAGGAAATCGTCCACAACAGTTTCGTGGTGGACGAATTGCGCGGCAAGGGCGCGATCTTCGTCGACAGCGAAGATGAAGTCCCCAACGGCGAGCGCGTCATCTACAGCGCGCACGGAGTTTCGCCCGAGGTGCGCGAGCACAGCGCCCGGCGCGGACTGCGCGTGATCGATGCAACGTGTCCGCTGGTCACCAAGGTGCACGTGGAAGCGGTAAAGTTTGCCAAGGAAGGCTACTCGCTCATCCTGATTGGACACCACGATCACGACGAGGTAATCGGAACGCTGGGCGAAGCTCCGCTGGTAACCCAGGTGGTGGGCAATCCGGAGCAGGTGAAATCGTTGAGCGTGCCTGATCCCGATCACGTCGCTTATCTGACGCAGACCACGCTTAGTCTGGACGAGACCAAAGACATTATCGCGGCGCTCAAGAAGAAATTTCCCAACATCAAAGGCCCGGCGGCGCAGGATATCTGCTATGCCACGGAGAACCGGCAGGTAGCCGTGAAGGAAGTGGCCTCGGAATCTGATCTGCTGCTGGTGGTCGGCTCCGAGAACAGCTCCAATTCGAATCGTCTGGTCGAGGTGGCGCGCAATCTGGGCACAAACGCGCATCTCATCGACAGCTACAAAGATATTGAGGCTGAGTGGTTGCTCGACGTGAAAACCATCGCGCTCACGGCCGGAGCTTCAGCGCCAGAGTGCCTGGTGGAGGAAACCATGAAGTTTCTGGCGACCAAAGGTTTCGACAATGTGCAGGAACTGGAAGTGATGCCGGAAAACGTCCGCTTCGGGCTGCCACCGGAGATTGTCGAAGCCATCGCCGCTGCTCCGGCCAGCGCCACAGCGGACTAACGGAGCCGCTTATTGATGGAGATGGACACTAACTCCCCCGATCCCCATACTACTTCTGAACCCCAACTCCGCTTCGGCAAGATCGACGGGCTGGCAAGCCGTGTCGGTGCCGCCATGGACGCCGCCCGCAAGCTTCTTTTTTCCGCTCAGCACGAGGAAGGTTATTGGTGCGGAGAGCTGGAAGCCGACACTACGCTCGAGTCAGACTACCTTGTGCTCCACACCTTGCTGGGAACGGTCGACCCCGTGCGCTTCCAGAAGGCTGCCAACTGGATCATTCAGCATCAGAATGAAGACGGCGGCTGGAGCATTTACCCTCCGGGGCCGTCGAATGTCAGTGTTTCAGTCAAGGCATACTTCGCGCTGAAACTTGCGGGATACCCGGCGGATCATCCCGTGCTCGAGCGCGCCCGCAAGAAAATCCTGGAACTCGGCGGCGCTACCGAGGTCAACACATTCGCCAAAATCTATCTCTGTTTCTTCGGGCAGTATGACTACGACGCAGTGCCGGCGATTCCGCCCGAGATCGTTCTATTTCCCAACTGGTTCTGGTTCAACCTCTACGAAATCTCATCGTGGTCGCGGGCCATCCTGGTGCCGCTCTCCATCTGCTACGCCAAGAAGCCGTTCAAGAAAATCCCACGGGAGATGGGCATCGAAGAGTTGTTCGTGGGCGGCATGCAAAAGTCACGCATGCACCTGCGCTGGTCGAAAAAGCTCGTGTCCTGGCGGAATTTCTTTCTCTGCCTCGACCGCATGACGCACTGGTTCGAGCGAGTGCACATCCGGCCTCTGCGCTCGATCGCTCTAAAAAGCGCGGAGAAGTGGATGCTTGAACGTTTCGAAATGAGCGACGGGCTCGCGGGTATCTATCCCTCGATCATGAACTCCGCCATCGCCATGCGTTGTCTGGGTTACTCAGTCGATGATCCCCAGGTGATCCGCGCACTGGATGAATTTGAGAAGTTAGGCATCGAAGAAGGCGACACCTTCCGCATGCAGCCCTGCATGTCTCCGGTGTGGGATACGGCCTACGCCATGTTCGCCCTCGCCGAAGCGGGGGTGGCGACGAATGATCCGCGCATGGTGAAATGCGCCGACTGGATCCTGCAGAAGCAGGTGCGGAATCCGGGCGACTGGCAAATCAAGAACAAGACAGGGAAGCCGGGCGGCTGGTACTTCGAGTTCAACAACGAGTTCTATCCCGATGTCGACGACACTGCCATGGTCTGCCTCGCCCTGAGCCGCGTGGAGCATCCCAATGGACGCTACCAACGCGAGTCGGTGCAGCGCGCAATCGATTGGGTCTTGTCGATGCAGTGCAAGAACGGCGGCTGGGCGTCGTTCGATAAAGACAACGACCGCATGGTATTTCAGCATGTGCCCTTCGCCGATCACAACGCCATGCTCGATCCGGCGACGTCTGACATCACAGCCCGCACGCTTGAGATGATGGCGGCCTACGGCTACGACAAGAACCATCCCGCGGTGAAAAAAGCGATTCAGTTCCTCCGCGACGAGCAGGAGCCGGACGGAAGCTGGTTTGGACGCTGGGGCGTCAATTACATCTACGGCACGTTCCTGGTGCTGCGCGCCCTGGAAGCCATTGGAATGGACAACCACGAGCCTTTCATCCAGCAGGCGGCGGAATGGTTGCGGATGATGCAGAACCCTGACGGCGGTTGGGGCGAGTCCTGCGGTTCGTACGACGATACGGCGCTGCACGGCGTGGGGCCGAGCACTCCTTCGCAAACCGCATGGGCAATCCTTGGATTGCTCGCGGTCGGCGACACCCGCAGCGATTCCGTGGCTCGCGCCATTGCCTACTTGCTCCGCACGCAAAAAGAAGATGGATCGTGGGACGAGCCTTACTACACGGGCACGGGCTTTCCGCGTGTGTTTTATTTGAACTATCACCTCTACCGCCAGTATTTCCCATTGCTCGCGCTCACAACGTATGCCAAGGTGATGGAGAAG
>Ga0209693_10000862_pt1 | contig 12568 bp, 13 predicted proteins | sample HubBroMetageWRM3_FD_188345 | JGI IMG/M metagenome (GOLD analysis project Ga0209693, IMG submission 188345) | Warmed soil microbial communities from the Hubbard Brook experimental Forest, New Hampshire - Hubbard Brook CCASE Soil Metagenome WRM 3... | ecosystem: Environmental > Terrestrial > Soil...
ATCCGCAACCGGTGGTCGCCAGGATCCATGTCAGGGAGATCGTTGTTAAGCAGATCGGTATCAGCTCGGCAAGCCGCTGAACCTTCATTGGATTTTTCCAAGCGGGCGCGTTGGGATCAAGCTTTCGGCACATTCCACTGCCGTCATCGCCGCGATGCGCAGATTGTCGGCGGCCGCCCAAAGCCAGATCCCATTCGGCCGAGCCACGTCGCTCTTGAGCGAAACCAGAATGTTCGCCTGACCCGCCGTGTTCACGTTGCTCGGCTGCGAATCGTCTTCCGCACCCGCCAGAACGACGTGGTCACCAGCAAGCGACTGCGATAATCGTTCCAGGTCCACCGCTTGCTCCATCTCCAGGAAAACGGCGACCGTAAGGCCATGAAACACCGGCGGCTGCAACATCATGAGCGAGGGTTGAAGCGCGTCCGCTCCGGCAATCTCGTGGTAGTCGTGCCGCACGCGGGCTTCCACCGAGTCCAGCGACAGTTTCGACGCCTGCCCGTAACGCGCGACCATGTTGAAAGCAACTTGCACATCAAAAATATCCTTGGGCAGGGGCTGGAACGACAGCAGATTCACAGTCTGCTGATGCAACTCGTCCATGCCTTTCTGTCCCTGCTCGGACACTGGCAGGAAAACTGTCGCCGCCGCGCTGCGGATCGCTCCCGCCTTGCGCGCCCGCAGCAGCAGCAGAGCCAATGCCACGGCGGCAGGATGGGCCACAACGCATGGAGCCGGCTGTAGCTCCGGCTGCCACATTTCGCCGCGCTCGCGCTCTGTCCAGAGCGACCGGATATTCGCACCCGGTTCTTCTTCCAATGCGCCGGAAAGATCGATGATCGCACTGCCGGCGTCGCGAGCGCGTTTCCAGTTCTGCCGCGTACATTCCTTGTCGGCGGCAAAGAAGGTAAAGTCCACGTGCGTAAACTGCTCCGAGCGGACGCTCTGGATGAAGTTGATTTCGTCGCCCGTCGCTTCCAGTTGGCCGATCGACTCATCATCATCGAGCAGTCGCACATCCACCGCTGGAAAGTTTCGCTCGTTGAGCATCTCGGCGACTTCCTTACCTTTCAGAGTAGCCGCACCCACGATGGCGGCGCGGAATAGCTGCCCGCGCGCGGAAGAAGACGGCGATAAGGCCGCGATTTTGGACGGCGTACTCATGAAGTCTGCGAAGCCTCCGTGTAGGTGGGCGGCGGCGGCTGGTTGCGTCGCCGGAACATCCATTGCAATCGCCAGAACACCCCGGAGAATGTGTAGAGCAGCGCAACCCCGAACAGCGCTGGCTTCGAGAAGAACCAGATGCCAGCAACCAGAGCGCCCAAAAGGATGATCAGACGGAAGGGGTGGCGCGAGCGGAAATCAATGTCCTTAAAGCTGTAAAACCGCCAGGTGCTCACCATCAGATATCCGACGGCAGCCACCATCGCCAACCAGGTGATCGCCGTGTACCAGGATTCGAGCGGAGCTCCTCCCTGAAAATGTACCACTGCCGCAATTACTCCCGCCCCCGCCGGAATCGGCATTCCTACGAAATATTTCTTCCCTGGGCGTCCTGGATTCGAAGGCTGTGGGTTCGTCGTAATGTTAAAGCGCGCCAGACGGCTGGCTCCGGCCATCAAGAACAAAAACGCGGCGATCGCTCCCAACTGAGTGAGCTTGATGTTCCATTCCCACTCGCTGAGCGTGACCGGCGGCATCAGGTGGAAGCCCCAGGTCCAGGCCAGCATCGCCGGAGCCACGCCAAAAGTAATTACGTCCGCCAGCGAATCGAACTCTTTGCCGAAGTCGCTGGTGGTTCCGGTCATGCGGGCGACGCGTCCATCAAGGCCGTCGAATAAAACGGCAAACCCAATCGCTTTGGCGGCATTGTCGAGGTGCGCGAAATTTGCGGCGCTGGCGTGAACCACTTCGAGGATGGCGTAAAAGCCGGCCGCCATATTCCCCGTGGTGAAGAGCGATGGGAGAATATACATCCCCTTGCGCATGCGGCGTGTAGACCGCTCATCATGCCTGCGTCTTGGAACCGGGAGATCCATCAGCGCGCCCCCTCCGCAGCGGAATAACTCCCTGCACCTGCCAGTTCGCCCTTAGGTTGCAGGTAGGCTAGAACGCTTGCTCCGCCGCGTACCCGGTCGCCAACTTTTACCTGGAGTGCGGCGGTGGCATCGCACAAGACATCCACACGCGAGCCGAATTTGATCAGACCCACGCGCTGGCCGCGCTCCAGCCGCTCGCCTACCTTCGGATGAAACACGATTCGTCGCGCCAGCAATCCGGCAATCTGCTTGAAGACCACTACCTGGCCATCGCCTTCGACGCGGACAATATTCTGCTCGTTCTGCTCCGCCGACGCTTGATTCATCGCATTCAGAAACTTCCCACGCTGGTAGCGAACCTCGCGGACCACTCCCGCAATCGGCGAGCGATTTACGTGCACGTCAAAGACACTCAGAAAAATACTGATGCGAACCTGCTTCTCGCTGCCCACCGTAACGATGGAAGCTTCTGTAACTTTGCCATCGCCCGGAGAGACTACAGCGCCTGCCGCATCTGGGATGACTCGCTCCGGATCGCGAAAGAACCAGAGAAAGAACACGGCCAGCAACAGCGGCACCACGGCCCCGGCAGGCTGAGTGAACCAACCCACAAGCACCGCAGCTGCGATCAAAGCCAGCGCGTAAAGGTAGCCGTCACGAACCATGGGAACAGTGCTCCATTATAGAGCAGAGGCGGGTATAGAGCAGAGCCGAACGAGCCTGGCCGAAGTTCGATCGGGAGGGGTCTAAGTGCAAATAAAGAAAGGCGCTGATGAGCGCCCGCGGGTAGATAGAAAATTCCTGTAGCGGCGACGGCCGCTATCGAACCGCCAAAATAATTATGCTACGTGAACTCCGAACTGCTGCCGGTACTGCCGCTCAATCGATTGCATCTGATCTTTGAGCCGCAGCTTCAGCTTCTTGAGACGAACTTCCTCCAGCTTTTCATCTTCGCTGAGGTAACGTTTTTGGGTGAGACTTTCGAGACGGGTGGAATATTGCATGTGCTCCTGAGCCAGCTTGCGGAATTCGTCGTGGCTGCTCAGGAGAGTGTCTTTCGGAGTCAGCATCCAGCAGACCTCCAACCGGGATTCACTGGCTAAAACTACCACAGCACCAAAATCGGTTCAATGCCGAATTCTGGTGCAATCTCGTTATGAGAAAGGCCTCTTAAAACCTTAGACGGCAAAGGATTGCATCCTCGGGAGGGTTTGAATAGTAACTCTTGCGTAATCCCACTTCCTCGAACCCCGCCTTGCGATATAAAGAGCGCGCGTCGTGATTCGACTGGCGGACTTCCAGAGAGATCTCGCTGCCCTGCGTGGATCGAACTTCCTCGATCAGCTCGCCGAGCAAGCGCTGCCCCATGCCACGACGGCGGGCGGTTGCAGCGACCACAATGTTTTCCAATTCCCACGCAGCGTCGACGCGGTGGGCTATGAGAAATGCAAGGATTCCTGGACTTGAGGGTGGAATTCGCTCGGGCTGAGTTGCCTCGTCATCTTCGGCGACCCAAGCGAAGCGCTCAGATTTCTGATCTTCGGATTTCTGGTCTGTGGCCGCAAACAAGGCTTGATACTGATTGCGCGACCAGTGGCCGGCTGCCGGGCTCTGGTGTTCCAAATCCATCATGGCAGGAACGTCAGCCGCATTTGCCCGTCGAACGCGCACGCTAGGATCTAATCTTCTCGATCATCTCGGCGTCTGTACGGCGAATGTAATTCGCCTCCAACTGCTCGGGCCCTACCGTTTCGCCTGACTGAATCTTGCGCCAGCCCAGCCGGGCAACGTCGGCGGCCGAGATCGGATCGAGAACTGAAACTCTTAGCCCAACCGCGCGAGCCGCCTCGGCGAGAACGGAATCGGGAGTGACCACGGTCCATCCTTTCGCTTGCGCAAGGAATTCATTTCTGCTCAAGAGGCTCTCTCGCGGAGGTTGGCCTGCACGAGCGGGTATTTCGTATTCACCTACGTAGACTTCACTCCGGCCCGCATCGAGCGCGGACATGACCTTGCCTTGAGCGCCGCTGGCGAGGACGCAAACCTCCAGCAGAGAAACCGCCGCGATCGGCTTGCTCAAACCCTCAGCCAGAGCCTTAACCGCCGCCAGCCCGATGCGCAGGCCGGTGAACGATCCTGGCCCCGAGACTACGGCGAATGCTCCGATGGCAGTCTTCATGAACCCGTTGCTTGATAGCAACTCGGCGATCTGTGGAATCAGCTGTGCGGAGAAAGTGCCGCCGACCAGCGGCGCAATCTCGATGACCTCGAAGTCGCCCTCCGCGGTTGGCTCCCCCGCGCGCGCCAGCGCGATGCTGCCTTGCTTGCCGGAAGTGTCGATGGCGAGAATGAGCATAAAGACACCGCAAACTCTAATAGTTTAGGAGACCCGTGTGCATGGTCATCTTCCACTCCGTGCCCATCCAGCTATAGACCTTGCACGCCCGCCCTTTCCAGTGGAAATCCTTGCCGTCCCGATCGCGCCACAAAGTATCAACATCAACCACTGCGAAAGCGCCATCGCCTTGCTCGGAGATTTCGATTTTCTTTGTTTGACGTCGATTGTGGATAAGAGCGTGCGTGTCAAATAGATCCTGCCATACCTTCTTCCAACGCTCGGCATCGAATCGACCCAGCATCAGCACCCAATGCACCGGATCGTGAGCATCGCTGTTCACGGGCCAGGGCCAAACCATGTCGTGATGAAAGACTGTGATCAGCAAATCGACATCCTTGGAATCCCAGGCTCTGGTCTCTCGATTCACAATCTCGACAATCTCTTTTTCAGCCTCGGCTCTCGTCTTCATCGTTGCGACCCTTAGGACTCCACCAGTTCCAGCAGAACACCGCCGGTGCTGGAGGGATGCACGAACACATACTTATGGCCGCCGGCGCCGGTCTTGATCTCCTCCGAGACCAGGCGCACGCCGTCTTTCTTGAGCCGCGCAACCGCCGCCGGCAAGTCGGGAACGCGGAGGCAAACATGGTGCAAGCCTTCGCCGCGCTTGGCGATAAACTTCGCGATCGTTGAAGTGTCGGATGTCGGTTCCAGCAGTTCCAATCGACTCTCGCCTACGGGAACCATCACCAGCCGCACCTGCTCTTGCTCCACTGTTTCTTCCGGAGAAACGCTCAGGCCCAGCTTCTCGTAGATGGACTTCGCCGCCGTGAGCGACTTCACCGCAATGCCGAGATGATCGATTTGCGCCATGATCGATTTAGCAATCAATATTTCACGACGCTGGCTGCAATCTCCTCCACCAGCGTATATGGGTCGCGTTTGTGTTCGGCCACGTCCGCAGCCAGCTGGGCCAATTTGCCGTCGTCAAAGTGCGCCTGAGCTTTTTCGAGCATGGAGTCACGCAACATCTCGACCAACCGCTGCTGCCAGTTCTCGACGCTTTTGTTCAGCGCCAGGTTCTTCTTTTGCAGATAAGCCTCGTAGTCCGCAATCGCGCCGGCCAGTTCCTCGATTCCCGCTCCCTGACTGGCGACGGTCTTTACGATAGGCGGCGTCCAGCCGTCGTGGCGCATGGCCAGAGATTGCAGGGAGCGGATTTCTCGCTCCACATTTTCAGCGCCATCGCGGTCGCTCTTGTTGATGACGAAGATGTCGGCGATCTCCATAATGCCGGCCTTGATCGTCTGTACATCATCGCCCATGCCCGGCACCAGAATCAAAATTGTGACGTCAGCCAGACGCACGATATCCACTTCGTCCTGGCCCACGCCCACGGTCTCAATCATGATGAGATCGCGTCCCGAAGCATCGAGCACCGTGGTCACATCGGCCGTGGTGCGCGCCAGGCCGCCGAGTGAACCCCGGGTCGCCATGCTGCGAATATAAATCCCGGGATCAGAGAAATGTTCCTGCATGCGGATGCGGTCGCCGAGAATTGCGCCGCCCGTGTAGGGACTGGTTGGGTCCACCGCGATTATCCCGACGCTGCGATTGTGTTTGCGATAGAAACGGGCCAGTTGATCGACCAGCGTACTCTTCCCCGCTCCCGGCGGTCCCGTCAGCCCCAGGACGCGCGCCTTCCCGCTGTGCCGGAACAAGGCTTTCAGTAGCTCGGACCACCCCGGGACGCGATTCTCCACGGTCGAAATCGCGCGAGCGAGGGCGCGCACGTCGCCTGAGCGAAGTTGCTCAATCCAGTCCTGGATGGGTTGGTTCAAGCGATCAGTGTAAAGCAGAGGACGAGGAAGGAGAAATCGGCGGAGTGGACAGTTGACGAGTAGCCAATTACCGCCGCAGTGAAAGGATAGTTCTCGCCGTCAGTTCAACGAACCGCATGAAACATGCGATCGGTCAGCCTGATCTCGGTAGGATTGTTTGGGAAAGTTTGAGTACCAGCGCGGGACTGAGCGGGTAGGGCATCTCAAGCCTATCTGGCAAGCTCTCGGGGACAGCCTCTCTTTTCAGAGCCACAGCAAGACGCTGTGCAGCAGGTGTCACGTCTTCCAGTCGCACAATCCACTCGTTCACATAGCGTTGTACGGCTTCGCCAGCCAGACCGATCTGAACAGCCCGGACATCTTCTACGATGCCCAAGCGCCAGTCGCGTTCGGGATCCCATTGTACCCGCACTGATGCCTCTGCCAGGCTGCGTCGCCACTCATCATGAGAAGAATGGATGGACGGGTTGTAGCTAGAGAGAACGGCGTGTTCGAGCGCCCACTCGAAGCCCTCTCTTGTTATGTCGATGCCCAAAACGACTTCTTGGCCAGGTTTGGTGGCATAGCCACATCGATACATCATCCAGTTAAACGAGGGTTTGATCCAGGTCATGCGCCCCATGCTGAAAGGCGGAACAAACCTTCGAGCCGCCAGCGCGGGTACTGCGATCTCCTCGCGGTAGGCTTGATAAACTCGGACGGTGCGCTGTGAAAAGGCGGCCCGGATAATGTGTTGGGGCATGCGCTGAATTATAGGCCGGGCGAAGCTTCAACTGACTTAGACAAGTCGAAAGGGCTGAAGCTCCGGACTGGCCGGTTTGGGATTCGAGCGGATTGCGGGACAGGCGAACCTGATCCCGAACACGATCCTTACTCTTTCAGCAACTGCCGCGCGATCACCAGCCGCTGAATCTCGCTGGTGCCTTCGCCAATGGTGCACAGCTTCACATCGCGATAGTACTTCTCGGCAGGATAATCTTTGATGAATCCATACCCGCCGTGAATCTGCACGCCTTCGTTGGCACACTTCACGGCAACTTCGCTGGCGTAGAGCTTCGCCATCGACGATTCCATCGTGGTCTTCATGCCGGCGTCTTTCATCGATGCCGCGCGCATGGTCAGCAGCCGGGCCGCATCAATTTCGGTAGCCATGTCGGCGAGCTTCCACTGGATAGCCTGGAACTCTCCGATCGCCTTGCCGAATTGTCTGCGCTCCTTCGAGTACCGGAGCGCGGCCTCGTACGCGCCCTGTGCCATGCCCAGCGAGAGAGCGGCAATCGAGATGCGGCCGCCATCGAGCACGCGCATGGCGTCGATAAAGCCGGCGCCCTCCTTGCCCAGCAGGTTCTCTGCCGGGATCACGCAGTCTTCAAAGATCATCTCGGCAGTATCGCTGGCTCGCAGCCCCAGCTTGTTCTCTTTCTTGCCCGGACGGAATCCCTTCGTCTCTTTTTCCACGATGAAGGCCGAAAGCCCGTGAGTATGCGCCGTCCGGTCGGTTACGGCTAGCACGACAATCACGTCCGCATAGTGGCCGTTGGTGCAAAAAGTTTTTGTTCCGTTCAGCACCCATTCACGCCCTTTGCGACGCGCGGTCATGCGCGCGCTGCCCGCGTCTGATCCTGAAGAAGGCTCGGTCAATCCCCAGGCGCCGATGAACTCGCCTGTAGCCAGTTTGCTGAGGTACTTCTTGTTCTGCGCTTCGCTGCCTGCTAGAAAAATGTGATTGGAACAGAGCGATGTATGCGCCGCGACAATGATGCCCACCGAGCCATCCACCCGCGACAACTCTTCGATGGCGATCACGTATTCGACGTAGCCCATGCCGGCGCCCGCGTATTCGGTGGGGAAAACTGTTCCCAACAATCCGAGCTTGCCGAGTTCCTTGACCGTAGTCAGCGGAAACTCGCAGGCCTCGTCCCACTTCATGACGTTGGGCAGGATTTCGCGCTCAGCGAAATCGCGGACGGTTTTCTTCAGCTGCTGCTGCTCGTCGCTCAGTTGAAAATCCAAGACTCCTCCGGCTGCCAGATTTTTTGATTAGAACATAGCGGCAGAAGCGGGAAAAGTTACCTCGGGCAGGGCAAGGAGAAAGTGCGGCAAGCAGCGTAATCATTGGCGATTGTTAGCAGGAAGGCCTTCAGCCCAACCGACCGGATGGTTTGCGAATAATTCGCTCCATCAAGTTTTCACCACGCTAGCGTGAGGATCATCGAACGTCTCGTCGACCAGAACGAATCTCTCGAACACCTCGTTCGACAGCAACCGCCCCCGTGAGGTCAGGCAGACGCGGTCACTGCGGTATTCCATGAGTCCGTCTTCGACCAGTTCTGTAATTGAAGGGCGGGCGTTCTGAAGAGCATCCTCGCCGAATTTCGCTGCCAGTTCTTGAAGTCGAATGCCCTGGGTCAAACGCAACCCCAGAAAAAAACACTCTTCTATTGCTTCACGGCGTGAAACGGGGGTTCGTTGCAAAGCTACCCCTCCTGTGTACTTTTCCAGGGAATCGGCCGAAGCGAAGCGCACCGCCTCAATGTCGCCGGAGCTAAAGCCCCGTTCTATTTTGCTCTCTCCATCGGCACGACTAAAGCCGTGCCCTTCCCGAGCTGCCGCCAGCATGGAATGCGCGTCCACTCCGAAGCCGAAGTAAGGCTGGCGCGTCCAATATTTCAAATTGTGGCGTGACTCGAGACCCTCGCGCGCGAAGTTGGAGATTTCATACTGTGCAATCCCCGCCGATGTTAGCTGCGCGCAAGCCTCCAGGTAAAAATCCGCCACGGCTTCTTCATCCGGCACAAAGTGAGCGTGATAGCGCGTACCGCCGGCCAAAAGCTCACGTCCGAGGCGGGAATCCTCGTCCACTTCGAGCATGTAGACACTCACGTGGCCAGCCCCGGTGGCGATTGTTTCCGCCAAAGAGAATTCCCAACTCTTGGCGCTCTGGTGCGGCAAACCGGCGATCAGATCGATATTGATGTTCGTAATTCCCGCGGCTCGCAGCCGGGCAACGTCGTCGAGCACGGCAGCGCGCGTGTGCAGACGACCAACCGCCGCAGCCTCCCGATCCACAAATGATTGCACTCCCAGGCTCACGCGGTTCACACCGCAACGCTGCAGGCTCTCAACTATGGCCGGCGACAACGTCCCTGGAGCGCACTCAACTGTGACCTCGGCATCAGGCTGCACCTCGAACTGAGACCGCACGGCGCGGAAGATCCGCTCCAGTTGCCCGGCTTCGAGCACTGTTGGCGTTCCTCCGCCCAGATAGATGGAATCCACCTCACGCTCGATCTGCCCGCCCATCTCTGCCGCGACTTGCGGCGCATTCCCGATGTCGGCACAGACGCGATCCACGTAGCGCTCGAAGACTGCCCGTGAAAACACGTCGGAGGCGAAATTGCAGTAACTGCACTTGGTGCGGCAAAAAGGAACGGAAATGTAGATGCCGAGCGGCATGCACAATCATTATCCCATCTGCGATCGGAGTATTCAGCCACAAACCTTTTCCATCCTCCAGCCTGACTCGGCCATCGATATTGCGTTACCCTGTTAACAAGGCGGCGCGGGCCACTTCCCTGCGCGATCGCAAAGAAAACGATGTCTCAGGAAGAAGAAGTATTAGGCAAAGCCTACGACAGCCGCCTGATGGCGCGGCTGTTGAAGTATCTGCGTCCCTACCGTTGGCAGGTGGCGATCGCGCTGGTCTCGATCATTCTGAAGGCTTTCGCCGACGTGCTCGGCCCCTATCTCACCAAGGTGGCGATTGATCGTTACCTCGCGCCCCGAGAAGCGGCCACCGCGACGTCTTCGGGCATTTGGAGTTGGCTTAGCCAGAACGCCATCACCGGCATCGCGCAGCTCGCTGCCATTTATGTCGGACTGCTCGTCTTCAGTTTCCTGCTCGAATTCCTGCAAACCTATTTCATGCAGTGGACTGGCCAGAAGGTGATGTTCGACCTTCGCCGCCAGATCTTCCGCCATCTGCAACGCCTGCACGTAGCCTTCTTCGATAAGAACCCCGTTGGCCGCCTGGTCACGCGCGTCACCACCGATGTCGACGCCTTGAATGAAATGTTCACTTCCGGCGTGGTCTCCATCTTCGAAGATATCTTTGTGCTCGCGGGCATCCTCGGCGTGATGCTGTGCATGAACTGGAAGCTGGCGCTGATCACCTTTGCCGTGCTGCCTTTTATCGTCGGGGCGACCAAGATTTTTCGCGACAAGGTGCGCGACTCGTATCGCCGGATTCGCGTCGCCATCGCCCGCATCAACTCCTACCTGCAGGAGCACGTCAGCGGCATGGTTGTGCTGCAGCTCTTCAATCGCGAGCGCAAAGCCTACACTCGCTTCTCGGAAATCAATCGCAGCCACATGGAAGCGTACAAGGACGCGATCCTTGCCTACTCGCTCTACTACCCCGCCATCGATGTTCTCTCTTCGATCGCGATAGCCTGCGTCATCTGGTTCGGCGGCGCCGGCGTGATGCGGAACATTTCCGTGACCAGCGTCGCCGTGAGTTTCAATTGGAAGACGCTGCTAGCCTTCCGCTTCGTTCGCGGAGTAGCAGAACTGGGCGTTCTGGTCGCCTTTATCCAATACGCGTTGCGCTTCTTCCGTCCGATCATGGACTTCAGCGAGAAATACAACATTCTGCAATCTGCGATGGCCGCCAGCGAACGCATCTTCAAGCTTCTGGACACGCCCGTGGAGGTGGTTTCACCCGCTGTAACGAAGCGCCCAGAAGGCCCGGGCCGCATAGAGTTCGACCATGTCTGGTTCGCCTACGGCGAAACGGCGGAGACCGATAAAGCTCCGGACTGGGTCCTGCGCGATGTAACCTTCGCCATCGAACCGGGAGAAACCGTGGCGATAGTCGGCCACACTGGAGCAGGCAAGACCACGTTGATCTCGCTGTTGCTCCGCTTTTACGACGTTCAGAAAGGCGCGGTAAGAATCGACGGCGTCGATGTCAAAGACATGGATCTAGCCGACCTCCGCGGCCGCTTTGGCGTAGTCCTGCAGGATCCGTTCCTGTTCAGCGGCACCATCGGCGGAAACATCCGGCTGGGTACTAAACGCATCCAGGACCAAGACGTCGAGCAGGCGGCCGAAGACGTGAATCTCGCCGACTTCATCCGCGCCCTGCCCAAAGGCTTCGACGAAGAAGTTCGCGAGCGCGGGTCAACTCTTTCGACCGGGCAAAAGCAACTCATTTCGTTCGCGCGAGCCCTGGCCCACGAACCGAAAATCCTGATTCTCGACGAAGCTACTTCCAGCGTTGATACTGAAACCGAATTCCGTGTACGCGACGCGCTCAATCGCATGGTCGAAGGACGCACCTCGCTCATCATCGCCCACCGGCTCTCGACGGTGCAGCGCGCCGACAAGATCATCGTCATGCACAAAGGCCAGGTCCGCGAAATGGGGACGCATCAGCAACTCCTCGCCCAGCGCGGCATCTACTTCAAGCTCTACCAGCTCCAGTACAAGGATCAAGAGATCGGTGTGGCGCGGGCGCCCTCGCCCGCGAATGCCGACGGCTTAAGGGAGCCAGAAGTCACCGCCAGGGGGGATGACTAAGGGCCGCGGCCTTACAATGCTCTCTTGCGAATCCTGATCTCAGCCGGCGAAGCTTCCGGAGAAATGTACGGCGCCCAGCTTATCGATGCCCTGCATCGCCTCGACCCGCAGCTTGAATTCTTCGGCGTCGGCGGAGACCGCATGCGTGCCGCCGGCTGCGACACGGTCGTCGACGCGAAAGATCTCTCCGTCGTCGGCATTACCGAAATCCTTAGCCATCTGCCCAAGATCTACGGCTTGTTCCAACGCCTGATCCAGGAAGCCGAAAAGCGCAAGCCCGATCTCGCGATCGTCATCGACTCGCCTGCCTTCAACTGGCGCGTAGCCCGGCAGATGAAGAAGCGGGGCATTCCCGTGGTCTACTACGTCGCACCGCAGTTCTGGGCATGGCGCCAGGGACGCGTGCGCCTCATCCGCAACTACGTCGACAAAGCGCTGGTGATCTTTCCCTTTGAAGAAAAATTCTACCGCGACCGCGGGGTGGATGCGACTTTCGTCGGCCATCCCTTAGCCGACTTGCCACAACCAGCCATAACGCGCAACGACTTCGCTGCACAATTTCATCTCGATCCGGTAAAACATTGGATCACGCTGATGCCCGGCAGCCGTGTCAAAGAAGTGCGCATGAACCTGCCGACCATCCTCGAAGCGGCCGCCCAGCTTGGCCCCGACTACGAGTTTTTACTCCCGATAGCACCCACGCTCGACCGCGGCTTTCTGCAAAGCCTGATCAGCAAACAAACGCCGGGAAAGCAACGCGTCACATTCGT
>Ga0209693_10000865_pt1 | contig 12553 bp, 7 predicted proteins | sample HubBroMetageWRM3_FD_188345 | JGI IMG/M metagenome (GOLD analysis project Ga0209693, IMG submission 188345) | Warmed soil microbial communities from the Hubbard Brook experimental Forest, New Hampshire - Hubbard Brook CCASE Soil Metagenome WRM 3... | ecosystem: Environmental > Terrestrial > Soil...
TCGGGTCCGCTGCGCGGCTACGGCGCACTTACGGTCGGTCCGGTCGCGGCAACGCCGGCCACCAAGTGGCTCTCGTCCACGGGGCGGGCTGGTGATCCATACCCGTACAACCCGACCAAGGCCAAGCAGCTGCTGACCAGCAACGGCTGGAAGGTGACCCCGGGCGGGACCAGCACCTGCGCAAAGCCCGGCACGGCCGCGGGCGAGTGCGGAGCGGGGGTCACCGCGGGCAGCGGGCTGGACTTCAACTTCCTGTACCTGAGCGGGACCGCCTGGGTTCAGTCGGAGATGACGCAGCTGCAGTCAAACTCGTCGTCGATTGGGATCAAGCTGAACCTGGTGCCCAAGACGCTCGGCGACATCCTCTCGGAGGTGGGCGGCAACTGCGTCGTGGTCAAGGCCCCGTGCAACTGGGACATGGCGAACTGGGGATTCGGCTGGTCGTTCTCTCCGGACTACCTGCCGACCGGCGACCAGCTGTTCGAGTGCGGCGCCGTCGCGAACTCCGGCGGGTTCTGCGACAAGACCAACGACTCGCTGATCGGGCAGACGCTGACCAACGACAGCCTGTCGCTGTTCTACCAGTGGCAGAACTACCTGGCACCGAAGCTGCCGGTCATATACCAGCCGAACGCCGCCTACACCCTCACCGAGGTTTCCAACAGCCTCAAGGGTTACTTCCCGCAGAGCCCAACCCTCAGCCTCACCCCTGAGGACTGGTACTTCGTGAAGTAGCCGGAAGGGGCTAATTCAAGATCAACAGGAGGACCGGGTGCAGCATATGCACCCGGTCCTCCTAGCTTTCCGGTCGGCGGCAGCTGTCGCTGTACCGATGGGTCGCTTCTTGCATGCGCGTTGGTACATCGACGCCCGTCCTAATGCGCATCGCAGCAGTCGTGGGGCGCCAGCGCTCACCGCAGCAGTACTAATGCGCATCGCAGCAGCCGTGGGGGCGCTAGCGCTCACCGCAGCAGTACTAATGCGCATCGCAGCAGCCGTGGGGCGCTACTTAACGCGCATCACAGCAATTCGTGGGGCGGCCGCGAGGCCGGGCCAGCCGCGACGGCCGGCCGGAGGTCGGCCCGAGCGGCCGGCACGCGGGGGGGTCTGGGGGGGTCGTCCCCCCGAATGTCACAGCCCCTGGGTGCGGAGCCAGCGGATCTCGGCGTCGATGAAGTCGTCGATCTCGCCGTCCATCACCGCCGTGGTATTCCCGGTCTCGAGGCCGGTCCGCACGTCCTTGATGTTCTGGTACGGGTGCAGAACGTAGTTGCGGATCTGGGTGCCCCAGCTTCCGGCGTGGTCCCCGCGCAGCTCGGCCATTTTGGCCTGCTGCTCCGCGCGCTTGCGCTCGAGCAGCTTGGCCTGCAGCACGGCCATCGCGCTGGCGCGGTTCTGGATCTGGCTGCGCTCGTTCTGGCAGGAGACCACGATCCCGGTCGGCAGGTGCGTGATCCGGACCGCCGAGTCGGTGGTGTTGACCCCCTGGCCGCCGGGGCCGCTGGACCGGAACACGTCGACCCGTATCTCGTCCTCGGGCACCTCGATGTGGTCCGCCTGCTGCACCACCGGGATCACGTCAACGCCCGCGAACGAGGTCTGCCTGCGGCCCTGGTTGTCGTACTTCGAGATCCGCACCATCCGGTGCGTGCCGTGCTCGCCGCGCAGCGTGCCGTAGGCATATGGGGCCTTTACCGCGAACGTGGTCGACTTGATCCCCGCCTCTTCCGCGTAGGACGTGTCGTAGATCTCGGTCGCGTATCCGTGCCGCTCGGCCCAGCGCAGGTAGATCCGGCGCAGGCCCTCGGCCCAGTCTGCCGCGTCGGCGCCGCCCGCCTGCGCGTTGATCGTGATCAGCGCCTCGCGCGCGTCGTACTCACCGGACAGCAGCGTCCTGATCTCGAGCTGGTCGATCTCCTTGCGGAGCGCCGCCAGGTCGCGGGTCGCCTCTTCCCTGGTCGCCTCGTCGCTCTCGCTCTCGGCCAGCTCGAACAGCACCTTGGTGTCCTCGAGGCGGCGGTGCAGGCCCTCCAGCCGGGACAGCTCGCCGTCGAGGTAGGACAGCCGGCGGGTGACCGCCTGCGCTTGCTCCTGGTCTTCCCACAGCCCGGGCTCGCCCGCGCGCTTCCGGAGCACGTCGGCTTCTTCTCGCATGACCTCCGGGTCGAGGACGGCCTCCACGCTGGCGAGCTTCGACGATAGTTCCGAGATTTCGCCCGCAGGGTCCGTAGCCATGCCGGAAAGCCTACGTCAGGCTGGCATGTCCGCTTGTTGCCGCGGCCGTATCTGTTGAAGCTATCGTTTGCAGAGAAGACAAACGTTAGCCAGGACCGAACGAAAGGATCACCCATCCCCGTGCCGACCGGCCAGCAGGCCCTCACATTTGACCGGGTTCAGGCCGCTGCTGCCCGGCTTGCCGGGATCGTCCACCGTACTCCGCTGCTCACCTCCAGGACGCTCGACGCGCGATGCGGCGGCACCGTCTTCCTGAAGGCCGAGCCATTCCAGCGCAGCGGGTCGTTCAAGTTCCGCGGCGCCTACAACCGCCTCAGCCTGCTCGACGGGGACGAACGGGCGAGGGGGGTAGTCGCGTATTCATCGGGCAACCACGGCGCCGCGGTAGCGCTTGCAGCCTCGCTGCTGGGCATCGCCGCCGTGGTCGTGGTGCCGGAGACCGGCTCGCCCGCCAAGCTGGCCGCGATCGAGGGCTACGGCGCCGAGATCCGGCGCTACGACCCGGCCACCGAGCGCCGGGAGGAGGTGGCCGCCGCCCTGGCCGAGGCGCGGTCGCTGACGCTGATCCGGCCGTTCGACGACTATGACGTCATGGCCGGTCAGGGCAGCGTGGGAGTGGAACTGGCCGAGCAGGCGGGCGAGCTCGACCTGGTGCTGGTGCCGGTCGGCGGTGGCGGCCTGGCCGCGGGCGTCGGGACCGCGGTCAAGGCCCTGCTTCCCGGCGCGGCGATGATCGGCGTCGAGCCGGCCGGGGCCGACGACACCAGCCGGTCGCTGCACGCGGGCCGCCGGGTCAGCCTGGACGCGGTGGACACGATCGCCGACGGCCTGCGGGCCATGACGCCGGGAGAGCTCACGTTCCCGGTCAACCAGCGACAGCTCGGCGACGTCGTGACCGTGCCCGAGGCCGCGATCGTCGAGGCCATGCTGTTCTGCTTCGCCAGGCTCAAGGTGGTCGTCGAGCCGAGCGGGGCGGTGCCGCTGGCCGCCCTGCTCTGCGGCGCCGTGCGGGCGAGCGGCCGGCGGGTCGGTGTCGTCCTGTCCGGCGGCAACATCGACCCCGCCGACTTCGCCTATCTGCAGGCGGGCAGCTACTAGCTGGGCAGAGCGCTGGCCGAGACCAGGGTGCGCACCGCGCGCACCGCCACGGACAGCGTCGCCACGGTGAACCGGTCGGTCTCCCAGATCTCGGTCAGCGTCTGGGCGGCCCGGCGCACCGCCGGCTCGTTCCGCTGCACCCACGCGGCCAGCCGGTCCTCCGGCCTGCCCGGCCCGGTCACCTGGAGCACGTCGGCGGCCAGCGCCGCGTGCGCGCTGTACAGGTCGTCGCGGAGCGCGGCCCGGGCCATCGTGTTCCACCGGTCCTCGCGGGGCAGCGCGGTGATCCGGTCCCGCAGCCTGGTGATCTGCAGCCGGTCGGCGAGATCGAAGTACACCTCGGCGGTCTCATCAACCGGCCGTCCGACGCTGGCGGCCACGTCCACGATGTCGAAGGCCGAGTAGGCAGGGACCATCGCGGCGACCCGCTCGGCCAGGTCCAGCGGCACGCCCCGGCCGGTGAACGAGTCCCGGCGATCCTCGAACCCGGTCAGGTCGCTCCCGGTGAGCAGCTTGGGCAGGCCCGAGCCGACGGTCAGCACCCCGCCGGCGAAGAAGTCGATCGTGCCCTGGATGTCGAACGGCGGCCGGCGGTTGTGCAGCAGCCACCGCGCCGCCCGCTCGGTGAGCTTGCGGCCCTCCAGATTGAGCAGCACCTGGACCGAGGCGTCCGCGACGGCGTCCAGCGCCTCGACCTGGGCCCAGAAGCCGTCCATGTCGAACACATTGCGCGCAACCAGCCAGGCCGCCGCGATGTCCGGCACCGATGCGCCGGTCTCCTCGTTCAGCCGGAACGCGAACGTGATCCCCGACCTGTCGACCATGTCGTTGCTCACCACGGTTGTGATGATCTCCCGGTGCAGCCGGTGGGACCGCATCCGGTCGGCGTAGCGCTCCCGCAGTGGCTTGGGGAAGTAGCCGGTCAGCGCGCGGCGCAGGTACGGGTCGTCGGGCAGGCCGGAGGCCAGCACCTCCTGGGCCGTGGCGATTTTGGTCTGGGCTAGCAGGACGGAGAACTCCGGGCTGGTCAGGCCCGATCCGGCGGACCGGCGCTCGGCGATCTCCTTGTCCCCCGGCAGCACGTCGAGCCGGCGCCGGATCCGCCCGTCGCGCTCCAGCTTGCGGATGTACCTGGCGTGCACGTGCAGCATCTGCGGCGCCTGGGCGGTGGCCGCGGCCAGGACCCGGTTCTGCAGGTAGTTGTGGATGAGCACCAGCTCGCCGACCTCGCCGGTCATCTCGTGCAGCAGCTTGCCCCGGTCGGCGGGCGTCAGCTCGCCGTCCCGGACCACGCCGTCCAGCAGGATCTTGATGTTGACCTCGTGGTCCGAGGTGTCGACGCCCGCCGAGTTGTCGATGAAGTCGGTGTCCACCCGGCCGCCGCCGAGCGCGTACTCGATCCTTGCCTCCTGGGTCAGCCCGAGGTTCCCGCCTTCGCCGATGACCCGGACCCGCAGCTCGGACGCGTCGACCCGGACCGCGTCGTTGGTCCGGTCTCCGGCGTCCGCCTGGGTCTGGCTCGTCGCCTTGACGTAGGTGCCGATGCCGCCGTTCCACAGCAGGTCGACCGGGGCCCGCAGCGCCGCGGAGATCAGCTCGTCCGGCGGCAGCGCGCTCACGCCGTCCTCGAGCCCGAGGGCCGCCCGGGCCTGCGGCGAGACCGGCACCGACTTCGCGGACCGGGGCCACACGCCCCCGCCCTCGGAGATCAGCGCGGTGTCGTAGTCCGCCCAGGAGGAGCGCGCGAGGCCGAACAGCCGCTGCCGCTCGGTGAAGCTGGCTGCCGGGTCGGGGCTGGGGTCCAGGAACAGGTGCCGGTGGTCGAACGCGGCCACGAGCCTGATGTGCCGGGAAAGCAGCATGCCGTTGCCGAACACGTCACCGGACATGTCGCCGATCCCGACCACGGTGAAGTCGGCCTGGTCGACGTCGATGCCCATGGTCTGGAAGTGGAACTTGACCGACTCCCAGGCGCCGCGCGCGGTGATGCCCATCTTCTTGTGGTCGTAGCCCTCGGAGCCGCCGGAGGCGAACGCGTCCCCGAGCCAGAACCCGCGGCTCTTGGCGATCTCGTTCGCGGTGTCGGAGAACGTGGCGGTGCCCTTGTCGGCCGCGACCACCAGGTAGACGTCGTCGCCGTCACGGCGGACCACCCGCGCCGGCGGCACCACGTGCCCGGCCTCCAGGTTGTCCGTCACGTCCAGCATCGCGCTGATGAAGTTCCGGTAGCAGGCGAGCACCTCGCCCTGGTAGGCCTCGCGGTCGCTGGGATCGGGCAGTTGCTTGCAGACGAACCCGCCCTTGGCGCCGGAGGGCACGATCACCGAGTTCTTCACCTCCTGCGCCTTGGCCAGGCCGAGGATCTCGGTGCGGAAGTCCTCCCGCCGGTCCGACCAGCGCAGACCGCCCCGTGCCACGCCCGCGAACCGCAGGTGCACGGCCTCGAATCTGGGCGAGTAGACGAACAGCTCGAACTCCGGCCGCGGCGCCGGCAGGTCGGGCACCTGCTGGGCGTCGAGCTTGACCACCAGGTATGGAGCCCGGGGCGTCGCCGGCTGGGTGAAGTAGTTCGTCCGCAGCGTCGCCTGGATCAGGCCCCAGTAGGCGCGCAGGATGCGGTCCTGGTCGAGGCTTTCCACCTCGTCGAGTTCGCCCCTGATCTCCTCGGTGATGGCCTCGCTGCGCTCGGCCTCGCCCTGCTGGCGCTCCGGGTCGAACCGGGACTCGAACAGCCGCACGAGCTGCCGGGTGATCGTGATGTTCGACCGCAGCACCCGCTCGACGTAGTTCTGGCTGAACGTGCTGCCCGCCTGGCGCAGGTACTTGGCGTAGGCCCGCAGCACCACCACCTGCCGCCAGGTCAGGTGGCCGTCGAGCACCAGCGCGTTGAACCCGTCGTCCTCGACGTCGCCGTGCCAGAGCGCGGTCAGCGCGTCCTGGACCAGGTCCTTGACCGACGCGACCGACGCGGTCGTACGGGCGGAAGCGTCAGCGCCCACGCTGCTTCTGCGCAGCCCGAAGTCATAGATCCAGAACGGCTCCGCGGCCTCGAACTCGTACGGGTGCTCGTCGACCACGTCGACGCCCATGTGCTGGAGCCGGGGCAGCACGTCGGTCAGGGTGATCGGGGAACCGGTGCGGTAGATCGAAAGCCGCCAGACCCGGTGATCGTCGCCGGGGTCATGCCCGCCGGCCGGCGAGTCCTCGATCGGGACCCCGCCGACGTAGCTCTCGGATTCCCACAGGTCGAACGCGACGCTTTCGCCCGACTCGCGCAGCTTCAGCACCTTTTCCAGGTCGTCGACGGCCACGCTGGCCGGGACGTCGGTCTTGTAGGTCGGCGGGATCGCCTCGCCGCCGCACACCGCGAGGACGGCCTGCCCCCGCTCCTCGCCGAGCTGGCACACCGCCTCCTCGGCGAAGTCGTCGTCCCAGGACCGGATCGCGGCGGCGACCTCGGCCTCCAGCTTTGCGGAGTCCACGTCGGGCAGCAGCTGGCCGCGCCCGGCCCGCACCACGATGTGCAGCCGGGCAAGCGGCGTCTCGCCGACCATCACGCTGTAGTCCGTGCTCGCGCCGTCGAGCGCCTTGCGCAGGATCTCCTGGGTGCGCAGCCTGACCTGGGTGGTGTAGCGGTCCCTGGCCAGGTAGAGCAGGCAGGACATGTACCGGCCGTAGATGTCCTTGCGCAGGAACAGCCGGGGCTGGGTGCGCTCGCGCAGCCGGAGCACGCCCTCGGCCACCGGGACGAGCTGCGCCACTGTGGTCTGGAACAGGTCCTCGCGCGGGTAGTTCTCCATGAACTCGGCGAGGTCCTTGCCGTCGTGACCGCCGGCGGCGAACCCGAAGGCCGCGAGCATCTCGGTGAGCTTGCGCCGCAGCACCGGGATCCTGGTGATGCTCTCGGTGTAGGCGTCGTGGGTATACAGGCCGAGGAACCGGTACTCGCCGGTGACCTTCCCGGACGGATCCAGCCGCTTGACCGCCACGTAATCGAGGTAGCTGGGCCGGTGCACCGTCGAGCGGGAGTTCGCCTTGGTCAGGATCAGCAGCTGCGGCTCCTTGGCCCTGGCCCGCACCTCCGGGGGCAGCGCCGCGAACGACTTCGAGCCGGCCCGGTCGTGCCGCAGGATGCCGAGCCCGGTGCCGGGCACGCCGCGCAGCGCCATCCCGTCGGGCCCGTCCAGCAGGTCGTACTCGCGGTAGCCGAGGAACGTGAAGTGCCCGTCGGCCAGCCACCGCAACAGCGCCTCGACCTCGGCGGGAGATTCGTCGCTCGCCGGCGCTCCCCCGTCGGCAGACATCGCCAGCTGCTCGGCCAGCTGCACCGCCCTGGCCTGCATCCGGTGCCAGTCCTCCACCGCCACCCGCACGTCGCTGAGCACCCGCTCGAGATCCCGCTCCAGCTTGGCGCCCTCGCCGTCGGGCAGCCGGCTTACCTCGACGTGGGTCCAGGACTCGGCGATCTCATCGTGGGCCTGCCGCTCCCCGTCGATCACGCCGACGACCTCGTGCAGCTCCCCGGCGACGTTGCGCTTGATGAGGAACTGCGGATGCACGACCAGGTGCGTGGTCACATCGTGCCGGGTGAGCTCCATCCGGATCGAGTCCACAAGGAACGGCATGTCGTCGGTGACGATGTCCACGACATCCCGGCTGGCGGCGCACGCCGCTGCCTGGCCCCGGCGGACGCGTACCAGGGCCCTGCCCTGCGGCCGGTAGGCGGCGAGCTTGGCCTGCTCGATCGCCGTCGCGGCCAGGCGCTCCGGCCCGGCGGCGGTGAGGTCCTCGAGCGCGACGTGCCGGTAGTAGGCGCTCAGGTAGGTACGGAAGTCGCCAACCTCGGCGGCGCCGCCCGCGGCGGCCCCAACCGCTGCCGTCTCGGCCAGCAGGGCTTCCTTCTCGTCGCCCACGATGTCAGCCATCGGTTTTCCACTCCTTTGTGGGTTTCCCGGGTGCAGGTGCCGCTACAACCAATCTCGCAGTTCCCAGAGCAGGGGGTAATACCTCATCGGCACTCTCTTGTGCAGATACGGGGCACCGGTCGACCCTCCGGTGCCCGACTTCGTGCCGATTTGACGTTCTACCATCTGCACGTGCCTGGCCCGCCAGAGCCCGGCCAGCTCGTCGTGGGTCAGCAGGTCCTCGGCGAGCTGCCACAGGTCGTCGTGGCTGCCGCGGTCCCTGGCGACGGTTACGAGCGAGGCCAGGATCTGGTCGTCGGTCTCGACCTCCAGCCCCCGGGACCGTAGCAGGTCGGTGTACGCGTCCCACAGGGACGGCTCGGCCAGACGCCGGGCGAGGCGCTGCCCTTCTTCCTCGGTCAGATCACGGAACCTGGCCACGAACGCGGGATCCTTCGCGCCGGACAAGAACTCGAGCTCGCGGAACTGGACCGACTGGAAGCCGCTGGCCGGCGCCAGCGCCGCCCGGAACTCGAGGAAGTCCTGCGGCGTCATGGTCTCGAGCACGTCGACTTGGCTGACCAGCAGCCGCTCGATCACGTGCGCTCGCTGCAGCAGCTGCCTGGCCCGCCAGGTCTCGCCCGGCCGCATGGCGTCGCGGGCCGCTGTCAGCTCGAACAGCAGCTGCTTGAACCAGAGCTCGTAGGCCTGATGCACGGTGATGAACAGCAGCTCGTCGTGCGCCGGCGGAATCACTTGCGGCACCTGCTGCGCCAGCAGCTCGGGCAGCCGCAAGTAGCCGCCGTAGGTCAGCTTGCCGCCCTCTTCGCCGAAGCTGCGCCCGGCGGCCGAGCGCCCCCGGCTGGTCACCCTGCTCCCCCGCTCACTCACCCCTGCTCCCCCGCTCGCTCGCCCCTGCGGCCCCGCTCACTCACCCCTGCGGCCCCCCGCTCGCTCGCCCCTGCGGCCCCGGGGACGAAGGAGGCCAGCACCTCGGGGTTGGCCAGCGCGTCCGGGTCGGCCGCCTCGGCGACCGGCGTACCCAGCAAGATCTTCCTGACCGGCACCTCGAGCTTCTTTCCGGACAGCGTCCTCGGGATGCCGGGCACCTGGTGGATCTCGTCGGGGACGTGCCGCGGCGACAAGCCGGAACGCAGGCCGGACCGGATCCGGCCGACCAGGTCATCGTCCAGCTCGTGGCCTTCGGCGGGAACCACGTACAGGATCAGCCTGCCCTCGGCGCCCAGCCTGCCGGTGTCGATCACCAGGCTGTCGGCAACCTCGGGCAGCGCCTCCACGATCCGGTAGAACTCGCTGGTGCCCATCCGCACTCCGCCGCGGTTCAGGGTGGCGTCGGACCGGCCGTAGATGATGCAGCCGCCGTCGGGCAGCATCATGATCCAGTCGCCGTGCCGCCACACACCGGGGTACTCGGCGAAGTAGCTGCCGGTGTACCGGGTGCCGTCGGGATCGTTCCAGAACCCGACCGGCATCGACGGCATCGGCTGCGTGATCACCAGCTCGCCGACCTCGCCGATCACGGACCGGCCGGCCGGATCGTAGGCCTCGACCCGCGCGCCCAGGCAGCGCCCGGCGATCACCCCGGCTCGCACCGGCAGCAGCGGGTTTGGACCGACGAAGCCCGTGCACAGGTCGGTGCCGCCGGAGTACGAGCCGAGCAACAGGTCGCGGCCGACCGCGTCGTAGACCCAGCGGAACCCCTCCGGCGGCAGCGGGGCCCCGGTGGAGCCGACGCCGCGCAGCCGCGACAGGTCGTATTCGTGGCCCGGCCGGAGCCCTGCCTTCATGCAGGCCAGCAAGTACGGGGCGCCAGACCCGAAGTAGGTGACGCCGGTCTCTTCGGCCAGCCGCCAGAGTATGTCGGTGGCCGGGTGGGTGGCGCTGCCGTCGTACAGCACCACGGTCGCGCCGACCAGCAGGCCCGCGGCCAGGTAGTTCCACATCATCCAGCCGGTGGTGGTGTACCAGAAGAACGTGTCGCCGGGGTGCAGGTCGTGATGCAGCCCCATGGATTTCACGTGCTCGAGCACCACGCCGCCGTGCCCGTGCACGATCGGCTTGGGCAGCCCGGTGGTGCCGGACGAGTACAGCACCCACAGCGGGTGCTCGAACGGCACCTCCTCGAACTCGGGGTCCGGGGCGTCGCCGGGCAGGGAGTCCCAGCTCAGCCGCACCGGGACCGCGTCGCCTGAGGCTCCAGGGAACCCATCGGCCCCGCTACGGCCGGCTGCCTCGCCGGCCACGGCCGAGTAGTTCACCGTGATCAGGGCCTCCAGGCTGGGCAGCTCGGCCACGATGTCCTCGACCTGCTGCCGCCGGTCGAACCACTTCCCGTTGTACGGGTAGCCGTCGACGGCGATCAGCACCTTCGGTGAGATCTGCGCCAGGCGGTCGGTCACGCTGCGCGGCCCGAAATCCGGCGAGCACGACGACCAGATGGCCCCCAGGCTGGCGGTGGCGAGCAGCCCGACCAGCGCCTCGGGAATGTTGGGCAGGTAGGCGGCGACCCGGTCGCCCTTGGTGACGCCGAGCTCCCACAGCACCCCGCGCACCCGGGCGACTTCGGAGCCGAGTTCGGAGTAGCTCAGCGTTCCGGCCCGTCCCGATTCCGAGCGGTAGATGACCGCGGTACGACCGGGATGCTCCTGAGCCGTGCGCAGCGCGTTGCGCGCATAGTTGATCGTGGTCCCGCCGAACCAGCTCACGTCCGGCATCGGCCCGCCCGACAGCACCGGGCCGTCGCCGCGGTGACCGAGCACGCCGAAGTAATCCCAGATCGACGCCCAGAATCTGGCTGGCTCCGCCACCGACCATCGCCAGATCGCATCATATCCGGACAGAACGGGACCGTCACCCCGGGCCAGCCAGGCCGCGTAGTCGGTGATCCGCGCGTCGCGGATGGCCTGCTCGGTCGGTTCCCAGAGCGTTTCCCCGTAGTCGCGCCCGCCCATGGCGGCGGCCTGATCGTCGGATGGCATAGGCATCAGCATGCGGCGTCCGGTGCGTCCTCGCAACGACGGCCAGCTCAGCCGGGCTGCCGGGACTCGCGCACCGCTACCAGGTAGCGGCGCAGGGCGATCAGCGACCAGATCGCCTCGACCGCGCCGAACGGCCAGGCGCCGGACAGGAAGCCATAGCTGCTGGCCAGCATGCAGCCGACCGCGAACGCGAGGATGAACACGCGGTTCCGGCGCTCGAGCGCGTACATCGACATCATGAAGACCAGGGCGGTCACTCCATAGACCGTCAAGCCAACGCCACTCATGAGTACGACTATCGCCTGCGCCAGTCAGCCGGCCGACACCGCATTGGTCAGACGGTCGACCGCGGCGACGACGGACGCGGTGTCGGAAAGGTCGCTGAGCACCACGTCGGCCCCTGCCTCGCGCAGCTCGGCCGCGATGGACCGCCCGCTGGCCACGGCGACGCAGCGGGCGCCGCCGATCCTGGCCGCCTCGACGTCACGGCTCGAGTCCGCGATGTAGACCGTCGAGACGATGTCCCCACGGTACTTATCAGCGGCGCGGCCGCGGGAGCTGAGCAGCTGGGCGCCCTTGGGGTAGATCTCGGAGCCGTAGCCGCCGATCTCGAAGTCGAAGAACGCGTCCATGCCGAACGCCTCGAGCTTCGCGGTCGCGTTCGGCCTGATCGTGCCCGTGAGCACCGACTGGATGACGCCGGGCAGGCCGGCCACGGCGGCCACCGCCTCCTTCGCCCCTGGCAGCTCGCGTCCCTGCGTGAGGAGCAAGTCGAGCCGGGAGCCGAACGCGATCGCGAGCTGCCTGGTGTACCTGCCCAGCAGTTCCTGGCTGCCGGGATCGGCCGGGTCTGGGACCCCTCCGGAGCTGACGTCGTTGACCGCCAGCGCCTCGAAGAAGATCTCCGAGTCCGTCCGGCCCGCCGTCTGCGGCAGCGCCACGAGCGGACGCCCCGTCACCCGCTGGAACGCTTCGGCATAAGCCTGCCTGGACACCCGGACGACGTCGACAAGGGTCAGGTCGATGTTCCACAGAACCAGGCGGTAGATGGGGGGCCTCCGGTTCGCCGATCGCGCGACGGTCATGGCGTGGCGGCTTTGGCCGCGTTTTGCCGTGTGTTGTCGAGCCTATCCGCCCGCGCGGGCCGACGACCCGATGTCCGCCGACCCGCGGCCCGGCCGCCGGCCCTCGTTCGCCCCGCCAGCCCGCCGCCTCCCGCCAGCCACGGGAGCCCCGGAATCCGTGAGCCGCCCGCCCCCCGCGAGCCGACCAGCGCCGGGGACCGTCAGCCGCCACCGCCCGCCAGCCGACCAGCGC
>Ga0209693_10000866_pt1 | contig 12549 bp, 7 predicted proteins | sample HubBroMetageWRM3_FD_188345 | JGI IMG/M metagenome (GOLD analysis project Ga0209693, IMG submission 188345) | Warmed soil microbial communities from the Hubbard Brook experimental Forest, New Hampshire - Hubbard Brook CCASE Soil Metagenome WRM 3... | ecosystem: Environmental > Terrestrial > Soil...
GCGCAGCGCCTGCTGCATCGGCTGCACCAGAATCACGATGAAATGTTTCGAGACCAGCAGGCCGATTCCCGCGCCCACCGCTATTGCCGCGGCGGAATAAATCAGGCGTTTGCGCAGATCCAGCAGGTGCTCGAAAAACGACATGCGCCCGCCGGCATCTTCTTCGGCGGGCGGTGCAACGGCGGGATCAGGCTGGGCGGATGCGGCCATCGCTCACTTTCTCGGGATCGGGATCCGGCTCGGCTGCTGTGGGATTCTCAACGGCAGTAAAAGGAGCCTGATCCGCCTGCGCACCCAGGGGTAACTCGCGAGTTTCGAATTGCACTTGTTTCGGTTCCGGCAAATCGCGCGCCGCAAACGCGTTCGGAGGTTCCGTCGCCACAGTACCGGGCGCGGGCGGCAGCGGGTCTTCCGACGACGGCCCCGTCGACGATGCCCCCTCCGACGACGATGCAGCAGGCGTCGAGTCAGGCAACGCAGGAGCGGGTGAAGCGCCTCCAATACTGTGTGTGGGCACCTGCGCCTCGCGCACGCGGCGCAATTCCGCGTCGCGCTCCAATTCGCGCATGTGCCCTTCGAACGTGGAGCGCAGATCGCCGGTTGCGCGGCGGAATTCGCCCATCACCTTGCCCAGCGTGCGCGCAAGCTCGGGCAATTTCTCCGGTCCGAATACCATCAGGGCGACGGCGAAAATGATGATCAGGTGTGGGACGCTGAACATGTGGTTCCTTGGCGCGCCAAACGGCAGGGATGCGCATTTCGCCTGCATCTCCCGCGCCGTTTTTGAATCATAGAAGAGGGCCATAGGCCTGTCAAACTGCGGAAAAGTGTTGTGCTATACTTGGTTGCCGGGGCTTAAGCGAGGACGCATGGAATCGACGGGGTCATCAAGGCGCGGTATCGTTGTCCTTATAGTCGTACTGGCTGTTTCCGCGGTGCTGGGCGGCTTATATGGGCCCTCGGTGCGCGCCACAGCCGCTGGACAGAACGACATGCAGGACTCGGTGAAGAGCTTCACGCACGTACTGTCCGTGGTGGAGCACAATTACGCCGAACCGGTGGACACGGACAAGGTGATCTACGACGGCGCGATCCCCGGCATGCTGCGCGTGCTGGATCCCCATTCAAATTTCTTCGACCCCAAGCAATACGCCCTCTTCAAGGAAGAACAGCAAGGCAAATATTACGGCGTGGGCATGACCGTGCAGCAGCGAGAGAATCAGACCGTGGTTTTGGCGCCGTTCGTCGGCTCACCGGCATACAAGGCTGGGATACGTCCCGGCGACATCATTCAGAAAGTGGACGGAAAATCCTGCGACGGCCTAACTACCACTGAAGTGGCGGATATGCTGAAGGGCGCGAAGGGCACCGTGGTGCATATTTCCCTGGGCCGCGAGGGCTGGGAAAAGCCGATCGAAGTAACCGTGACGCGCGACGAAATTCCCCGTCCCGGCGTGGAATATTTTACGATGGCGAAGCCGGGAATCGGCTACGTGCGCGTTTCCACATTTAACGAGACTACCGATAGCGATCTGGCCGACGCCTTGCGCCAGCTCGATGTTTCGAAGCTAGATGGCCTGATCATCGATCTGCGCAACAATGGCGGCGGCTTGCTGAATCAAGCCGTGGGCATGGCGGATATGTTCTTGGACAAAAACGAAATCGTCGTGTCGCATCGTGGCCGGGCTTCGCAGAATCGCCCCTACTATGCAATCCGCGGAAATCAGGGCATCGAAGTTCCGGTGATCGTGCTGATCAACGGCCAGAGCGCTTCCGCATCGGAAATTGTTTCGGGAGCGATTCAGGACCACGACCGCGGCCTGATCGTTGGAGAGACCAGCTTCGGTAAGGGCCTGGTGCAGACGCAATTTCCGCTGAGCGAAGATACCGCGCTGCTGCTCACCACCGCGCGCTACTACACGCCCAGCGGGCGCCTGATTCAGCGCGATTACAAGAACGTCTCGCTTTACGATTATCACTACAATCCGCAGCCGCCTACCAAGCCCGAAGTGAAGCTGACCGACAGCGGCCGGCAGGTTTTCGGCGGCGGCGGCATTACCCCGGACGACATCGTGGCCGCTCCCAAGCCGGACGATTTCCAACAGATGCTCTACCGCCGCGGCGTATTTTATTCGCAGCAGCAGGGCGTGGGCGATTTCACGCGTTACTACCTCGGCGAGAAACCGGAGATCACCAAAGATTTCGCGGTGAACGACGCCGTGGTGACCGATTTCCGCAAATACCTGGACAAGCAGAAAATCAAATACACTGATGCCGACATTCAGGCCAACATCAACTGGCTGAAGTGGCAGATCAAGCGCGAAGTTTTCACTTCCTACTTCGGACTGAACGACGGCTACAAAGTGGAATTGCAGGACGACGTGCAGTTGGAAAAGGCCATCGACCTGATTCCCCAGGCCAAGGCGCTCTACCAGAACGCGCGCAAAATCCTGGCCGAGCGCGAGGCTGGCCAAACTAGCCAACCGCAGTAAACGACCTCTGGCGAGGCTTACCTCGTCAGCTGTAGAGTTTGGATTGCCTTCGCAGCGCCCGCCTGCTTTTCAGGCGGGCGTCGTTGTGTTTGACCCTGCCTTGCAGTTCCGGAGCGATCCGCACCCAGGCCCGCCCGGCCCCTTCCCGCCAAACCGCCCCGCTCGCAATTAGTAACTATTGCCCGCAACGGCACGCCGCGCCAAAACCGTTTCGACCGGACCCTCGCTAGACCGTATCCTTTATCCAGGCTTTACCAGTTCGCCAGAGCTCATGAGCGCCACGATACCGCTGCACAAAACGGTGGAGAGAAGTTTGCGGCAAATGTCGCCTACCGGCTGGGCGCTGACCGTGGGCTGGGTGCTGCTGGTCGGTAGCTACACCATCGCCGCCCTTACGGTGCACAACGGCCGCGGCTTGACGGCCTTTGGCGATATCGTGCAATGCCTGGCCGCCATGTTCGCCTGCGGCGGACTGGTCCTCAACTGGCACACCTCCGAAAAACGCACGCGCGTTTTCTGGGTGCTCCTTACCCTCGGCTGCTTCGCATGGCTCGTCGGCCAGACCATCTGGACGTACTTCGAAGTGGACCTGCGCCAAAGCGTACCCAATCCCTTCATCGGAGACGTGATCCTGTTCCTGCATCCGGTCCCAATGATCGGCGCGCTCGCGCTGAAACCGCACGACAAACGCGATGATCTGAACGTCCACATCGGCTATCTGGATTTTTCGCTGTTGCTGGTCTGGTGGGTTTACCTGTATCTCTTTGTGGTAATTCCCTGGCAATACATCGCCCCGAATGTGCTGGCGTACGGCTGGAGCTACGACCATCTCGCCGCGATTGAAAATCTCTCGCTCGCCATTGGGTTTGCGGTGCTGATCACTCGGGCCCGCGGCGCCTGGAAGGAAGTGTACGCGCACCTGTTCAGCGCTTCCCTGCTCTACGCCGCCGGATCCTACATCACCAACCGCGCCATTGACCGCATGGACTATTACACCGGCAGCCCTTTCGATTTGCCGCTGGTGGCTTCTTTCGTGTGGTTCGGCACGGCCGGAATCATGGCCTATCGCCTGAAGCCGCCGCGCGAGGTCTCCGCTTCGCGCGGCGGCGGCTCAAAAATATGGGCTGCGCGCCTCGCCATGACTGCCGTGTTTTCGATTCCGCTGATGGCACTCTGGAGCCTGTGGAGCACGCACTACTCGCCCGACGTGCGCATGTTCCGCATCGCCGTCACGCAAGTAACGCTGATGCTGGCGGCGCTGCTGATCGCCATGCGCCAGCGCCTGGTGGACCACGACCGCATCCGTTTGCTCGAGGAGTCGCACCAATCGTTCGAGAACCTGAAGCATTTTCAAGCGCAGATGGTCCAGACTGAGAAGCTTGTCTCGCTGGGACAACTGGCGGCGGGCGCCGCGCACGAAATCAATAATCCGCTCACCGGAATTCTAGGCTATTCGGACCTGCTGGTGGACGATCCCTCGCTCGGCGACCGCCAGCGTGTGGTCGCGGAAAAAATCCGCACGCTTTCGCGCCGCATCAAGACGCTGGTCACGAGTCTGCTCAGTTTCGCGCGCCGCGTGCCCACCGAAAAATTGGCGCTCGATTTGAACCAGGTGATTGCTTCCGCGCTGCACCTGAGCAACCTCGACCTGCGCGGCAAACACATCCAGGTGCAAACCGACGCCGATCCCGAGCTACCGCACATTTTGGGTGACGCGAATCAGGTGCTGCAGGTTTTTTTCAATTTGATCAGTAATGCGGTTGACGCGCTGGAAGAAGTCGGCGGCGGCAATCTGGTAATTCGCACTTCGCACGCCGACGGCAAGCTGTTCATCGAATTCTCGGACACTGGCCCGGGCATCAAATCGCCGCAGCAAGTGTTCGATCCGTTCTTCACCACCAAGCCTGTCGGCAAAGGCACTGGATTGGGCCTGAGCATCTGCTACGGAATCGTGCAGGAGCATGGTGGCCGCATCGAGTGCTTTAATCGCCCGGAAGGCGGCGCCACATTCGTCGTGGAGTTTCCAGTCACCGCGCTCAACAACTATCTATCCGACGCTCCGCTGGCCACTACGTCGCAATCCAGTTAAGGTCGCAATGAGTATGCTGCGCGATTTGGATGGTCGGAGGCAGCGATGCGGGCGGGCGCCCGGCAGGACGCTCAGCACGCTGCCCCTTGGAGAGATCGTTTACGGTTGTGTGGGCCTCTTTCGCGCCGGCGGCTTCGCCGGCTCACGCGCATCGCGACACTTGCGCATTACGGCGCTGGCACGTTGATCACAGTGTTCACCATAGTCACCGATGCGTTGAGCGCGAGCGCTCGGCCGTTCAGTGTGCAGACCGCTGCGTTGCCTGGAGTGGAGAACGTGATGCCCATGGACGCAATGATGGTGCCGACCATGGTGCCGCCGCCCGCGGGATTGATCGTTGCGGCACTGCCGACCTGCCAGAATACGTTCTTGGCCTGCGCGCCATTGATCAGCCGGACATTGCGAGGAATCCCTGCGTCGCCCACGGTGAGCGAGCTGGCGGTCTGAAATACCCAGACGGCGTTGGTGTCGCCCTGCGCGTCGAGCGTCAAATCGCCGCCCGTTATGAGGAACGTGCCGCCCGCGGCTTTGTAAACGCCCGGAGGCAGAGTGGAGTTCGCCAGTTGTCCTGCGCCCGGGTCGGTGCCGCCGGGGCGTGATGCGGGGTTAAGGTCCAGGAATGCGATGTTGGCATCAGACGCGGCCTGCGTGGCGATGTCAAAAGTGGTGCTGGTTCCCTCCTCCAGGCACGTTCCATTCGGCGGTGGCGGGGCTGTGTCAATACTTCCGTTCACCAGGCCGACATCGCTGCCCGTTTCCGTGTAGGTGCAGCCCACACCGGCATCGTGGAATCCCGTGACGAGTGTAGATGCGCCGGTGGTGCCGATGTCTCCGTTAATTACAGTGTCGATTCCCTGGTTGGTGAGGCCTGCGCCGCCGCCGAAGGCGCCAAAGGTCGCGGCCACGCCCAGATTGGGCGGCAGCTGTTCGGTAGTCGAGCCGGTCATGAAAGTCCAGGGATTCGGAATCGTTCCGGAGGCAAGCGGATTGCCGGATACGTCCGTCGCAGCGCTGGAGATCGTCGCGGTGTAGCTGGTGGTTGCGGTTAAGTTTGCGTTCGGCGTGAACGTGGCGATGTCGCTGTTCACGTCGTACGTTACATTTCCCGGGACGGACGCGCCGCCAACTCCAGCGACAGCGAGCGTGAAAGTTCCCGGGGCGATGACCGTCGTGGGATCCATCGCTCCGCTGAACGTGGCGTTGACGGCACCGTTCAGAGGAGCGGTGATGCTTGCGGAGGCCGGATTCGTAACTGTGATGGTTGGCGGGGTGGTGTTGGGTCCGGCACCAGTGGTGAAGCTCCAGACATAGTTTCCGGCCAGCGCGTTTCCGGTGAGGTCCTCCGCCGCAGTGGTGATCGTCGCGGTGTATTGCTTAGTGGCAGCAAGTGCGCTACTGGGCGAAAGTGTGACAGTGTTACCGGCGTAACTGACCGTAGCCGGGACAGCAGCACCGCCCACTCCTGCGATAGCGAGAGTGAACGTGCCAGTGGCGCTGAGCGCCGTTGGGTCCATGGCCTTGCTGAATGTGGCGGTGAGGATCGTGTTCGTCGGGACCGACGTGGCGGTCGAGATTGGAACCGTGGAAACGACCATCGGCGGCGTGGTGTTCGCATTGATTCCAGTGGTGAAATTCCAGAGGTAACTGCCTGCGATCAAATTGCCGCTGGCGCTCTGCACCGTGGGAGCAATCGCCGCGGTGAATTGCGTACTTGCCGCGAGGTTGACGGTGGGCGTGAATAATGCAGTATTGGCGGCAGCCACGAAGGTCGCGGTTCCCGCAACCGGAACTGACCCGGCCGTAATCTGAAGAGTGAATGCGCCTGCAGAGGTCATGGTCGTCGGATTCATCGGTTGATTAAAGGTCACCGCGATCTTTTGGTTTAACGGTACGACGCCGGCGCCGCTCGCAGGATTGGTGGATGCGACTGTCGGTACGGTTCCGGTGGTGAACGTCGAAACAAAGTTCGCGAGCAAGGCGTTGCCAAGGGTGTCCTGCACTCCGGTCGTGACTGTCACGGTGTAGACCGTGCCGAGCGCCAGTGGCAGCGTGGGCGTGAAGCTTGACGTGGTTCCGGCGCTCGCGACTGTGCCGGGGACGCCGATTCCGCCCGGAGACGTTAGCGTAAAGGTGGTGGAGGTGATCGTCGCGCGATTCATTGCTTTGTTGAACGTCACACTGACAACTTGTGCGAGCAAGACGTTACCGACATGGTTCGCAGGCGTGATGGCAACGACGACGGGATTCGGCGGGAGCGATGTCTGTCCCGAGCATCCGGCGATCGCGCCACCAGCGAATAGCGCCAGAATCCAGAACGTGCGAAGCATTTGCTTACTCATCGATTTCTCCTCTTTATCTTCAATTCCGTTTTCGTCGTCATTCTCATTTTCATTGCCACGGAGTTGTGCACTTCGCGGCTCGGCCGCCGCCCGGAGGAGGCGCTACCGCGCGTCCCCGTGCTCTAGACGACCAAAACTTGATAACGTCGGACGCTTTTGCTGGCGTGCGGGCTCAAAACGCTCGACGATTTCGCAATCCACCTGCGCGGCACGGTCGAGCGCTGCCTCATGCTTGCGTTTATCTGCACACCGAATCTCGAATTCGGTACGTTGTGGTGACTCTCACGGAACGGAATCTGTGCACAATCCGTGCCAAAGGAAATTGAGCGTTTCTAATGTTCAGGTGCCACTAGCAGCATCCGGCTAAATCATTCACTTCAAACGACAACGCCACGCGCCGTCGCTCGCCGCAGCAATGAGTTTCATTGGAATACTTGGCGCGATTTCAATTCGGGAAGGAAACAGTTCCATTTTTGAATGTCCCGCCGCGAGCTCGCCTTCCGCAACGCAGCAAACCGTTCCGCTTGACGTGTCGCCGCAACCGGTGATACCACTACGGCAGTTGACTGGCAGTACATCGCCGCATTACCGATTCGTAGACACTTGGAAGTGATTCTTGTGGCGTCGCGGCTTGTTGCGCTTCGTGGCCACACCCTTGGGAGGCTCTTGATGCGCATTGCGCTCATCACTCTGGCTCTCGCTTGCCTCTTTTCGCCCGCTGGCGCGCAAACCACTGACGCGAAGCTGACCGACGTCAAGCCCACCGATGAAAAAGCCCTGAAGACGTACAACTCCGCCGTGCAACTAATGAGCCAGCACATGCAGGCCGCCGCGCTGGGCGAATTCAAGAAAGCGGACAAGCAGGACGGCGGGCACTGCTACGCCTGCCAGAAACAGATGATCCGGCTCGGCAGCGAGTTCGACGACTGGAAAGCCGTCGAGCTTGCCGCGCAAGAAATGGCGGCCGATGCGCAAGGCGCCCGCGCCACGGCCCTGGCGCACTATGAATATGGCGTGATCCTCGCCCGCGAGGCGGCGATGAAGCATAAAGAGGAACTCTACAATCGCGCCCACGACGAATTCGGCAAAGCGCTCGCCGCTGTTCCGCAATTTCCCGACGCGCTGTTTCAGGACGGCAAAGCGCTCGCGCAGCTGCACCAGGACGATGCAGCCAAAGCCCGCTTCGAGCAGTATGCAAAGATGCAGAAGCCGGACGATCCCAATCATCAGCGCGCGCTGCGCTACATTAGTGATCTCAACCTCGCGCGAGCCCGCATGGCGCCGGCCTTTGCTGTGGACACGCTCGACGGCCAGCACATTTCCATGGACGCTCTCCAGGGCAAAGTTGTCCTGCTGGATTTTTGGGCTACCTGGTGCGGCCCCTGCCGCGAAGCGTTGCCGCATCTGCGCGACGTCGCCAAGAAATTTCAAGGCCAGCCGCTGGTGGTGTTGAGCGTGAGCCTGGATTCGAGCGAGGGGAAATGGAAACAATTCATCGCCGAGAATGGCATGACCTGGGCGCAATATCGAGACGGAGGATTTACCGGTCCCATTTCAACGCTGTTCGGCGTCGAGGCTATTCCGCATACATTCACGATTGACGCCGAAGGCGTGCTGCAAGACGAGCACATCGGCGACGCTTCCATCGAAGGCAAACTGAAAAAGCTGCTGGCGCAAGCGCGCGAGCTGCAGGCAAAACCACAGCCACAGACGGAAGAGACAGCCGCCGCGAAGTAATTCCTGCGCGCCCACAGCGTCCCGTCTTATATCACGAAAGAACTAGCCACCCTGCGAAATGGATGTACAATGGCCGCCGTTCGCGAGACCCACACGTTTTCTATCCGCTGATCTAGAACATATCCGCGAAACGGGCCCGCCTAAAATCCAGTAGGGGAAGGCATCATGAGGAAATTGCAAGCGCTGTTGGTCGCGGTGGTCACCGTGACCCTGCTTTCCGGCGGAGTTCTCTCCCTGGCGCAATCGCCCGCTGCCGCCGCGCCTCGCACCGCTGCAACCAAGACTCCGGCCCCTGGCTGGCCCAGGACTTTCGACCGCGACGGCGCGCACGTCGTCGTTTATCAGCCGCAACTCAAGTCTTGGCAGAGATACCGCGAACTGGTCGCTGACACCGCCATCTCTATCACTCCCACAGGCGGGAAACAAATTCTCGGTGTGATCTCCTGGAACGCAGAGACCGTCACAGATGTGAACGCGCGAACTGTTTACATCCACAACGTTCACGTCCTCAGTTCGCGCTTTCCTTCGCTCGACCCGGGCCAGGAAGCGCAGATGCAGCTACGCGTGCAGCAGATCTACCCAACGTTCACGCTCACCATCGGTCTGGACCGCATGATTGCGAGCCTGGAGCGCGTCAATTCGGCAGCCTCCGCCGTGGCAGTAAACACGCAGCCGCCACCGATTTTCGTCAGCACCGTGCCGGCGATTGTGCTGCTTGTGGACGGCAAGCCGGTGCTCGCTCCCATTCAGGGCAGTACGCTGCAGTACATCGTTAACACCAACTGGGATTTGTTCTACGACAACTCGAACTACTACCTATTGAGCGGCAAGACCTGGCTGAAAGCGACAGAACTCCGTGGGCCATGGAGCGTCGCGACGAAGCTGCCGGCGGTATTCGCCAAGCTTCCGGTTGGTCAAAATTGGGACGATGTGCTGAAAGCCATCCCGCCAGCGACTCCGGCTCAGCCCGCGCCCAAAGTTTACTTCACGGAGAAGCCCGCCGAGTTGCTAGCGTTCGAAGGCAAACCTGCATATCTTGCGATACCCGGCACGCAGCTCGCGTATGCTTCGAATGCGGAGAGCAGCGTCTTCATTCATCATCCGGATGACCAGGTTTATGCGCTCATTTCCGGCCGCTGGTTCCGCGCGGCCAACCTTGATGCGCCCTGGGTTTACGCCGGCAACGACCTGCCCGCCGACTTCGTGAAAATCCCCAGAGGCCATTCCTATTCCGCCGTGCTCGTCTCTGTGCCCGGCACTCAAGAAGCCAGTGACGCCGTGCTGCTCGCGCAGATTCCCACCACCGCGCTGGTGAACCGCGCTGCCGCCGAGGCTCAGGTGAAAGTGTCCTACGCCGGCGATCCTAATTTCGTCCCCATTGAGAGCACCACGCTTTCGTACGCGTCGAACAGCCCCGATAAGGTGATTCGCGTCGGTGATCTCTACTATCTCTGCTTCCAGGGCGTTTGGTTTCGTTCCACGACTCCCAACGGTCCATGGAAAACTGCGGACTCCGTGCCGCAAGTGATCTACACCATCCCACCCAGCTCGCCGGTGTACAACGTCACGTACGTGACGGTCTCAAATCCCACGCCCACTACCGTCGAGACGAGTTATTCCAGCGGCTACCTCGGCATGTTTGTCGTCGGGATGGCCGTCGGAGCTGCAGTCGTGTATGGCACCGGGTATTACTATCCTCCGTACGTGTACTGGGGTCCGCGTTATCCCATCTATTATCCGTACCCGTACACGTATGGAGTCGCGGCGGTTTACAATCCGTACACCGGCGCTTACGGAGTGGGCCGCGTCGTCTACGGCCCCTATGGCTCGGCCGGTTCGGCGGCCTGGTACAACCCCAACACAGGAATGTATGGTCACGCGGTCACCACCCAAAATGCCTATGGTGGGCACACGTATGCTTCCGCGTACAATCCCTGGACGGGCACCTATGCAGCGACGTCGCAAGGCCACAATCAGTACAGCCAGTGGGGCAGTTCGGTCGTCACCAATGGCGATAATTGGGCGCAAGCGCAGCATGTGACCAACGCGAACGGTACCGCCGCCTCTTTTCAGACTTCCAAGGGCAGCGCAGGAGCTGGATTTTCCGGAGCGAATGGCAACAGCGGCTTCGTCGGGAAGGATGCGAATAACAACAACGTGTATGCAGGCGCCGACGGCAACGTTTACAAGAAAGACTCGAGCGGCGATTGGAGCAAATGGGACAACGGCAGTTGGACTCCGGTGGACCCGTCTACCGGCGCCGCCCAAACTAAGAAGCAGGACCACCAGCAGCAGAATCCAACGGGCTCGCGTCAGGGAGCGAACTCGCAATCGCAAAATCTTTCCGGCGCCACCGCGAACGGCGCGCAACAGCGAAATGGCACCGCTGCGAGCGCCGCGGCAACAAACGGCACAACTCCCAACGGCCAGACCGCTCAGCGCGGTTCCCGCGATCCCAACCAGACGACCCCTGCGACGCAAACACGCCCGGCGCAGCCCACTCAGACTCCCTCGAAGTCCGCCCCCGCTTCCGGCACCATGGGTCAACTGCAAAACGACGCCAGCTCCCGGGCCCGCGGCAATCAACTCGAGCAACAATCGCGCGGCGGCGCCAGAGGCGGTTCCGCCAGGGGTTCCGGCGGCGGTGGGCGCCCGCACCGCTAACACAGTGCGTTCCTCAGGGATGTTTTTCGAGCCAGCGGCCCAGCACCGCTGCGGCGTGTTCGCACAGCGCGCGATCTTCTGGGCTAAACGCAGCGAGGAAGTGGCTGTCAATATCCAGCTCGCCGACAACTTTCTTGTCGACAAACACAGGCACCACGATTTCGGATTTGGTTTCCAGCGAACAGGCCAGGTAACGCGAATCGGCGCTGACATCGTCCACAATAATCGTTTTGCCAGTGGAGGCCGCGGCGCCGCAAATGCCCTGATTCAGCGGAATGCGCGTATGCGGGGTCATGGTGCCGCGAAACGGGCCGAGCACCAGAACGTCCTGTGGGCCGCCTTTTTCTAGCATGTAAAATCCCACCCAGTTGTAACGCAGCATTTTCTGGTGCAAAAGTTTGGTGATGCCCTCCATCAATTGCTGGGCGGAAGTCGCGCCCGCGGCGAGGACGTTGAGCTGACTGATAAGTTCGGCGGTGTCTGGATTTGCGGTGGCCATAGGCAGAAATACTAGCTTGAATTCCTGGGTTAGGCCACCAGGTCATGCGCGGCATCTTTCCGCTACCCTAAGTGCTTCGCGCTCGCTACAGCATCCGTGAAAGCAGACCGTCAGTTAGTTCTTCTTTTTGCCGAAGATCGACGTGATCGGTCGTGTGGTCTTCTCAAATACTCCGCCGATGTCCGCGGTAATGTTTGGGTCGTCAGGCGTGCCGGTGATGCGCAGGGGCACTCCCGATTTCTTTCCCGAACCGCCGTTCAGCGCGGAAAACAGGCTCACCCCGACTTTGCCGAATCCGGACGCGGAGGAGACTTTCGCAACCAGGTTGAAGTCCAACTGATTCGCGGCCGAAATCGTCCCGCTGCCGCTGAGTTCGCCCATCGCGGGGATTACGGCGTAAATTCCGTTCGCCACGACGCCGCCATTCGTGACGCGAACGTCGGCGCGCAGCTTCTCAATCTCCGTTGTATCTCCTGTTTTCACGCCGCTCAGCGTCGCAATGCCGTGAATCTTTGAGCTGACATCGAAGCCCACCAGGCGCGTGTTCTCGATCGCAATTGGCCCGGCGATTGTCAGCGATTTTGCGGGGCCGGTGACGGCCAAGTTCACCGAGAGCCGGCCGCCTTTGAGTTTTGAACCGTCGGGCAAACGAACGGCAGCCGCGGTCATCAGCGACTGCAACTCATCAATCGGCAAATTCTGCCCAGAGAGTTTCAGGTTTAGCTGCGG